>Ga0307476_10000949_pt1 | contig 19363 bp, 13 predicted proteins | sample atmos_gasesECM2C_2_FD_203314 | JGI IMG/M metagenome (GOLD analysis project Ga0307476, IMG submission 203314) | Hardwood forest soil microbial communities from Morgan-Monroe State Forest, Indiana, United States - atmos_gasesECM2C_05 | ecosystem: Environmental > Terrestrial > Soil > Temperate... | reverse complement strand
GTCACCCAGATGTCCTGCTCGCGGAAGCCAAACACCTCCCGCGAGAGCTGCCAGGCGAACTCGATCGCGCCCTGCTTGAAGTAGTCGCCGATCGAGAAGTTGCCGAGCATCTCAAAGCACGTGATGTGCCGGCGGGTCGATCCGACCTTCTCGATGTCCGGCGTGCGGAAGCACTTCTGGCAGCTCGTCAGGCGCGCCGCCGGTGGCTGCTCCTGGCCGAGGAAGTAGGGCTTCAGTGGCTGCATCCCGGCGGTCGTCAGCAGCACCGAGCGGTCGCTCGCCGGCGGCACCAGCGAGGCCGACGGCAGGCGCCGGTGCCCGCGCTCCTCGAAGAACGCCAGGTAGCGCTCGCGGATCTCATCGGAGGTCATCGACCGCTGATCTTAGAGTCCGCCTGGGTCGCCGCCGACGATGCCGTAGCCGAGGATCAGATCCCCGGAGTACAGACACGCGACCTGACCCGGCGCGGTGCGCTCGATCGGCTCCTCCAGCAGGACCTCGACGGCGGCGTGCTCGCCGGGGCCGAGCTCGGCCGCAAGCCGGCAGCGGTGGCGCCGCCCGCGCGAGCGGATCTTGACAGCGTCGACCTCCACCCCGGGCCCGCGCAGCACGACATCGCGAACGGCGACCTCACGCGTGCGCAGCGCCTCGCGCGGGCCGACCGTCACGGTGCGCGTGCCGGGATCGGTGCCCAGCACGTACAGCGGCTGCGGCCCGCCGATGCCGAGCCCGTGGCGCTGGCCGACGGTGAAGGCGTGCACGCCGCGATGCTCGCCCAGCTGGCGCCCGGCGCGGTCGATGATCGCCCCCGCGGCGCCGGCCGCGCCAGACCCGTGGCGCTCCAGGAAGCGCCCCAGCCCCGTGCCCGCCAGGAAGCAGAGGTCCTGCGAGTCGGGCTTGCGCGCGACCCGCAGCCCGGCGTCGGCGGCGAGCGCGCGAACCTCGTCCTTGGTCATGTCTCCCAGTGGGAAGCGCAGCCGGGCCAGCGAGCTCGGCTGCAGGCCGGCCAGGACGTAGCTCTGATCCTTGACCGGATCGCGCGCGATGCGCAGCAGCGGGTCCCTGCCGTCGCGCCGCACACGGGCGTAGTGCCCCGTCGCGAGCCGCTCCGCGCCCAGCCGCTGGGCCAGCTCGAGCATCGCGTCGAGCCGCACCCGCCCGTTGCAGCGCAGGCAGGGGTTGGGCGTATGTCCGGCGGCGTGCCCGGTCAGCCACGGCTCGACCACGCCGGCGCGGAACTCCGCCCGCAGGTCGATCGAGAGGTGCGGCAGGCCCTGGCCGTGGGCCAGCGCGCGGGCGCCGCGCACCGCCTCCGCCGAGCAGCAGCTGCGCTCGCCGTCGTTCTCAGGATCGGACCACAGCTCGAGTGTTACGCCGACGACCTCCTCGCCCGCGCGCGCCGTGAGCAGCGCGGCGACGGCGCTGTCCACGCCGCCGCTCATCGCCACCAGCGTGCGCCGTGGAACGGGCGCCAGCGCAGCGCGCTCGCGCGCGGCCGCGCCGAGCGCGCGGTGCAGAGCGTCGGCGGCGAGCTCGGCGGCGTGGCGCTTGGCCGGGTGCAGACCGCCGAGCTCGGCCGCGATCTGCTCGGTGCCGACGCGAGCGGCCCGCAGCAGCGGGGCGCCGCTGACCAGCGCCACCGTCGCGCTGCCGGCGGCGATCGCCGCGCCGCAGCCCGACGCGTCGAAGCCCACGTCGCCGATCCGCCCCTCGGGGCTCCGCGGGTCGAGCGCAAGCGATATCCGCACCAGGTCGCCGCAGGCCGCCCCGCCAGCCGCCCCCGTAAAGGCGTCGGCGGGGATGTGCCCGCGCGCCAGCGGGCGGGCAAGATGATCGGCGAATGGTGCCTGCGCGAGCATCGAGGCCGAGTCTAGGGCAGGCTCGGCGGGCGCCCGTGGAGTGCCTGTGTCTACCCGCGCGCTTCCGCGATCGCCTGTTCGATCGCGAACGCTTCGGTGTAGCCGGTCAGTGTGGTGACCTGGGCGTGGCTGTTGACGATCAGCAGCGTCGGCGTCTGATAGAGCTGGATGTCGCGGGTGATCGAGCCGAACGACCCGACCTGGTCGGCCAGCGCGGCGTGCACCGCGACCCGCCTGCCGAGCTTGTGCGCCACCGCCTGCACCTGGGAGTGGACGGCCACGTCGTCGCTGGCGTGCGGGTTCCAGAACAGCACCAGCACCGTCTTGCCCTGCTTGAGCTCCGCCGCTACCGCAGCCTGCATCGCCGGTGTCGAGCCGCTGCCCGCCGCCGGCGACGGGGAGCCGCCCGACGGGTGCCGGGTCGCCATGGGCCGCGTGGCGACGGCCGGCCGGTGCGTGGATGTCGCCGTGTGGCGCCGCGCGGCCGGAGCAGCCGCCGAGCTGTGGCGCGTGGCTGTCGGGCGTGCGGTGGCCGAGTGCACGGCCGTCGGGTGTGCGGCGGCCGGGTGCGCGGTGGCCGCGGCCGTCCGGCGTGCGGTGGCCGGGTGCGCGGCTGTGGGATGCGCCGTGGCCGCCGAGTGGCCGGCGGCCACCTTGACGTGCGCCCCGCCGGTGCGCGAGCGCGGATCACCAGTAGTGCTCCTCACGTGCCCGCCGGCGCGGGTCGCAGGGCCACTCGCGCGCGTCCCGCCGGTGACGTGTGCAGGGGTCGAGCTCGCAGCGGCGCTCGCCGAGCCGCCCGAGGACGTCGAGGCGGCGCTGCCCGGCCGGTGCAGCAACGCGAACCAGAGCAGCGCAAACAGCACACAGGCGCCGAGCGCCACCTGGAATGGGCGTGACAACTGAGCCATCCCGGGCTTTGTCGGCATTCACGCGCAGCGAGTTGAGCCCCGCATGGGGGCATGGACAGTTCGGGCTCGCCTCAGAGATCGCGCAGGCCACGCAGGACGGCGTGCACGACGGTCTCGCCGGGCACCGTCTCCTGGCTGCCGCCCTGCAGATCCCTGAGCACGACCGCCCCGCCCGAGACCGACGCGTCGAAGATCGCCACGTAGCGCGCCCCCAGGCGGCTGGCATGCGCCAGCTGATTCTTCAGCGAGCGGCCCGCCAGCTCCATCTGCGCCGTCAGACCCGCGCCGCGCGCCTCGTGCAGGACGGCGAAGGCCACCCGCGTGCCACGCTCCCCGTCGCAGGCCAGAAAGAGGTCGATAGCGGGCGCCGCCGCGCCCTGCGCGCCGCCGGCGAGCAGGATCCGCTCGATCCCCGCCGCCCAGCCCATGCCCGGCGTCGGCGGCCCGCCGAGCTGCGCCACCAGTCCGTCGTAGCGCCCGCCGCCGCCGACGCCGCTCTGTGCCCCAAGCGCGTCGGATGTCAGCTCGAAGACCGTGCGCGTGTAGTAGTCCAGGCCGCGCACCAGCGTGGCGTCGACCTCGTAGGCGACCCCGGCCTCATCGAGCAGCGCCTGGACCTCGGCGAAGTGCGCGGCGTCGTCCTCGCTGAGATGGTCGAGCAGGCGCGGCGCGTCGGCCATCACCGCGCGCGTGCCGGGATGTTCGGAGTCGAACGCCCGCAGCGGGTTCAGATCGATCCGCTCCCGCACCTCCGGAGCGAGCTGCTCGGCGAGTGCGCGCAGGAGCTGCCGCAGGCGCTCGCGGTACTCCGCCCGCGCGTCCTGGCCGCCGAGGCTGGAGATGCGCAGACGCACCCCGGCCACGTCCAGTTCGCGCAGCAGCTCGCAGAGCAGCACGATCGACTCCGCGTCGAGCGCCGGCTCGTGCGAGCCGAGCGCCTCGGCGCCGACCTGCCAGAACTGCCGCTGGCGGCCCGCCTGGGCGCGCTCGTAGCGGAAGAAGCTCGACAGGTACCACAGCTTCACCGGCTGGCGCAGCTTGTGCATCCCGTGCTCGACGTAGGCCCGGCAGACCGGCGCGGTGCCCTCGGGGCGCAGCGTCAGCGAGCGTCCGCCGCCGTCGGTGAAGGTGTACATCTCCTTCTGCACGATGTCCGTCGACGCGCCGACGCCGCGCGCAAACAGCTCGGTGGCCTCGAAGCACGGGGTCTCGATGCGCTCGTAGCCGGCGCCCTGGAGCAGCGCCCGGGCGCGCTCCTCCACGCGGACGCGCGCGCAGGCGGCGGCGGGCAGCACGTCGTGCGTGCCACGCGGCGCCTTGAGCTTGGGCGCACTCAACGGCCGACGGCGGCCGACTCGCGCAGGTCGGCGAGAAATGGGTTGGTCTGCAGCTCGCGGCCTACCGTCGTGACCCCCATGTGACCGGGGTAGATCGTCGCGCCCTGGCCACCGGGGTAGATCGTGGTCTCGCCGGCAAAGCGTCGCACCAGCTCGGCGATCGAGCGCGCCAGCACCGCCCCGTCGCCGCCCGGCAAATCGGTGCGTCCGACCGACCCCTGGAAGAGCACGTCGCCGCTGAGCAGCGCCACGGCGTCCACGGCGGGGACCAGCTCGTCGTCGCCCGGCGATCCCGCGCCGGCGGTCGGCGCACTCCCGCCGTCGGCCGGCGCATCCTCGGCGGCCGGCGCGATCGCGTACGTCAGGTGCCCCGGGCTGTGCCCCGGCGTGAACAGCACCTCGATGTCAAGACCCGCCAGACCCAGTCGCTCGCCGCCGGCCAGGGTGTGCTCGGGTTCCCAGCTCTGAAACGGCCCGAAGCCGGGCGGCGTCCAGACCATGATGTCGCGCAGCAGCGGCGCCTCGATCTGCGGGCAGTACACCGGCGCCCCGGTCGCCCGCGCCAGCGGCGCGACGGCGCCGATGTGGTCGAAGTGGCAGTGCGTGATCAGGATCGCCTCGATCTCCACGTCGAGGCCGCCGATCGCCTGCAGCAGCCGCTCGGGCTCCTCGCCCGGATCGACCAACAGTGCCCGGCGCGCGGCGGCGTCGCGGCGCACGATGTAGGCATTCTCCTGCACCGGGCCGACGGTGAACATGCGCACGTCGAGCCCGCTCACCGATCCCGGCCTCCCTGGACGGCTTGCTTACGCATGCGCCGCCGGTACACCCAGAGATCCGAGTAGTAGCTGACCGGCACGTACAGCGCGAGCGCAAACGGGAAGCTCAGCGCAGCCAGCGCCGTGTTTTTGATCAGGATGACGCAGGCCGCGGCCATCAGCACAGCCGCCGCCAGCGCCCGGTAGAACGCCGCCTTCCACGTCGGCGGGCGGTCGTAGCGCTGTTCGCGCTGCACCCGCTTGGCCTGCTTCTCGCGCGCCGCCGCGCTGCGCTCGGCCGCCGTCGGCCGCCGCCCGGTGCGTCCGCGCGCCTCCACGACACCGGCGGCGTTGCCGCGGTGCTTGGTCTGACGTTTGCGCTTGGTCTGAGCCACCTAGTCAAAGCCTAGTGCGTTCTCCAGTATGTGGCGCGCGGGGTCAAAGCCCGCCAGCGGCACGTCGCTCGGAAAGTCCTCCAGAGCCGCCCGCGGCGCGAGCCCGACGAGCTCGGCGCTCGCCACCGCCGCGTGCGCGGCAACAGCCGCGATGACCGTCCGCAGCGGCACCTCCGTGGGACGCTCCACGTTGGTCGAGACCTGCGCCACGATCCCCGCGGGCCGCCGCAGCGCGATCCCCAGCGCCCGCACGCCCGGCAGACCCTGCGAGCCGCCCTCGCGGATCAGCGCCGCGATGCGTCGCGCCTGGCCCACGTCAACCGGCGGGGCCAGCTCGAGGTTAAACGCGACCAGCGGCGCCCGCGCCGCGACCAGCGTCACGCCCGCCGTCGGGTGCGCCGTGGCCGGACCGAAGTCCGGGCGCAGCTCACCCGCGCGCAGCCGCCGCGCGAGCTCCGCGATGCCACCACGGCGCAGTTGCGCCCGGGTGCGCCCGCCGGCGAGCTCGCCGTAGAGCAGCACCGGCACCCCAAGCCGTGAAATCAGCTCAGCCGCAACGAGCGCCTCCGCGCACGCCGCGCCACGCATCGCCGGATCCAGGTAGACGACCGGCACGACGTCGACCGCGCCGACGTGGGGGTGCTGGCCGATGTCCGCCGCCGCACGGTCGGTGCCGACGTCGAGCTGCGCAAGCGTCGCCGCCGCGCCGCGCGCGAGCTCCGGCGCAAGCCCGCCCGGCGCACCCGCCAACGTCAGCACGGCGCGATGGTGGTCGGCGTCGCTGTGCACGTCGAGCAAGCGCACGACACCCTCGGCGGTGAACGCCCGCGCGATCGCCTGCACCACAGAGGGCGCCCGGCCCTCCGAGATGTTGGGGACCGCCAGCAGCGGCAGCTCGGTGCTGATCGTGCTCGGCATCACCTGCCACGCATTCTCCCCGGCGTCGCCCACCGGGCGCGTTCAGCCCGGGCCCGCGAGCGTGAATCGCCCCTACGCGCTCAGGCAACCGGCGCGCGCCGCCGATCAAGCATGGGTGGACACCTCGGCCTACGCCCTGGTGTACGGCGTCCGCCGTACCCGCGGCACCCTGGAGAATTGGCGCGCACAGCGCTGGCGCGTGCTCGGCAGCTGGTTCGCCGGCTCCGCGCTTGCCGCCGGCGGGCTACTGGCAGCGGTGCTGCTCGTCGCGGCGCTCTCCACTGGCTACACCCAGCCGATCCCCTACGAACCACCATTCGCCGACGGCACTGGTGCGAGCGTGGTGGGTCTCGTCGCGCACAACCTGCTCGTGCTTGCGCTGCACGCCCTGGCCTGCGTCGCGGGCTTTATCGCCGGCAGCTCGCTGCCGCTGCAGGCGGCATCCAAGCACGGCCTAACGCGCTGGCTGCACGTCCACGGCGGACCGTTGGCGATCGGCTTCGTCGTGTGCGCAACCGCCTTCTCGCTGTGCACCCAGGCATATCTATTGGGCCACGCCCTGGCGGGCTTTGCCCACTTCCTGAGGGTCTCCCCCGCGCTGCTGCTGGTCGCCGTGCTGCCGCACGCGCTCCCCGAGCTGATCGCCCTATTCCTGCCGCTGGCGGCCTGGATCCTCGCCAGCCGTCGCCGCCAGTGGGACCAACTGCTGGCAGCGACATTGCTCACGGTGTCGATCGCGCTGCCACTTCTGTTCGTGAGCGCGTTGATCGAGGTCTACGTCTCACCCCACGTCTTCGCCGCGCTGACCGGCGTGCACTTCCCCCTCGTCCGCCAGTGGGAAGGCTTCACCGTGACCATCGGGAGCCGCTGACGACAGTGGCTCAGCGCGGGAGCCTCGCGCCGCCGGCGGGACGAACCGCAATCAACGCGATGTCGTCGCGCAGCCGGCCCCGCGAGCGCGCCAGCGCCGCCCGCTCGATCTCGCCCAGCAGCCTGCCGAGACTAAGCCGCGGCGCCCGACGGCAGAGCTCCATCAACCCACGTTCGCCGAGCGCTCTGCTCGCCCGGCCGGCCTCGGGCACGCCGTCGGTGTAGAGCAGCAGAGTCTCGCCCGGACGCAGCTCGCTTTCGCTTTCGCGCACGTCGATCGGATCGATCACCCCCAGTAGCGTGCCCGGATGGCCGAGCTGGCTGGCCTGCCCGTCGGCGCCGATCAGCAGCGGCGCCGGGTGACCCGCCAGGGTGACGGTCAGGCGCGCGCCCCAGGCGGCCGGGACGAGCGTGACCAGACACACCGTGCACAGGTCCAGCCCGGGCGGCTGACGGCGCAGCGCCTGGTGCAACGTGTCGAGCATCCGCGTCGGTGACTGGCCGGTGGCGGCCGCCGCGCGCAGCGTGTGGCGGGCGAGCGCCGTCACCCCGGCCGCGCGCGGGCCCTTGCCGCAAACGTCGCCCAGGACCAGCAGCCAGCGTTCGCCGCCGTAGTCAAAGACGTCGTAGAAGTCCCCACCGACCTCATTGAGCTCTCCGGCGGCCGCGTAGAGCGCGTCCAGCTCGAGGCCCGGGATCGTCGGCAGCGCCTCCGGCAGCAGCGAGCGCTGCAGGGTCTGGGCGATGCGTGCCCGCTCGGTGTACAGCCGCGCGTTCTCCACGGCAGTGCCGGTAAGCCGCCCGAGCCGTTCGGCGAGCGTCAGGTTGGCCTCGGTGAGCCGCCGCGGAGACTCGGAGGACACCAGCGTGATCGCGCCGATCGGGCCCGCGGCGCCGGTGATCGGCACGATAATCACCGCGCGTGCCTCTATCGAGCGCAGCAGCTGCAGGTGCTGCTCGTCGCGCGCGTACGCCGCCAGTGCGTCCGGCGGGATCTCGGTCGCGATCAGCGCCTCGCCGCTGCGCATCACCTCAGGCACCCCGGCGGGCTCGCCGAGCTGCGGACGGTAGACGCGATCGAGCCGTTCGGCCAGCGCCAGGCGGCGCGGGTCGACGTGGTGCACCGCAACCCGCTCGATCTCGCCCTGCTCGCTAAGGATGTCCACGGCGCACCAGTCGGCGATCTGCGGCACCGCGAGCCGGGCGACGCGTTGCAGCGTCTCGCCGTAGTCCATCGATGAGGCCAACAAGCGGCTTGCCTCGGCCATGAAGCGCTCGGCCAGCTGGGCACGCTTGACGTCGGTGATGTTCTCGAACACGTTCACCGCGTAGCGCACCCGCCCACCCTCGCCGTCGAGGATCGACGAGGCGCGCACGATCAGCCAACGCTCCTCGCCGGTGGCGCGCACGATGTTTCTCACCAGCAGCGGCTCGGGCTGCTCGCCGTGCAGCAGCCGCCGCCCGGGCATCTGCTCGAGCGTCAGCTCACTCCCCTGCTCGTCGAGCACGAGGAAGCGCGACATGATCGTCCCCGGTCGCGCGCTTGTCAGATCGCGCGGCGAGTCCACGCCGAGCAGGTCCGCGGCGGCTTGGTTGGCGAAGACCATCCGCCCGCTCTCATCGAGCACCGTGACGGCCTCGGCGAGGCTCGCCAGGATCGCCTCCAAACGCCACTCGACCGCGTGCAGCTCGGAGAAGAGGCTGGCGTGCTCGCCGGCGGTCTCACCCGCCTGCCGAGCCGCGCCGGGGGGCAGTGCGTTTGCTGGTGTTGTCGGCTCCCCCGCTGGACTCGGCATTGGCCCCGTCCGGCCCCGATCGATGGCAGGCGGTGCGCGCTAAACCGACGCCGCAGGCCGGACACCTCCGATTATCGCACCGGCATCCCGCCGCCTTTGCCGCGTCAGCAGATCAGATCGCGCCCGAGCGCGGACGGCGAGCGGGTAATGTCGCGGCCAGGAGCGCGCATGACGGCGTCGCACAGCACAGAACAGCCGCGCCGGCGACGGGCCGCGGGCGCCACGCGGCAGCCGGCCGAGCACCCGCACGAGCCGATGCCCGAGCACCAGCACGAGCCGATGCCCGAGCACCAGCACAAGCCGATGCCCGAGCACCTGCAGCCGATGCTCGCCACGCCCGGACAGCTGCCCGCACAGGACGAGCAGTGGGCATACGAGGTCAAGTGGGACGGCGTGCGCGCGATCTCCTACTGGCAACCCGGCGCGATGCGGATCGAGAGCCGCAACCTCAACGACATCAGCGCCCGCTACCCCGAGCTGCGTCCCCTCGGCGAGCAGCTCGGCGAGCACCGCGTGGTGCTCGACGGCGAGATCGTCGCCCTCGACGAGCACGGCCGGCCGAGCTTCGAGCTGCTCGCCCACCGCATGCACCTCTCCTCAGTCAGCGCCGTCGAGCGAGGCGCGCGCCAGACCCCGGTGACCTACATCGTCTTCGACCTACTCCACCTCGACGGGCAGGACACGATGAGCCTGCCCTACCGCGAGCGCCGCGCGCTGCTCACGCGGCTCGGCTGCGAGGGGCCCCACTGGCGCACACCCGAGCCGCAGCTCGGCGGCGGACACGACTTCCTGGCGGTCACCGCCGAGCACGGGCTCGAGGGCGTACTCGCCAAGCGTCTACAGTCGCCCTACCGTCCCGGTCAGCGCAGCCGCGACTGGCTGAAGATCAAGCACCGCGCCCGCCAGGAGCTCGTGATCGGCGGCTGGCTGCCCGGTCAGGGGCGCCGCAGCGGAGCGCTCGGGGCTCTGCTGATGGGCTACCACGAGACCGAGGCCGACGACAAGCTGCGCTACGCCGGGCGAGTCGGCACCGGCTTTGACGAGCACGACCTCCAGGAGCTCGGCCAACTGCTGGCCGCGCGAGCACGGCGCACCAGCCCGTTCGCCTCCCGCGGCACCCAGCCGCCGCGGGGCGCCAACTTCGTCAAACCCGATCTCGTCGCCGAGATCGAGTTCTCGCACTGGACCCGCGAGCACATCCTGCGCCACTCCGTCTACCTCGGTTTGCGCGACGACAAGCCCGCGCGGGAGGTCACGATCGAGCTGCCCGGACAGCAGACCGAAGCAGACGTCGCGAACGTGCCCGCAGCCACCCACCGCAAGCCACCTGGAACGCCGCGCAGACCCTCCCAGCCCTACACGGTCCTGCACCGCGGCCGGCGCGACACCGAGGTCGAGGTCGCCGGCCAGCGTATGCGGCTATCCAACCTCGAGAAGGTCTTCTACCCCCAGACCGGCCTCACCAAGGGCGACATGATCGACTACTACGCCGCCGTCGCGCCGGTCCTGCTGCCCCATCTCGCCGGGCGGCCGCTGACGCTCAAGCGCTACCCCGACGGGGTGCAGGGCCAGTTCTTCTACGAGAAGCGCTGCCCCGCGCACCGGCCCGACTGGGTGCACACAGCCGCCGTGCCCAGCGACCGCCAGCGCGAGCCGATCGAGTACTGCGTCGCCGAGGACCTGCCGACGCTGCTCTGGGCCGCGAACCTCGCCGACATCGAGCTGCACACCAGCCTCGCTCGCGCGAGCGACATCGACACCCCGACCGCGGTGGTCTTCGACCTCGACCCCGGCGAGCCCGCCGGGCTGCGCGAGTGCTGCCGGGTCGCGTCGTGGATCGCCGACCTGCTGCACGAACTCGGTCTGCAGAGCTGCGCCAAGACCTCCGGCGCCAAGGGCCTGCAGGTGTACCTGCCGCTGAACACCCCGGTCTCCTACGCCCAGACCAAGCCGTTCGCGCGCGCCGTCGCCGAGCTGCTGCAGAAGCGCCACAGCGAGCTCGTAGTCTCGCGCATGACCCGTAGCCTGCGCCCCGAACGGGTGCTGATCGACTGGAGCCAGAACGATCCCCACAAGACCACCGTCTGCGTCTACTCCCTGCGCGCCCGCGAGCGCCCCACGATCTCAACGCCGCTGACCTGGGAGGAGGTGCGCCGCGGCGCGCGCCGCCGCAGCCAGCCTCAGCTCAGCGAGGAACCCGCCGCCCTACTCGCCAGAGTGCGCCGCCACGGCGATCTCTTCGCCCCGCTGCTCGACATCACCCAGGAGCTGCCCGAGTTGGGCGCAGGCGCGCCGCGCCGGCATCCTCGCGCTCGGCCTGCGTAAGCGCGCGCAGCTGCTCCAGCGTGCGGCGCAGCAGGCGCGAGACCTGCATCTGCGAGATCCCGACCCGCGCCGCAATCTCCGTCTGCGTGAGGTCCTCGACGAAGCGCAGATGCAGGATCAGCCGCTCGCGCGGCGGCACCCGATCGAGTACCGAGTCGACGGTCGCGTTCAGCTCGACCAGTTCGTAGCGCTCGTCCTCGGCCCCCAGCGTCTCACCGTAGGTGACCCCGCTCTCCTCATCCGGTGCGCCCGGCCGCGGCGAGTCCAACGACAGCGCGTCGTAGGCCTGGATCGCCCGCATCGCCTCCAGGACCTCCTCCGCGTCGAGCTCCAGGTATTGCGCAAGCTGGTTGACCGTCGGCGCCCGACCACGTTCGTTGGTAACCCGCTCGTGCGCGTCGCGCACCTTCAGCGCCCGCTCCTGCACGCCACGCGGCACGTGCACCGACCAGCCCGCGTCGCGGAAGTGGCGGCGCATCTCGCCAAGGATCGTCGGCACCGCGAACGACGCGAACGGGTACCCGCGAGCCGGGTCGAAGCGATCGAGTGCCTTCAGCAGACCCAGCGAAGCGACCTGCAGCAGATCCTCCAGCGGCTCCGACGAACGCTCGTACCGGCGCGCCAGGCTACGCGCGAGCGGCATGAAGCGCTCCAGCAGCGCCTCCCGCGCCGACGCGTCGCCGTCCTGCTGCCAGCGCAGGAACAATCGCCCCAGGTCGTCCTGGGCAGGAGGGAGCAGCGTGGGCTTAGCCGGAGCAATTGCGGCCATCTCAATCTCCTCCGTCGGTCGGGGTACAGCAACCTGGACCGCTCTAGCCCGCTGCGCGCGCTCCGGCGGCCCTCTGTGTGTGCTACCCCCATCCGCGCCGGGCCAATCGCCGATTTGCGTGTCGGGTCGATTACCCGTCTACGCGGCGCCGGGCCCCCTTGGCGGCGTGCAGCCCACGCTCAGCCTCCAGCAGCACCGCCTCAGCACCGGCCGAGTCGCGGTCGATCGCGGCCACGCCGACGCACGCCGTCGTCGCGATCCGCCGCCCGTCGGCCTGCACGCCGCAGCCCGCCACTGCCTCTTCCAGGGTCGCCGCGACCTTGCCCGCCGCCGCCCCATCGGTGCCCGGCAACAGCACCGCGAGCTCGTCGCCGCCGATACGGGCGACCGTGTCCGTGCCGCGCAGTCGCCGTGTCAGCTCTGCCGCGAGTGCCTTCAGCAGCTCGTCGCCGGCACGGTGCCCGTAGGTCTCGTTGACCAGGCGAAAGCCGTCGACGTCGAGCACCAGCAGCGCCGCCAGCTCGCCATAGCGTCGGCAGCGCGCGACCGTCAGCGCCAGGCCCCGCTCGAACGTGCGCCGGTTGTTCAGACCTGTCAGCGAGTCGTGCTCGGCCAGCTGGCGCAGCCGCTCCTCCATCAACTTGCGCTCCGTGACGTCCTGGATCTGGGCGATGAAGTGCAGCGGGTGGCCCTGGCGGTCGCGCACCAGCGACACCGTCAGCAGCGTGCAGATCACGTGGCCGCGCGCATGGAAGAAGCGCTTCTCCATCTGGTACTCGCGGATTTCGCCGGCTAACAACTCGCGGATGTGCTCCAGGTCGGCCGCCAGGTCGTCGGGATGGGTGACCTCCTCCAGCGTCTTGGCCAGCAACTCCTCCGCCGAGTAGCCCGAGATGTCCAGCAGCGCATGGTTCACACGTACCCAGCGCCCCTCCGGCGTCAGCAGCGCCATCCCGATCGGCGCCTGCTCGAAGACCAGCTCGAAGCGCTCCTGCGCATGCCGGCGGGCTTCCTCGGCGTGCTTGCGCCGCGTCACGTCGCGCGACACCGCCACCCCGCCGACCACATCCCCGCTGGGGCCGCGCAGCGGCGCGACCTCGACCTGGTAGCAGCGCGTGTCGTCCTCCGACCACACCTCCAGCGCCCGGTTCTCGCCGTTCAGCGCCGCCCGGTACAGCGGCTCGTAGGTCTCCCAGCGTCTGCCCAGCAGCACCTCAACCGCCGGTCGGCCCTCCAACTCGGCCGGGGCGACGCCCTCCTGCTCAAGCGCCTGGCCGCCCGCGACCATGTAGCGCAGCTCGCGATCGAACACCAGCGCGCTGCTCGCCGGCAACGTGCGCAGCACCGACAGCGCGACCTCGCCCACACTGAGGCCGTCGAGCAGCTTGCGCTCCACGATCGACATGTCGCTTTATCGGCGCCGGCGCCGCCGGGCTTGAAGCACAGCGGACGAATTGCGCGGAGATCGCTACCGGCCTCCGCAGCGTGCCGCGGCGTTCGCGAAGACCTGCACCCTGTTGTTCTCGGTATCCGCCACCAGCACATCCCCGCGGCAGTCGACCGCCACCGCGCTCGGCCCGCTCAGCTGCCCCGCCCCCGTGCCGCCGCTCCCCCACGCCGCCAGCAGACGCCCGCCGCCGTCGAACTCCTGAATGCGATCGTCGCGGCGGTCGGCCACGAATACATGCCCGGCGGCGTCCACGGCGATCCCCGCCGGTTCACCGAAGCGTCCCGCAGCCGTCCCCGGACCGCCCCAGGCGGCCAGCCGGGCGCCACCCAGACCGAGCTTCACGACGCGCTCATCGCCGCCGTCGGCGACGTATACGTCGCCATTGCCGGCAACCGCCACGGCGAGCGGGCGCACCAGCAGGCCCACCCCCAGCGCGCCGAGCGGCCGTCCGTCAGCAGCGAAACGCGCGATGCGATTCCCGCCGGTATCGGCCACGTAGACCTCGCCCGAGCGCGCCACCGCTACGCCCTCCGGCAGCAGCAACCCGGCCTGCGCCGCCCGCCCGCCCACGGCCCCCTGCGCGCCAGCTGCCACGGTCGCGCCGGTGGCCGCCCCGACGGCACCGAGAAACCGCCCGTCCGTGGCCAGGTGGCGCACGATCCCATTGAGCGGGTCGGTGATCCAGATCGACCCGTCCGGCGCGAACGCCGCCGCGCTCGGCCCGAACCAGTGGCTGCCGATGATCGCCCCGCCGCCGCGTTCGATGCGCGAGCCGTAGCGCCGGCGCGGCCCCGGGTCGAACAGATACACCGGGCTGCGACTGCCGTAGGTCTCGGCGACAAGCACCCCCCCGCTGGGCCCCGCGGCGACTGCCAGCGGCGCGATCAGCTGCCCCGGCGTCGTCCCCGGGGTTCCAAACGCCCGCAGGCCGTGCCCCGCGCCGTCGAACACCACGATCCGTTCGTGCCCCGTGTCCGCCACGTACAGCTCCCCTGCGCGATCGACGGCCGCCGCGCGAATGTAAGACAGCGCGTACGCAGTCCCCGCACCGTCCCATTCACCGAGCGGGCGCAGAGCGCGGGTCAGGACCGCGATGCGGTTGTTGTTGTCGTCCACCACGTACACCCGCGCGCCGTGTACCGCGACGCCGAACGGGTTGACGAACTCGCCCGGCCCTTTGCCGAAGGTGCCCTCCGCGTAGATCGGGCGACCAGCCAGCGTCAGCGCCTGCACCCGGTGATTGCCCTCATCAGCCACGTACAGCACACCGTCCGTCACCGCCATCCCGCGCGGGCTCGACACCTGCCCCGGCGCGCCACCCGGCCCCGCTACCAGCACCGGATGCGAGCCGTCGAGGTCGAAGCGCACGATCCGGTTGTTCGCCGAGTCCGCCACGTATACCCCGCCGGCGCCGACCGCGATCCCCCCACCGGGCGGCTTGTCCGGACCAAAGCCCGGCCCAAAGTCAAACTGCCCGAGCGCCCGACCCGGGCTGCCCCATTCGCCCAACAGCCGTCCCGCCGAGCTGAAGCGCTCGATCCGGTCGTGCGTCGCGTCCAGCACATAGACCTCGCCATCCGGCGCCACCGCGAGCCCGTCGACCGCACCCATCTGCCCTGGCCCCGCGCCATAGGAGCCCCACTGCCCGAGAAAGCGCCCCCCGGGGGAGAAGCGCTGCACCAGATGGCTGAACTGGTCCGCCACATACAGATCGCCGTCCGGCGCGAAGGCCAGCGCCTCCGGGCAGCGCAGCACGCCTTCCCCGCGCCGGCCGATAAAACTGACCGCGCTGTACGGGCAACGGCTCGCCGCGCCCCCACCCGGCCCCAGCGCCCCCGGGCAGGCGCGCGCCAGCGCGGCCGGGGTGCGCGAGGCCCCGCCGCCCCCGCCGCTGGCACAGCCGCCCATCGCGAGCACGAGCACCGCGAGCAGCGCCGTCGCGAGCGCAGGAGGCGTGGCGCGCGTTTGCCAGGGCGTATAACGGCGGTTCACAGCGCCTATGCTCGCCGATGCGCCACCGCCACGCGTTGGATGGCGCGCGAACGTTCGCCATGCCCGCACAAAGACCACCAACACCACGGCGAAGCGCCACCGTGCTCGTTCTCCTCGCGCTGGGCGCGATAGCCCTCGCCGGCTGCGCCGAAGGCACCAGCCACAGCGCGCGCATACACGCTGCGACCGGCGCCACCCGCATAGCGGCCCACGCCGGCACGAGCGACCCCGATCCGGGCGCGCCGCCGGCGCTACTGCCGGCCGCACCGCCGCAGGGCACGCCTGTCAGCGTCACCGTCGGCGCACGGCCCAGCGGACCCGCTGGGCCGACCGACTTCCTTGGCCTCTCCTTCGAGCTGCGCAGCCTGCCCACCATCGCCAGCTACGGCGCCGCACTGTCGGGTACGCAAGTCGCAGCGCCGGCCGGCGCGGGCGGCTCGAACTCCGTCGGCGCAGCCGCCGCCTCGCCTGACGCCCCCGGTGGCGACCTGCTCGCGCTGCTGCGCTCACTCGGCCCCGGCGTGCTGCGCTTCGGCGGCGTCAGCGCCGACGAAGAAGCCGCCTGGGCGCCGACCGGGAAACTGCCCCGCTGGGCACGCGTGGCGATCACCCCCCGCGAGCTCGCCGGCCTCGCGACGCTCGCCCGCGCCAGCGGCTGGCGCGTGCTGCTCACCGTCAATCTCGGCCACTACGACCCCGCCGCCGCCGCCCGGGAGAGCGCAGCCGCGCACGCCGCGCTCGGCCCCTACCTCGCCGGCATCGAGATCGGTAACGAGCCCGACCGCTACGTGCGCAAGCACCTCCGTGCCGCCGGCTGGAACTTCACCGCCTACCGCGCCCAGGCCGCCGCCTACCGCGCCGCGATCGAGCACGCCGCGCCCGGGGTCCCGATCGCCGGCCCCGACCCATCCACCGGGACGATCGGCCTGGGCTGGCTGGATGCAGCCGCCCGCACGCTGCACCCAGCGCTGCTCACCGACCATTTCTACCCGCTCAGCAGCTGCGGCTACCGGCCCACGATCGGCGAACTGCTCAGCCCGGGGACCCTGCAGCACGGTCGCCAGGCGCTCGCCCAGGCCACCGCGATCGCGCGCCGCGCCCGCCGCCCGCTGCGTATCGACGAGGCCAACAGCATCTCCTGTGAAGGGCGGCCCGGCGTCAGCAACACCTTCGCCGCAGCGCTCTGGGCGCTCGAATACATCGCCCGCGCGAGCGTCGCCGGGGTCGCCGGGGTGAACTTCCACGACCTGCCCGCCCGTGCCGACTCCTACAGCCCGCTGTTCGCCCCAGACCCCGCCGCGCTAGCCGCCGGCGATCTGCGTGCCGCGCCCGAGTGGTACGCGCTGCTCGCCGCCCGCGAACTACCCGGCTCGCGCCCGCTGGCCGCCGCCGTCATCGGCGCCGTACCCGGCGAGCTCGGCGTGAGCGCCTTCCGCGCGCCCGACGGCCGGCTGCGGCTCGTGCTTGTCGACTACGACCCGCCCGGCTCCGGCCCGCTTGTCGTGCATCTGCAGGGTGTGCGCGTGCAGCGAGATGTGCGCGTGCGCGCCCACGCAGGCGCACGCGCACGCGCACACACCGCGCCGAGCGGCACGTCGACCTCCGCCTTCACAGCCGGTGCGATCCTGCGACTGACCGGCCCAGCCCCCGCCGCCACCGGCGGCGTCAGGCTCGCCGGCCGCACCGTCGCGCCCAACGGCAGCTGGCGCCCGCCCCCACGACTGCCCGCGCTGTACACCCACGCCGGGGCCTTCTCGCTGCAGATCGACCCCAGTAGCGCCGCCGTCGTCACGCTCTACCCCGACTGATACGGCCCGGCCCGCCTGCTCCTCCGTCGGCAATTCTGCTTGCAGTCCTTCCCAGGTGATGCAAATTGCAAAAGAACCTGGTAGCTTGCCCCCCGTTCGTGCCGAGTCCCACACCTTACGGGGTGCGGGAGCGGGGGACCCAAAGCAGCCCACCAAGACAAGGGCCGCAGGGGCGAATCGCCGCCGAGTTGGCGGCGTAGCGCATACGCGCGAGCCCGACAGCTAACCCCGTAGGCGCCCATGCAACGCCAGAAAGGATGTGCCTACGCATGTCGGGATACGCCCGTGATCTTGCAGCGATCGACCCCTGGGAAGCCTCCCTGCAACGCTCACGCGCACGACGCACGCGCAGCGCGCGCGGCCGGGCGGCCAAGCTGACGAGCGTCTCCCCGGTCTCGCTCGCCGCGCTCATGCAGGCCCGCCGCGAAGCCGCGCGCGACCTCGCCAAAGACGAGCCCTGGGAGCTCTCCCTCGGCCGCTCCCGCGCCCGCCGCCGTGCTCGCCAACTGCGCTTCGTCCCCGGCAGCACCCGCGCCCGCCGCGCCTCGCTCGGCGCCCTCGTCGCACTCAGCGCAGCGCCGATCGCCGGGCTGCTCGAGTCCTCTGGCGGCCCCTCCCCCGCCTCCGCCGCGCCGCTGCCGCCGGAGCCCACGACAACCACCAGGCACTACATCGTCCTGCGCGAAGGCGACGAAGGCCGCCAGGTGCGCCTGCTCCAGCAGGCGCTCGGCCTCAAGGTCGACGGCGTCTTCGGCCCCGCAACCGAGGCCGCCGTGCGCAGCTTCCAGGCCACCCGCGGGTTGACCACAGATGGCGTCGTCGGCCCCGACACCAGCCGCGCGCTCGCCAACCACGCCCCGCCGGTCCTCTCCGGCTCCGCCGTCATCCGCAGCCTCACCGGCGAAGTCCGTGAAACCGCGCCCGGCCAGATCGCCGAAGCCAGCTTCGCCGGCGCGCCCGCCACTACCCCCGCCGCCGCGGCCGCGAGCGAAGGCAGCTCCGATGGCGGCACCGCCGTGACCGCCACCAGCGAAAGCGGCACCGAAGTCGGCGTCGCCGCGCACGCCCCCGACGAAGGCGGCGAACCGCTCGAAGGTTCAGGTGAAACGGGCGGCACCGCCGAAGCCGGCGGCGCCAGCGCAGAAGCCACCGGCCAGACCCAGCAGCCGAGCGGCGCCGGCGGCGAACAGATCGACGCGACCGACACCACCGCTGGCCACAACGCCACCGGCGCCGCGGCAGCCGCCGCGGCCCACGAAGCCCACCAGGCGGCGATCAAGACCGAAGCCATCCGCCGCCTGCAGAGCGCCCTCGGCATCTCCACTGACGGCGAATTCGGCCCCGAAACCGAGGCCGCCGTACGCCACTTCCAGGCCGCCCACGGCCTCGAAGTCGACGGCGTGCCCGGCGCCAACACCTGGGCGGCGCTCGGAGCGCACAACCAGCCCGAACTCATCCCGCCACCCTCGGCCATGCCCAAGCCCAAGCCACACCCCCAGCACACCGGCGACGACGCCCGCGGCGGCGGCCAGCCCGGCGGCGAACTCGGCGGCCAAGCCGCGCTCAACGACATCACCCACCCCGCCGCGCACCCCTACCGGCAGAGCAAGAGCGAAGCGATCCGCCGCCTCCAGGAAGACCTCGGCGTCTCCGCCGACGGCGAATTCGGCCCCGAAACCGAGTCCGCGGTGCGCCACTTCCAGTCCGCCCACGGCCTCGAAGTCGACGGTGTCGTCGGCCCCCAGACCTGGGCCGCGCTCGGCTCCCCCGGTGAGCGCGAACTGAACCCGCCCGCCTCCGCCCTGCCCCACCACAGCACCGCCCCCGGCGCCGGCGGTTCGCCCGCCGGCGAAAGCAGCTCGACCGGGGGAGCCGAAGGCGTCGTCGCCCGCGTCATCGCCGCCGCCAACGAAATTGCCACCCGTCCCTACGTCTACGGCGGCGGCCACGGCTCCTTCATCTCCGAAGGCTACGACTGCTCCGGCTCCGTCTCCTACGCCCTGCACGGCGGCGGCCTGCTCAGCTCCCCCGAGGACTCCACCGGCCTGGAGTCCTACGGCGAACCCGGCCCCGGCCGCTACATCACCATCTACGCCAACGCCGAACACGCCTGGATGACGATCGACGGCCGCCGCTTCGACACCGTCGCGCTCGCCGAAGACGGCTCCCGCTGGG
>Ga0307476_10000948_pt1 | contig 19366 bp, 14 predicted proteins | sample atmos_gasesECM2C_2_FD_203314 | JGI IMG/M metagenome (GOLD analysis project Ga0307476, IMG submission 203314) | Hardwood forest soil microbial communities from Morgan-Monroe State Forest, Indiana, United States - atmos_gasesECM2C_05 | ecosystem: Environmental > Terrestrial > Soil > Temperate... | reverse complement strand
GAAGAGCCGTGCTGGCCCGAGGAGTACCAGTCCCTCGGCCATATCAACGCGTCGGTCTCGACGCCGATTGCCACCGGCGAGCGGCTGACGAGCCTGAATCAATTCAGGGATCTGTTCGCGGTGCGCGGCTGCGAGATTGTGCAGGCCGACATCACGCATTGCGGCGGCTTGTCGGCTGCCAGGAAGATCGCGGCCCTGGCCGAGGCGTATCGGATCGGCCTGGCGCCGCACAACCCTCAGGGCCCCGTGAGCACGGCGGCCTCGTTTGAACTCGGCTTCGCGCAGTCCGATTATGTGATTTGCGAAACGGTGAGCGAGGATGTTCCCTGGCGTACGGAAGTGCTGCATGACTATCATCCTCTCGACAAGAAAAGCCGCACCGTGAGGCCTGCGGATAAGCCGGGGCTGGGAGTGGAAGTCCACGAATCGGCCATCGCGAAATATCCATTCGAGCAAGAGCTGCTGCAGCGAGTCTTTTATGCCGATGGTTCCGTCGGGGACTGGTAGCTGAAGGTTCATTCCACGGAGTTTCCGTTATGTGGTTGCGAATTTCATTTGCCATGCCGGTTGCCGCGTGTGCGCTGCTCTGCAATCCCGGCGTCGCACGCGCCGATTCCACGGAGCTTCTGTCGGTGCAGACTTTCCAATCCGCGCGCGCGCTCGACGCGCCGGTTGCGAACGCCGCGTTCGCCCCGCGCGAGGGTGCCTTGCCGGCGCCCGCCTTCGCCGGCGTGCTCAAGGTGCGCGCCTCGGCGATGCAGACGCTGCCGGTCCTGGCGCAGCCGCTGATTCAAGGTCGGGACGCGCGCCAGTTTCCCGGCGTGCAGCTGGAGTTCTTCACGGTCGGCGACGTTCTGGTGCCGGTGGAGCGCGGCGCGATGGTGCGCGAAACCGCCGCCGGACCCGGGCCCAGTTATTGGCGGGTCATACCGCAGTTCGGCAAGGTCTGGCGCGAGCCTGGCGATGGCGATTGGTCGCGCGCCGCATTCCCCATCATGCTCGTCAATGACACCGAGAACCACGCGCATCAGGGGCTCGCGACGTTCCTGTATCGGCCGGGTCAGACAACCGGTCTCGTATTTCAGTTCGTGCAGCAAACCGGTCCCTACCTGATCAAGCAATACTTCGTGGCCTGGGGTTATGCGCCGGCCGAGTTCGCCGCGGGGAACCCGCAGAAGCTCGAGGCGCGCCGCGCGCAGGCGCAGGCTGAGCTGGCCGACCGGCTGCCGGCGAAACCGTGGAGCGACCTGATCAAGACCGTGCCGGCGGGAACCCTTGACGGCTTCGGCGGCCCGATCTATCCGAAATGGCAGGTGGCAGTGGCGCTGGTTCGCGGCGGCACGCTTTACTATCAAGATCCCGTCACGCCTTACGGCCCATACCCCTACCCGCTCGAAATGCGTTTCGGTGTGCGTTCGGTGACGAAGAGTGTGTTCGCGCCGTTGGCACTGCTGCGCCTCGCACAGGTGTATGGCCCTTGGGTGCTCACGCTCAAGGTCGGCGACTATGTGCCGGGCCTCGATCCGAAGTGGCGTCGGGTGCGCCTCGTCGATGCCGCGAACATGGCGACGGGCTTCGGCGGCATGGGCAGCACCAAGACTCACCCGAACGACATCTTCGACGGCTACTTGGGCGGCGACTACGACGCCTGGTACACCGCTCCGTCGCACGCCGACAAAATTCGGCAGATCGCCGCGACCCTGCACCCCTATCCTTGGGAGCCCGGAACGGTGATGCGCTACCGCGATCAGGATTACTACATCCTCGGCGCCGCGCTCGAGGGCTTTCTCAAGTCGGTCAGAGGCCCCGCGGCAGACCTCGGGGAGATGGTGCAGAGCGAGGTGTTCACTCCGATCGGCATTCACCAAGCGCCGTCCGTCAGAACCCGCGAAGCCGCCGGCCGCGACGGCCTGGTCTGGTGCAACGCCGGCTACTATCCGACACTCGACGATCTGGCCAAGATCGCCCTGCTGTACGAATCGCGCGGCGCGCATGGCGGCGTGCAAATACTCAATCGCGAATTGACGACGGATCTTCTGGCCGCGCGCGATGCCATCGTCAAAAACGCCGATGCGGCGCTCGGCCCGGTGGCGGCGCCGCTGCCCGACTCCAATGAGGATGGGCTGTACAAGATGGGTTTTCACTTTCTCCGATACGTCAACGCGAGCGGTGCCGTGGAGTATCTGCCCAGCATGCACGGTTCCGGGGACAACGAGGTGATCCTGTATCCAAATCGCATGGTGTCCATCGTCATGGCCAAGGCCTCGGTCGAAGTGCTCGGTCCGGAAAAAACGCGCACCGACGAAGGTCCGGTGACGATTCGCGCCGTCGAACGCCTCGCGCCCTTCTAGAGCGCCCCGGTGAGCGAACCAACAGCGAACCGGGTGGTCGATTGGGCTCTGCTGATCGTGTGCAATCTGATTTGGGCGAGCCAGTTCGTCCTGGCCAAGCTCGTCCAAGCAGAGATGGGGCCGGTCTTTGCCACCCTGCTGCCAATGGCTCTTGCAACGCTTTGCCTCATACCGCTGGTGAGAGTTCGGCAGCGCCGCCGAGGCAATATGCCGCATATCGGTGCTTCCGACCTCGTGCGTTTCGGCGTGATCGGGATATTCGGGCAGGTCGTGGCGCAGCTTGGCGTCACCTGGGGAGTGAGGCTCGCGCCCGCCTCGAACGCCGCGCTGCTCTCGCTCACGCTGCCGATCGCGACGGCGGTGATGGCTTATCTGCTGCTCGGTGAGCGCATGACCCTCGTCCGCTGGCTGAGCTTCGCGCTCGCGGTGGCGGGCGTGCTGCAGTGCTCGGGCGTCGAGTGGAATGATTTGCGGTTCGCGAGCGGCGCCGTAGTCAGCGGCAATGTGCTGATCATGCTGGGAGTTCTCGGCAGCGCCTTTTACAATGTGTATGGCAAGAAGCTTCTCCATCGCTACTCGCCGCTGGAAGTTCTGCTTTATAGCTACTATGCGGTCCTGGTTTGCCTGGTTCCGCTCACCATCGCCCTGGAGCCCGGCTCGTTCCACAGCATGGCGTCATTCGGCCCGAAGGTATGGCTTGGAGTTTTGTTGCTTGCGGGGCTGCAGTATTTCCTGTCGATGATCCTGTTCCTCACGGTGCTCACGCGCCTCGACGCGCTGCAGGCCGGCCTGTCGAATTACCTGATCCCGGTTTTTGGCGTACTCATTGCCGCGATCGCTCTCGGCGAGCGCCTCACCGCGCGCATGGCCATCGGCGGGCTGGTGGTGCTCGGGAGCACCCTTCTCATCACGGTGTACGAGGAGCACTACGCGTCGCGCGAACGTGCTGCCTCCGCAGCACCTCCCTAAGGAGCGTTCGATGCGTTTTGCAGACAAACACATATTCGTGACGGGCGGTGCACGCGGGATCGGCCGCGCCATCGCCGGTGCATTCGGCCGCGAAGGCGCGGTCCTGTCGATCGCCGACTGTCACGCCGACAACCTCGCCCAAACAGTCGGCGAGCTCCGCGCTGCCGGCAGCGCCGCACACGGCCACGTGCTCGATGTCGCGGACCCTGTGGCCGTGTCCGCCGGCGTGGACGAAGCCGAGCGCCGCGCCCCGATCGACGTCCTGGTGAACAACGCCGGCATCGCGCTCGAGACCGCCTTTCTCGACATCTCACCGGCGGAATGGCGCCGCGTGCTCGATGTCAACTTGACCGGCATGTTCGTCGTCGCGCAAGCGGTGGCGCGGCGCATGGTCGCGCGGCGCCGCGGCGCCATCGTCAACATGTCGAGCAAGAACGGCATCGACGGCGAATCGGGCTACGCCCATTACAACGCGAGCAAAGGCGGCGTGGTGATGCTGACGAAAACCATGGCGCTGGAGCTGGCGCAGTTCGGCGTCCGTGTCAACGCCGTTGCGCCGGGTTACCTGCAAACTCCCATGTCGGCGGCGATCGACAGTCCCGCCTTCGTCCAGGATTTCATCGAACGCTACATTCCGCTGGCACGGGCCGGCAACGTCGATGATGTCGCGCCGCTGTTTCTGTTTCTGGCGAGCGATGCAGCGTCCTTCATCACCGGCCAGGTGTTCGTCATCGACGGCGGGCAGCTTGCCGGTCAAAAGGCGTCGGCGGAACTGGCGCGTCGTCTATACCCGCCCGGCGCTCCCGGTTACTTCCCCGCGAACTTGTAGCGCGCGGCGCATGCTGCATCGGCGCACTCGAACGAATTAACATTCCTATAGCCGAGTCATCTTCTAATCGATAACGCCGGCCTCTTCACGTATATCATGCGCTCATCAGATTCGCGAGTCATGGAGCTGCCGATCATGAATTTGATGAAGCGATGGCGTGCTGCAAAAATGATCTTTTGGGTCATGGTGGGGTGGCCAGGCGCAAGCATGTCCGCGCTTGCTGCGCCGGATTATCAGCCGATCACCCCAACCCTGTCAGGCAACATGATTACGCTGACGGGTCACGACCTGACCATCGAACAGGTCATCGATGTCGCGCGCTACGGGGCGAAGGTGCAGCTGAGCGCGGATGCGAAGCGAAGCCAATCAGACGCCTACGGGCTGCTGCTCGAGGCCTCCGCCGAGGGAGTCGCGATCTATGGCTTCAATCGCGGCGCAGGGTCGGCGCGCGAAATTGTGCTGTTCAGCGGGGATCCGCTAGCGCCCGAGAACAAGGCATTCTTGTCGCAACGAGTGGCCCGGCAATTCCTGAACGGCCCACGTCAGGGTATCGGCCCGGAGGTGATGGACGAGGAAGTCGTGCGGGCGCTCATGGCCGTACGCGCCAACACGATGATCCATGAGGCGGCCAGCCCGGCGCTGTCCGAAAAATTGATCGAGATGCTGAACCGGCGCGTGACGCCGGTCGTGCAATCGCGCGGTTCGCTCGGTGAGGCAGACCTCGCTGCGATGGCCAATGTTTTCGGTACGATGGGCGGCGCCGGCGATGCGTACTACCAAGGGCGGCGGATGAGCGCGGCGGCGGCGCTTGCCGCGGCCGGCCTCAAACCCCTTCAACCGTACGAGGCCGTGTACCCGTCGGCACTGACCAGCACCAACGCTTATTCGGTCGGACAGTGCGCGCTTCTGGTACATGATGCGAAGCTCGCGCTCGACTGGGCCGATCTGATCCTCGCCATGGATCTGGAAGCGATGAACAGCAGTGTGACGCCGCTTTCGGCGCCGGTGCAAGCGAACCGGCCGTTCAAGTACTTGAACCTCGAGGCGGCCCGCGTGCTCGATATGGTCAAGGATAGCTACCTGTTCGACGATGACGCGAAGCGGATCATTCAAGATCCGGAGAGCCAACGGGCATCGTTCAGCCGCCAGGGTGCGACGTGGAAGGCTTGGTCGATCCTTCGCGATTCGCTGCTGACGCAGCTCAACTCCTCGGACCATAATCCGGCGGTGAGAGTCGACGTTGCGCCTCAGGACTCGTGGGAGCTCGATACGCCGCAGATGCGCAAATATTTCGTCAAAGGCGGCCCCGAGAGCCACGGCCAGCACGGCTTCATTCTCTCCAACGCCAATTGGGACCCCTATCCGATGGCCAATGAAATTGAAGCTCTCACCAACGCGCTCGCCAACATGGACGTCGCCGTCGTGCAACGGATATATCGCTTTGGCAGCACGTTTTTCACGCTGATCGCGCCGAAGGACGTGCTGTCGCAGGAACAGCTCGAGGCGAGCGTGCAATCCGACGTTGATGGCTACAATCCGACAGCGATCTGGCAGGACATCCAGGGTGTCGCGCATGCGATCACGCCCGAAGGCAATCCAATCAGCAACGACGTCGAGGAGTTGCAGGCGCAAACCGTTTTGAAAGTGAGCCGCGCGCGCCGGACGGTGGACGATACCATGCTGCTCCTGGGCGAGGATTTGCTGACCGCCACGTTCTGGATGGACGTCCGTCGGGTGCAGGCGCCCGGCCGCAACTTCGGGCGCGCGGCCACCGCCGTCTGGGCCGCGTTCCGTCAGACCGTCCCCTGGCAGCAGAAGCTGCAATCCAGACCGCCGCAACCCGTCGGGAGCATCGCCGGGGCTTTCTTGAGGACACACCCGGCCGCGGAATTCTATCCGCCGCTCGCTAAAGAGATCGACAGCGATAAATAGCTTGCGATGCGGCGGGCATTCTTGCCGAACATGCAAGTGCGTTTCGTGGCGGCGCAAGCTATCGTATGTGGTCGGGGAGAGCCAAGAGGAAACAGGCACCATAATGAAATTCCACGCACGAGATTCATCGTCCCGCTCACGAGATTCATCCGCCCGCAGTCTTGGCGCAATTGCGGTGCTCTGCCTCGCCGCCTCCGCCGCGCCGGCGGCGCCCCCCGCGCCGTATCGGCCGATCACACCCAGCATGGCGGACAAGACCGTGGTGTTGAGCGGCCACGACCTCACCGTCGATCAAGTGGTGCAGGTGGCACGCTACGGCGCCAAGGTTGCATTGACCCCCGAAGCCCGGCAGCGCTCGGCCGACGCCCATGCGCTGCTGCTGGAAGCGGCCGCTGAAGGGGTGTCGGTGTATTGGTTCAATCGGGGCTCGGGTTCCGGCCGCGAGCGGTTCATCTTCACCGGCGATCCGCTGGCGCCGGACAACAAGAAGCTCTTGGAAGCTCGCCAACTCGCGATCTTCCAGCGCGGCGCCCTCGCCGGGCTCGGCCCCGAGATCGGCGATGAAGAGATCGTTCGCGCCATGCTGGTGGTGCGCGCCAACACCATGAGCTTCGAAGCCGCGAGCCCGCAGCTCACGCAACGCCTGCTCGACTTGCTGAACGAGCGTATTACGCCGGTCGTACAGTCGCGCAGCACCGTCGGCGAGGGGGATTTAGGTCCGTTCACCAACGTCGGCGCGACCATGGTGGGCGCCGGCAACGCCTACTACCGCGGGGTGCGCATGCCCGCCGCCGAGGCGCTCCGCCAGGCCGGCCTCGAGCCGCTCGCCCCCTTCGGCGCGGACGACAGCGAACTCGAGAGCACCAATGCCTATTCGACGGGCCAGGCTGCGCTGCTGCTCTTCGACGCCCGCGAAGCTCTTGCCTGGGCGGACCTCGTCTATGCCATCGATCTCAACGGCATGAACAGCAGCGTCTCGCCCCTGTCCCAGCCGGTGCAAGCGAACCGGCCGTTCAAATGGCTGAATTGGGATGCCGCGCGCGTCCTCGAGATGCTCAAGGGGAGCTACCTGTTCGAATTGGACGAGCAGAGAATCATTCAGGATCCCGAAAGCCTGCGCACCTCCTCGATACGGCAGGGATCCGCGTGGCAGGCGTGGGCGCAGCTGCGCGATGTCGCGCTGATTCAGATGAACTCCTCCGACCACAATCCCGCGGTGCGCGTCGGCGCCTCGCCGTCGGATTCGTGGGAACTCAGCACCCCGCAATTGGCGCAGTTCTACGTCAAGGGCAGCCTGCGCAATCATGGTCAGCATGGCTTCATATTCTCGAACGCCAACTGGGATCCGTACCCGCTGGCCAACGAGATCGAGGCGTTCACCATTGCGCTCGCCAACATGGATACGGCGGTGGTACAGCGAATGCTGCGCTTCACCAACAAGTTTTTCACCATCATCGGACCCTCGGACGAATCGCCGGGGGAGCCCGGGCGCTTTCATCTGACGCAAGGCAGTGAAATCGCGGCCGTCGCATTGATGCAGGAGATTCAGGGTCTGATCAACCCGGTGCCGCCGGAGGGCAACGCGCTCATTCAAAACGTGGAGGACATGCAAACGCAGACGCGCCTCAAGGTCACGCGCGCCCGCGCCGCAGTGGAGGACACTGTCGATCTTTTGGCCGAAGATCTCCTGACTGGAACGTACTGGCTGGACCTTCGCAAATCGCAGAATCCGGCGCGCGCGTTCGGCGCTGCACCCACGGCGGTCTGGACCGCATTTCGCGGCACGCTGCCCTTCAACGGCATCGGGCCCAAAGCCGCCACTCAGCCCATCCACGACATTGCGGCGACGTTCATTCGCAGCAATGCGGCCGCGAAATTCTACCAGGATGATGCACGCGAGCCCGGCGCGCCGGCGCGCCGGCATGTTGCCGAATGATCGCCAACGCGCGGATGTACTCGGTGAGCCCGGAGGCTGGGGCGCTGTGGCGGCGGCTGCTCACGGAGGTGATCGCGCACGCCGGCCTCGACATCCGGCTGCTCGAGCACGGCGAGCCGGCACCGATCAACGAGCTGTGGCAGCGCTCCGATAAGGCCGCCGTGTTCATGTGCGGTCTGCCGTTCTCGTTGTCCCAGCCTCGGCCGGAATTGATTGCGGCACCGGTTCCCGCGCCGGCCGACTTCCACGGCCTGCCGCAGTATTGGAGCGAGATGGTGGTCCGGCAGGACAGCAACTGTCGAACCATAGCGGATACTTTCGGCGGCCGGATTGCGCTGACCGTTCCGGATTCTCAATCCGGGTGCCTGGCCGCGCTCTACTATCTCATGACGGTCGCGGATCGATTCCCCCTCTATGAGGAGGTCATTACGCCGCGAGTGACGCCTCTGGGCGCCATGTCGGCGGTGATCGAGGGTGCGGCCGAGGTCGCACCCATCGATTCCTATGCCTTTAGCCTGCTGCAGAAGTTTCGCCCGGACCTGACGTCGCAACTGCGGGTGGTTGCGCGAACCGCGGCGACACCGATCCCGCCGTTGGTCGCCTCGCAGCGCGGTTTGGAGGCCCTGCAGCAGGCGTTCCTTGAAGCGCATCGAATCGCCGCCATCTCCCCGCTCATGACGGCCTTATTGTTGGAACGCTTCGTGCGCCCGGATCCGGATTCTTATGATGCGTTGCGGCTGAACTTTCTCGCCGCCGGCCGCTTTTGGCGCGAGCATCCTCTGGCCGCGACGATACATCCGGCATTTCGCACAGCCGGTCCCTTCGCGAGTTCGCTCTAACCCGCTAAACTTGCAGCCACAGCCAATGGATGCCGTGAAGAAAGCGTTTTTCCGAGTGGACGGGCCAACCTGGGTGGTCGCCCTGGTGCTCTATGGGGCGTGGCTGCTCCTGATTTGGTTCAACGCCCTGCTGCCCTGGTGGGTGATCATGCCGGTGGGCGCCTACCTCATCGCCTGGCATTTCTCGCTGCAGCACGAGGCGATTCACGCATTTCGCGGCGTGCCGGCGTGGCTGCGCATTGCCGTGGTATTTCCGCCCCTGGGGCTATGGTTTCCGTATCCGCTCTACCGCAAGAGCCATACCACGCATCATCGCGACGTGAACCTGACCATCCCGGGGGTCGATACCGAGTCCTATTATGTATTGCAGGCGGATTGGGCGCGCATGGGTGCGCTGAAGCGGCACGTGCTGATGTTCAATCAAACCATGGCCGGGCGGCTATTGATCGGTCCTCTACTGCGCCTGTGGACCCTGTTGATCAAGGAGACGCGCCGGGTGCGTCAAGGCGACTACAGCCATTTGCCGCACTGGGGTCTGCATGTCGTCGCCGTCGGACTGCTGTTCTGGTTCATCTCCGGCTTTTGCGGCTTTCCCTGGTGGCAGTACTGCCTGCTGGTCGCCTATCCGGGCCTGAGCTTGGGATTGTTGCGCGCCTTTACCGAACACCGCGCCGCGCCGGATTCTCAGGAACGAACCGCATCCGTGGAATCCAATGCGCTGTTTGGCTTGCTGTACCTCTACAACAATCTGCACGTCGCGCATCACTTGAAGCCCACCATGCCGTGGTACGAAATTCCGCGCTTTTACCGTGAAAACAGGGGCACGCTCCTGGCGAACAACGGCAACTTCGTCTATGAAGGCTATGCAGTGCTGGCGCGCCGCTATTTTCTGACCCCAGTATTCAGCCCCGTTCATCCGACCCTGTAGACGCCGCTTGCCCAACAAAACCCGCGCGATCGTCGCAACCTCGATCGGCAACATGCTCGAGTGGTACGACTTCACGGTGTACGCACTCTTTGCCGGCTACATCGCCGGTAATTTCTTCCCCGGCGACGACAAGAACACCCGGCTGCTCAAAACCTTCCTGGTCTTCGGCTTGGGGTTCGTGGTCCGCCCGCTGGGCGCGGTGCTCATCGGCAACTACGGCGATCGGGCCGGCCGCAAAGCCGCGCTGACCTTGACCATCCTGTTGATGGCTGCCGGCACCGGGATCATCGCGCTTTCGCCCACCTATGCCGCCATCGGGATCGGCGCGCCGCTCCTGCTGTTGCTCGGGCGGGTGCTGCAGGGTTTTTCGGCGGGCGGCGAGATAGGCGGCGCGACGGCCTATTTGCTGGAAAGCGCCGAACCTGCGCAGCGCGGACGGGTCGCATCGTGGCTCGAAGCCAGCATGGGGATGGCCAACATACTGGGCGCGCTGGCGGCGTTCTCGGTCACCGCGGTCTTGAGCACGAGCGAGGTGCAGGCCTGGGGCTGGCGCATCCCCTTTATCTTTGGGCTGACCATCGCGCCGGTGGGTCTGTACCTGCGCCGCAGCCTGGATGAAACCGACGCCTTCCAGGCCGAAGAGCGCCAGCGCGCCCACGCCGCCCACGCCAAGGCACCCTTGCTCGAGATATTCCGCAGCCACGGGCGCAGCCTGTTCGTCGGCTTTTGCGTCGCAGTCCTGTGGGCCGTCGCGGTGTATGTATTGATGATTTACCTGCCCACTTACGTGCAGCGTGCGGACACGTTCGGATTCAGCGCAAGCCAAGCCTTCGGCGCGTCGCTGATCGGGAATATCCCCTTCGTCATCGGCTGCGTCTGGTTCGGTTCCTGGTCGGACCGAATCGGCCGGCGGCGCAGTTTGGCCTTGAGCGCCGGGCTGCTGTTCATTGCCGTGCTGCCGCTATTCCTGTGGTTGAAGGCCGATCCGACGCTGCCGACGCTGATCATCGTGCAGGCCATCGTGTGCCTGTTGGTGGCGAGTTTCGTCGGGGTGGCTCCGGCGGCGCTGTCGGAGATCTTTCCCACCGGCGTGCGCTCCACCGGGACGTCTCTGGTATACAACGGTGCGTTCACGTTATTCGGCGGTTTCGCCCCCATGATCCTGACCTGGCTCATCCAACGATCGGGCGGCTCGATCTATTCGCCGGCTTGGTATGTGATGCTCGCAGCCGGGGTCGCCTTGATCGCGATTCCCTTTCTGGGACGCCGCGAATCACCGGCCCCCGCGCCTGCCGCCGGCTATCCTACGGTTACGAGCGAATCATAGCCGCGCGGCGAAAAGGAGATACTCGTGTCGGACCATCCGAACTTTCTGATTTTGATGGCGGATCAGCTGACGGCGCGCGCGCTGCCCGCCTATGGAAACAAGATCGCCAAGACGCCCCACATGGATGCGCTGGCCGCCTCCGGGGTGGTTTTCGAGTCGTTTTACTGCAATAGCCCGCTGTGCGCACCGTCGCGGTTTTCGTTTCTGGCCGGCCGCCAGGTTTCCGCCATCGGCGCGTACGACAACGCAGCGGAATTGCCGGCCCAAGTGCCAACGTTTGCGCACTACCTGCGGCGCGCCGGATACCAGACCGTATTGAGCGGCAAGATGCATTTTTGCGGCGCCGATCAATTGCACGGTTTCGAGGAGCGGCTCACGACTGATATCTACCCGGCCGACTTCGGCTGGACGCCCGACTGGAGCCGCTTCGAGCATCGGCCGACCTGGTATCACTCCATGGATTCCGTCACCCAGGCGGGGCCGTGCACGCGCACCAACCAGATCGATTTCGACGACGAGGTCGTCTGTGCCGCGCGCCAAAAGCTCTTCGACATGGCGCGAGCCAAGGACCGGCGGCCGTTCTGCATGGTCGCCTCCATGACCCACCCGCATGACCCCTACGTGATTCCGCAAGGGCTTTGGAATCGCTATGCCGGAGTCGAGATCGACATGCCGCGCGTGCGCATGGCTGCCGGCGAACTGGATGCTCATTCCCGGCGCCTGCGCCATGTCTGCGGGCTCGACCTTACGCCGGTGAACGAGGCGCAAGTTCGCGCCGCGCGCCGGGCCTACTACGGCGCGGTGTCATACGTCGATGACCAGATCGGCGTGCTGCTCGCGAGCCTCGCCGATGCAGGCTTCGCCGACGATACCATCGTACTGTTGCTCGCCGACCACGGCGACATGCTGGGCGAGCGCGGACTCTGGTACAAGATGAGTTTTTTCGAGCCGGCTTGCAGGATTCCCCTAATCGTCCATGCGCCGGGACGCTTTGCCGCGCGGCGCGTGGCGGATTCCGCCTCCCTGGTCGATATCCTACCGACGCTGTGCGAGCTCGCCGGCTGCGATCCTGAGAGCTTCGCGACGCCGCTGGATGGCAATAGTCTCGCGCCGCAGCTGGCGGGAGGCGCCGGCAGGGACGAAGTCATCGGCGAGTATCTGGCGGAGGGGACGATCGCCCCCCTGGTGATGATCAAACGCGGGCGGTACAAGTTCGTGCATTCACCGGCCGATCCGGACCAGCTCTACGACCTCAAGGACGACCCCGACGAGCGGCGCAATCTCGCATCCGACCTCGGGCACACGTCGTGTGTGCGCGATTTTCTCGCCGAAGTGGCGCGGCGCTGGGACATGCCGTCCCTGCATGCCGCGGTCCTGGCGAGCCAGCAGCGCCGTCATCTGGTTTACGAGGCGCTGCGCCGGGGACGGTATACCCCATGGGACTTCCAACCGATGCGCGACGCGAGCCGCCTCTATGTCCGCAACGACCAGGATCTCGCCGATCTTGAGACCATGGCGCGGTTTCCGCCGTTTCACGCCTGAGCAGGCTCCTGACCTGTGTGCGATACGGCACCGAGGAGCCGTCTCGTTTGTGATACAAAGTTCAGGGCTCTTCTACAGTGTCGCGCCTTACCGACATTGCGGGAATTGGTTCAAGATGGCCATGATGTGAGCGATTGATGCACGATGAATTGACGTCTAAACACCCGGTACTTTATTTACTGCCGAGAAGGGTGCCCTTTGCAAAATAAGAAGACGCCTGATTGGGAGGGGCATGAGCCTGATACGAGCGCCCGGCTGCTCGACGTGCTCATCACGGCCACGACCGGATCCGCCAAGGTCTCGCGCTCCGATCGAATCCTGTTCGTCGCCTGCGAGTTCTGGGCCGCGGCAAGGAATCGTTCGCTGCACGAGCAGCTGCGGACCGGCGCGATTGCGCAATTGCGCGAAGCCGAGGAGGCGTTCACGGCCATCGGTCTTGCGCATGCGGCCGGCTTTCTGCGGCTCGGACGGCTCGCTTTGTCGGTCGATCCGCCGACGCCGCTCAAGGATGTCGCCGAAAACGTCGAAAATTGGCTTGCGGACGTGGACGAACCCGTCGACCTCATGATTGCCGAATTCGCCAAAAAACAGGCGACCGACCGTCACACCAACGGCTGAGGCAGGCTTAAGGGAAGTCCGCGAGCGTCAAGCGTATCCATTCGATCAGATGAGGGGCGTAGACGCGCTCGACGAACAACAGGTATTCGGCCGCCTTGACGCATACCGTCAGAACGAGCACTTCCGCCAAGCGGCCGCCGCGGGCTTCGCCCAGGCCGGGGATCGCCGTCATGGCTCCCAGCCGCTGCAGCAACTCACCGGCGCGTGGGCCCAGCACGCGCAAGACACTGATTCCGCCCGTCTGGTCGACCATGCAGCCATCCGGCGCGCCGTCCAGCCGCTGCCCGAGCTCGGCAAGCACCGCCGGGCCGCTGCATAGAAGAAGAGTCTCGGTGGGGCTGCGCCACGCGAGCACCGATACCGCAGCGTTGCCCGCGGCGGTAAGCGCCGCCCGTTGCGGCTGCGGCAGGGGCTGACCCAGCGCCTGCTGGAGCAGGCCGACAAAGCTGCCCGCGCGGTCGAAGTAACGCAGCGATGCCACCTGCACCCCGGGCAAGGCCTCGACGCGCAAGCCGTCCAACCCTGAGGGGAACACTGTACTTCGCAAATCATCCATGCAGGCGCTTACCCTCGGGATCGATGAACGGCGCCTTGACCACGATGGCGTCGATGACCGATCCCAAGTGATGGATTCGTATCTTATCGCCCAGCCGCTGCGCCCCCCGCGCCAACATGCCGAGCGCAATCGGGCTCTTGAGTTCCGGACTCCAGCAGCTGGAAGTCACGTGGCCTTCGGTTTGGGTCGGCGGTGCGGCGGCGGCGATCTGCGCCCCGACCGGCAACCGGGTGCGGCCGTCGGCGGGCGACAGCGCCACCAACTGAAAGCGGCCGGGATCGCGCGCCGCCGGACGCAACAGCGAACGGCGGCCCACGAAATTCGCGGCCTTGCGCTCGATGTTGCGCGCAAAACCGATATCTTGCGGCAGCGTGGTACCGTCGGTATCGGTACCGATGTGGATGTAGCCCTTTTCGATGCGCATGATCTCGAGCGCTTCGATGCCGTAGGGCACGGCGGAAAATTTGCCCGCTTGCGCCCATAGCCGCTCGAGCAGATTCTGCACGTGGTCGGCGGGCAAGTTGATCTCATAGCCCAACTCCCCGCTGAAACTTGCCCGCAGCACGCGCAAGTCCACCCCATCCCAAGTGCTTTCTCGCAGGGTCATATGCGGCATCGATTCGGGTGCCAACGCCGCATCGAGGCTCAACGACGCGAGCCAATCCCACGCGCGCGGCCCGGCCACGGTGACATTGCCCCAACGCGAGGTGACCGGCGTCACCAGCACCCTTAGACTTGGATATTCGCCCTGCAGCCATTCCTCGAAGGCCGCCGCCGTGCGTTCGACACCGGCGCTCGTGGTGTTCACCCAGTAATGCTGAGGAGCCAAGCGTGCCACGATGCCGTCGTCGACCACGATGCCATTTTCATTCAGCAACAGGCCGTAGCGTGCTTGACCGGGCTTTAGGCTCGACATCGTGCCCACATACATGAGATCGAGGAAATGCGCTGCGTCCGGGCCGTACAACTCGAGCTTGCCGAGCGGCGATCCGTCGAGCACGCCGGCATGCCGGCGCACCGCACCGGCTTCGCGCTGCGCGGCAGATTCCAAAGATTCGTCCGGCCGCGGATAGGCTGCGGGACGTACCCAGCTGCCGAATTGTTCGAACAGCGCACCTCGCGCCTCGTGCCAGGCGCGCGCCGGCAACTGCTTCAGCGGTCGATACAAGCCGCCCACCCGGCGCCCCGCAATCAGCCCGAGCGGCACCGGCGCGAACGGCGGCCGGAATTTCGTGGTACCCACCTCGGCAGGCTCGCGGCCGGTGAATTCTCCCATCAGCACCAACGCGTTGATGTTGCTGGTCTTGCCCTGGTCGGTGCCCATCCCGGTGGTGGTATAGCGCTTCAAATGCTCGATCGAGCGATAGTTCTCTTGCGCAGCCAGCCCGATGTCGCCGACCGCGACATCGTTTTGCAGGTCCACGAACTGCTTGCCCGGCAGTCCGGCCATGTGCGTCGCCGCCAGGGACCGGCCGGCGCCGCCGACCGGCGCCCGCGGTGCGGCTTGCCCACGAGCGACCGCGGTGCCGAGCTCTGCAGCGTGATTCACTACCGCGTCGCGGGCGAAAATTCCCGCGCAGGCGCCCGCGCTCCACACGCCGGGTGCGGCACCGTCGGGCACGAACATGGCCGACTCTTCCATCCAGCGAAGTTTCCCGCCCGCCTGCGAATGCAAGTGCACCGACGGCGCGTAGCCGCCGGCGCTCAGAATCAGGTCGCAGTCCAGCCGTTCGGGCCGCGCACCGATGGTGTCGGTAGAAATGACCGTGCAGCTGCGCACGCTTCTGCCGCCCACCCGGGCGATGCCGGCGTTCACGAAGGTGCGCAGCTGCGGGAGAGCGGCACCGATATCCGCCTGCGGCCGGCGATCCACCAGCGCCACCACATTCACGCCCGCGCTGCGCAAGGAGGCGGCTACTCGATAGGCGGAATCGCTGTTGGCCGCGATCACCACGCGTTGACCGCAGGCAACGCCGAATGCATGCGCGTACTTGTCGGCGGCACCGGCCAACATGACGCCGGGACGATCGTTGTTGGGGAAGATCATCGGGCGCTCCAACGCTCCCGTCGCGGCGATCACGGCGCGCGCGCGAATTTTCCACAGCCGCTCGCGCAGCACGCCGGCGCCGCGGCCCACCGCGGCGGGCGGCGCCGGCAGCGGTTCACGTGCGCATACCAGATTGTGATCGTAGATACCGAACGCCAAGGTGCGCAGCATGCGCCGCACGCCGCAGCGCTCGGCGCGAAGGACGAGCTCGGCAACCTGCGCATCCGCGCGCCACGCCAGCGCGCCGCCGAACGCGGGGCCGCTGCCGAGCAAGAGGGTGTCGGCGCCCGCCTCGGCCGCGGACACCGCGGCGCTCAAGGCGGCGAGCCCGCCGCCCACCACCACGACCTCCGCTTGCGCCGCCGCTTCTTCGTATCGATCGGGATCGGGTTCTCCGGAGGCGCGGCCGAGACCCGCCATGCGGCGAATCATGGGCTCGTACACATGCCAATTCGGCCACTTGAATGTCTTGTAGTAAAAGCCCGCCGGCAGCAGCGCGGCCACCCTGCTCAAGGCAGCACCGGCATCGAAGCCGACGCTCGGCCAACAATTGACGCTGGCGGCGATGAGACCTTCGTGCAACTCCACCAAGGTGGCACGCATGTTGGGCGTGCGGGTGGCGCCGTCGCTCAAATCGACAAGACCGTTGGGTTCCTCGACGCCGCAGGAAAAAATGCCGCGCGGCCGATGCAGTTTGAAGCTGCGCCCGACGAGCTGCACCCCGTTCGCCAGCAGTGCCGAGGCCAGCGTGTCGCCCGGATGCCCGCTCATGCGCCGCCCGTTGAACTCGAAACCCAGCCGCCGCGATCGATCGAGGCGCCGGCCGCTGGGCGCCGGAAGACGCGAGGCGCTCATGTGGGCGCGGCATCCGTCATGGCGTACACGGAGAGGATTTCGTGGGTGAGCGTATTGCGCGCCATGTTGAACCACTGGCCGCAGCCGTAGGTGTGCCGCCAGCGCTCGAAATGCAAACCCTTGGGATTGTCGCGAAAGAACAGATATTCGCCCCAAACCTGGTCGCTTTGCTCCAAACCCGGCCGCGCCAGATGCGAGGTGCCGCCGCAGGTGAATTCGCTTTCATCGCGCGGACCGCAGTGAATGCAGGGGATCTGCATCATCAGTGCGCAATTCCCGAGGCCGCTGCCTCGTCGATGAGACGGCCGGAAATGAACCGCTCGAGTTGGAAGGGTTCGGCCAGCGGGTGGCTCCGGCCGGTCGCGAGCACGTGCGCCAGCGTCCAGCCGCCCACGGGAATGGCCTTGAAGCCGCCGGTACCCCAGCCGCAGTTGATATACAGATTGGCGATGGGGGTCGGGCCGATGATGGGGCTGGAGTCGTGCACCACGTCGACGATGCCGGCCCACTGCCGCATCAAGTTCAGGCGGCTGAAGGAGGGGAACAGCGCTAGGGTTGCCGCAATGATGGCCTGTTTCACCGCGAAGCTGCCGCGCTGCGCGTACGAGGGAAACAAATCGAGCATGGCGCCCATGACGATTTCGCCCTTGTCCGACTGACTGACATAGGCTCCCGTGCCGGGCGATAGAATCACCGTATCGAGAATGGGCTTGACGGGCTCGGTGACCATGGCTTGCAGTGCGTAGCTCGTCACCGGCAGGCGAAAGCCGGCCAGCTTCGCGAGCACGGAGCTGTGACCGGCGGCTGCGATGCCGACGCGCTCCGCCCGAATGCGCCCACGATTGGTATCCACCCCGACGACCCGCCCGTGGTCCTTGAGGAAGCCGGTTACTTCGCAGCCCTGAATGATGTCGACGCCTAAATGGGAAGCGGCCCGCGCGTAGCCCCAGGCGACGGCGTCATGGCGCGCCGTGCCGGCGCGCCGTTGCGTGAACCCGCCGAGCACCGGCAGCCGCGCGCGCGGCGACAGATCGAGCGCCGGAGCGAGCGCGCCCACTTGATCGCGCGTCAGTAGTTCCGCCGCAATGCCGTTCATGCGCATGGCATTGGCCCAGCGCGACATGGCATCCAAATCATGCCGGCTGTGAGCGAGCAACACCAAGCCGCGCTGGCTCAACATGATGTTGAAATTCAGCGCCTGCGACAGGCCTTCGTACAATTGCAGCGAAAAATCGTATAGGCGCGCGCTCTCCGGATACAGGTAATTCGAACGCACGATGGTGGTGTTGCGGCCCGTATTGCCGCCGCCGATCCAGCCGCGCTCGAGCACCGCCACCGAGGTGACGCCGTGATTTTTCGCGAGATAATACGCGGCGGCGAGCCCATGGCCGCCGCCGCCCACGATGACCACGTCGTAGCTTGGGCGTGGGCTGGCGTCGCGCCAGGCGGCCGGCCAATGGCGTTGACCTGACACCGCGCCGCGGAGCAGTGACCACGCCGAATATTTCATGGCGGGGCGTCTGCCGGTTGCCGTCGCCCGCTGTTGGTCAATTCTTAGCTTCCATCCCCCAGTAGTCTGCCCTCAAGATGCGTGCAATACCAGTGCACGAACTGCGTCACGCCGGCCTCATGGATCGGCGAGTACGGCGCCGGATCATAGGCGGGTGAATTCACGCCGATCTGATTTTCCTGGCAGTTGCGGGTGTCGGCCGCATTGGTCGCGAGCCACACCTGTGTCAACTCCTTGAGGTCGTAGTCCACCCCTTCCACGGCGTCGCGGTGGACCAGCCACTTGGTCGTGAGCTCCGTCTGCGTCGGACTGACGGGCAGCACGCGAAACGAGATGGCATGATCGGCGAGCACGTGATTCCAGGTCGTCGGGAAGTGGAACATGAGCAGCGTGCCGATGTCGGGTTCGCCGATCGAATCGCTCAGCGGCCGGCGCACCGCGGCTTTACCCGACATGGTGAAGCTCACCGCTCCTTCGAGCAGCGGCGTGCGCACGGTTCGGTATTGGCTGTTGGCAGAGATATGAAATTTGCTCGGCAGTCCGATCGACTCCCAATGACGCCACTTCCCGGCGGTGTACGGGTTCGATGCCGCGCCCTCGCCGTCGGTCGCCGTCGGATCCTCCGGAAAAGTGCGGATCAGTTCCGGATGGTTGGCCGCGCAGTGGTAACACTCGCGGTTGTTCTCCCACACCAGCTTCCAATTGGCCTGCTCGATGATGGTGGACTGGAACGCAATCTTCGTCTGATGCAGCTTGTGCGGCAGAAAATACGGTTCGAGGTGGCGCCGGATCGGTTCGAAGTCCGGTGCCACCGGCGCCAAGCAAATCCAGATATAGCCGCCGGCGCTCGCACAGTGGACCGGTTTCAAGCCGTGCTGCGACTTGTCGAATTCGCCGCCCATGTCGCGCGCCGCCAGCAAGCGTCCGTCGAGCGCGTAGGTCCACTGATGGTAGGGACAGACCAGCCGCGGCGACGTGCCTCGCTCGGCGGAGCAAATCCTCGACCCGCGATGCCGGCAGGTGTTGTGGAAGGCGCGCAAGCCGCCGTCGCGGTCGCGCACCACCAGCACCGGATACTCGCCGATTTGCACCGTCAAGTAGTTCCCGGGATTCAATACCTCGCAATC
>Ga0307476_10000947_pt1 | contig 19370 bp, 15 predicted proteins | sample atmos_gasesECM2C_2_FD_203314 | JGI IMG/M metagenome (GOLD analysis project Ga0307476, IMG submission 203314) | Hardwood forest soil microbial communities from Morgan-Monroe State Forest, Indiana, United States - atmos_gasesECM2C_05 | ecosystem: Environmental > Terrestrial > Soil > Temperate... | reverse complement strand
TGATCGGTGGCCTCTTTGTGATTTTGAAAGTGCTTCCAGCCGTAATCGTCGAAAATGATGATGCCGCCCGGCGAGACGCGGTCGAGCAGAACTCCGAGTGCCCCGGTTTCGGCGCGGGGAGAGTTGAGGTCCAAGTGCAGAAATGCGATCCGGTCCGGCGCAATGTCATGGAGGATATCCGGCACGACGCCCTTGGTGACGACGACGTACTCCTTGTTGCGGAAACGATTGCGCACATAGCTTTCGATGTCCGAAGCCCGATAGTCCTTGTCGATGTGCTCGAGATATTGTGGCGCGCCGGGGAAATCGTCTGCCGATGAATATTGCGGGACGAGACCCGTGAACGTGTCGTAGATGTAGAATTTCTTGCCGGCGCGGCGCAGATCGACCATTTCGGTGATCATCCACGTCATGTCGCCGCGATAGACGCCGCATTCCATGAAGTTGCCCGGCACGGCCAGGCAGGTGCGCGCCGCCCAGATCAGCGTGTTGTAGCGCCAGGCGATGCCCTGCGGCGAACGGTATTGATTTTCGCCGGTGGAGCTGTCGGCCTGCGCCAGCGCCGCCGCAAAGCCCGGCTCGCTGAGAAATCCCGCCGTCTTGTCCAAGGTCAGCAGCCTATCACCCCAGAACACGTTCTGATGATAGGGCCGCACCACGCCGTACAGAACCGCATCGAAAATCCCTGCGGCGAATTTCTTGGTTCTTATCTTGAAGCGAATCGCGTTGCGAAGCTTTCGTGAGAGCGATGTCGGATCGTCGATCTCAGGCATTCGTGGGACTCGCGACCCTGTCTCGTGCATTTGTCGCCACCCGTTCGACGACGTCCCACACGTCCGGCACTTCGAGCCCGTAATGCACGCGCAAAAGGCTCGAATCAAGAGTCGTATGTGGCGGCGTTGCGCCTTCAGGTAGTCCCGCCTCGCGCGCACTCGTCTGGGTGACCAATTTTTGGTCGACGTCGAGATAAGCGGCAAGGAAGCCGCCGATATCGGCATAGGTGACGTCGCGCGGTCCGGTGAGCTGGAAGATGCCGCGGGCGCGGTCTTGCAGCAAGGCTGTGATCGCGGTGCAGACCAGATCGGTCGGCGTCGGCGCCAGCGCAAGGTCGTTGAAGACGCGGATCGGCTTTGCCGCGGTGAGATCTTTGATCCACCCGCCGATCAGCGGCATGGTGTCGGACACCACTTTGGCAAGACGCAGGATGGCAACAGGCGCGCCGTTGTCCATCTGCCCCAGCAGCGCCGCCTCGGCGCGCGCTTTCTGGCGGCCGTATTCGCTCACCGGTGAGTGCGGCGCCTCGGCGCGCTCGTGAGGCGTGCGGCCGTCGAACACCTGATTGGTGGAAAGGAACAGAACCGCGATGCCGCGCGCCAAAAGCTTCTCGGCCAGCGCCAGAGTCTGCACCACGTTGATATGGGCAGAGCCTTGCGGATCGTTTGCGCAATCGGCAAGGCGCGCGATGGCGGCGCAGAAGCAGGCCGCTTGCGTCCCCGGCGGCGGCGCCCAGTGGTCGAGCGGCGCGGCAAGATCGAGAAACGGCCGCTCTGGCGCGACGCGATCCCTGCGCCGCGTCGTCGCCGCGGCCGCTTTGCCTTGCGCCGTGATCGCGCGATAGGCCGCCGCGCCGATTTCGGAGTCACCGCCGACGATGAGGAACATCCATCAGCTCTTCGTCATGGCCTGACGTTTCGCCTGCGCCCCGGCCGCGGGGTGGCCGTCGGTCAGGCCACTTTATCCTTGACTTTCAAAGACTTGGACACCCGCGCGGCAATCTGGGCGGGGGCCAGCCCGTAGACCTCGAACAGCTCTTCCTGCAGACCGTATTTGTGCGGAAAGGCGTCCGGCAGGCCGATGCGAACGAGCGCCGGCAGGCTGGCACCAAGTTTCTCGACCAAGACGTCGGTCACCGCGCTGCCGAAGCCGCCGATCATGGTGCCTTCCTCGACGGTGGCGACGAGTTCGGCGTCACGGGCGAATTCCAACACCGCCACTTCGTCGAGCGGCTTGACGGTGTGGAAATGCACGACAGAGACATCGTGACCGTCTTTCGCCAAGAGATCGGCCGCAGCAAGGCAGTTGGTGGTCATCACGCCGGTTGCCATCAGCACGATCGAACGCCGCGAGCGGGCCCGCCGCATCGGGATCGCCTTGCCGATGGCAAAACCGTTTTCGTCGCGGCTGACCACCGGATCGCCGCCCTTGGCGAGGCGGATATAGATCGGATTCGGCCACTCCAGCGTGGCGTTCATCAGCCGCATCATCTCCTTGGCGTCGCACACCGCCGTCACCGTCATGTTCGGCAGCGCGCGCATGATGGCGATGTCTTCGATAGCCAAATGGGTCGGCCCGAGCGGAGCGTAGACCAGGCCGCCGCCGTTGCCGATCAGCCGTACGGGCAGTTCGTGCAGGCAGAGATCGACAGCCACCTGCTCGTAGCAGCGGCGCGTGATGAAGGTCGCGATGGTGTTGACGTAAGGGATGTAGCCTTCCATGGCGAAACCCGCCGCCATGCCGATGACATTGGCCTCGGTGATGCCCTCCATGTACCAGCGCTCGGGCATTTCCTTCTTCATGTCGCCGAGCAGCCCGGGGCTGAGATCGGAGCCGATGAACAGCACGCGCTTGTCGCGCTTGGCGAGGTCATAGACCATGTTGAGGCAGGTCTGGCGCATGCGTTACTCCAGGGCGGCGTAGAGCTTGGTCGCCACGTCGTTGGCGATCTTCGACTTGTGGTGCCAGTTGGCATCGTTCTCGGCGAACGCAATGCCCTTGCCCTTGACGGTATGGCAGATGATGGCGCTCGGCCGGTCGGCGGCGAGCGGCAGACGGTTGAAGACCTCGCGCAAGGCCTCGACGTCGTGACCGTCGACGTCGACGGCGGCGAAATTGAACGCGCGCCATTTGTCGAGCAGCGGCTCGAGATCCTGGATTTCGCAGGTCGGGCCGGCCGACTGGATCTTGTTATAGTCGATGACGGCGGTGAGGTTGTTGAGCTTGTGCTTGCCGGCGCACAGCGCCGCTTCCCAGACCGAGCCTTCGTTGATCTCGCCGTCGCCCATGACGACGATGACGCGGGTATCGCGCTTCTCGATGCGCGCCGCCAGCGCCATGCCGACACCGTAGGACAGGCCGTGGCCGAGCGCGCCGGTCGACGCCTCGACGCCGGGAATCTTCGCCGCTTCCGGATGGCCGCCGAGAATGGAATCGCGGCGGCAGAACGTGTCGAGGGTCTCGTAGGGAATGAAACCTTTTTCGGCGAGCATGACATATTGCGCGATGCAGCCATGACCCTTGCTCAAAATCATGCGGTCGCGTCCCGGCCATTTCGGCTCGTTGGCGCGATAGCGCAGCACGTCGTCGTAGAGCACGCGCATGATCTCGATGAGCGACATCGAGGAGCCGACATGGCCGCGCTCGCCGCCATGCAGCGTGCGCACCGCAAGCCGGCGCAGATGCTTCGAGCGCTCGTCGAGCGGTGGCGTCGCGAGGTTGAGCGCCGGCGCGGCCTGTGCTGCCATCGCTTAAGCCTCCAGCTTTTCCGCCAGCGACGCGAGGAATTCTCTCGCATGCGCAAGCTGCCGCGCCTTGACGTCGCTCCAGCTGCCGGTCTCGCCGGCCAGCACGCGCCGCTGCCAGCGCTCGGGAATGTACTCGTTGAGCAGGATGAGGACCCAGCGCAAGCCGAACAGCGGCAGATAAGCAGACAGTCTGCCGGCGAATGCCGGATCGCCACCGTAGAGCCGCGTCGCCGCTTGGCGGAAGTGCTTGCGTTGCGGCGGCTCAAGCGGCCGGCCCGGATGCAGCAAAATATCGGCGGTGAGTTTCACAGGATCGTCCCAGCCAAAATACTCGAAATCGAGAAACGCCAGCGACCCGTCCGGCCGTCGCAAGCTGTTGTGGAAGCCGAAATCGGACGGAACGAGGCTGCGCCATTCCTGCGGGAGTTCGGCGTCAAAAGCAAGGCCGGCCGCCGTCACCGCCCGACGCGCCTTTGGGCCTTCGATGGCGAGCCGCGGCGCGACGGAATTGTCAATGAAATCAAACAGTTCATCCTCGCCACGGACGGCTGCGCGCAAGCGCTCCAACCGCCCTTTAATCTGCTGCACGATCTCGCGGCCGGACAAACAGGCCTCGGCTGCCAACGGCTGTTCGGCGGCCCAGGGCGCGCCGCGCAGGCCGTGGGTGGCGGTCAGGAAAACGATCGCCGCATCGATGTCGGAATCGCTCACTTCGGCAACGTTGCCGCCGTCGATCCAGCTCAAAAGCGCATAGCCGCGTTCGCCGTCGACGCCGATAACGCGTGGCACCGTGTCGATGCGGTAGCGCTCCATCAGTCGCAGCGCACCGACTTCGGTCGAAAGCCGATCGCGCGGGTCGTCGCGGCGTGACGGATATTGCTTGAGCGCGAAGGTGCGGCCACCGCCGGCAACGCGCCAGATGCGGCTGTTGCGACCGCCGGTCACGAGCCGGCTCACCACGACTTCCTCGCCGACCAGCGCCTGCGCTATCGCGGTGGCTTCGGCAAGCGCGCCGTCGGTCGTGCTCAAGGATCTGCTCCGCCAAAAACCTGCCGCTCGATGTCGCGCCAGGTCGAACAACTGATGTAGGACAGCGACGCCGGCTGAGCGGCGTCGGCGAACAGAATTCGTTCGACGTTCGGCGGGAATTCCGGGTCGCTCAGCACTTCCGCGAGATCGTCGATGAAGTGGGTCAACGACAGCGCCGCAATCCTCCTAAGCTTATCGGCCCGCGTGCTCTCGAAATAAACGTCCGCCCCGGCGATGCCGTGATCGCCGCCGAGGAGCCTCTGCCCGGCCATCCAGTCGAGCGCGGCTTTGCGAAGGTTCACGCGGTCGGAATCGAAGTGACCGTATTCGGTCTTGTGGCTCACCACCATGACCGCACAGCCTTCGGCCCGGCAGCGGCGAAGAAACGTCGCCACGCCCGCGACTACGGTCGCGCCACCGATGCCTTTGCCGTAGACTTGGCCTTGCAGGCGCTGCCAGGCGAGTTCGCCATCGGGCAACAACCGGATCGCATCGCGCACCGCCTGCTTATTTCCAGAGAAACCGGCCGCGACCAATCCGCGCGCCGCGGCGGCGGCACGGAATACATCGTCGTAGGAGATGATGGTGTTGTCGAAATCGATGCCGATACGCAGACTTGATGCCATGGCGAAGCGCGCGAGTTTCCGCGCCGGCTTTAAGAGAACGGCGCACGATCTGATTTGGACCAATCCAGCGCCTGGACGCCGATCCAACGCGCCGCGTCGGCGACGGTGGCAAAGCCCTCGATTCTTTGCGGCTCGGTGTTAGGATGGGTTACACGCACATAGTATCCGGAGCCGTCGCGGGCTTCGCAGATCGCGAATTCCCGCGAATCGCCGCTCGACCGCCGCTTGAAATCGCTGCCTTCCCATTTCGGCGCCGAGCACAGCGCGAACAGATAATGCGCCATGTGTGAGAAGCCGGTGTGGACGACCTCGTCGTTCATTGAAAATATGAACACGTGGTCGAAATATTTCTCCAGAAGAGCCTTGAGCTCGGTGCTGCTCTTGCAATTGATGTGGCCGGCCTTGCTCGGCGGCGAGGCATAGGTCTGCGATTCGAGCGACGGCGTGCCGATCATGAGCAGGCCGTTTTCGGCGAGCGACTCGCACAGATTGGCCAGATAGGCGTGCTCGTTCATTGGCGCGATGTGCTCGATGACGTCGAGGCTGAACAGCGCTTCGTGCTTGCGCGGCAATGGAGCAGCGACGATATCGTGGACCTCGGCCTTGAGCGGCCACCGCTCGTCGCGGCGCGCGCGGACGTCCAGGATGAACAGCGGGTCGAAATCGTAGACCGTGACGTCCGGCACCTCCTGCAGCACGACGCGCGTCCCGAAGGCGTCGCCGCAGCCGACCTCGCCGACATTACGGCACCCCGCCAGCATCTTGGCGACGAATTTATAGCGCGCCAGGAGGAACGTCAGCCGGCGCGGATCGTCGTACCAGACCTGGTTGGTCATCAGGCCGAGCGAGGTCAGCCCGATCGTATCGCGCAATTCGAGGCAGCGATTGTATTGCGGCTCGCGCGTCTCCTTGGTGACGGCGGGCAGCACGCCGCTCGCCGTTTTTGCCGAAGTCTCGCGCTTTTCGCGCGCGGCTTCCGAACGCCAATAGGCCTGCGCGGTGGCGATCCTGGGCGCGTCGACGGTAAGCCGCATGACGAAGCTCGATAGGTGGCCGCGCCCGGCGACTCGCCGCGTTGACCGCCACGCATCCAGGTTGCCGATAAGCGAGCACAACAGCAGGAAGCCGCCGCAAATCGCAGTCAATGGCGCGGTCAGCCACAGCATCCTATTCATCATCCGCCGCAGCTTGGACATGCCGCTGCGGCCCCATTGCCGCGCCGGGTTCGACGGCACGAAATGGATTTCGCTCGGCACCGCGCTGGAGCGGATAAAGCGGGAGGCCTGGTATGTGACGCTGTGGCCGAACTCGCCGCGCTTGTCGGCGACGCGGCGGTTGAGGACGAAGAGAATGATGCGGCCGCCGTTCTTCAACAGCGGCACGATCCGGTCGGTCAGCTCGCCGCCGTCCTCCATGTCGGTTTCGCTGAGCTCGAGCAGGCACAGATCGAACTTGCCGTGCAGCCGCTCGTAGCGCTCGGGCCGGTTTTTCAGGAACGGGCGGCAGCGCAGCCGGTGCGTGCGCTCGCCGTTGTCGGCCAGCGCCACGCTAAACGCCGTCGGCTCGTTCGACAGCAGCAGCATGCGCTGACTGGGATCGGTGAAGAAGGAATTGATCTCGCGGATCACGGTCTGGAAATCCGGCCACGCCGGATGCCAGGGCAGCACGTGCGGCGGCTTGCCCATCAAGGCGAATTTGGAATGCCATAGCAGCCAATTGGTCAGCTTGTTCGGCGTCTCCGGCAAGCCGAGCGCGTAAATCCATTCCTCGTTGTTGAGTTTGCGGCCGCCGACCTCATGAAACGCCGCCATGGCGCCGTGCCAATAGGGATGGCCGCGATACGGCTGTGCCCTGCGGCTGAGATTTTTCGCAATGTCGGCGATGAAGGCGTCCGCCTCTTCGACGCTGCGATAGACCTCGGGCGGCAGCTCTTCGGCGTGAAAGAACAACGAATGATTGGCGTTCTTGCGATGAACGGCGGTCGTCCATTCGCTCAAGCTCTTGGCCAGCGGTCCAACCTGAATCGGACCGGGACGCAGGAATTTCGCCTCGTGCATGCGAGCCTGCATCTCGATGACGAGGTATTCGTCGGAATCGGTAATCGCATCGACATTGCCGGACGGGCACATCTCGGGAATGAACGAATAATCGCACGACGAGCCGATGATGAAATCGGTGACCTCGGGGCGCACGCACAGCATGTGCATTAGGTAGAAGCGCCCCATGATGGTGTTGCCGTCGACGCGCCAGAACAGCCGATTGCTGTCGGTGTTGTGGCTGAACGGCAGATTGACGATGTTGGCAAGCATCAGCGGATGCAGATTGTTGAGCGCCCATTGCATCATTTCACGCGGCTGCAACGATAGCGCCAGCTCGTTGCCGGCCAGCCTCTCCTGCAGCCAAGGCAGCGCCGATTCGCGGGCGACCTGCATATTGCCGACGACGACAGCGCTGGTGCCCTGCTGCATGCGCTTGAGCGCATTGGCAAACGAGCCGTCGGCGACGATGTAGTCCGACACCAGGAAGAAAAAGCAGGTGTCGACCATGTCCTCGCCGACTTCGCGCACCGCCTCGGCAAAAGCGAGCGTAATGGTGGTCGAATAATTACCGTCGGTGATCAGATGATCGATCGGATGAATCGTAGTCTTGCAGATGGAATCGAGATGTTTGAACGCCGGGTGCTCGACGATGAAGGATTCGTCGTCGGCGCTGGTCAGGATGACGAATTCGGTCGGCAGCGCCGCGGCCAGCGCCGGAACGTTGCCGGGCGCCAACAGCGTCGGCAGGCCGCATTCGAGGAACTGGCGGACGTAGCTGTAGCCCCAGACGCAAAGCAGAAATTTCACCGCTTTCGGCGGCGCGCGCAATTCATGCGGCGCCACGCGGCGGCGGCCGCTATCGACGTCCGGCGACAGGAATTCGACCTTGTTCATTTCAGCTTCAGCGCTTGCATCCGCTTGATGTTGTAGTAGCGATCGTCCGACATTGAATTCGGCACCTTGCCGGCGAGGAACGCCGTCTTCAGATCGACGATGGCGTCCTTGACCGTGCGGCCGGCGACGAAACCGAGATCGCGCCGGATCTTCTCCGAGGAGACGTGATAGGAGCGATGGTCATCGCTTGGCGTGACGACGATGTCGACCTTTTGTCCGACCTCTTCACGCACCATGTCGGCGATGGTGCGGACTTTCAGGTTGTGATACCCGGCGTTCCAACATTTGCCGTTTATTGCCGCGTCCGACTGTTCGAGCAACATCAGGTAGAGGTCGGTCATGTCCTCGACGTGGAGGTTGGGGCGCAACTGCTCGCCGCCGAACACGGTGATGCGGCCGTTGTTGATGGCGTGATTGGTGAGGATGTTGACCGTGAGATCGAGGCGCAGCCGCGGCGCGTAACCGCACACCGTGGCGGGACGCAGTGTGACCGCGACGAAACCGGGCTCGCGCTCCTCCTCCAAAACTTCCTCGCACATGGCTTTGTACTTGGAATAGTCGGTGAGCGGCTTGAGCGGCAGATCTTCGGTGACGTCCGGCTCATCCTTGATGCCGTAGACTGAAGACGAGGACGCATAGATAAAGCGCTTGACGCCGGCGTCCTTGCTCGCCTGCACCAGCGGCCGGAAGCAATCGAAATTGATCGACTTGCCAAGCTCCGGATTGAGGTCAAAGGACGGATCGTTGGAAATGCAGGCGAGATGAATCACGGCGTCGCAGCCGGCGAGCGCGTTACGCACATCCGCCGGATTACGCAGGTCACCTTTGACCTGGATCAGCTTCGCCCCGTCCTTGAGGCCGGCAAAAACGTCGCCGTAGATAAACAGATCGAGGACGGCGACCTCGTAGCCGGCGTTGATCAGTTTGGGTACGAGGTTCGAACCGACGTAACCAGCCCCGCCGGTTACGAGGACACGTTTGAACCGATTAGCCATCACGCTTTCCGATGTCCCTGTAATTATGCGGCCGGCGCCTTGACGGTCTTTGCCAAGCCGGTGCCCCAGCTTGTTCCCCAACCCATGTCGATGTCGAGCACGGCATGGCACAGCGCCAGATGCGCGACCTCGACGAAACCGTACTCCTTGTCCTGGCCCCGGACATAAAAGTTCACGTCACCGGTGCGCCGCAACGCGTTACTTTCGCCGAACCCCGAATAGGTCACGACCTTGCAGCCGCGTGCGCGTGCCTCCTTGACCGCGCCGAGGATGTTCGGCGACATGCCGGAGCTCGAAATCGCGATCAGGAGGTCGCCCGGCCGAGCATGGAATTCGAGCTGCTTGGCGAACACGTTCTCATAGCCGAGGTCGTTGCCGAGGCAGGTGAGCGCGGAGGGGTCGTTGAAGGCGAGCGCGCGAAGCCCGCCGTTCTTGGAAAAATCGATGGCCAGGTGGCTGGCGATGCCGGCGCTGCCGCCGTTACCGATGAAAATGATCTTGTTGCCGGCATTGTGCGCCTCGTGCGCGGCCTTGCGCACCCACTCGCAGCCCGATTCCAGCGTCAGCTTTTTCGACGCCAGATCGGTCACTTCAGCGGCGCGCATGGCGTTAGCCAAAGAGCCAATCCAACGATCCAGCAATTCCCGCATGTCTTCAGACTCCGATATCATTTGAGCAGGCCGGTGATGCCCTTGATCAGGGCGGCCTTCTCGATTGAGCGTCGATGGCCGACGATCTCGACCTTCAGCGCGCCGACGACATTGCCGATGAAGCCGACACGGTTCATCGGCGCGCCTGCCGCAACCAGCGGCGCCGTCACCGCAAGGAACGCATCGCCGGCGCCGACCGTATCCACCACGTTTTTGGCGAAAGCAGGGATGGTGTGGGTGATGCCGCCGGCCTCGAAGGTGACGCAACCGTGCTTGCCCTGGGTGACGATGATCTTCGAGCACTCGATGTGATTTTCGGCAAGCCGGCGGGCGATGTCGCCGACATTGGCGATCCGGTCGCTGACCGCAAGCCGCGCCTCCGGCGCATCGATGCAGACGTAGTCGGCGCGCCCGTATTTGGTGATCAGATTATAGCCGAGATTGGCGCTGTTGCTTTGCGTGTTCACGGCGAGGAACCGCGCTTTCGAGGTCAGCGCCTCGATCGACGACGGCGCGATCAGGCCATGGCCGAAATCGGCGACGATGACGACGTCGTAGTCGGCCGCCCGATCAATGATCGCGCGATCGACCTCGCCCTGCACGTCCGGCGTCAGCGGCTCGTCGTTCATGAAATAGACCTCGAACAGCTTGCGCATATACGAGGGATCGACGAAACGGCGTTTCAACGTGGTCGGCGCGCCGACCCGGGTGAAGGCCCGCAAGCCGACATTGGGCTTGAGACTCTGGCGGATCAGGTCGTCGTGAGTTTCGGAATCGCCGATGCAGGTGATGACGTCCACCTGCTTGCAGAACGACGCCACATGGTTGGCGGCGGCAAACACCCCGCCGGCGAACAGTTCGCGATCCTGATAGCGGGTCGCGATCATGTTTTCCTTGGGCGTCTTGTGCATCGGCAAGACGTATTGATATTCGTCGATGATGGCGTCACCGACGATGAGAACGCGGTAGTCGGCAACGCGCTCGATCAGGTCGCAGAGCTGGTCGAGGCCGCCGTCCTGGCGCAGCGTGTCGAGATGCTCGCGGATATGCGGCTCGAAGACGTTGAGGTGTCGGTTGATCAACTCGCTCGACGAGAACGACACCTCGTCGGTGAAATGGATGCGCCCGCCATAGGTCTCGACGGCATCGCGCTCGAGCGAAATCTTGCCGGTGATGTCGCCCTGCGGGTTCTGATAGTCCTGGCCCTTGATGTAGATCGACGGCCGGATGCGCTCGATGGCGCTCACCGCGTCGGCTGAGTCGTTGATGGCGACCCAATCGACATATTCGAGCGTGGCCAGCATCTCGGCGCGCAGCTCGGCATTGAACACCGGGCGGCCGGGACCCTTGTTGACGAAACGGTCGGCGGTGACGGTGACGATCAAGACGTCGCCGAGCTTGCGGGCGGCTTCGAGATGGCGGACGTGGCCGAGATGCAGGAGATCGAACGTGCCGTGGGCCTGGACCACGGTCTGGCTGGCGCGCCGGGCCTGCTCGCAGGCCGCCGCGACCTCGGCCAAGGTCCGCACCTTGTCGCGCGGGCTTGGAGAGCGGCCGACCGGCGGCTGGGGGATCAGTTTTGCGACGCTCGAGTCCATTCTCGTCCTCTTACGTCACTGGCTCGGCGTCGAGAAAGCGGAACCAGTCGCTGGTCGCCTCGGCGATGCGCGACGCCGTCCAGACCGGCGCGTCGCGCCAGTAGTCGATGTTCGCCAGCATTACCTTCACGCCATCGGCAAAGCCGACCTTGGCTTGCCACCGAAGGTCGTGCTGTATCTTGGTAATGTCGGCCCAGGTGCAATCCGGTTCTCCGGGGCGCTTGGGGATGCGCACGGTCGGCGGCGACCCCAAAAGCCTCACCAGCTCGTTGACGCTGACAGGCTGCCCGCTCCCAACATTGTAGATTTCGCCGATTTTGTCACTCTCGGCGACCGTGATCAACGCATCGACCACGTCGGCCACGAAGGTAAAATCCCGGGTCTGCTCGCCGTCGCCGACTACAGTCAGCGGCTGGCCGGCCAGAAGCTGAGCCAGGAAAACCCCGAATACCGCGCCATAAGTCCCACTGGTGCGCGCCCGCGGCCCGTAAACGTTGAAGAATCGCACCGACACCGCCGGCAGCCGGTAAACCTGAGCCCAATGCATGACCAGTTGCTCGCCCAGATATTTGGTTAAGGCGTAGGGGTAGCGCGGATCGGCCGGAGCCGTCTCGGCCGTCGGATAGTGCGCCGGGATGCCGTAGCAGGACGACGAGGCGACATAGACCAGGCGCTTGACGCCGTGACGGCGGGCCGCCTCCAGCACGCAAAAGGTGCCATCCACATTGGAGCGGAAATAGGCTTCCGGTTCCTGGATCGAGGGCACGATGTCGGCGCGGGCGGCAAGATGGAACACCCGTTCGACGCCGGCGGTGGCCGCAGCCACGGCGGCGGCATCGGCGACATCGCCCTCGATGATCGTCAGCTCAGAATTCCCCTTATGGTGCTTGAGGTTAGCGCGCCGGCCGACGACAAAACTGTCGAACGCGCGCACCCCGCGGCCTTGCGCCAGCAAGCGGTCGACGAGGTGGCTGCCGATAAAACCGGCCCCCCCCGTCACCAAGTCGATTCCTGTCTGCGGTGCCACCACCCCTCCTCTGTCGGGCGCGAGCTTATGCGTTCAAAAGCCGCTAATTTCAAGCACAGATGGTCGGCGCCTATGCGCCGGGTTCGGCAAGCGTTTTGTGCCGCGTCCTTTCCGGATCATGCCGCCCCCGGTGCTGCGGGTTCGTGACGACCGCAGCGGTCGGCATCATGACCTTTCAGGAGGTCGGCGCGCCCTGACGCAGCTCATTGGCGCTTGCCGCCGGACGCGAAGCCGCCGGTTGAACCACAGGCACCGCAGCCCGCGGTCGCCAGACCAGCGCCTCCAATCCGGCAAGCGCCCGCACGGTGACGAACCGCAGCGGCAATTCGACCAGCACATGGGCGATCAGCGCGACCAGCGAACAGGTGATCGCCACCAGCGCAAACAGCACCAAGCCAGTGGCGTATGGCGAGCTGAAGGACTTGGCGAAATTAACGAAAGCCATGCCCGGCGCGCCAACGAGCCCCCATAGGCCAAACAGCGCCGACATTGTCATGTCATGGGTGAGGTAGAGCGGATAGGTCAGGTCGCCGAGCCAGTTGGACAGGCGGTTGTTCTTGGTCGCCTCGAAAACTCCAGGCAGCGCGAGAGCGAACAGAACCGCACCAACGTAGTCATTGATCCGGAACCAATCGCCGATGGGAGCCCAACCGTTCCGAGACACAAACCACACCGCCGCGATGAAAATCGCAAACGAGGGCCACGGGCCGGCAGCCCCGATGTAGGGAACGCGCCTGGCCAAATGCCCGAGCATGAAAAACATGAATGTCGACGGCAGGAAAAAATAGCTCCAGGCAATGTACGTAGCGGCCGGCGCATGAGGGCCGACCACAAAGAACGCGACAATTCTGACCGCCAGAGAGCCGACCAGCGCAGCGAGAGCCAGGCGATCGGATCGCAGCAGCCATGGAGCCAACAGGTAAAACGTCATCTCCGCGCCGAGCGTCCAGCCGATCTCCGTTCTAAACGGAAAGAAACCAAAATATTGATCAGGGTAGTGCACGAACGGGACGAGCCAATCCGATCCGAACAGGAAGACCGCACTGAAGATGCCCGGCGGCGATTGGTGCAGCCACGCGGCGGACACCGTCACGGTGGAAAATACCACCATGGCCCACCACAAGGGATAAATGCGCAGGAACCGCGATTTGTAGAACTGATAAGTTCCCGCTTTTGTCCGCGGATACTTGGAATCCAGGACATAACTCATCAGGAAGCCGCTGACGATGTAGAAGAATACGACGGACCGGCCGCCGATAAAGTTCAACGACCAACTGGCATCGCAGGTAATCTGGAAATTTCTTGCAGTGTCGCACTCATGGCCGAGCACGACGCCATAGGCGAGGAACAGACGAATTGCCCCCATGCTCAGGCCCCTGCGCAATGCCGCGCTGACTGCTTCAGGCGAACCTGACCGGGAAGCGGAATCATGTCAATGGCGCGACGGTGCGGCTTAAGCCCGTCCGGCTAACGCGTACCGATACGAACGCGTCGGACGCGCAAAGGCTACCGGCGAAGGATGCAAGGCATTGCTTGACATGACCCGACCGGGCATCGCGTAATGCCGGTTGCCTATCGCCGATAGGAGATTTCATCAGTGCAGCAACAGACGACGCAGCCGACGATTCCATTCCCGATCATTGATCTTTCACTCGACAATCCCATTCCGGAGATTCTGAACGCGCCGAATTTCAGCGTAGCCGAAACGGCCATATACAAGACCGCAGCATCGCAGCGCGCGTTGATTTCGGCGGCGGCGGCGGCGTTGATCTACACCCTCGTCCGCAACACCAAGGCCCAGCACGTCGTGGAGATCGGCACCTACGACGGCGGCACCTCGGAGCTGATCTGCCAGGCCCTGCACGAGAACGGCTCGGGCACTCTTTACACCGCGGGCCCGTTCGACGCCGAACGCGTCTTTCCCATCTTCGACTCCTGGCCGGGATATCTGCGCCGGCACCTGGAATTCTACCCGATGACGTCGATGGACTTTTACTACCGGTTGAGTGCACGGGGCATCAAACCGGAGATAGGCTTCATCGACGGCGACCATTCCTATCAGGCGGCGCTTTTCGACATCCAATCGCTGGCGAGATTGCTGGCGCGACAGGGCTTCCTGCTGATCGACAACATATCGCAAGCGGGGCCGTATTACGCGACGATGGATTTCCTGCAACACAATCCGGATTGGACGCGCTGCAAGGTCCGCGACCCGGAATGGGCCGATCCGAACAAGGCCTTCGACCGCGAGCGGGCCAGTGTGCCGGAAACCGACCTCGAGATTTTAAGGGCGCCGCGCGGCTACAGCATCGGATCGAGGCCGGTGACCTTTGGCGAAATGCGGTCCGCGAGCGAGGTCAAGGGATTGCGCATCCACGCCGGATCCGCCGGCGGCACGTTGCACGCCCAATGCGTGCTGCGCGGCTTCGGGTCAGCGGGCGCCGAAGTCGTCAAGATGACGGCGCTTGATATCGCCGCGCCCGGCATGGTGGATCTGATGTTTCCGGAACCGCTCGTGATCGAGGGATCGTTTTCACATTGCTCGGCCGAGCCATGGCTGGTCTGGAGCGGCCAAGTGCCGCTTACATTATCGCAAATTCCGATGATCATCCCCTGACCGATCCGAACCGTTGCTAATCCCCCTCCTCGATCTCTATTCCCCCCAGCACGACAGTCTGGTCGGCGCCCTGGAAGGAGATCAGGCCGTTGCTGCCTTCCAGGAGGTTCGCGGTGACGAAGATCTGGCCGTCCTTGGTCTTGAGATCGAACGCCGCCTTGACCCACCCCTCCTTTGCAGGAGCCACGCTCAGCTTCGCCAAATCTCCGGACGATTTCGTCGTCACGGCTTGCGGCAAGGTGAACGAAACCACGCCGTAATGCGCCGGCTGGCCGGTTTGCGGGTCGTTGTTGTCGCGTCCTTCGACCATGGCCCAGGCGTTCGGCGCGGATTTGAGCCACACCGTGAGGTGATAGGCGCCGCCGGGCTTGAGATTGTCAAAACGGACGCCCAGGCCGTGGCGCGAGGCGGTGGGCGTCGCGGTCAACCGACGCGGCTGGAAACCGGCGACGACGGGCGCCTCGGCCGTCTCATCCTTGACGGTCAAGCCCACCAGAAAATCCCATTCGTGCGCTTCCGCGTTTGTCGTAGCGGCAGACGCGGAACCAGCGAGGACGGTAGGAAGGGCAAGAGCAGCCGGAGCGGCAGGAGCGGGAGCGGCAGAGGCCCTAGAGACGGCAGCGGAAGCCGCAGCCGGCCGCTCATGATCGGCCGCCAATATCTTCTCGGCATAGAATTTGCCGATCACGTCCATGCCCTTGTCACTCAGATGCACCGGGTCGATGAAATAGGGCATGCGCTCCGGCCGCGGGTCGGGAAACAGTGTCCCGATATTGTAATACGCGACCAACCTGCCGCGCGCGGCCTCTTCATCGGCCAACTGCTCGAGCCGGACCGCGCTGTTGCCGAAAATATAAGTGTTGGCTGGCTTCGCGGTGGCCTGGCCGCACATCTGGTTCTCATGCTGCGTGAGATAGTCTTCGAGATCCTTGGTCCGCTTTTCGATCGCGGCTTTGCGCTCAGCCGAGCCGAGCGGATACTGATAGATGTCGTTGAAGTCCCCGGTAAACTGATTGACTACCGGCTGCGTGGACAGAATGTAGCCCGCCCGCGGAAACAGATTCAGCATGCCCCGCTCCGCCGCGATATAGAATGCCAGCATTTGCCGCGCCTCTCCAACCTTCGTGGGGATGATTTGGCGTCGGACCTCCATGTCCTCCTGACTCGACCGATCGAACACCTGGTCGTCGGGAACGTATTGCTTGCCGGTAATGCTACGGTAGGCGAGGCTGTGTTTGATCAGCTCGTTTTCAAGCCAGCCGCGATAGAAGACGGGGTGAAACGTCGACATCAGATAACCATCGATGTACGATCGCATCATGGCGAAATACATCGGGTTGCCCGGGCCCTGGGAATAGTTGCAGCCGACGCCTGCATCGTTGAAGGCATCCATGGAGACGACCCAGTCGGGATCGAACTGGGAGCCCCAAAGCTGCAGACCGATGAATTGCTGGAACGCGATCCAGCTTCCCATCGCCATATTGATGACCGTGTAGCGCTCGCCGCTCTGCAGGGTGTTGAGATAATATTGCATCCGCCCCGCCACCGTGCGGTCAGTCGCGGTGGCGCCGACCCCCCACGCCGCCGAGCCGCCGGTGAACAGCACGACCTTTTCATTGGTCGCCTTTTTATAGGGACTGGTCAGGCTGAATTCGTGCCGATCGTTATAGCCGAGCGAATTGGTTCGCACGGTGGAGCTATAGGTCTCATTCGTGAAGGTATTGGAAAACTTCTCGTAAGCGCCCGGCGCGGTGGTGATCATCACATAAGGCTGGAAGCTCTGCCACAGCCCGTTCATCAGCATTTTCTGCTTTTCGTGTCCCCAGTGCCGGAAATAAAATTCGATGCCGCCCAGCAAAACAATGAGGACGATCAGGTTGACCGCGACGACCCGAATTGCGTTTGCATATTTCTTCATTGGTCGAATTGAGGCATCCACCCGGACCAACCGCCGCCGGTCAGAACAGTGTGTAGATCAACGGCGCAACCACGCTGCCCTTGGAGAACACCAACAGCCCGCCGACGGCCACCATGATGAGGAGGACGGGCACGAGCCAATACTTCTTGCGCGCGGCGATGAATCTCGCGAATTCACGGAGAAACGCCATGAGCCTTGCCCCTTGCTGCAGCCTCAATCGGGATCGAACGCGTTGCGATAATCGAGAATAAGATCCGGATTCTGGCGGTCCTTATACAGAATGCAATTACCGACCACCAGCATCTCGATCTCGGTTCCCATCAGGCAGCGGAAGGCGTCCTCGGGCGAGCAGGCGATCGGCTCCCCGCGCACGTTAAAGCTGGTGTTGACGAGCACCGGGCAGCCGGTTTTCGCCTTGAACGCGCTGATCAAAGCATGGAACCGCGGATTGGTCTCGCGATGGACGGTTTGCACGCGGGCCGAATAGTCGACATGCGTGACCGCAGGAATCTCCGAGCGGATGACTTTGAGCTTGTCCAAGCCGTCGAGATGGTCCGCGCCGTTGTATTCGACGCGGCGGCGTTGTCCGACATCGGCGACCAGCAGCATGTAGGGCGACGGCCGGTCGAGCTCGAACCAGTCGGAGACATCCTCCGCCAATACGGCGGGCGCGAAGGGGCGGAAGCTTTCCCGGTATTTGACCTTCAGATTGAGCGTTCGCTGCATTTCACGGTTGCGCGGGTCGGCGAGAATGGAGCGGTTGCCGAGCGAGCGCGGTCCATACTCCATGCGGCCTTGGAACCAGCCGACAGCGCGGCCGTCGGCGAGCGCCTGTGCGGTGCGATCAAGTAGCGCCGGTTCGTCGTCCACGACCTCGAAGTGAGCGCCCTCGGCGGCGAGGCGCAGGCGGATTTCGTCCTCGCCATAGGCGGGGCCGAGATACGCTCCCGACATCCCGTCGCCGGCTTTGGGCTTGCGCGCGCCGTTCGCCTGATAGTGATAGGCAACGAGAGCGGCGCCGAGCGCGCCGCCGGCATCGCCGGCGGCGGGCTGCACCCAGATCTGATCGAATTTGCCGTCGCGCAGGATTTTGCCGTTGGCAACGCAATTGAGCGCTACGCCGCCGGCGAGGCAGAGGTTGCGCTGCGGATATTCCGCCGCCAGGCCGCGGGTGAGCAGCAGCATCGCCTCCTCGAGAACGACCTGCGCCGAGGCGGCGATATCCATGTGCGTTTGCGTCAGCGGTTCCTGCTCATCACGCGGCGGCATCCCGAACAGCCGGTCGAACTTGTCGTTGGTCATCGTCAGGCCGGTGCAGTAGTTGAAATACGACATGTCCAGCCGGAACGATCCGTCGGGTTTCAGATCGATGAGATTGTCGCGAATGACGTCGCTGTAGCGCGGCTCGCCATAGGGAGCCAGCCCCATCAGCTTGTACTCGCCGGAATTGACGCGAAAGCCGATGTAGGAGGTGAACGCCGAATAAAACAGGCCGAGACTGTGCGGGAAATGGATCTCCTTGAGGATATCGACCCGGTTGCCGCGGCCGAGCCCGGCGGTGGTCGTGGACCATTCGCCGACACCGTCGACGGTGAGCACCAGCGCCTCTTCGAATGGCGAGGGAAAGAAGGCGCTGGCCGCGTGCGCATGGTGATGCTCGGTGAACATAAGCCGTGCCGCGTCGAAGTCCGGGTCGACCTTGCGCAACTCCCCGAGGAGCATGCTCTTCTGGAACAGCTTTTCGCTGAGCCACAGCGGCATCGATTTCACGAAAGACGCAAACCCGCGCGGCGCGAAAGCAAGATAGGTTTCCAATAGCCGTTCGAACTTGAGGAACGGCTTGTCGTAAAACACCACATTGTCGATATCGCGCAACTTGACGCCGGCCGCTTCCAGGCAATAGCCGATGGCCTGATGGGGGAAGCTTTCGTCGAATTTCTTGCGCGAGAAGCGCTCCTCATGGGCGGCAGCGACGACGTCGCCGTCGCTGACGAGAGCAGCGGCGCTGTCGTGATAATATGCGGAAATTCCAAGAACGCGCATTGCCTCGGTCAGACTCGTTTGCGCCCGATCATAAGGTAAAGTCCGCCGTCGATGCCACTACTTACCCCGCCTCGAATTCCGGTCAGAACTGGTCGGCAAGCGATGCGACCTCGGGGCCGGGCGGGTTTCGTTTGATCCAATATGATGCCGCTCCGGGCTTGAGCTTGAGCGAAAGCAGGTCCTTGCCGAACAGGCGGATCAGAACGCCGGTCACGACGATCGCAAGCACATACATCAGCGCCAGGATAATCGGACTGATGACGATACTCATCAGGTGTCCGAGCTTCAGCCACAGCCGGCGCAATGGCGCCAATCTGCGCGGCACAAGCAACGCGACTGCGACAAAAACCGCACCGACGATGAGCCAAACGAAAGAATCGGGCCGCTCCTTCCAATAATGCAGGCCGGCGACC
>Ga0307476_10000946_pt1 | contig 19374 bp, 46 predicted proteins | sample atmos_gasesECM2C_2_FD_203314 | JGI IMG/M metagenome (GOLD analysis project Ga0307476, IMG submission 203314) | Hardwood forest soil microbial communities from Morgan-Monroe State Forest, Indiana, United States - atmos_gasesECM2C_05 | ecosystem: Environmental > Terrestrial > Soil > Temperate... | reverse complement strand
GGTGCCCTTCTGCAAAACGGGCTGCCTCGATCGCGACGAGCGAAGATTCGTGCACAAGACACCGCAACGCATCCATCGCGGTGAACTCTCGCCGGGGCGCGAAATCTCCGAGGCGCTCAGGAAACAGATCCGACATCGCAAGTCCGAGCGCCGCCAGCACGTCATCGGTTCCGCACCCACCGAAGCAATGCAGGAGAATCCGCCCGTCTCCGAGGTCCTTCACCGACAGGGACGGCGTTCGATCCGAGTGCGCCGGACACTTGGCGGACCAGGATCCGTTGCGGCCGCGAACGCCTTCGAGACGCGAAAGCAGGCTGTCTACATCCACTCGCTACGCTCCTTCGCTTGTGGCCGCGGGGCTTTCCGCGAGGCCACTTCACGCATGCGATTGCGCCAGGTGGCTGGCCAGTCCAGTTTGCAGCCCCTCTGACCCGAGACCCCCTTCCAGTAGTCGACGAACTCCGCGGTCGCCTTGTCGAGATCGACCCCCGGCGTTTCGGCCAGCGCCCAACTGCGCATCTCGTCGGAGATCGCGAATGGGACGGGAATTCGAGTTCCCCGCGTATCGGCGCCGCGCTTGCGGTGCTGTTCTTCTTTCTTGTTTGGGTTTGAGTCTGAGAGGGTGTCCCCGGGTGTCTGCGGTGTCTCGCGGTGTCCCCGGGTGTCTGCGGGTGTCCCCGGGTGTCTCTCTTTATATCGACGCACCTTTTCGGCATTCCGCCCATCCGCCACCTGCGTGGCATTTTGCGCTCGGAGTCGAGCCTTCTCGCGATATAGGGCATGGTTCACTACGTGCCACCCCCAATTGCGTCCCTCGACCAGCGGGATGAGCCGGCGACCGTCATGCGCCGGACTACGACTAAAGGAATCCGGCTGCATCAACGCACCGATTCCTTCCACCAAAAGATCCATCGGCCAACCGGTTCGTCCAGCAATGGCCTGAAAGGTCATATCAACGTTGCCGTTGCGATCACAGAGCGCCAACATCGTCAACCAGACTGCAGATGCCGGCCATTTTCCATAGAGCGTTCCATCGAATACAGAATTGAACACAGGGGTGTAACCGTCGCTCACGATGGACGTAGACCCCGCTCACGTTCCATCTGCTCGATAACTTTTGGCGTGCGTTCCGCAATCAGCTCACGCATTCTCTGCATGGCAGCGGCTCTGTAATCCGGGCGATCCTCTAACGCGAGGGCCACGCGATAGGCGTCTATCAATTCCTCCCGATCGCGATCGGTCATCATGAGAGCGCCCGATCCACTGCGGAGCGCAAGATCTGCTCGACCGACAGCAACATGAGCCACCATTCCCAACATAGCCCGAGCGCTAAGGCAATCACCGCCCAGAAGACAGGCCAATCGAGTCGATCGCGAGGGATTCGAGGGGAGTTAGGCATCAGCTCGCCCTCCTCTTCCTGGAACACGAATTGCTGCGGCTTGGCGGGGTTGTGCACTCTTGTTGCGATGCGGGAATAAAAAAGGGGTCGCCTGCCCCGTCTAAGAACAGCCCCTCACTTCTGCGCGGTACATCACAGTCACGGGTTGGTGCATTGCGAAAACTGTGACGTCGCGTTGCGACAAACGTCTGAGAGGCGTACGGTAATTGCTCACGCCGCCACAGAGCCGCGTCTTGGGTGAGGGTACCCCCATGATTCGAGCGATTGCCGTGGGCTGGATTGCCCAAGAGGTCATCTTCTTGGGCCAGACTTTGATCCGAAACGCCTACGGCTGGTTGCGCTGGTCCGAGCGACATATCAATTCCCGTGGCTCGCTTCTGCCTCGATCGCCTTCTGCAGACGCTGCAGCGAGCGAAACTGAGGGTTGTCACTCTCTTCGCGCAAAAACTTATTCAGCCAGGAAGAGCTGAGATTGTGCCGGCGGGCAAACGCTTCCTGAGTCAAACGTCTCGTTTTGAGTGTATTTCGAACGGCGGCACGAACATTATGTAAGTCCATGCCCTTTCTTTTAGCACGATCATGCTAGCCTGACAATGCTCATGCTGCAAATCGATGCGCACAATAACTCTAACCGACCGCCGTATCGTTCTGCGATGGCGGAAAAGCAAGCTATTCGCGCGGTTTTGGCCGCGAACTTGATCGCGTTGATGACTAAACGCGGCTGGACTCAACAGCAGCTCGAAGCGAAGTCCGGCGTGAGCCAACGCCACATCAGTAGCCTCAGACGAGGGACTGCTGGCTGTACCACGGAAATTCTAGACTCTATCGGCTCAGCGTTCGGAATCCCTGGGTGGATCCTCTTGGTCCCAGACCTGCCCGTTGAAGTTCTTGACTCTCCCGAAGTCCCACTCTTGATTGAGCGCTATGCTCGCGGCGCCGCCGCTGCCCGCGGCTAACTAATTCAAATATATCGCCTCTAGTAGAGTTCGCGACGACGTTTAGCACGATAGTGCTTGACTTCAGCACGGGTCTGCTAGCATTATCGTGCTCATCGCATCACGACCGATGGAGAGCCCGATGACCGAGCAAGCCACTGAGGAAACCTACCTAGGCGACGGGCTCTACGCGTCGTTCGACGGTTGGCAGATTCGTCTGCGCGCCCCAGGCGAAGCCGGCGACAACATCGTGTACCTAGAGTCCGAGGTGGTTAAGGCCTTCGAGTCATATGTTTGCAAGCTGAGGGCGGCCCGATGAACCCCCTCGCACCCCCGCGCCATCAGACACAGCGCATCGAGCTGCAACTGACCGCCGCTCAGATTCAGGAGCTGCGCGAAGTCCTCGATGAACTGCCGCTATTCACCGTGGGAAAGGTTCGTGGTTGTCACGAACTCATCCTCGCCATCCTCCCGCAATTACCTTTCGAATCCGACGCCAGTGGCTCGCTCACCACTGACGCGGATAGCGCGCTCCGGGGGTCTGACTCCTCGACCCCGGAGCCGCGCTTCCATGGAGGTGGGCTGTGAATCCCCTGTTCAAGAGCAAATGGCTGGAAGACCTGCGCAGCGACAAGCACGTACAGGGAGAAGGTCAACTGCGCACTCTAGACAACCGCTTTTGTTGTCTAGGTGTCCTGTGTGACCTCTACAACCCGGATGGATGGGAAGAAAACCTTGAGGAGTGGAGCTACGGCGAAGGGCCTGACTACTGCCATGAGATTGGGGTGCTCCCGCATGATTTCCGTGTTGACATGGGAATTGATGGTGATGCGCAAGATCACCTGATTCGAATGAACGATGCGGGAAAGTCCTTTGCTGAGATCGCCGATTGGATCGAGGCCAACTTGTGAAGGTGCATCTCCGTGTCACAAACTGGGAAGACCGCAGAACGCTCGATCTCCACGCCCGCTACGACTCCATCGAGGAAAAGCGCTGGCGCTGGCGAGTTGAGCGCAACGCCAAAGAAGTATCCCGCCTGGCGCCGCGCCGAACTGCGCGAGAAATATTCGCCGCGCGATGCCTACGAACCGGATGAGGTGTGTGATGAGTAGCGTAATCGAAAGATCTGGATCTCCGATGGAACGTAAGGAGCGCCCCCAACACGCTTTGGTGCCGATGGGGGATCTCACGCCCATACAGATGTTGGGCATCGCCGTGCAGCGCGGCGCCGATCTGGAATATTTGAAGCAACTCATGGATCTGAAGGATCGATGGGAAGCTGCAGAAGCACGCAAAGCGTTCAATACTGCGCTCGCGGCGTTCAAGAAAAATCCGCCAGTTGTCGTCAAGGATATGCTCAATAAGCAATACGGCTCAACGTATACCTCATTGGGTAACCTCGTGAACACGGTCAATGCCGTGCTCGGTGAATATGGGTTAAGCGCAAGTTGGAAAGTTGAACAGGGAGAACTCATCAAAGTAACCTGTATTTTGGAGCACATCGATGGCCATAGCAAACAGGTAACCATCGAGGGTCCGAAGGACGTTTCCGGCGCTAAAAATACACTGCAACAGATTCGCTCCACGCTCACGTATCTCAAGGGAGATACGTTCGAGGCGGTGACTGGCATCGCCTCCAAGGTCGGGAATGTGGATGATGACGGTAATGGCGCGGGCAAGAAAGAACCAGCACCTGAGGGATATGAAGCATGGAAGGCTGACATGACGGCGCTCGCCGACGAAGGCGCCAAGCGATTAGCGGAAGCGTGGAAGAAATCCACAGACGAGTTACGCCGCTACGTAATCAAGTTTGATGAACCGTGGTGGCGACAGACGAAGAAGAATGCCGAGAAGGTGCCGCAGTGAGTCGTTTTACTGTTGTCGACTGCGAGCAGCGCTCCGAGATATGGTTCGCGGCGCGTGCGGGGCGCGTGACATCCAGCCGTGCCAATGCAGTGCTGGCTAAAGGCAAAAACGGTGGCGAAGCCGTGACGCGAGCGGATTACAGGCTCCAGCTCGTGACTGAGCGCCTCACTGGCCGCTCTCAGGAAGACGATTTTACGACCGTTCACATGCAGCGCGGGATTGAGCTTGAACCTGCGGCTCGTGGTGAATACGAAGCGGCCACCGGCAGCATTTTGCACGAGTGCGGCTTCCTACTTCTGAACGACTGGGAAGTCGGCTGCAGCCCGGATGGGCACATCGAGAACTTCCGTGGAATAGTTGGTTTCAAATGTCCGAAGTCCACGACACACATCGACTATCTCAAACGTAAACGGCTCCCCCCCGAATACGTGCCACAGGCAACTCACGAGATGTGGGTAACGGACGCTGAATTCTATGACTTCTGCTCGTATGACGATAGGCTTCCGGAAGGATTGCAATTCCTTCATGTCAGGATCGAGCGCGCCGAGCTGAAAGCAGAAATCGAGGCTTACGAGCATGAGATGAAACGTTTTCTGGCTGAAGTCGAGGCAGAAGTCCAGATCCTGCAGAAATTGAGGGCAGCATGATTTCCGACCAGCGCGCCAGTGAGGCTTTCGAGTATCTCCGCGATACTACGGATGCCATCGGTGCTGCCAAGGGAGAGCTTGAGCGTTCAGAGATTCTTCGTAAGCGAGTTCGAAAGAAGCTATTTCTCTCGGCGGATGGTTCGGTCGCGCAACGCGAAGCAATCGCAGAGAACAGTTCCGAGTCAGAAGCGGCTGATGAGCGCTACGTGGAGGCTGTGACTGCCTACGCCACGCTGAGCGCCAAGCGAGACATCGAAACGATCGCGCTGGATGTTTGGCGCACCGAGTCTGCCAACCGGAGGCGCGGGTAATGTTCAATCGCAGCAAAGCGTATCGGGAGAAGCGCGTCACCAAAGAAGAATTGGCTCACATGGCGCGGGTGCGTCAGTGGCCATGTTTGTGCTGCGCCCAATCGGGTATTGTGCGCCGCGCCGTGTTGCACCACATCAAAAGCGGTACTAAGCGCATGGGACATTTCTTTGTACTGCCTCTTTGCCGAGGCCATCACGTAGGGGAGTTCATAGCGGGGGAAGATTACGGCCATCGCTATTCCGTCCATCGTCATCACAGGAACTTTGTTGTAACGTTCGGCACAGAACGCGAGTTGTGGGAAGACATACAGACGCTTTTGCAACTCCCCATCACGCGCTGGCCAACAACTAAGATCTTGCCTCGGCGCATCGGAGGAGATCGCCATGTTGCAGACACTCAAGGACTGGTGGACGGTGTATCAAGCCTGGAGGCGGATCATCCGGCTGCCGCCTGCGATTCGCCGGCTGTATCTCGAGGAGGCGTGCCCGGGGCACAAGGATCTGATCGCGAGAAGGTGCGCCCGTGAGCGATCTAGCCGGCAAGGACTACTTAACAGTAGAGCAAGCCGCCGAATACGCCGGTATTTCATATAGCCACTGGCGTGGAACCGTTCAGGTAGAGTTCCCACCCGGGCGCTTTAAAGGCAAACTGCTCTACCGCAAGGCCGATGTGGCCCGATACATCGAGCAGAACACCCTATGGCCACTATCAACTGGCGCCGCGGACCCCGGGGCGCTTCGGCGCAGCTCAACTGGTTTGAGGCTGGTCAACAGCGCCGCGTCTCCCTTGGCCGAATCTCGCCGACTGATGCCGAGATCCGCCGCAAGGAGAAAGAGCTCGAGCTCGCCACTGGGCGAAAACTCTTCATTGCCTCAGCCCTCTTCGACGACCACCTCGAGCGATACCTGATATGGCACCGCTCAGAATATCCGGACAGCCATTACCGCGTGGCCCAGATTGCGGAGCAGCACTTCGGGCGCTTCCGGGGTCGTCCCCTCTCTCAAATCGTGGGTGTGGATGTCGAGCGCTGGAAGGTCGAGCGAATGGAAGTCGTGAGTCGGGAGAGTGTCGCCAAGGAATTGCGCACTTTGCATGCGGTATTCGAGAAAGCGCGCGAGTGGAAGGAGATCGGAGAGAACCCCGCCCAATACGTCGAGCCTCCGAAGAACCTCAATTCGGCCCCGATCCATTGGTACACAAAACCGCAGCTCGCCAAACTCTACAAGTGTCGCCATGGCCAGGTATGGCGGCTGCTCGCCAACACCGGCATGCGGCGCACAGAGGCGATGCAGCTTCGATGGGATCAGGTGGACAGACTGGGTGGACACATCCAGGTGCTGTCGACCGAAGACGAACGGACAAAATCCGGTCGCTGGCGACAGATTCCCCTTTCCGAGGCCGCTCAGTCTGCCCTGCGGGTCCTGAAGCGCCGCAAGACGAAAGCAGCGTTGCCGTACGTGCTACCGAGAATGACCCCGGAATCCCTCTCGCGGGCCTTCCTGAGGGACGCAGCACGTCTCCAGCTCGAAGGCAGTCTGCACAGCCTGCGTCATACCTATGGCGCTCACCTCGTCATGGCAGCCGTCCCCTTGCGTACGGTGCAGGTTCTCATGGGTCACGCGAGCTTCAAAACGACCGAACGCTACGCCCATCTGGCCCCGGATTATCTGAAGTCGCAGGCGCTGCGGATAAGCCTCTGAATGCGTGCTACGCGTGTTACTTTAATAGCACAAAGTGGCAATTCTTAGCAGGACAGGGCCACCGACACTTTAGTAAGTGCTTGATTCTATGGCGTCCCCAGTGGGATTCGAACCCGCGTTATCGCCGTGAAAGGGCGCCGTATTTCACCTTAGAATCAGCCACTTGCAACGGTACTCGTGCTGTTTTTTCGCTGGTGGCCGCATGACCCGTCGCGACTACGCGCGTGCCTATTACCACCGGACCCGCGCCCGCCGTCTGCTGCTGGCCCGTCACCGCGAGCAGGCCAAACGCTGGTGCGCGTGGCTGCTCAACGAACTGGGCGTGTTGAACGGCACCCTCAGTAGTCAAGCGACGTCCGTACTGAATTTACGCCAAGTCTCCGCTTCAGGAAGCTTGGCGCATGGACACACCACAAACGGCTCCGGCGGTAGCCATCACCGTCAATCAGATTCTCGACAGGTACGAACGCGATTGCCTGGACGAGCTCGCGCCGAGAACCCAAAGGGATTACCGGCGGCACATCGGCCATCTCAGGGCGCGATTCGGTCCCTGCATCGCTCCGGAGCTGAAGCCGAAGGACTTCGGGCCGTTCCTGGACATCAAGCGCGGCAAAATCCAGCGCGTCAGGCAACTGGCGGTGCTCTCCGCGGCATTCACCCAGGCTGTGAGTTATTGGTACATCCTGGATCGCAATGTGCTGCGAGACGTGGAGCGGCCGAAGTCAAAGCCCCGCGATCGCCTGATCCTCGACGAGGAATTCGAGACCTGCAAGGCGCAAGCCCCGAAGCGCGTAGGCGTTGCCATGCAGCTCGCTCTGCTCACGGGCCAGCGCCAGGGCGACATCATTCGCTTCAAATGGTCCGACGTCCGCGAGGGCCTGATAGACGATTTCACGCAGCCCGGCTCGAAGCGAACCATCACGGAACTGCACGTCTATCAGTCCAAGACCGGCAAGCGGATCGCTATCGAAGTGACGGAGGATCTCGAGGCTGTCCTGGACCAGTGCTGGCAACTCAAAGGCGGAGGCCACGCCGGCAGCGAATACGTCCTCCCGACTCGCACCGGAGCGCCCTACACCTCCGAAGGCTTTCGGGCCTGTTGGCAGCGCACGATCAATCGATATTGCCGCAGCGGCGGGAATCGCTTCCATTTTCACGACCTGCGCGCTCTGGCCGCAACGAAATGTCGGACTCTGGAAGAAGCGCAACAGTTGCTCGGACATACCTCGTCGGCCATGACGAGGCGCGTCTATCGCAGAGGAATCGAGCGCGTCAGACCGTTGAATTTCTCGGCGATTCCCGCTCATCCGAGAGCACCGGGCGGATAGCGCGACTATCGGCTGGACCGTTGGGATTGAATGCACCATGACCAAAATCGAAGCCTACAAACAGGCGAAATCCGTGGCGGACAAGCTCAAACGATCGGCTGACTATGCCATCGGTCGTGATGACAGCCGAAATGACACGCACACCTTTAATAACGTCAAATCCACGGGGCTAATACACGGTGACTTTTCGACAATGAAATTCGAAGTCCGCTGCTTCTATGGCTATTGCGGCAGTTTGATCGGCTACGGCGCGACGAGTGATGAGATGGGTCAGTACTTGGCTCGCGCGATCCAACAGCATACGCCCTTGCTATTGGATTGCGCCGTGAAGATGGCGGCAGACGATGCCGAGCAGGCGCGCAAAGCCGCTGAGGATGAGGCGCGTGAGGTGCTTACGGAGACTGCCGCGTGACGGGTGAGCATTCAAACACTCGCGATGCGCCGATGGCCGATCCGAAAACTGTTCTAACGCAAGGTACCTTGTCGTGACCCAAATCATTCCTGATCCCATCGTAACCGTCCCAGTAGCGGACCTTCTCCGCGTCACTCCGTTCAAAGGTAATTACGACGTTCGTTATTACCTCAACGGCGTCCTGATCATGCCGTATGAGGACCACGCGCTGCTGATGGCGACCAACGGCCATTGGATGGCGATCTACGAGAGTAAGGAAGGTCGCGCGGACAAGGAGCGCATCATCGAACTGCCGTCGTGGTTTCTCTCGCAGATGATCCAAGCCGAGCGCGGTGGCGATATTGACGACGATGGAGACGAGGAGGAATCGGACGATGCGCCGTCGTATTCCCCCATCCCGAAGACGCTCGTGGTCAATGACGAAAAGTCTCACCTCGTCATCCGTGAGCAAGGAACTGAGGTTTTGGTGAAACCAGGGTTGCCGTTCATCGACGGCAAGTTCCCAGACTGCCTCAAGGCGCTCCCAGATCCAACCGCCCTTGAGCAAGGGATTTTCTACCCAGTCGCCGTGAATTACTTGGCGGCTCTCGGCGAGGCGTCCGATGGGGACATCCCGAACGGCATCACCTGTTACCACCAGCGCAGCGCACCCGACAAACCCGTGGTGTTTCGTTTCGAACAGTTGCCGCAGTTGGTTGTCGCCCTCATGCCCCTGCGCGATGACAAGTCCAGCGAGTGGCCGAAGTGGACCCAGAAGCTGGCCAAGGAGGATGCAGCGTGACCGGTGAGCAAACACCAGCCGACGTCCGGACCACTGATCAGTGCGCCTGCCATTCCACAGACGCATACGACTGTTGGAGTAGTCGCTATCCGTCATTCGAAGCGCAAAGCGTCCAGGAGATTGAGGCGGATGGCGGCCCGTGCCAGTGCGCTTGTCACGATCAGCGCGAGGAAGACTACGATCCGGCGGAGTACTTATGACAGATCAACATACCCCAGGCCCCTGGTGGGTCGAGCGCAGAGTCGGGGATGCCTCACAGGTCAATGCGAGGCATCGCGGCGAAGGGTCGAGCTATTGTGTCGCGAGCATCAACCATTGGGAAGGTGACGCCGATCGCGCCAACGCACGCCTGATCGCCGCCGCGCCGGATCTGCTGGAAGCCTTGAAGCGATTGGCTCGTGCCTACGTGAGCACGATGGAATCTGGTCGGGATCGCATCGTTTCCCTCGGTGGCGACTGCGATCCGGTAGACGTCATGGAACGCGGCGATCCGTATTTGCGTATCGCCAGAGAGGCGATCGCCAAAGCGGAAGGTCGGTCGTGAATAGCTACAAGTGCATGTGGCGCACGATAAGCACGAAGCCCGAGCTGAGTGGCAAAGGCGAGGTCACCGTCGAAGCGCGCAGCCTGATCGATGCTATCGCCATAGCGAAACACAAAGTCCACGTTCAGACCGGACTCGGCGTCAATGACATCGTGATTGCCGAAGTCGAGGAGCCATTCCTGTGACCGAAGCTAACCGGACCGAAGAACAAAAGCTCCCCGACAGAATCTGGGTTGGGAAGGCTGACCAAAACAGTCTGTGGGCCTTGGCAGAAAAGCCGTTTGCCCTAGTAGGCGTCGAATATATGCGCGTGCTTTCGCGCCAAGAGGTCGAACGCCTCCTGAACAGCGAGGAAGGATGCGACACACAGCAGTTGCTCAATAGCCTCTATCGGCAGATCGAAGGCCAACGACTCCATATCGCGCGCCTGGAGGCTGAGAAGAAGGCGCACCGCTGTCACCATGCTCTCGATGAGGCGCTCAACTCAGGCGATGGGAGTTACCGACCGTGAGTAACCAAACCGAAGATCTCGTGATCAGGCTTCGCACGAAGATGAAGCACTCCGCTGCCTACTCCGCCGGGGAAAATGAACGTCGATTGGTGGCGCTTGGTGAGGAAGCCGCCAACGAGATCGTGCGACTGCGCCGCGACATCTCTCGACTCAACGAAGCCCTGCGAAGGAAAGCCTCTGACGAGGCGCCGAGTTTCTCGCCCAACTTCGATGAAAGGAACGGCATCCGATGAGCACTAACCTGTCTGCAGAGAAGCGAACCTTTGTTCCGGGCCAGCACGTCCGATACGTGCCCTACCACGCACATGGAGACGCCTCACATCCAGATTGTGAGAACGGAGTAGTCAGCAGCGTCCGTACGCACTCGCCGGTTGACGGCTCTCCCATTGAACCACCGATCATCTTTGTGCGCTTCGGTGGCGGCGAGACTGGCCAAGGCTGCAACCCGGACCAACTGCGATGAAAGACGCGCTGTCATCGGAACAGCGTTTCTCGTTTACGGAGGAGACCATGCCGGATCGCGGCCGCGTCTTCGAGGTTATTTGGAAAAACAAGGACGGGAGCGAAGCCATCTATGACGGCATTCGTGTTGTATGGGATAGGTATATCGCCCTATACGGATATCCGGACGCGCCCCGCTGGAGGTATGCGTCATGACCAAGGATTCGATACTCTGCCCGAAGTGCGCCCAGTCGTATGACCCGCTGACAACGCATGTTTGTCGGACCTCAAATCCGACACTACAGGCGATTCTGCGGGCCCTGGAGACGGACGACATCAGCCCGGCGCGATATATCCTCGCGTCGTTTCACGCTGAGGCTCGCGACGAACTCAAAGCACTTTTACGACCGTCCGAGACGTCGGAGCGCCTACCGAATCTCGTGGATCGACTGAAGCGCATTAACGCGATCAACGATGATCCTTCGCGGTACAACCCCGAGATCGACAAGCTCACCGAGTGCGGGAAGTTCATAGCCTCGGATGAGTATTGCGAATTGCTCATCGGACACGAAGGGCGTTGCGGGTTGCAGCCCGGCAGCGTTCGACGCGCTGTGGAACCGTCAGCAGGCATCGTGCTGTACAAGTGCGGGAAGTGTGGCACTCCAATGCGCTGCGGCCCAACGCAATGGGAATATCAGTGTGAGTGCAACACTGCGAAAGCCAGAGCGCCTCTGCGTGATTCAGCTGCGGCTTTTGACCTCGGCGTTATGCCGACAGAGCGGTCAGATGTTTGTTCGTGTATCTGGGACTTCACGAAAGACCCGTGGGTACGGGTGCATACAGATCCACAGTGTTCCACGCACGGGGCTGCGGCTGTGAAAGCCTCGGAGCCTCACGATACAGACGAGGAGAGTGAGCGGCGGTTAGCTGATTACGTCGCCTCCCGACAGCCGGCAAAGGCCTCCGAGCCTATCGACTTCAACCTAGAGCCGATCGGGAAGTGTGACAAGTGTGGCCGTAAGGTCTGGAAGGCTGACACTCTCGGGAAGATCGACGAAATGACACAACCGGACGGCAGCCAGTGCGGTGGCCGATTCGTAGCGCTCTGAACGGGGACGGTTAGCGATGCCTACTCCAACACGCGAACAACTGAACGATCCGGCATTCACTGCGGCAATCATTCAGATGATCCGCAGCCAGCCGTTCCAGCCTTGGACGCCGATTATGGATCTCCTGAAGCGGCCGAAGTTTCGGCGTATGCGTGAGGTCCACGCTCGGCGCGCTCGGAAGCTCCGACGCCGAGGCGAGTACGTGCATTTTCTTCGGTGGGAGCATGGGCACTGCATCTACGGTTGGGGCGGTCCTGCGCCGGATACGATCACATTCAATCGCATGCCGCGCAAGAAGTCAGAACCGCTCTATACGCAGATCGATTGCCGGCTAACTTGGTGCTTGTCGGAGAGCGAGAACGAATCATGAAAGTTGAATGTACCGATGGCTGCTGCGACGATGGCAACGACCGCAAGCATAAGTGGGAAATCGAGCCTCATCCTTACGACAGCGATTTCGATGTCATGGTCACAGACGATGACGGAGAGGCTCTTGAGGCGCTACAGACCGCAGCAGAGCTAGTCTGGGATGGCATGGAGGCTGGAGAAGAGAAAGTGCTGAAGATCCGATGCAATGCGGTGGGCAAGTCCTGATGTATTACACCGACGCCATTCTCGTACGCGCTCGCAAGGTGCATCAGTGTACGTACTGCGCCGAGGATATCCCGGCCGGCGAGCAGTATTACCGTTGGATGAGCGTCGATCTGGGCGATGCCTTTAGCAACAAGCTACACGTCGAGTGCTGGAAGGATGCACTGGCTGGCGCCGAAGGTGGCCAGTTCGAGTACACGCCCTTCAGCAACGAACGACCCGCTCCACAGCACTCGGATGCTCAACCGAAATGAATACCCCAAAGGGGCAACCACCAGTTATGAATCCATCGATGGAACTGAGTGGCTCTGCCCCGCACAGCGCGGGCGATACGTCGCTTCCCACCAGCCCAAGCCCCGCAGCGGGAAGCGTTGCTGCGGGGCGCTCGGCGAAGCCGCTGTTTATCCCGCTCAAGACGGAGTACTTCGAGGCATTTAAGGCCGGCACGAAGACGTTCGAGTATCGCCGCTACGGCCCGCGCTGGAACGAACGCACCTGTCCCGTTGGGCGTCCTGTCGTGCTCAGCAAGGGCTACGGCAAGCAACACCGGCTGACCGGCGTCGTCGCCGAGTTCCGGCAACGCTACATGGCCACCAACGATTGGCTCGATTGCTACGGCACGCCTGGATTCGCCGCGTGCATTCGAGTCGCTCTACAGAATGGCAGTAAGAAATCATGAGAGCTGAGGCCGCGCACGGAACCCGCGGACGCTATGCAAAGGGCTGTCGTTGCGAGTCGTGCCGGATAGCCTACAGGCTCTACACGCGTCACTATCGTACGGTGGATCGACGGCGCAACGCTGTGCATGGGCGGCGCGCGACATACATTCGCGGCTGCCGCTGCGAGGCCTGCACAATTGCGAACAAGTTGTATATGCGAGTTTATATGCGCAACTATCTACGGCGACAACCGAATTCCATAACATCAACTCAATCAACTGGAGAATGACCATGCAAGCCCATCAGCAACGAGTTGTAGACGAGAAGGCAGAACTGGATGGCAAGCTCGCGAAGCTTGTGGCTTTCTACGATACGCCAATCTACGCGGGCCTCGATGAGGCGGAGCGAGTTCGCCTGTCGAGACAGGGTCAGGTGATGTCGGAATATTCCGATATCCTCGGCCAGCGGATCGCCGCCTTCATCTGAGCTTTTGTTAGTGCGTCCGGGAGTCAACCATGAAATGCCCCTATTGCGGTGAAGAAGGCACTCTAGGTGCTGCCTTTAGCCACTTCTGGCTGTACAGCCCAGGCCACTGGAAATATCTGCGCGGCAACGTGCAAATGTTCGGTCTCTGGACTGGATTCTGGGCGACGATGGATCTGGCATGCCCGTTACTCAATAGTCTGCGACATTGGAAGTATCGTCGGTGGACCCTGAAGCTATGACAATGGATGAGCAGTTATGTGTCTGGATATTCTGCAGCAGCGCCATTGGCGTGCAGGGTGGCTACTGGTGGGATACACGCTGTGGTCATCGCGCGAATGGCGTAAAGCAGCTCCCGTCGCATTGCGACTACTGCCATAGGCCGGTCATCGACGCGAACACGAGAGCACAAGTCAGCGCAGGAGAGGAGCATGGCTGAGAGATTCCGTATCGGCGAAATCGCTATCCTGATTCTGGCGCCCGGAGAGATACCTCATCCTGACTGGGCGCCATACATTGGCCAAGAGGTGGAAGTCGTCGGAGGCCTGAGAAAGCGCCAATTCAAAGGGGCGGGACCGGCATCGGCGTATGTCGTTCGCTCGCAGGATGGCAGGAAGTTCGGCGCGCAACCCATCAATCTACGCAAGAAGAGATTGCCGCCGCCGCGCGAAGAACTTGGGGAGTGGGATCTGTGCCCCTGGAAACCTGCGCAACATGTAACCGTGTCATCGAGTCAAACATGACGCATGACGATCTAGTGAGGCGCGCCGTGGCGTGGTTGAAGCGACCAGCCGTGAAAGCACTGGGCGGTCCCTTCGACTTCTGGCGTAAGGGAGGCTGCGGCGTAGTCGTGCCGGAACTCGTATCGTCTGCCCCTGAAAGTCCTGACGCGATCGGCTGGATCAGTGGCGGGTATTCATATCTCGTCGAGTGCAAGTGCTCACGGAGCGATTTCGCCGCCGACGCTAACAAGGGACATAGGGAGCACGGAGCCGGCGCTCAGCGGCTCTTTCTATGCGAGCCAGGAGTCATCCCGCCCGAGAAGCTCCCGGCCGGATGGGGGCTTCTCCACTGCCATCCCAGTCGCATCACGATCGAGGTCGTCCCGGTGCACAACACGGAACGCAACCTCTCAGCCGAGATGTCAATGATGTACAGCCTGCTACGCCGAGTTGAGACGCGCGGCGCGTTGACGAAGTGCTTCGCGCCCAAATGGGGTGGCGATATAGAGTGGCCAGAGTTACCGGTCCCCACGTCACAAGCTCAGGAGAAGCCCTGATGCAACTCTATAAGCCCGGCATTGCATGGCCGAGCGGTGACAATAATCCATGGCCGATCATGGAGGAAGCCTCGGAGGACGGCGAGTACTACTACAAAGAAGATGTGCACCAAGAGCTCAGACAGCTCCGCGGCGAGAATGAGCGGCTGCGCGCACAATTGGTCGATTGCGAGAAACTACTGGCCGCTCACGATCCGAACAGGGAGTGCGGCTACTGGATGCGCACGATGCCACCGGAACCACACCCCGGTGAGCATAAGACTTGACTGTTACCGGTAACGGTGATAGTTTATGAGCCATGGGAAAGACGAATCTTGAACGGCAGCAGGCGCTTCGCACCAAACGCGAGCGGGAAGGGCTTCAACGTTACGAGACGTGGCTCACGCCAGCCGAGTGGGCGAAAGTCCGCAGGTACATCGAACGAAACATTCTGCCGAAACGATCGGACAACGGAGAACAGAAATGAGCGGCGTTACCCTGACAGACGACCAGATCGCCGATGTCCTGATGGTCGGTTACGGCTATCACCGCAAGTGGGATTATCTCAATTGGCGTCCGCAGTGGGTGAAGGGGCGGCTGTCTGGTACGCCGACGAACCCGTTGAACGACGAGCCGCCCGAGACGTGGCAGGAATATGAGGAGATCGAGGAGTTGGTCGCGAACGGTGAGCTTTGCTCCAAGGATGGGGAGCCGTGCGATTGGGAGCGCATGGAGGAGATATACGGCGAAGATCGCGACGGGAATCGCGGCGTGATGACTTACTACAAACGCTGTCGCAAATGCGGCGATGAACGGTAACCGGACAACCATCAGGCACTGACTAAGGCGCTCGGTATTAAACCTGCGGAGTGGTTCGAATGAGCAACATAGATTTCCCCGAAGTTCGCATGGGCCTGAAGCGGCCCGCGACCGTCGAAGAGCAAATGAAGATTCAGGCCGATATCGGCGCTATGCGCAAGGCGATTACCTTCGGCCAGCGAGATAGTTCTCTGATCAATCGCTGCCTGCGTGTCGCTGAGCACAACGGGCTTAGTGGTGAGGAGACCTATGTTCTTCTCGCCTACAACGCCCTATGCCAGCTCGAGGATTTCTGGCAACGCCAGCTCAAACTGTCTGCGCTGGACATTCACGCGCCCGCAATGCACGCCGACAACCAAACATGAAAGCCGCGACGAAAATAGATTCGATCACTCGTATGGTCGCACGCCAAATGATAGATGAAGCACGCAAACGTCTGGAGCGTGCCCAAGACGTGGCCCGTTCGGCGAACGCTACGTTTGCACAAGCTGCGGAAGCTAAGAACAAGGCAGAGGCCGCACTCTTCGAATCTGAATGCGCCTTGAGGATTGCACTGAAGGCGCACGGTAAGCTGACCGGTAGACGCTCGGACCAACTATCGGGTGACGCATGACGAATGAGGAATGGTACGACAGCAAGGTCGCGCCCGTACTGATGAGCTTGGGCGAACTTTGCCAGGAGCGGGGAATGTCATTCTCCAGCTTCGTGGAGTACGCGCCCGGCAACTACGGAGAAACGTCGTGCGTGAAGGCTGAGGCCAGCATTGCGTTTCGTATGATCCTCTGGGCAGCGGCCGCTCACGGTAATCTCGACTCATTGGTGATCGCCGCTACTAAGTATGCACAAAAGCATGGGCACGGATCGATGGTCCTCAACATGCTGAAAGTGCCGGTGACACCGGATCAACCATGAGCGCTTCTACAGACCCGCGTGATGCCCAATGCGACCGCATCATGGAGATGACGATCGAGGAGTTGGCCGCGTCCGAAGGGCTGACCGTGGAGGAATGTCTGGAAGAAGGACGCAAGACCAAGGAGCGCGTTCTGGAGTTCCTCCGCCAGAGGTTCCCCGATTTTGCGAAGGAGCCAAAAAATGGGTGATCTGACGGACGGGTTAGGTAAAGTTATCGCCGTGCACTGCGTCCTCATTTTCGCTGCCGGAGCCGGGTTTGCATTACTCGTTCGATGGCTGTGGCATGTGCTTTTCGGATAACTCAGACGGTTACATATGAGTGAATGGCAACCCATAGACACTGCTCCAATGTTTGAGAGAATTCTTGTGGCCTTTCATGGGCACAGCAAAAACGTGGTAGTAATCGCTAGCAGAATAAAGCGTACTGGACACTGGGGCGATTGGGACTACATCAACTCACACGACGGCGAGCCGCAATACTGGATGCCGCTACCAACCGCCCCTGAAGGAATGGAGGGGCCGCAATGTGGCTGCGACGGATGCACGGAGCAGTACGCAGTACCATGACTGAAAATCGTTCTATACACAACTGATCCTGTCTATGGCCAACGACCTGACCTTCGCAACGCCAGAGGATCAAGCTATCCAGGCCCGGCGAGTCGATCGCACCAAGCCCCTCACGCGAGAGCGCGAGTGCGTTGGATGGAGCATCGGTCGCGGGTACGAATCCGACTACTTGGAGGGGATCTCCGTCTCCGATGGGATTCGCTACAGACAATGGCTTCGATTCTTTGCGCCTTCACATTGGAGAACAACTTGCCCGTAATGACAACGTTCAAGGATGAAGGCTCGGCACCAGTGAAAATCTGGACGACCGACGTGGAAGACACGGCACTGGATCAGCTCCACAAGCTTGCTACGCTGCCATTCATTCACAAGCATGTGGCTGTCATGCCCGATGTCCATTGGGGGATGGGCTCAACCGTGGGCAGCGTGATCCCGACCATCAAGGCAATCGTGCCGGCCGCGGTCGGCGTAGACATCGGCTGCGGCATGGTGGCGCACAAGCTCAACATCCGGCCTGATCAGCTCCCCGACAGCCTCCTGGGCATCCGCAGCGCGCTCGAGGCGGCGATTCCGCACGGGCGAACCGACAACGGCGGTCCGAACGATCGCGGCGCGTGGGGTGACAATGCGCCGCAGGCAGTCATCGACCAATGGGAGCGGTTAAGCACCGACCCCCGGCTTACTTTTCTGCTGGAGGATCAGCCGAAGGTGCTGAAGCAGGAGGGTCAGGGGCCGCGCCAACTTGGGAGCCTCGGCACTGGGAATCACTTTGTGGAGCTCTGCCTGGATAAGGAGAACGGCGTGTGGCTGATGCTGCACTCCGGCTCGCGCGGGATCGGCAACCGGATCGGCACCTACTTCATCGAGCAGGCCAAAGCCGCGATGCAGGCGTGGCATATCAGCCTGCCCGACCCCGACCTCGCCTACCTGCCGGAAGCGTCGCCGCTCTTTGGCGTGTACTGGAAGGCTCTCTCGTGGGCTCAGGACTACGCCATGACCAACCGCACCATCATGATGGATCAGGCCAAGGCCGCCCTCTCCGATGCGATGGGGCTGCCGGTAGTGACCACCGAGCACGCGGTCAACTGCCATCATAACTACGTCGCGGTCGAGAACCATTTCGGTCAGAACGTCTACGTGACGCGCAAGGGAGCCGTTCGGGCGCGCGAAGGCGACATGGGCATTATTCCGGGATCGATGGGTGCGCGGAGCTTCATCGTGCGCGGCAAAGGCAACCCAGAGTCGTTCTATTCCTGCTCGCACGGCGCGGGGCGCAAAATGAGTCGCGGCGCGGCCAAGAAACGCTTCACGAAGGCTGATCTCGAGGAGCAGACTGCGGGCGTCGAGTGCAGAAAAGATGCTGAAGTCATAGATGAGGCGCCTGGAGCGTACAAAGACATCGAAGCCGTAATGGCAAACCAAAGCGATTTGGTAACGATAGTTGCAGAACTTAAACAGGTGATATGTGTCAAGGGTTAGGACGCAGGCTTGCAGGGTCTGCGGGGCCGAGCCGAGTTGCGCCAGGTCGTTTGCGTCAAGGGCTGACCGGATAAAACAACAGGTGTTTGAATGAATGACAAAATCCTACTCTCTGGTGAATTGAGGTCCGCGCTGGAGCAACTCTCTAAAGAACACGGCAGCGTCTCGCTCACCGTCTACAAGGGCGCCCGCAGCTTTGCATTCAATTTCTCAGCCGGACTTCTGCGCTCGATTGATGAAAGTGGAGCTGGAGGCGCGGGTAGTACGGTCTTAACGTATATCATCGGATCTTCAGGCGGAGCCGGCGGGATTGTTGCCGCGACTGCGCAACCGGATACTTCCTCAAATAGGGAAATAACATGATCGAATGGAAAGGATTGCCAGGCGGGGTTTTGGCCTATGGCGACACTGGCTTTGAGATCAGAATGACGCCGAAAGACAAAGATACTGCTTTTGTGTTATTCGATCCAGAAGGACGGAGGGGTTTGGAATTCCAATAGCTTGGAATATCTCAAGATGATGGCTGAAGAAGGAGCCAAGGATTGGGAACAGTTTACGTCCACCGGCTAAAAAACCGAAAACGATCCAACAGAAAGGGGAATTCAGGATGAACGCGAAACT
>Ga0307476_10000945_pt1 | contig 19376 bp, 21 predicted proteins | sample atmos_gasesECM2C_2_FD_203314 | JGI IMG/M metagenome (GOLD analysis project Ga0307476, IMG submission 203314) | Hardwood forest soil microbial communities from Morgan-Monroe State Forest, Indiana, United States - atmos_gasesECM2C_05 | ecosystem: Environmental > Terrestrial > Soil > Temperate... | reverse complement strand
GCTGGCAGGAATCGCAGACCACGGTTTGCTGTCCAGTGCGGACATCGTTGTAGGTTTGCGGCCGCAGCATGACCTGGCAACCCATGCATTTGTGATCGAGCACTTCGGAGATGCCGCTGCCGCGAAATTTGGATACGCGCTCGTAGTGGCGCAGGAGATCCTCGTTCACGCCGGCCCGCATCTGATCCCGTTTGTCGCGCCACTCCGCGAGCTGCTTCTCGTCCTCGGCGGTGCGCTGGCGCGCTTCAATCTTCTCTTTTTCGATCTCGGCGGCTTCAGCCTTCAATTCCACTTGGGCGGCTTTCACTTCCTTGTCGCGCGCGTCTGCATTGACCATCAACTCAAGGATATTGTCTTCGGTTGCGGCGATTTCCTTTTCCGCGAACTGGATCTCGTGCAACAACGCCTTGTATTGCTCATTGGTTTTTACATCGAGGGACTGGTCGCGGTACTTGGAAATCTTGCCGCGCAAGTCTGCGATGGTGGTTTCGTGCTTGCGGCGGGTGGTTTCGTCGGCTTTGACGGCGGCTTGAGCTTTTTCCAGTTGAGCTTTGGTGTCGGCGAGCTTGTGTTCGATGGCGGCGACGCGTTTGGGGAGTTCGGCGATTTCATCCTGCAGCCGGCGGATTGCTTTGTCCGCTTCCTGCAGGCGCAACAAGTTTTCTATTTCTAGAAGCATCCAGAGACTCAGGGTCAATTCTAACACGCGGAAACGCGGTGTTTTCTGTTAACTGTAGGCCGGAGGATGGGCTACTGGAGCCGCGGCACGGGCAGCGTTGGCGGTGTAAACTCTTTCGTTCGCGCTGTGGGCTCTTGTTCTTACTTCTTGTTCCCGGGGTTTTATCGTGAAGCAGCAGATCTTACTCGCCACTCTTGTTTCTGTCCTTCTTGCAGGCTTGCTGGCACCGCTTTGGGCGCAATCGTCCTCGCAGATCAAACCGCTTACCATTGAGGCAATGTTCGCGCCGGGGGGGCTGACGGGGCGCGGTCCGGAAAACATGGAGTGGAGTCCCGACGGGACGAAGTTCTCCTATATACAGCGCGACGAGGAGGGAGAACACGGCGAGCTGTGGTATGTCGACGCAGCTACAGGGGAAAAGAAAGTCCTGGTCAGCGCCGCTAAACTGGCCTCGCTCGCGCCCGACGCGAACAAAGTAAAGGATGAGCGCGAACGCGAGCGCCTAACGCGGTATCACGTGGCGGCCTACCTGTGGGCACCGGATTCGAAGCACCTGATTTTCGATTCCCATGGACAGCTCTGGCTTTTCGATCTGGCGACCGGCACTGCTGTGCAGTTCACTTCGGCGCCCGACCCAAGTGTCGACCCCAAGTTCTCCCCCGACGGCAGCCATGTTTCCTACGTGCGCAAGCACAACCTTTATGTCCGGCCGGCGAGCGGTGAGGGGGAAAAGCAGCTTACCAAGGACACCGGGGAGAACTTGTTCAACGGTGACATCGACTGGGTTTATGCCGAAGAGCTGGCGGTACGCAGCAATTATTTCTGGTCGCCTGACAGCAGGCAGATCGTCTTCCTGCACATGGATGAAACCAAGGTGCCGAGCTATCCCCTCGTCAACTTGAGTCCGACGCACCCGACCGTGGACAACGAAAAATATCCCGAGGTGGGGGATCCAAATCCCACAGTAAAGCTGGGTGTGGCGGATGCCGACCGGGATAAGGTTCGCTGGATTTCGCTGAATAGCGATGAGGAAGCGTACATCCCGCGGTTTGGCTGGGTCCGCGACGGAGTCATCTGGGCGGAGGTTCTCAATCGCACCCAGGACAAAATGGATCTGTACTTCGTGGATGCGAAGTCGGGGAAGTCGCGGATTGTTCTGACGGAAACCACGCCGGGCGCATGGATCGATTTCGACCATGTGGAGGTTCGTTTTCTGAACTCCAGTGGCGGATTCCTGTGGCCGAGCTGGCGCGATGGGAACATGCATCTCTACCTGTACAGCTTTGACAAACGGAACCCGCTTGCCGCCGATGCAAAGCTGGAGCGGCAACTCACGCAGGGCGACTTCGAAGTGTTGGGAATGGAGGGAGTCGACGAATCTGCCGCGGCCGTATTTTTCTCCGCTAACAAAGGCGATCCGAGGCAACGGCATATTTTCTCGGTCAAGCTGGATGGAACCGGTTTGCAGCAGCTTACGCACGAGGAGGGAGTCTACTCGGCCCAGTTTTCCGAGGATGGCAAGCACTACGAGCAAACATTTTCAGGTCCTTTGACAGCGCCGCGGACGTCGCTGTGCGCGGTGGGCGGGGCATGCGCACCGGTGTGGGAGGCGCGCGATCAAGTCGCGGAATATGGACTGCGGGCGCCGAAGTTCCTGGAGTTCAAAGCGGAGGACGGCACGACCCTTTATGGACGTTTGCTGCTTCCTCCGGACGCGGCAGCCAGCGGCAAGATTCCGTTGATCGTCCATATCTACGGAGGTCCGGCGGGACAGACCGTGCTGAAAGAACCCGAGGACCCGTTCGATGAAATCCTGGCACGCAAGGGCTTCGCAATATTTTCTGTCGACAATCGCGGAACTCCGGGCCGCGATCGGAAGTTTCAAACGGCAATTCGCCACGAGTTCGGGGTGATTGAGTTGAAAGACCAGCTTATGGCGCTCGATCAGCTTTTCGCCCAGTATCCGCAACTCGATAAAGACCGCGTGGCGATCTGGGGATGGTCGAATGGCGGCTCGATGACGCTCTATGCGATGACGCACTCCGACCGGTTTCGTGCGGGAGTTTCGGTGGCACCTGTGACCGATTGGGTCAACTACGATTCGATCTATACCGAGCGTTACATGGGGTTGTTGAAGGAGCAGGCCGCGAGCTACGCTGAATCCGACATGACGAAGGCGGCCGTCAATCTGCACGGGGCCCTGTTGCTGGCCCATGGCACGGGCGACGACAACGTGCACTTTCAGAACAGCAGTCAGATGATTGACGCGCTGATCAAGGCGGGCAAACAATTCCGGCTGATGATCTATCCCAACAAGACCCACGGCATCTCCGGCAGCGATGCGCGTGAGCATCTGTTCCACATGATTGAAGATCACTTCGAGCGGGAGTTGAAGTAGAGAGGGTCTACTTGCGCTTGTCGGGCTTGCGGGACGAACTTACTCTGTTCGTGCTTTCCTTCGAACTCTCTTTCGCAGAGCCGTCTTTGCTGGAACTCTCTTTCGAGGAACTGTCCGAAGAGGAGCTTTCTTTGACGGAGCTTTCTTTTGACGAGCTTTCCTTCGATGAACCCTCTGACTTGGACTTCTCCTCTTTCTTCGAGTCCTTTCCGCCGCCGTCGGAGGCGGGTGCGTGGGACTTGTTCGCGTAGTCGGTCACGTACCAGCCCGATCCTTTGAACTGCACGGCGGGCGCGGAAATCATCTGCTCAACCCGGCCGCCGCACTCCGGACACTTCTTAACCATCTTGTCGGAGAATTTCTGGATTTTCTCGAAGCGGTGACCGCACTTCTCGCACTCATATTCGTAAAGAGGCATGGGTTCTGAGACGGTTGTGAGGAAAAATCACTTTCACCTTGATTTTAGGGGCCGGGTTCGATTGCGTCAATTGATGCTGGGAAAAGCTATAAGGCGGATGTGGGTCCCAGCACCAGATTGGTCTCTTTCATCGTTCTTTCTTTCTGTCTAAGATTCGAGGATAAAGCAAGGGGGCAGCCATGAAGGTTCTGGTGGTCGAAGCGGAAGAAGCGGTCTTGAAAGCTACTGGCGTGATGCTGAACAAGCTCGGTTATGAAGTTGGACTTGCGCCAAACTGCACTGAAGCGCTCCGCATTTACACCGACAAGGGGCCGCACGACGTTGTTCTCCTCGCTTTGAAATTCCTCCGCAGTTCCAGCGCCGGTGGTGCGAAATTGATTGATGCCCTGCGGGAGAAAAATCCAAAACAAAAGTTCGCCTTTATCACGTCCTCGCCAGTTCTGAAAAAGCCGTTCTCTCTCCAGGAATTGGACGATTTCATGGGTGGATTTCGGCGGCCCGCGAGAAGCCGCTTTGGATAGCCTCCCACGGCTGCTTAGGCCTCTTCCGGAAACTGTTCCGCGAGGCGCTTGGGCGCTGTATTGCGCCAGGCTGCCGAGACTGCTTTCCGCAGGGTTGTCTTGCTGACTGTCTTGAGATGCACGCTGGTGGCGCCGCGGCGCCCCCATGCACCCTTCGACGGCACGAACACGCCGGGATAGTCCTTCGAGAGATAATGCTGCTGCTCCGGTGTGAGCTTGACCATTCCCCAGCCTTTCGCGGGATAGCCGAGGGTAGCGAAGATCTTTCCCGCGACGCGAAAATCCGGATGGTCCATGTGAGCATGTTCCGCGGTTTCAGGAAGAGCCAGTGCCAGGCGGCGAAAATCATTGGCGGTCACGAAGGAGTCTCCACGGATGGAACGTGCGTACCTTAGCACAACGGGTTGCTGGGCTGCGAAGTTACGGCTGCTGCGGTGGTAGACTCCGGCCATGAAGGATGCTGGCCGCAAGGTTGATGAGTCCGAGGCTGACGAGCTGGGAAGCACCCAGCCGCGGACTTCCGGTCCTGTGCCTGCGCCAGGGCCGGCGCTTTATCTTGTCGCCACGCCTATCGGGAATCTGGAAGACATCACACTGCGCGCCCTGCGCGTGCTGAAGGAAGTGGATCTCGTAGCCTGCGAAGACACTCGCCAGACGCAGAAGCTGCTCAACCGCTATGGCATCGCGACCCGCACGACAAGCTACCACGAGCACAACGAGATGACGCGCGCGGCGGAGCTGGTGAAGGAAATGCAGGAAGGCGCGAGCGTCGCGTTGGTGACCGATGCGGGCATGCCGGGGATTTCCGACCCCGGATACCGGCTGATTTCTCTCGCCATCCGGCATCACGTGCCGGTGGTGCCGATTCCCGGCGCGTCGGCGTTTCTGGCCGCGCTGGTGGCTAGCGGGCTGCCGACGGATTCGTTCCGTTTCAGCGGATTTCTTCCAGCGAAGCGGGGTGAACGGCGAGCGGTGTTGGAGGCGATCCGGACTTCGCCGCGCACGCAAGTTTTCTATGAAGCTCCGCACCGGATTATCGAGGCGCTGGCTGATGTGGTCGAGATTTTAGGAAACGCCCGGCATGTGGTGATCGCGCGCGAAGTGACCAAGCTCCACGAAGAATTTCTGCGCGGACGCGCGGGCGAGATTCTTGAGGCGTTGAAGGCGCGTGACGCAGTGAAGGGTGAGATTACGCTGCTGATTGGGAAGGCTGAGGAGGCGGACTCAGCGGCTTCCGCGGCGCTGGGGGTGAGTGTCCGCCAAAGAGTTGAGCAGATCATGGTGGAAGAAAAGGTCGATGAGAAAGCTGCGCTCAAGAAAGTGGCGAAGGAGCGTGGGGTTTCGAAGAGCGAGGCTTATCGGGAATGGCAGAGAGGAAAATAGCCGCCATTCTATTCGATCAGATCTATTAGCCTTCCGTTAGGTGTTTTCACTTTGACTTGAGCGCGAGGATTTTTCGCCGCGAATTCAGCGATCACTTCGTTGCAACGTCGGATATACTCTGCCAAGGCCTCTTTGTTTTCACTTTCCCAATACTCTCCCTCGTCGTTAACGGTGAAGGTCCGGAAGAACCTCTTAATGTCTCTGAGTATTTGGATCAGGCGAATATGTGTTCCAACGCCGGCAAACTGTGTCTTCACCCATTCCTGAACATATAGCTCTCGGTCAAATTCAAGGCGAAGGGGTTCGCAATACTCATGTAAATAAAGCAGAATGCCTTTTGTTGGCCCAACATAATCCCATGGCCGTTCCTCCCGCACTCTACCAAGTTTTCGCTGAGCGTTTTCAAATCTTTCAGTGAGCAGAGTCTCGGCACGGCCTATCTCCTCGATATAAAGTAAGGAGACTGGAGAAGGCTTGGGTGCCCTTCAACCTACCTTCGAAATGAACCGTCACTCCCATCGAGTCCTGCGATGTCGAGCTGCGCTCGACCGGACAGCCGAAGGCGGCTGTCCCCACACGAGCATCGCTACTTCCCCGCCAACTCCCGTTTCACCGCCTCGCTGACCATCTTCCCATCCACGCGCATGCCAGCACCGGAGAAGCGGGCCATGACGTTCTTCATTACCGTGCCCATGTCTTTCATGGTGGGCGATCCCATCTCGGCGATTACGGCTCTCACTCCGGCGACAACCTCAGTCTCGCCTGCGGCTTTGGGTAGGTAGGTTTCGATCAGGACGATCTCGGCGGCTTCTTTATCGGCCATCTCCTGGCGTCCGCCCTTGGTGAACTGCTCGACGGATTCTTTACGCTGCTTGATCAGCGTGGTGAGGACGGCTTGGGACTCTTTGTCATCGAGCGGCGCCATTTTCTCGATCTGCCGATTCTGCAGCGCGCTCTTGACCATGCGCAGGGTGGAGAGGCGCTGCTCTTCGCGCGCCTTCATGGCTGCGGTGATGTCTTTCTGAATCTGTTCGACCAGGCTCATATTGCGCCAATTATATCGGAGGAACTAAGAAGCTGACGCTTTGTGATTCCCGATCAGACCCTGTCACCAAACGATCCTGCCGCGCATCTTATGCTCAGGAGGAAACAACTATGAGCAGAGTCGCCATTTGGGCACAACTGGAAGCGAAACCAGGGAAAGAAAAAGAGGTGGAGGAATTTCTGAAGTCGGCGCAGCCGCTGGCTGAGCGCGAAGCGGCGACCCTCAGCTGGTACGCTATAAAGCTGGGACCGGGAAAATACGGCATCTTCGATACCTTTGCTGATGAGAACGGCCGCAACGCCCACCTGAACGGCGAAATTGCCAAGGCGCTCTTCGCCAAAGCCAAGGATCTTTTTTCCAAACCGCCGGAGGTTGCCAAGCCTGAGGTTCTGGCGGTGAAGTCCGCCCGCGCCTGAGCCATCCGCCAGTGCCGTTTTTCGATGAGGCACTGGCGTCAGCATTTCAGAACACGCCAGCATTCCGATAGACTACTGAAGGATCATATTTCCAGATCCTCAGGACCCAATCGGAATGCTGCGCAAGAACCGTCTTTTTACTCCCGGGCCAACGCCGCTGCTGCCGGCCGCGCAAACGGCCATGGCTTCCTTTACGGCGCATCACCGCACTGCCGACTTTCGGACCCTATTCCAGCGCGTGCTTGCGGACATGAAGGAATTCATCGGCACGCAGAATGACGTGCTGGTGCTAGCCTGCTCGGGCACGGGGGTGATGGAAGCCTCGGTGTCGAACCTGACATCTCCGGGCGACAAAGTTTTGGTGCTCACGGCTGGAAATTTCGGCGAGCGCTGGACGGGGCTGGCCAAGGCTTTCGCCTGCAACGTAGACGTGCTGAGTGCGCCCTACGGTGAAACCTTCTCGTTGACCGACATTCGCGCGAAACTCACTCCCGAGGTGCGCACGGTATTCGTGCAGGCGACGGAGAGTTCGACCGGAGTGCGGCATGATGTGCAAGGCATTGCGAAGATCGTGCGCGCCACGGGCGATGGGGACGACACGTTGCTGGTTGTCGATGCGATCACCGGCCTGGGCACGACCCACCTCGATGTGGATGGATGGGGCGTGGATGTGATTATCGGAGGGTCGCAGAAGGCGCTGATGATCCCTCCCGGCCTGGCGTATTGCGCGGTGAGCGAGCGGGCATGGCGCCGGATGGATACGACTACTTCTCCACGGTTCTACTTCGACCTGCGCAAGGAACGCAAAGCCGCGGCAAAAGGTGAATCCGCTTATACTCCTCCAACCTCGCTCTTTGCGGCGATGGGAGCGGCATTGGAGTTTATCCGGAGTATGGGCAATGGTAGCTTGTCCAAGGGACGCGAAGCGCTGGTCGATAATGCTGAAATGTGTGCCGAGATGACGCGGGCAGGCGTGCAGGCGGTGGGGTTGAAGCTTTTTGCGACCTCTCCCGCGGCCGCGCTCACCGCCATTCGCTCACCGGAGGGGGTTGATTCGGGAAAGATCATCAAAGAATTTCGCGAGTCGTTCGACGCCGTGGTGGCGAATGGCCAAGGCGAGATGAAAGGACAGCTCTTCCGCATTGCGCACATAGGCTATTACGACTACCTGGACACGATCGGCATCATGGGCGCACTGGAGCACGTGCTGGCACGCTGCACCGGGAAAGCGGTCGACTACGGAGCGGCGCTGCGCGCGGCGCAGGAAGCGTACGCGCGCGGCCTGTCGAGCAAGCGCCAACTAGTGGGGGCGTGAGGAGCGCGGGGATGCGCTCCTGTGAACTAGTTGACGGTGAAAGTCATCATATTGGACGTCTCCGCCGCCGTGCCGCCGCCGTACTGGCCGCCGGGGGTGCCAGGATTGGTCACCGTCACCTGAAACGTGCCCGCAGTCGCCGTGTCCGCGTCTGGAACTGTGGCCGTCAGCTGAGTTCCGCTCACGCGGGCGGTGGTCAGTACGGTTCCGTTCCAATTGATGGTCGCATTGCTGTTAAAGTTGGTGCCGGTGACCATTAGCCCATTGGTTCCCAATGACATACCAGCAGTCGTACTAGCGGGGACGAGTGCGGCAATGGTCGGCATGGTTCCGACTGATGGGGAAGTGGTCGGTTTGGAACTGTAGCCGCATGCCATGCCTGCGACAAGAAGCGCTGCTACAAACAATGTCTTTGCAAGTTTCATAGTTGTTCTCCTACGGGTAACGGGCCCCGGTTGAGATAAAGTTTATGAGAGGGGTGCTGCAGGAGTGTCAGGAAGGTGTCATTTTAGTGTCAATGTTTTGTCAGGACAAAAGCCTTAACTCAAGCCTTAATTCAAAAGGATCAATTCTCCCTTGAAAATCGTCATTGCCGAGAAAATCTCAGCCGCTGCGGTTGAGCAACTGCAAGAGCCGGGGTGGACTGTCCTCACCGCAGACCAACTCGATGGCAAGCTTTCGGAGCATCTTGAATCGGCCGACGCGCTGATTGTGCGTTCGGCCGTGCAGGCGAACGCGGCGTTGCTATCGCATGCCAAGAAGCTGCGCGTTATTGGCCGAGCTGGGGTGGGCGTGGACAACATTGATCTGGATGCGGCCACGCGCCAGGGCATCGCGGTGATGAACACGCCTGGGGCGAACGCCGTGGCCGTGGCGGAACAGACGCTCGGAATGATGCTGGCCATGGCGCGGCATCTCTGTCGCGCCGACGCGCTTATGCATGCCGGGCGATGGGAAAAGAAGTCTTTGCAGGGCACGGAGCTGCGGGGCAAGACCTTGGGGATTGCCGGGCTCGGACGCATCGGCATGGAGGTCGCACGGCGGGCGCGAGCCTTCGGGATGGAGATTGTCGGGCATGATCCGTTCGTTTCGGTCGGTGTGGCCAAGGAGCAGGCTATCCGCCTGGTGAGTCTGGATGAGCTTTATGCGGCCGCGGATTACATCACGCTGCATGTGGGCCTCACGCCCCAGACCGCGGGCATGATCAACGAAGCCTCGCTCAAGAAAATGAAGAAGGGCGTCCGCCTGGTGAATTGTGCACGCGGAGAGCTGGTGCAGGAGCCTGATTTGGTGCAGGCGTTGAAACAAGGTCACGTGGCCGCCGCGGCGCTCGATGTCTTCAACGATGAACCTTTGAAGAGTTCGCCACTCCAGACGATGGAAAACGTTATTCTCACGCCCCACACTGGCGGGCAGACGTATGAGGCACAGGAAGCTGTGGGCGTGCAGATTGCGCAGCAGGTACGGGAATACCTGAAGCATGGCGTCATCCAGAATGCGGTCAATGTGCCCTCGGTTTCGGCCGAGGAGTACGCCGAGATGCAGCCTTACATCGTTCTGGCGGAGCGCATGGGTGCGTTTCTCGCGCAGATTTCCGAGGGCTCGATTGAAGAAATTTCGTTGCGCTACAGCGGCCACATCGCGGAGTGGAAGACCGAACTTATTCGCAACGGGGCGATCAAGGGGATCCTAAATCAGGCGCTGGAGGAGAAAGCCAATCTGGTGAATGCCGCGTCTCTTGCCGATTCGCGGGGACTTCGCGTGCATGAGGCGCACAAGGCAAAGGTATCGACGGGTGGCGCGGGAAGCGTTCTTTCTATCTTTTTGAAGAGCGCGAAGGAAGAGCACATGGTGAAGGGCGCCGTTCTGCGCGGCACTCTACCGCGGCTGCTGCATATCGACGATATTGATGTCGAAGCTCCTCTGGAGCGTGACCTGATTTTCTTGCGAAACCGCGATGTGCCGGGCGTGATCGGCAAGGTGGGAACGATTCTGGGCGAAGGGGAGATCAACATTGCGGACTTTTCGCTGGGACGGCGCAGCGCCGAGGCGTCGTCGGAGCCGAGAGAGGCAATTGCCGTTGTCCACGTGGACGGACGCGTGCCGGATGATGTGCTGAAGAAGCTGGAGGAGATTCCCGCGGTGAGGCAGGCAAAGGCAGTACGGCTTTTCTAAACCCCTTGTCTCACGGTTGGCGTACCACCTCTGTGAGTCGGTCTTTCTGCAGCGCACGCCACCGCAAGGTGCCGACGGTCAGCGCCCACGCCAATCCAAAAACGTTCCACGTCGCGATAGGTGCTACAAGAGGGACGATGGCATAGATGAATAACCAGAAGAACGACAGTAAGGTAAGCAGGAGGATTGCGAAGGTCCTCCAATATGCCTGAAAAATTGCACGCAGCCAGCTCCGGGGCTTTTGCTTCCACAACGATTGGCTGAAAGCTAACACCCAGAGTGAGCTGACGGTAACAGCAAGGAAGTTCAATGTGGCGAACAGCGGCCATTCCTGGCCGTGGGGATTCGATAGCGCAAACCACTGGCTGACCCGGTATTGCACAGCCCAACCGAGGAAGCAAGCCCAATAAAAGCCCTGGAAATGGTACGACTCGTTGCCGCGGGATCCGCTTTCCGCCGCGCGGGCTGATTGCAATCGGAGCACGCCGGCGGTAATGCCTACCCACAATGTGGAAAATACGTTTACGTAAACGAAGTAGTGAGCCCAGTCCGACAAATAGTCCACATGAAAAGGGTGGGAACGGCTCAAGTCGAACAGATCCGGACAGAGGCCATGAAGCCCCGCGTACTCTCGAAGCGAGTACCACCAAGCCACTGCAACGACTGCGGCGAATGACCCACCCGCTGCGATGAATGAAGCGGGTTTCCAGGAGACTTGCCTGCGCAAGAGGTAGATTGAGGCACCAAGACCAAACAGACCAAGGACGAACCGAAGTCCGAGGAACGCGGTTGCAGCTATGTAGGCGACAGGAGAAGAAACACGCGCGCCCGGATTATTAAAAATCCAAGACCTCAGGAGTAAGCCGCTCCCCAGGAACATCGCCAGGGACAAGACGAGAAGTACGATGGGAATTGCGACTGATGGACGCCGTTCGCCCATCGAGTTGCGGAATGCCCCCGATATCGTTGGAGGCGGAGTTCCTGCGAGCGCAGAGCGACGCAACGCGGAAGCTGTGTTTTTTTGAAAAAGCGATCCCGGCCCTGGTAAGAGGAAGAGAAAAATCGGAACAACAATCGCCTGGAGAACGCTGCCTAGATTGAGGTCATTTGTCAGGTCTTCGCACGATTGGTGGCTCCAACTGAGCCCGGGCAATGCAAAGTCGTGCTCAACTTGTTCGATGGGAATCGCCAGGACGACCGAGATCGCCAAGGCAAGTCCGAGAAAACGAAACGGGGTCCAGGGCGGCGGGCCAGGCGTCACGATTGCTTGCAGATGAATTCTCCTCGAGCAATCGGACTACAGATAAATGGGGTTTGCTAGTTCCTGAACAGGTACGCCTTAGGACTCCGCGTCATCCCGCCGCAATTTGCGGCTTTCTGCCAGTAGAGCCATCGAGTGCATCAAATTCTGTAATGTGACAATGCCGACCAGTCGCTGATCCTCGACCACCGGAATAATGCTGAGATTGCGTGAGGTGAGCTTGCGGAAGGCGGAAGCCAGGGATTCCTGCCGCACGGAGACCTCGAAAATCTTGTTCATGACTGCCTGGACGTAGCCGTTGCCTTCGACGCGGAGCGCTTCCAGAATGCGCTGCCGGGAAATCACGCCGACCATGTCGCTTCCACGAACCACTGGAAAATCATCCTGCAGGGAGTGCACGGCCTTGTCCAGCGCGTCTTCCAGCGTGTCCGCCGGGGAGAGAGTAGCGAAGTCGGTAAGCATGACTTCTTCCAGGCGGACATTATCCAAAACCGACTGGAAGATGACGGCACGTTCCTCAAGCTGAGCAGCGGAAAAGATAATGACGCCCACCATGGTGAGCCAGGCGTTGCTGAACAAACCCGCAACCATCAGAATCATGGCGATCGCGTGGCTTATGGAGACAGCGCGGCGGGTGGCGGCGGCGGGATCCATGCTGCGCGCGAAAAAGGCGCGCAGAACCCGGCCTCCATCGAGGGGATAAGCCGGCAGAAGATTCAAACCGGCGAGATAAAGATTGGCCCAAACCAGGCTAGCCGGCAGGTTGCTCGGTCGCAATGGGGGCAACTCCCAGAGCTTCACGCCGGGAGCCGTCGCGTAGATTACGCCGGCCGCAAGCACAGCGAAAACTAGATTCACCAGCGGACCGACGAGGGCGATGCGGACATCCCGCTGCCAGGCCGCTGCACCGGACTGCGGCGGTTCCACATGCGATTCATCGAATACAGTTACGCCGCTGAGCGGCAGAAGAATCACGGCCTTGGGAATCAGTCCGGCGCGCCGGGCCACTAGCATGTGGGCAGTTTCGTGGGCCGCAACGCAGGCCAGCACGATTCCAACCAGCGCCAGGTCCCGCGGTCCATTGGCTGTGTGGTTTGCGTTGTATTCCGTCCAGAAAACAAACAACGGCAGGACCAGAAACGTCAGGTGAAGCCGAACCTCGACTCCGAACAGTCGACCGACGTGAATGGAGAAACTTCGCATGAAGTCTGGCTACTACAAGTATTTTACATGGTCGGATATATTGGCTCGGGCAATCGAGGCTGCGAAATAATCGAAGGTACCGAGCCATGCGCGTGATCGCCGGCAAATACCGGGGGCGTCCTCTGCGGTCATTAGGTGGAACAGATATCCGTCCCACCTCCGACCGGTTGCGCGAGACGCTGTTCAACGTGCTCACGGCCGGGAACCCCGGAGCGCTCGACGGCAGCGTGTGGCTCGATCTGTTTGCCGGCACGGGCGCCGTAGGAATTGAAGCGCTGAGCCGTGGCGCTAAGCAGGTCTATTTTGTAGATACCTCCGCGGCGGCGGCGAAGTTGATTGAGCGCAACCTGCAGAGCCTGGGAATCGTGGCGGGATACAAGATTCTACGGGATGATCTTTCCGGAGTCCTCTGGCGGCTGCAGCGCCAGCACGTCACCGCCGATGTAGTCTTCCTCGACCCGCCTTACCGATTGCAGCACGCTTACGAAGAAACTCTTACGGCGCTCGCGGAATCGTCCCTGGTGTGGGCTATGTCGCTGGTGGTGGCTGAACACGAAAAGAAGTTCGATCCCGGGGCTGAATTCGGATCTCTGCGGAAGGTCCGCAAGCTGGTGCAGGGGAACGGCGCTCTCAGTTTTTACCGGATCGGCGGACGCCCGGACCTGAGTAGTTGACTTGCCAGATGCTACATGATCAGGTCGCCGCTGCTGCGGACGATGGGGTGCTGCATCTCCTGCAGATCGTTCTTCACCATGTTGAGGCCGTAAACACAGCCTTCGAACTCGCGGGAAAGGTGGGCGAAAAGGGGCGCCACCTTGGCGTACTCGAAGTGTTCGAACTTCGACACGATGTGGTAGCTTTCTTTTCCCGCCTTCATCCACTCCACAAAATTCTCCAGGCGATGGCGGCGCAGCCGGAAGTGGTTGATGCTCTCGGGAAACATCCCGGTGAAGAAGAGCGCGTAGTCGCCAATGTGCTTCCGCACCTGACGTTCGCGGTCAAAACAGGGAGCAGGACCGTAAACTGGATCGGACTCAAGCAGCATCTCGCCGAGATCGGTCAGTGGGCGGTCGGCCACGTCGTGAATCTTGAACAACTGATCGGTCTCGCAGAACTCGGCCAGCAACTGCGAGACGTAAGCGACGACCTGTGGGTCCCGAATGCCAATCTCCTGGGCATAGTGGCGTCCAACCAATTCCTGGAAAAGCTTCCGCAACGGATGAGACTCCGGAATCATGCCTCTTTGGGCTCCTGAAAGCCGCGCTGCTTACGGCTTTCCAATGATCGTTAGTAACTAGTTATCCGAGTTTCGGAACAAACGCAAGTGACTTTTGTTTATCCCTCCTATCATTTTTCGTAATCATGGGATGTCTGTGAACGCGCACATGGTTGCAAAGGGGTTCTGTTGGCACTCGCACCTGTCGGCTGCTAATCACAAAGCGTTTGCAAGGCGAATAGAATTTAGGTTGAGGAGAATCGCGCAAATGAAAAGACTGAACATTTCCAGCGGTACACCCTGGGAACCGATTGTGGGTTACTCGCGTGCGGTGAAGGTTGGACCCTATGTCCATGTGTCGGGCACCACCGCGACTGGGCCAGACGGCAAGATTGTGGGCGTGGGAGACCCCTACGCTCAGGCGGTGCAGACACTGAAGAATATTGAAACCGCCTTGGAGAAAGCCGGCGCAAGCATGAAGGACGTCGTCCGCACTCGCATCTATGTGACCAACATTGTGGAATGGGAAAAGATCGGAAAAGCGCATGGAGAGTTCTTCGGCGAAATACGCCCTGCTACCTCGATGGTGCAGGTAAGCGCCCTGATTTCGCCCGAGATACTGGTCGAAATCGAAGCGAACGCTTATGTCGCAGCAAAGTGAGAGTAGAATTCCACCATTCCAAAGCATTTGATAGCAACCTTGTCAAAGCAATCTGGAGAAGCCAACGTGAAGAGCTATGTGCGGAACTATGGGTGGATTCTGCTTCTTGCGGTCGTGATTCCAGCGGCTGCGCAACAGAAAGAGAGTGCTCCGTCTGAATCCTGGACGGTCATTCGCGCCGGTTCCCTGATCGACGGCAAGTCCCCCACGCCACGACGCGATCAGGTGATTGTCATCCATGGCAATCGCATCGAGAGTGTCGGCGATGCGGCGGCAGCCAAGATTCCGCCAGGCGCGAACGTGATTGACTTGTCGAAAGCCACGCTCCTGCCAGGCCTCATCGATTCCCACACTCACATCTTTTTGCAGGGCGAAGATCCCGCGCAGGGAGGATACGACGCCAACATTCTGAACGCCCCGCTCGCCCTGCGCGCGGCAAGGGCTACGGTTTCCGCGCGGCGAGCACTGGAACAGGGTTTCACGACGCTGCGGGATGTAGAAACCGAAGGCGCCGGTTATGGCGATGTGGGTATCAAGCAGGCCATCAATCAAGGCTATATTCCGGGCCCACGTTTATTCGTCGCGACCCGCGCCATTTCAACCACAGGCGGTTATCCGCTCGAAGGATATGCTCCGGAACTCGACATGCCCAAAGGCGCACAAATTGTCGACGGCCCGGTCGAGGCGCGGAAGGCGGCGCGGGAGCAGCTCGACCATGGCGCCGATTGGATCAAGGTGTACATGACGCACCGTTCATGGGTGGGTAAGAACGGTGAACTGGTCTCACAACCCACGCTCACCGTCGAAGAGTTGCGGGCGGTCGTTGATGAAACTCACGGTTGGGGAAAAAAAGTCGCGTGTCACGTCTATGGCGGCATCGGCCTGCGCCGGGCGCTGGACGGTGGATGCGACTCGATCGAACACGGCCTTGATCTGGATGACGCCGCGATTTCGCAGATGCTGAAGCAAGGCACATGGTACGTTCCGACGATCAGCGTTTATTACACCGACTGGGCCGCGGCGGACACGCCAGCCGGACAGCGCGACCGGCTGCGGGCTTCTGTCCATGAGCAGTCGTTCAAGAAGGCGCTCAAGGGGGGAGTGAAGATTGTCTTCGGCACCGACATGGGCGGAATTCCATGGAGCGAGCCGATCGCCCAGGAGTTTTCGCGCATGACGGATCTTGGCATGCAGCCGATGGACGCCATCCAAAGCGCAACCTCCCGGGCCGCGGCCATGCTCGAGATGGAGGGCAAGATCGGAGTGGTTGCGCCGGGGGCGTTTGCCGACATAATTGCGGTCAGCGGCGATCCTTTGCACGACATCAAAGCACTGGAGGATGTGCAATTCGTGATGAAAGACGGCAAGGTCTTCAAGAGCGAGAAACCGTGAGGATGCAACTTCCCGTTTCTTGCCCCGGTGAATTAAAGATTGCTTAGATCGTTTCAATTCACTTGACAACGGCTTGGCCGCGAGCATAATTCATCAATCCTGTTTCTGATTGGGATCAGGATCCGGCTCGGAGGGGTTCTGTGGAGAGCCGAGGAGGTGTTTATGAGCGTGCTGGAACTTTGTGACCGGGAAATCGCAGCGGTGCCGCTCGAAGCCAGCGTAGCCGACGCCATCAACAAGATGCTCGACCACCATGTGGGGGCCGTCGCCGTAGTCGACTCCGAATACCGGGTTGCGGGAATCTTCACGGAACGCGACGTTTTGCGGAAGATGGCGCTCAGCCGCACCGACCCGCAGACCACCTCGGTCCGCGAACTGATGACCACGCCGGTGGAGATGGCCACGCGCCGCACCGGGGCGGGCGAGGCGCTCACGACCATGCTGGAACGCCACTTCCGCCATCTGCCGGTAGCCGACGACAACGGCAAGCTGCTGGGAATTCTCTCTATTCGCAACTTGCTCGAGTGGCGCGTCGACGACCTCAGCCGTGAACTGGAGTCGCTCGAGCAGTATGTCTCCAACGATGGGCCCGGAGGCTAGGGCCAGTTCCGCCGTTTCTCAACTTACTTATGTGGGGACGGGCGTATTCACCCGTCCAGCAAGCGAAGCTCGGCCAGTTCTTTCGCCGAGAGTGGCAAACCCACACCACCCCGCTGCGATTTTCTGTCGCTCATCTCGGGATTTCTGTACAATTCATCCGCTTTAAAAGAGGAGAATCCCTGTGCAGAAATTCAAAAGTCTCCGTATGTTTGTTGTGGCGCTGCTCGCGCTGAGTGTTGCAGTCGTCGCCCAGCAAGGTTCGAGGCCCGTCGTCGTGCATGCTGGGCACGTGCTCGACGTGAAGACCGGCAAACTGCTTTCGGATCAGACGGTCGTTATCGCAGATGGGAAGATCGTGAGTGTCGGAGCCTCAGCAGACACGAAGGCGCCTGCCGACGCTGTTCGCATCGATCTGCCCACCGCAACCATCCTGCCCGGCCTGATCGACGCCCATACGCACCTGACGATGGATCCCAAATTCGGCTACGAGGAACTCGGCCTTTCTCTTCCCCGCGAAACCCTGATTGGCGCGAAGAACGCACGCCTGACTCTGCAGGCCGGGTTCACCACCGTCCGCAATGTGGGTGCGTCCGGCTATACCGATGTTGCCCTGCGCGACTCCATCAATGCCGGCGACGTGCCCGGGCCCAGGATGCTGGTTAGCGGGCCGCCGCTGAGCATCACAGGTGGGCACTGCGACAACAATCTGCTGCCCTACGAGTATCACGCGACAAGCGACGGAGTGGCCGACGGCATTGCAGCCGTGCAGCACAAGGTGCGCGAGAACATCAAATACGGGTCCGACTTGATCAAGGTCTGCGCGACCGGCGGAGTGCTCTCCAAAGGCGACGACCCACAAGCCTCCCAGTACACATTGGAGGAAATGAAGGCCATCGTTGCCGATGCCCATCGTCTGGGACGAAAAGTTGCCGCCCATGCCCATGGAGCTCAGGGCATTCTCTGGGCGTCAGAAGCGGGAGTCGATTCGATCGAGCACGGCTCTTACATTGACGACGCGGGCATCGCCGAGATGAAGAAGAACGGCACATATCTTGTGCCTACGCTTTACCTCGCTGACTGGTTCATGGAAAACGCCGAAAGAAACCACGTCCCCGACTTCCTGCTGGGCAAGGCCAAAGCCGTCATGCCGGCGGCGCGCAAGAACATCGCGCACGCTTTCGCCAGCGGCGTGAAGGTGGCATTCGGCACCGATGCGGCGGTTTATCCCCATGGCCTGAATGCGCATGAGTTCGCGGTGATGGTGAAGCTAGGTCTGACGCCGCTGCAAGCCATTCAGGCGGCCACGGTGAATGCCGCTGATCTGCTCGGATGGCCGGGCAAAGTCGGAAGCCTTGAGCCGGGGGCGTGGGCCGACATTGTTGCTGTGGATGGCGACCCGCTGAAAGATGTAACGATTCTCGAGCACGTGAAGTTTGTGATGAAGGGTGGCGAGGTGGTGCGGAATGAGTACGGGAAGTGACAAGAAACTACCGCCGAATCGCTTGGGAAGGGCAAGCCTTCAGCCGCTGAGGGAGTGACAGCCTACTGTTTGCCCAGCCGCGCCCGCGCTGTCACCCAGTCCGTCCAAAAGGAAGACGCTCCGCTGGCGAGCAGGGGAGCTTTTCCGAGCACGGCATCCACAAAGTTCTCGATCATTGGGTAATGCAGGTTGGCATGAGGCGGCAGATTCTCGCGGCCGCCGGGATAAATCAATTCGGGACCGTTCAGCGGACTTAACTCCATCTCACCTTCCGTGCCGCGGATCCGGCATTCATCCCGATTGACCTTCGAGTGCCAGCGAACATCCACGACGCCGCGCACGCCTCCCGGATATTCGATCATCACGGTCGCGTTGTCTTCCACGGCGTAGTGGTGAACTGCGTTCGAAAGGTGGCCGGTGACGCGGCCAGGTTGGCCGAATAAGAAGTTCAGCACATCAATGCGATGGGAAGCGACATCGTAGAGCGGGCCGCCGCCAGCCAGGGCGGGATCGATGAGCCAGCTACGATGACTCTCGCTTTCATCAAACCATCCGTGGCAAGTGAGCTCGGCGACTACGGGCTGGCCGATGGCGCCGGCAGCGAGTAGCTGTTTCGCGCGCTGCACTTTGGGATACATTCGGCGATAGTAGGCGACGCCGAAGGTGCGTCCAGTTTCTTCTGCGATCTGAACCATCGAGCGCGCTTCGGCCTCATTCATCGCCGTGGGTTTCTCGCACAACACATGCTTGCCCGCACGAAGAGATTGGATGGTCTGCGGCGCGTGAAGGAAGACTGGAGTCGCGACGTAGACCGCGTGAACTTCCGGGTCGGAAAGGGCTTCGTCGAGAGTAGTCCAGGCTCGAGTGTTGTAAGGCGCGGCTTTTGCCGGATCGCGCGTAACCAGGCCATACAGGCGGCTTCTCGTCTCAGCTTGAATGGCAGGAATAACGCGGCGGATGGAGATATCGCCGATTCCGATTACGATCCAGTTCAGCATAGGCGCGAAACGCAAATCTAGCAGAAAATCAAAGGCCGGCGTGAGCCGGCCTTCTGTGATCGACCTCGAACAGCAAAACTACTTCTTGGGAGCGATTGCGTCCTTGGCAGCCTTGGCGACGCGGAACTTGACCACGGTCTTGGCCTTGATCTGGATGGGCTCGCCGGTCTGCGGATTGCGTCCGATGCGGGCCTTGCGATGCGCTTTCACCAACC
>Ga0307476_10000944_pt1 | contig 19390 bp, 18 predicted proteins | sample atmos_gasesECM2C_2_FD_203314 | JGI IMG/M metagenome (GOLD analysis project Ga0307476, IMG submission 203314) | Hardwood forest soil microbial communities from Morgan-Monroe State Forest, Indiana, United States - atmos_gasesECM2C_05 | ecosystem: Environmental > Terrestrial > Soil > Temperate... | reverse complement strand
TGCGGGGCGCCCAGCCGGACACCGTAAGGGAGTTCGCAATCCGCGAAGAAGGCGAAACCGAGCTGGTGGCCTGGATCAAGCCGCAGCTCGCCGAATGGATACAGGTCAGGACGGTTGAGGATCTGGAAAGCGATCTCGACGGCTACACCTGCGACGCGGACAAGAACCTCAGCGAGGGCTACCAGGCCTACCGGCTCGCCGCTTGCCAGGCTTTCGGTCCCACCGACCTCTGGGGTTGGTTCGACGACGACTGGGCGATGTGGCTGCCCTGGGGGTTCGACCTCGCCGCGATCACGGTGCCGGCGACGATCTGGCAGGGGGGGCAGGACCGGCTCGTCCCGCCCCAGAACGCCGAGTGGCTGGCGGCGAACGTTCCTGGGGCAACCCCGCGCTTCTTCCCGGAGATGGGCCACATGTCGCTGTTCGACAACCACTACGGCGAGATGCTCGACGATCTGATCGCTTCGGCCAGGTCCTGAGGCGCCGCCGCCCTACCCCGGCTGGTCGAGAAACCGCAGCACCGCCAGCACCCGGCGGTGGTCCTCACTGCTGGCGCCGAGCTCGAGCTTGGAGAAAATTCCGGTGACGTGCTTCTCGACGGCGCGTTCGGTGACGACCAGCTCGGCCGCGATCGCGGCGTTGGAGCGGCCCTCGGCCATCAGCCCCAGGACCTCGCGCTCGCGCGGGGTCAGCTGCTCCAGTGGGTCGTCGTCGCGGCGGCGACCGAGCATCTGCGAGACGACTTCGGGGTCGAGGGCCGAGCCTCCCTCGCCGACCCGCCGCACCGCGTCGGTCAGCGCCTCGACGTCGGCGACGCGGTCCTTCAGCAGGTACCCCAGCCCCTCGGCGCTCTCCGCCAGGAGCTCGCGCGCGTAGGCGACTTCGACGTACTGGGAGAGGACGAGGACCGAGACCTCGGGCAGCTCGGCGCGGATCTCGCGCGCCGCCCGCAGGCCCTCGTCGGTGTGGGTCGGCGGCATCCGCACGTCGACCACGGCGACGTCGGGTTTGTGGGCGCGGACCTTGCGCAGCAGCTCCTCGCCGTCGGCTGCCTGGCCGACCACCTCGAGCCCGGCCTCTTCCAGCAGCCGCACCAGGCCCTCGCGCAGCAGGGTCGAATCATCGGCGACGACTACTCGCACGGGATCCTCGCCGCGATCGTCGTTCCCTCGCCGCTGCGGCTTGAGACCTCGAGCTCGCCGTCGAGCGCGGCGACGCGGTCGGCGAGCCCACGCAGGCCGGTGCCGGCCGCCGGGTCGGCGCCGCCGACGCCGTCGTCGGCGACCTCGACCTCGACCGCGCCGTTCTCGCGCCTGACCCTGACCGTGGCGCCGTTTGCCTCGGCGTAACGGGCAACGTTGGTCAGCGCCTCGGCGACGACGAAGTAGGTCGCCGACTCGACCGGCGAGGGCAGCCGCTCCGCCGGCGTCTCCAGCACCTCGACCGGGACCGGCGAGCGTTCGGCGAGGCCGCCGATCGCCGCCTGTAGGCCGCGGTCGCTGAGGACGACGGGGTGGATGCCGCGGGCCAGCTCGCGCAGCTCGGCGGTCGCCTCGCCGAGCTCGGTCATCGCCTCGTCGAGCAGCTCGGCGGCCGCCGCCGGATCCTCGCCGAGCTTGCCGCGAACCAGGCGCAGGTTCATCGTCAGCGCCATCAGCCGCTGCTGGGCGCCGTCGTGGAGGTCGCGCTCGACCCGCCGCCGTTCCGCGTAGCCCGCTTCGACGATTCGGTGGCGCGAGGCGCGCAGTTCGGCGACCGTCGTTTCCAGCTCCGCCGTCAGCTCCGCGTTCTCCGCGGTCAGCGCCGAGCTGACTTCCTCGGCGCGGCCGATCCGCGAGCGCAGCAGCCCGAAGAGGAAGGAGAAGGGGAGGCAGGCGAAGACCGCGATCGAGGCGATGTAGGTGATGTCCTTGACGGTTTCCGAGACGCCGAGCTCGCCGACGATCAGCAGGGCGAGGACGATCAGGAAGGCGAGGCCGCCGGTGAAGACGACCGGGGTCAGCGCCTGTCGCTCGGTCGCAGGGCTGCGGCGCCAGGTGAGGTAGAGGATCGTGACCGCGGCGGCGATCGCGACGATCCCGCCGAGCACCTGGAAGGCGTTGATCGCGTCGGCGATCCCTTCGTGGCCGCCGATCAGGATCGGGTTTTCGGGGCAGCCGTCGCAGTCCGTCTGCACGGTGGGGTCGACGAAGAGCGCCCAGACCAGTTGCAGGGGCACGGTGACGAAGTAGGCGAGCCCGACGACGCCGCGCTGAATCCGGCTTTCGAGCCGGCCGCTGGGGAAGCTGACAAGGAGGTGGACGAGGATCGCGTAGGGGACGGTCGAACCGATCGTCCCGATCGCGAAGAGGACGCCGTCGTTCGAGGACTGCAGCGCCTGGAAGAACCAGGTGAAGCCGATCGCCGTCATCAGCGGGCCGATGTTGTTGCCGGGGCGGCGGTCCCAGGCGTAGAGGCCGGTGAAGGCGAAGCCCCAGCCGGCGGCGAGGATCAACGCCGTCGCCAGCCCGCGCGGAGTGGTGTGGTCGCTGGTCAGGATCAGCGCTGCCGAGCCGAAGCCGATCAGGAGGGCGAGGACGGCGAGCCCGACCAGGGCCCGGCGCAGGCCGCTCACCCGACCAGCTCCGCCAGGGCCTCGCCGCTGAGGTCGCTCTTGGGGATGAAGCCGCGGGCGGGGCTGGCCTCGACGTCGTCGCCGTACTCGGAGCGGTCGCGGCTCGAAGTGAGGACCACTTCGGGACGGTTCCCTTCGAGCGCCGCCAGGCGCTCGGCGACTTCGAAGCCGCTCAGGTCGGGCAGCTGCACGTCGAGCAGGACCAGGTCCGGCCCGAGCTCGCCGGCGGCGGCAATCGCCGCCGCCCCGTCCGCCGCCTCGCCGACGACTGCGTAGCCGCTGGCTTCGAGCATGCGCCGGGCGCTGGCGCGGAAGCTGGGGTGGTCATCGACTATCAGGACGGACTTCGACACCAGCCGATTGTCCTCGATAGCGGGCGCTTCAGGGGTACGGGCAGCCACACCATCCGTTGCGGAGCACCGCACCCCGAGACGCCTGTCAGCCGCATTGGAAGCGCGCCCCCGCGGTGTGAATCTCGACCTGTCTCATCCATACCCAGATCGAGAGGAGTTCCAGATGCAACCGAAGACCAACATCGCCGCCCGCGCCGCCCGCTGGAGCGCTACCCACCGCAAGCTCGCCATCTTCGGGTGGCTCGCCTTCGTGGTCGTCTCCGTCTTCGTCGGCGGCGCCGTCGGCCAGCGCGAACTGACCGACGCGGAAGCCGTCTCCGGCCAGTCCGGCAAGGCCGAGGTCGCGCTCGAAGGCGCCAAGCTCAACCCCAACAGCGAGGTCGTCCTGATCCAAAGCAAGGAGATGGAGGCCAGTGACCCGGAATTCGAGGCGGCGGTCGCCGACACGACCAGTCGCCTCCAGGCCCTGTCTTCCGTGACCGAAGTCAGCTCTCCGGCCGACGGCGGCGGGCAGGTCTCTGCCGACGGCCACTCGGCGCTGATCGAATTCCGCATCCCCGGCGACAAGGAGCAGGCCGAAACCAAGGTCGACGCCAGCCTCGCCGCCACCGCTGCTGCCCAGCGGGCCAACCCGGACCTGCGGATCGAGCAGTTCGGTGACGCCAGCGCCAGTAAGGCGATCTCCTCCGTCTTCGACGAAGACCTCAGCAAGGCGGAGACGACCTCGCTGCCGATCACGCTGATCATCCTGCTCCTCGCCTTTGGCGCCCTGGTTGCTGCCTTCGTGCCGTTGCTGATCGGCTTCTCGTCGGTGATCGCGACCCTCGGCCTGCTGGCGCTGCCCAGCCAGCTGGTGCCGATGGATCCCAACGTCTCCGCCGTCGTCGTCCTCGTCGGCCTCGCCGTCGGCGTCGATTACTCGCTCTTCTACATGCGCCGCGAGCGCGAAGAGCGGCGAGCGGGGAGGACCGCTACGGCCTCGCTGCAGGCGGCGGCCGCGACCTCGGGCCGCGCCGTCCTGGTCTCCGGCCTGACGGTGATTTCGGCGATGGCGGGGATGCTGCTGAGCGGCGACCCGACCTTCACCTCGTTCGCGGTCGGGACGATGACCGTCGTCGCGGTGGCGATGTTCGCTTCGCTGACGGTGCTGCCGGCGGTGCTCTCGAAGCTCGGCGACCGGGTCGAAAAGGGCCGGATCCCGTTCATCAAGCGTTTGCGGCGCCGCCGCGAAGGCCGCTCGGCCTGGGCCGGCATCGTCGGTTGGACGATGCGGCACCCGGTCGTCTCCGTCGTCGGTGCTACCGGCGTCCTGGTGGCGCTGGCGATCCCGGCGCTGAACATGCACACGGTCGTCAGCGGTGCCGACGACCTGCCTCGCGACATCCCCGTCGTCAAGACCTACGACCGCGTTACCGCCGCCTTCCCGGGCGAAGCCGCGGGAGCGACGGTCGTGGTCGAGGCTGACGACGTTGGCTCCGGCCCGGTCGCAGCGGCGATCGCCCAGTTCCGCGACGAGGCCGCCAGCGACCCAGCAGTCGCCGGGCCGGTGACGGTCGAGCGCAACGCGGCCGACACCGTCGCCGCGATCGACGTGCCCACCGTCGGCAGCGGCTCCGACGCGGAGGCGACGCGGGCGATGGAAGGAGTGCGGGACCGGCTCGTGCCGGCGGCGTTCAACGGCGTCAACGGAGCCGAGGTCAACGTCACCGGCGACGCCGCCCAGTCGAAGGACTTCAACGACCTGCTGGCGGAGCGCCTGCCGCTGGTCTTCGCCTTCGTCCTCGGGCTGGCGTTCCTGCTGATGCTGGTCACCTTCCGCTCGATCGTCGTTCCGATCAAGGCGATCGTCCTCAACCTGCTCTCCGTCGGCGCTGCCTACGGGGTGCTGGTGCTGGTCTTCCAGGAGGGGCTCGGTGAGTCCCTGCTGAACTTCCACTCCAACGGTGGAATCAGCTCCTGGCTGCCGCTGTTCCTGTTCGTGATCCTCTTCGGCCTCTCGATGGACTACCACGTGCTGATCCTCAGCCGGGTCCGCGAGGGCGTCGACAAAGGTCTCAGCAGCGACGAGGCGGTGCGACAGGGGATCGTCGCCACCGCCGGCACGGTGACCAGCGCGGCGATCGTGATGGTGGCGGTCTTCTCCGTCTTCGCCACCCTCACCATCCTCGACATGAAGGAGATGGGCGTCGGCCTCGCCGTCGCGATCCTGATCGACGCGACGATCGTGCGGGCGATCCTGCTGCCGGCGGCGATGAAGCTGCTGGGCGACCGCAACTGGTACCTGCCCCGCAGCCTCGGCTGGCTGCCCCGGGTCCACCACGAGCCCCCGACCCCCGAGCCCAGCCGGGCCTAAGGTCCGAGCGTGGCTGCCATTTCGCCCGCATAGCGGACCAAATGGCAGCCACGCTGTGGTTTTCCGGAGGGGAACATCTGTTCGGTTGGCTATATTGGGCTCTGGTGGCTGCCTCTAACAAGATCGTGATCTCGGGAGCCCGGGAGCACAACCTCAAGGACGTCGACGTCGAGCTGCCGCGCGATGCGCTGATCGTGATCACCGGGCTCTCCGGCTCGGGCAAGTCGAGCCTTGCCTTCGACACGATCTACGCCGAGGGACAGCGCCGCTACGTCGAGTCGCTCTCTTCTTATGCGCGCCAGTTTCTCGGCTTGATGGAGAAGCCCGACGTCGACTCGATCGAGGGCCTCTCGCCGGCGATCTCGATCGACCAGAAGACGACCTCGCGCAACCCGCGCTCGACGGTCGGCCCGGTGACCGAGATCTACGACTACCTGCGCCTGCTCTGGGCGCGGATCGGGGTCCCGCACTGTCCCGAGTGCGGTGAGGAGATCACCGGCCAGACCCAGGAGCAGATCGTCGACCGGCTGATGACGATCGAGGAGGGGACCAAATTCATGGTCATGGCCCCGATCGTCCGCGGCCGCAAAGGCGAGTACGGGAAATTGCTCGAGCAGATGCGGCTCGAGGGGTATTCGCGGGTCGAGGTCAATGGCGAGTTGCGCCGGCTCGACGAGGAGATCGTGCTCGACAAGAAGTTCAAACACGACATCTCGGTCGTCGTCGACCGCCTGGTGATGAAAACGGACCTGCGCCGCCGCCTCTCGGAGTCGGTCGAGGCCGCCGCCGGCCTCGCCGCCGGCTTGATCGAAATCGAGTTCGTCGACTCCGACCAGGAGAAGCTGCTCTTCAGCGAGCAGTTCGCCTGCCTGCACTGCGGCACCTCGATCCCGGAGCTGGAGCCGCGGATCTTCTCCTTCAACTCGCCCCACGGTGCCTGCGACCGCTGCCACGGGCTCGGTTTCCAGCGGGTGATCGACCCCGACCTGGTCGTCCCCGATCCGACCCTGTCGCTGGCCGAGGGCGCCCTGCAGCCCTGGAACCGCGGCATCACCGCCTACTGGAGGCGGCTGATCGCCACCGTTGCCGAGGAGTACGGGGTCGACGCCGACCTGCCTTGGTCGAAGCTGAAGAAGAGCGAGAAGGAGATCTTCCTCTACGGCACCGGCGAGGAGCGCCACCTCGTCACCTACACCAACCGCTTCGGCCGCCGCCGCTCCTACAAGGTCCGCTTCGAGGGAATCGTCAACAACCTCCAGCGCCGTTACGAAGAGACCGACTCGGAGACCAATCGCGAGCGGATCGAGGGCTACATGGCCGAGCAGCCCTGTCCGCAGTGCCACGGCGCCCGGCTGCGGCCGGAGAGTCTCGCGGTCAAGGTAGGCGGGCTCAGCATCTCCGAGTACAGCGAACTCTCGGCCCGGGCCGCCGGCGAGTGGATCCGCGAGCTCGAGATGAACGACACCGAACGGGCGATCGCGCGGCTGATCGTGCGCGAGATCACCGAGCGCCTCGCCTTCCTCGACAACGTCGGCATCGGCTACCTCTCGCTGATGCGCTCGGCCCGCTCGCTGTCGGGAGGCGAGGCGCAGCGGATCCGGCTCGCGACCCAGATCGGGTCGCACCTGGTCGGGGTGATGTACGTCCTCGACGAGCCCTCGATCGGCCTCCACCAGCGCGACAACGAGAAGCTGATCGCGACCCTCGACCGCCTCCGCGACCTCGGCAACACGGTGATCGTCGTCGAGCACGACGAGGGGACGATGAAGGCGGCCGACCACCTCGTCGACCTCGGCCCCGGCGCCGGCGAACACGGCGGCCACGTGATCAGCGCCGGCACTCCCGCCCAGGTGGAAAAGGATCCGGCCTCGCTGACCGGGCAGTACCTCTCCGGCAAGCGGTCGATCCCGGTGCCCGAGGAGCGACGCGAGCCGCGCGGGGCGCTGGTCGTCCGCGGCGCCCGCGAACACAACCTCAAGGGGGTCGACGTCGCGATCCCGGTCGGGGTCCTCTGCTGCGTCACCGGCGTCTCCGGCTCCGGCAAGTCGACGCTCGTCAACGAGACGCTCCACCACGCGGTCGCCAATCGCCTGCACCAGGCGAAGCTGCGGCCCGGCGCCCACGACGGGATCGACGGCCTCTCCCAGATCGACAAGATCATCAGCATCGACCAGTCGCCGATCGGCCGCACGCCGCGCTCCAACCCGGCCACCTACACCGGCGTCTTCGACCACATCCGCCAGCTCTTCACCCAGACCCAGGAGGCGCGGGCACGCGGCTACAAGCCGGGCCGCTTCAGCTTCAACGTCAAAGGCGGCCGTTGCGAGGTCTGCAAGGGCGACGGCCAGATCAAGATCGAGATGCACTTCCTGCCCGACGTCTACGTCCCCTGCGAGCAGTGCCACGGCAAGCGCTACAACCGCGAGACGCTCGAGGTCCGCTTCAAGGGCAAGAACATCGCCGATGTGCTCGAGATGTCGGTCGAGGACGCGGTCGAGTTCTTCGAGAACGTGCCGAAGATCGCCCGCCGCCTGCGCACCCTGCACGATGTCGGCCTCGACTACATCCGCCTCGGCCAGCCGGCGACGACGCTCTCCGGTGGTGAGGCGCAGCGGATCAAGCTCGCGACCGAGCTCTCCAAAGTCGCCACCGGCGACACCCTCTACATCCTCGACGAGCCGACCACCGGGCTGCACTTCGCCGACGTCCAGCGCCTGCTCGAGGTCCTCGGCCGCCTCGTCGACGCCGGCAACACGGTGGTCGTGATCGAGCACAACCTCGACGTGATCAAGACCGCCGACCGTCTCATCGACCTCGGCCCCGAGGGTGGGGAGGAGGGCGGCGAGATCGTCGCCACCGGGACCCCGGAGGAGGTCGCCGCGGTGGCGGGCTCCTACACCGGGCGCTTCCTCGCCGAGCTGGTCGAGCCGGCGAAGCCGAAGCGCGGCGGCAAGCGTCACGAGCCGATCGCCGCCTGAGCGCCGAACGGCCGGCGGGACGAGGTGGCCTACTCCACGGACGCTGGTTGGCCATTTCGGAAATTCGCTGAATAAATCCAGGGCATTAGGGGTAGGCTCGCCTGGGGAGAGCAGGTCCACCGAAACCGAGGAGGAGAGATGCTCGATTCAGGTCTTTTGAAGCGCGTCGTTATCGCCTGTGCGGCGCTGCTCGCGATTGCCGCAGTCGCGGCCGGCTGTGGAAGCAGCGACGACAGCACCAGCAGCGGCACTGAAGCCAGCGGCGGTGGCGGCGGTGGCGGCGACTTCACGATCGCCCTCCTGCTGCCGGAAAACGAAACGCCGCGCTACGAAACCAATGACAAGCCCGACTTCGAAAAATCGGTCTCGGAAATATGTTCGGAATGCGAAGTCATCTACTTCAACGCCGGGGGGGACGCCGAAAAGCAGCAGTCCCAGGGCGAAGCGGCGCTGACCAAAGGCGCTGACGTGCTCGTCCTCGACCCGATGGACTCCAAATCGGCGGCGGCGATCGCCGAACGGGCGAACTCCCAGGGCGTGCCGGTGGTCAGCTACGACCGGCTGATCGAAAACGCCGAAGTGGCCGCCTACGTCTCCTTCGACAACGAAAGGGTCGGCGAACTGCAGGCCGAAACGCTGTCGGAAAAACTGAAAGAAGACGGGCACGCCAGCGGCCCGATCATCAAGATCAACGGCGACCCGGCCGACCCCAATGCCGCGCTCTTCAAGGCCGGCTCGAACAAAGGGTTCGAAGCTGCCGGGGTCAAAATCGCCAAGGAATATGACACCCCGGGCTGGAGCGCGGAAAACGCCCAGCGCGAGGCCCAGCAGGCGATCACCGCCCTCGGCAACGAAGGGTTCTGGGGCATCTACGCCGCCAACGACGACACCGGCGGCGGCGCGATCGCGGCGCTCAAAGGCGCCGGCATCAACCCCGAAGAACGGCCCGTCACCGGCCAGGACTCGACCGTCGCCGGCCTGCAGCGGATCCTCGTCGGCCAGCAGTTCATGACGATCTACAAGTCGATCCCGCCACAGGCCGAAATCGCCGCCGAATTCGCGGTCGCCCTGGCCGAAGGCGAAGAACTGCCGCAGGACAAAGTCACCGAAGAAGTCAACAACGGCAAGGCCGACGTCCCCTCGGCGATCCTGGAACCGGTCGCCGTGGTCAAAGACAACATCAAGAGCACCGTGGTCAAAGACGGGTTCGTCTCGCCCTCCGAACTCTGCACCAGCGCTTACAAGAAAGCGTGCGAAGAAGCAGGGATCTCGGGCTGAGCATGAGCCCTGGAGCGCCCCTCCTGGAGTTGGAGGGAGTCAGTAAGCGATTCGGCCCGGTCCAAGCTCTGGACCGGGTCGACTTCGCCGTCAGCGCCGGCGAGGTCGTCGGCCTCGTCGGCGACAACGGTGCCGGCAAGTCGACCCTGGTCAAGGCGATCGCCGGGATCAACACGATCGACGACGGCGCGATCCGGTTCGAAGGTGAGGAGGTCTCGATCTCCAAGCCGCAGGACGCGACCGCGCTCGGGATCGCGACCGTCTACCAGGACCTCGCCCTCTGCGACAACCTCGACGTGGTCAACAACCTCTTCCTCGGCCGCGAGGAGATCGCGCCGGGGGTCGGTCGCGCCTCGCGTCAGCTCGACGAGGTGAAAATGGAGCACGAGACCGCCGACCTGCTCTCGAACCTGGCGGTGACGATCCCGAGCCTGCGCAGCGAGGTCGGGACCCTCTCCGGCGGTCAGCGCCAGCAGGTCGCCGTGGCCCGCTCGCTGCTCGGGGAGCCGAAAGTGGTGCTGCTCGACGAGCCGACGGCGGCGCTTGGGGTGCCGCAGACCAAACAGGTGCTGGCCTTGATCCGGCGCCTGCGCGAGCGCGATCTCGGGGTGGTGGTGATCAGCCACAACCTGGTCGATGTCTTCGAGATCGCCGACCGCATCTTCGTCCTCCGGCTCGGTCGCTCGGCCGGCAACTTCGCCGCCAACGAAATCACCGAGGAGCAGGTGGTCGGCGCGATCACCGGGCTCGGCGATCGCGATAAACAGGAGCAACCAGCGGAGGAGGCGGAGTGAGCGCGACCGAGGCAACCACCGCAGATCAGGCAACCGGCAAAAAATTGGCTCCAGCCGAGACCTTTCGCCGTCTCGTCCAGGGAGACCTCTCCTCGGTCCGCGTGGTGCTCGGCCTGGTCGTGATCGCGATCATCTTCCAGGTCCAGGAACCCCGCTTCCTCTCGGCCCAGAACCTGACCAACCTGATGCTGCAGATCACCACGATCGGGTTGATCTCGGTCGGGATCGTCTACGTCCTCCTGCTCGGCGAGATCGACCTCTCGGTCGGCGCCGTCAGCGGGCTCTCGGCGGCGGTGATGGCGGTGCTGAGCGTCAACCACGGCTGGAACGCCTATCTGGCGATTGCCGCCGCGGTCGCGGTCGGGGCGACGATCGGGTTCGCCCAGGGCTCGCTGTTCAGCCGCTTCGTGATCCCGTCCTTCGTCGTCACCCTGGCCGGCCTCTTAGCCTGGGAAGGGGCGTTGTTGCAGGTGCTGGGCAAGACCGGCTCGCTCAATATCAACGACCCGAAAATCACCGGCCTCGCCAACACCTTCTACTCCGACACGGTCGGCTGGATCTTCGCGGCGGTAATCATCGGGGTTTACGGCGCGGTGCTCGCGTTCGGCTACCGAAAACGCGTCGCGGCGGGGCTTGCGGATGGCGGCCCGCTGTCGCTGATCATCCGCTTCGTCTTCCTTTCGGCCCTGGTGATCGGCGCCGTCGCGATCCTCAACTCCGACCGCGGCGTGCCGCTCGCGGTGATGATCCTGCTCGGCTTCGTGGTCGGGATGGAGTACGTCGCCAAGCGCACCGGCTTCGGCCGCCACGTGTTCGCTGTCGGCGGCAACGCCGAGGCGGCGCGGCGGGCGGGTATCCGCGTCAACCGGGTGCGCGTCGCGGTCTTCATGATCTCCGGCTCGATGGCGGCGATCGGCGGCGTCATGGCCGCCTCCCGGCTGTTCGCGGTGAATCAGAACTCGGGCGGAAACGAACTCCTGCTGCTGGCGATCGCCGGCCCGGTCATCGCCGGCACCAGTCTCTTCGGCGGTCGCGGATCGGTCTGGACCGCGCTGCTCGGCGCGCTGGTGATCGGCTCGATCTCCAATGGCATGGACCTGCTCTCGCTTTCCTCTGCGGTCAAACTGATGGTCACCGGTGGCGTCCTGCTGCTGGCGGTCCTGGTTGACGCCATCGCCAGGCAGCAGCGGCAAACCTCGGGCCGGGTCTAGTCACTCCCCTGGGGGCGGGTCCGCCAGGACCGTCGCCAGGTTGTGGCGGTGCACCGCCACGTAGGGCTCGAAGTAACGCAGGTCACCGGCGCTGATCGCGTCGGCGACGACCTCGCGCAGGGGGAGCTCGCACAACGCCGGCTCCCGGCGGCATCGCTGCAGGAAGCGGACGTAGTCCTGGGTCGCGCTCAGCAGGCCCGGGCCGTAGCCGCCGGCCGCGATCGAATCCGGGTCGCCGTGGTTGGGGAGGACGTGCTCGGGCTCGAGTGCAAGCAGGCGGTCGAGATCGCGCAGATGTGCCGCGAAGCCCTGCGGCTCGTCGACGTAGGTGACGGTGTCCTCGACCGTGTCCCCGGCCAGCAGCGTCGCCGTCGCCTCCTCCCAGACGACGACCGCGTCGTCGCTGTGGATCTCGACCGGGAGCAGCCGCAGTTGCCGCTGCCCGACCGCGAGCTCGGTCTCCGCCGCGATCGTGCGCGTCGGCATGACCAGCGGCGCGATCGCCGGCGGTCCCTCCAGCTCACCGGCTTCGATCGCCTCGCGGTTCTCGAACAGGAGCTCCGCCGTCCGCTCGCCGGCGAGGATCTCGCAGTCGGCGAAGGCCTCGGTGCCGGCGACGTGGTCGAGGTGCCAGTGGCTGAACAGGACCGTCAGTCGCCGGGCGCCCTCGGCTTCCAGCGTGCGCCGGATCGCCCGCCCGTGCTCGACCGAGACATGGGTGTCGTACACGAGCGCCTCGTCGCCGTCAACGACCGCGTAGCTGGCGATGCCAAGCGAGATCGCGCCCTCGTCGACCCAGTTCGGCTGCGGTGCGACCCGGTAGCCGGGCACGCGCCCGTCGTAGAAGGCGAGCAGGCCCGGCGCGGGGCGGAGGACGCGCAGGTGGGCGGTCACGACCGCCTGCCTCAGCGCGCGAAGAGCAGCGAGGCGCCGATCCCGCCGCCGAGGTCGCCGAGCGAGGCGACGCGGACGGCCGGCGGCTTTTCGTCGAGGAAGAGGTGCTTTCGCATCTCCTCCATCAGCGGATCCATGTAGCGGTCGCCGAAGCGGACGCCGAGGCCGCCGCCGATGATCACCGCTTCCGGGTCGATCAGGTTGACCGCGGAGGCGACGCCGGTCCCGAGTGCCTCGATCGCGCGGTCGATCAGGTGTTCGGCGAGGTGGTCGCCGTGGTCGAGCGCGCGCTCCCAGATGCCGCTCGTCAGCCGCGGTTTCTCGTGCTTCTCCATCAGCTTGAAGAGGTCGGTCTTGCGGCCCTCTTCGTGCTGGCGGCGCGCCTCGGCTTCCATCGCCGAGCGGCCGGCGTAGGCCTCCATGCAGCCCTTGCGCCCGCACGGGCACTTGGCGCCGCCGTGCTTGACGACCACGTGGCCGATCTCACCCGCGGCGCCGCGGCCGAGCCAGGGCTTGCCGTCGAGGACGAGGCCGCCGCCAACGCCGGTGCCCCAGAAGACGCCGATCAGGCTCTTGAACTCGCGCCCGGCGCCGAGGTGGAACTCGGCCTCGGTCGCGACCTGGACGTCGTTGCCGACCCGGACCTCGGTTCCCAGCGCTTCTTTGAGCGTTGCCGCGAGCGGGAAGCTGCCTTCCCAGTCGGGCAGGTTCTTGGCGCTGGAGACGACGCCGGTCTTCTCGTCGGCGTCGCCCGGGGAGCCGACGCCTACGCCCTCCAGGGCGCTGGGCTCGACCGCGGCTTCCTGCGCCGCCTCGCGTAGCGCCTCGGCCATCTGCTCGGCGACGCCGGTCGGGCCGCCGTCGGTCGGCGTCGGCCGCCGCGACTGGCCCAGGACCTCGCCGCCGGCGTCGACGATCACGGTCTGGATCTTGGTCCCGCCGAGGTCGATGCCGCCGCGCAGTTTTCCGTCAGCGCTCGTCACTCGGGGGCCGACCCTACTGCCGAGTCCTCTGGAAAGCTAGGGGCATGGCCAATCAACGGGGCTGGCGGGTCTGGTGGCGCAAGCGGCGCTGGTACGAGCGCAACCACCGGCGCCTGCGACGCTGGCGGATCGACCGCCACGCCGCCCGTGGCGGCTTCTTCATCCGCCACCCGGTCGAGGGCGAGCTGCTGGAGGCACTTGACGAGGGGCGACTGCGGATCGGCGAAGGGACGCTGCTCGAGCCCGGCTGCTGGCTGACCTTGGCGCCGGAGGCGGAAATCGAGATCGGCGCCGGCTGCTTCCTCAACCGGGGCACGATGATCGCCGCCCAGGGCCGGGTGACGATCGGCGACCACGTGATGTTCGCCAATGGCTGCTTCGTCGGCGATGCCGAGCACCGCTACGACGATCCCGACCTGCCCGTCACTTGGCAGGGGTTCACGTCGAAGGGGCCGGTCACGATCGGCTCCAACTGCTGGTTCGGTGTCCACTGCGCCGTCGCCAGCGGCGTCACGATCGGCGAGCGCTGCGTGATCGGCGCCAACTCGGTGGTCACGAAGGATCTGGAGCCGGCGACGATTGCGGCGGGTGCGCCGGCACGGGAGATCCGAAAGATCTGGCCAGGATGATGCTGAGCTCGTAGAGCGCGATCAGCGGCGCCGTCTCCAGCAGCATCGAGACCGGGTCGACCCCGGGCAGCGCCGCCGCCAGCACCGCGCAGCCGAGGTAGGCGTAGCGCCGGTTGCTCCGCAGCTGACTGACCTTGACAATGCCGAGCCGGGTCACGGCGAGGATCGCGACCGGGACCTGGAAGACGAGCCCGCAGGCGAGCAGCGTCTGGGCGAAGAAGCCGTAGTAGTCCTTCGCCCTGACCTGGATGTTGAACTGCGAGTCGTTGAAGTTGAGCAGGAACTTGGCCGCCGCCGGCATCACGACGAGGTAGCCGAAGGCGACACCGGCGACGAAGAGAACCGGGATCAGCAGCAGCAGCGGCATGATCGTCCGCTGCTGCTGGCGGCTGAACGCCGGCAGCAGGTAGGCGTAGATCTCATAGAGGACGAACGGCAGCGAGAGGATGATCGCCGCGTAGGCGGAGACGGTGACGGTCGTCGTGAACGGCTCGGTGACGCCGAAGGTGATCAGCTTGCCGTGGTCGGACGGCAGCGGCCCGGCCGCCAATTCGAGCAGCAGGTGGTTCTGCCAAAAGCAGAGGCCGAGGGCGACGCCGAAGACAGCCAGGCAGACGAGCAGGCGCGCCCGCAGCTCGTCGAGGTGGCCGACGAGGCTGAGCTGATCTTCGTGCGAGATCGGTCGGATGCGCCGCATCGCGGGTTCCTCGCTGCTCCGGACCGGGTTCGCTCAGGCGCTCGTCTTCTCGAGCTGCTCCGGGGTCTTCTCGGCCTCGTCATGACCGCCGCCGATCGAGCCTTTGAACTCGTTGATCCCCTTGCCGAGCGACTTGCCGAGTTCCGGCAGCTTTTTCGGCCCGAAGACGATCAGGGCGATGACGAGGACGATTCCTATCTCGAGTGGTCCTATGTTGGGCATGTCTATCTCCGTTTCGTGGGATGTGGAGGGGGAGGGCCGGGCGGACGATACGCCCACCCGGCCCGGTCAATGGACGGCTAGACGAGGAAGCCGGTCTTTTCGACGGCCTTGAGGACTTCGGCCGCGGTCGCGGTGTCGTTGAAGGCGCCGCCGTCGGGCGAGATGTTCATCGAGGTCGGTTTCACCAGCAGGCCGGCGACCGACGCGTGCCGGGCCTCGATCGCCCAGATCGAGAGCGCTGCGCCGACGTAGGCGGGGCTGCTGATGTTCAGAGCTTGGCCGCCGTAGGCTTTGACGCCGGTGTTCTCCAGCGCCATTGAGGTGGCCAGCCATTTCGACTTGCTGGTCGCGTCGCCGAAGTCGACCTTGGGGGCGGCGACGGCCTTCGAGCCGAGCGCTTTCTTCAGGAACGCGACGTGGGCGTTCTCGTCGGCGGTGACCCGCTTCAGGAACGCCGACTCCTGGGCGCCGCTGGCGACTTTGTTCGCCGTCGCCTCGTTGTAGAAGGCGGCCTCCAGGTACTCGAGGGTGAGCGCGTAGTTGAGGATGCCGATGTCGCCTTTGCCGAATTTGGCCGGCGGACGGCCTTTGCCGGCGGCCATCGCGCCGGCCGGGGTGAGGGCGCTGAGCAAGGCGCCGCTGCCCATCACCGCGCCGCCGGCGAGCCCGGCCTTCTTGAGGAAGCCGAGGCGCGTGTCGCCCGGCTCCAGCGACCCAGCCGCTTCATGCGCCATCTCGGCGGCGGCACCGCCGTCGTCGATCTGGTCGAAAATCTCGTTTGGGCTCATCTGCGTCCTACCTTCCGTGGGGGAGTGGCTTTCCCCCAACTGCGGTCGCGAACGGCACCCAGATCACAATCCGTCCGGATATTTATTTCTCCTGAAAGCGGGTACGCGCGCGAACGTTCTTGCGCGGAACCGGTGACATCTCTGCCTATACTTGTGACAGCAAGGTGGCCGTGACCCCTAGGGCATGGACCAATGAACGTAGATCTCCTGACCGGCGATAACCCCCGCACTGATGCGGCCGTGAGCGTGCTCCGCTCCAAGGCCGAGCTCCGCGCTGCGCTGGCGCCCGCGCGCCGGCAGGGGCAGCGGATCGGCTTGGTGCCGACGATGGGCTTCCTCCACGAGGGCCACCTGTCGCTGTTGCGCGCCGCCCGCGCCGAGTGCGACGTCGTCGTCATGAGCCTGTTCGTCAACCCGACCCAGTTCGGCCCGGGCGAGGACCTCGACCGCTACCCGCGCGACGAGGAGCGCGACCTCGCGCTCGCCGGCGCGGCCGGCGCCGACCTCGTCTACGCGCCGCCGGTCGGCGAGGTCTACCCGGACGACTTCTCGACCTACGTCGAGGTCATCGGCCAGCTGACCGGGGTCCTCGACGGCGACCCGGGCCGCCGCGGCGCCGGGCACTTCCGCGGCGTCACCACCGTCGTCGCCAAGCTCTTCAACAGTGTCGGTCCCGATGTCGCCTACTTCGGCCAGAAGGACGCCCAGCAGGTGGCGGTGATCCGGCGCATGGTCCGCGACCTCGACTTCCCCCTGCGGATCGAGGTGATGCCGACCGTGCGCGAGGACGACGGGCTGGCGCTGAGCTCGCGCAACGCTTACCTCGGCCCGGCCGACCGCGAGCGCGCCGTCGCGATCTCGCGCGCCCTCGCCGCGGTCGAGCGCGAGGCGCTGGCCGGGTCGCTCGCCGCTGGGCTCGAAGCTGGGCGCCGGATCCTGGCCGAGGCCGGGATCGAGCCGGAGTACCTGGAGGCCCGCGACGCCGATTCGCTCGACCCGATCGCGGAGCTGGGCGCGCGCCCGGTCCTGGTCGCCGTCGCCGCCCCGGTCGGCGCGGCGCGACTGATCGACAACGTCTTGATTGACCCTGAGCAAGCGGAAAGGGAGCGGTAATGCAAAGGCAGATGCTGAAGTCCAAGATCCACCGAGCGACGGTCACCGACTGTGATGTCGATTACATCGGCAGCATCACGATCGACACCGAGCTGATGGCCGAAGCGGATCTGATCACGAACGAGCAGGTCCACGTCTGGGACGTCGACAACGGTTCGCGCTTCGTCACCTACGTGATCGACGGCGAGCCCGGCTCGCGGACGATGCAGGTCAACGGCGCCGCCGCCCACCTGGTCGAGCCCGGCCACAAGATCATCGTCGCCTCGTTCGGCGCCTACGACGAGTCAGACCTCGAGCACTACTCGCCGGTCGTCGTCCACGTCGACGACGAGAACAACTCAGTCGCCGTCGACAGCCACCCGGAGGTGCTGCTCAAATGAGCTCCGGCGGCCGCTCCCACACCGCGCCCCCGCCCACCGATCGCCGCCCGGTCAGCCTGCCGCGCTTGTTCGAGATGAAGGAGAACGGCGAACCGATCGTGATGGTCACCGCCTACGACTTCCCCTCGGCGACGGTCGCCGAGGCGGCCGGCGTCGACGTGGTCCTCGTTGGCGATTCCGCCGCCAACGTCGTGCTCGGCTATCCCGGCACCGAGTTCGTCTCGATGGAGGAGATGATCGTCCTCGGCAAAGCCGTCCGCCGCGGCCTGAAAACGCCGCTGATGGTCGGCGACATGCCGATGGGCAGCTATGAGTCGAGCAACGAGCTGGCGATCCAGAACGCCCAGCGCCTGGTCAAGGAGACCGGCTGCCAGGTGGTCAAGCTCGAGGCCGGCGGGATCTCGGTCGAGCGGGCTCGGGCGATCGTCCGCGCCGGCATCCCGGTGATGGGCCACATCGGCCTCACTCCGCAGACCGCGACCGCGCTCGGCGGCTACAAAGCCCAGGGCAAGACGAGCAAGGACGCGATCAAGCTGCTCGAGGACGCCCTCGCCCTGCAGGCGGTCGGCTGCTTCTCGATCGTCTTCGAGGCGGTGCCGGCGGCGATCACCGAAACGATCGTCAGCAAGCTCGACATCCCCAGCATCGGCATCGGCGCCGGCCCGGCGACTTCCGGCCAGGTCCTCGTCTTCCACGACCTGCTCGGCATCACTACCGGCCACATGGCGAAATTCGTCAAGCGCTACGCCAACGTCCACGAGACGATGGTCGCCGCGGTCGAGCGCTACGGCAACGAGGTCCGCTCCCGCCACTTCCCCGAGCCCGACCACGTCTACAGCATCGAGCCGGCCGAGCTCGCCGAGTTCCGCCGCTACCTCGACCAGGAGAGCCTGGCCTCAGCCAAAGCCTGGGAGTGGGAGCCGCTGCCGTAGGGACGGGGACCTGGAGATCGTCCCGCTTCCTCATCCGTCTTCCTCGAGGAACTGGTCGAAGCAGGTGCCCAGCGCGCAATAGTGGCTTTCGAACTCCGGCCCGGCCAGCCGCCGCCGTCCAACGCCGGGCAAGGAGACGCTGAGCGGGCCGGTCCAGGCAAAGGTCGATTCCGGCGTTCGTTCGAGGGTTGCGGTGCCATTGAACGGGGGCGGTGGCGCGAAGACGAGGTGTTCTGGCACGGTCTTTGCTTCTGGCGTCATCAAGGTGGATGCGTTGGCGGTGGCGGAGACTTCGCGGAGGACGAACATTCTGTCGCGAAAGAAGTATTCGAAGGCCTTGAACACGATCTCCCGGGCCGGCGGTCTCGCCCAACGCGCGTAGCGGATCACGTTCAGTTCGAGGGTCGGGTCTTCGAGCCCTGGGCCCGCTTCGTGGAACGCTTGGAACAGGGCGGTCCAGCGCTGAGGTTCGTCGTCAGGAAAGCGGCAGTTTTGGCTCGGCCAGGTGAAGAGCTTTGCCTTGGCCCGGCTCGCCTCGACTTCGGTGTAGCCGCCCTCACCGTGGAGACGGATTCTTCCCCGGACGGTCCCGTAGCGAACGGTTCGTCCTTTGCCGCCGCAGTCTTGCCAGGCGGGGAGCTGCCGCGTGTGGCCATTGGCGATGAACCTGACGGAGATCACGCCGATGCCCGGCGGCTTTGCGTCGACCCGGTCCCCGCCGGTAGGTCCGTCGGGGAAGTAGTAGGCAGCTGCCGTCCCTCGGGTTGCGGAGACGAGGATCCCTTGCCGCCTGTTGGCGATGACGTTGATCCGGTACCCACCCGTGCCGCGTAGGTGGAACTGGATGACGTGGCCGGCGGGGGTATGGACGCGATGGGTCTGGGTCCCAGCAGAAGCAGCACCGGGCAGGGCGGTGAGGACGACCGTGGCGGCGAGCGCGACGGTCAGCAGTCGGCGGCTCATCGCACCAGCCACCTCGGGGCGAGCGGCGGTGGCGGCAGCTGAGCGGGCTCGAGCGGCTTGGGCTTGGTGAAGTCGCACCCGCTCGGTGCTCGTAGCGGGCTGAGAACGCAGAGGCTGGTGAGCACTTCCGGGCCGGTCAGGGGCAGGTCCAGGCCGGGGAGGGCGATGCTGAGCGTGCCAGTCCAGCCATGTGACACGGACGAGTTCT
>Ga0307476_10000943_pt1 | contig 19390 bp, 17 predicted proteins | sample atmos_gasesECM2C_2_FD_203314 | JGI IMG/M metagenome (GOLD analysis project Ga0307476, IMG submission 203314) | Hardwood forest soil microbial communities from Morgan-Monroe State Forest, Indiana, United States - atmos_gasesECM2C_05 | ecosystem: Environmental > Terrestrial > Soil > Temperate... | reverse complement strand
GAGGGACTCGCCCATTGACCGGCGGGGGAGACGGAATTCTGTCGGACGACTGAGGTCCGGACCATTCACTGTTATGAAAGACAGCATATTCCAGAGGCGGATTGTTGACGGCCTGCGCAGCGCCTACTGTCTCTTGTGTTGGAGCCTCGGCCGCGACCGCGAATTTCACCAGCGATGCGACCGCCCGGATGAGGAAGAAGGCGCCTGGAAGGAAGCGTGTCATGTTACTCCCGCGGATCAACTGGATAACTCGTCTTGGCGCTCCTATTCGCGGATTCGGCCCGTACGCGGCGATCGAGCTGTTGGTTCCAGGCGGCAGCCTGATCGTGCTCTCGCTGTGGGTCTTCCGCAATCGCGCATGGTTCATCGCCCGTTTGCGCCGCACTCTGATCACGTTCTCAGCCCTCAGGCCTCACAACGCGCCGGTGCGGTGACCTGCACCCTGTACAGCTAACTGCGCCAGCGCAAGTTCGAAAATATGAAGAGCTCAGCCACACCCGCCACACTTCAGTACCTTGGGTGCGCGCTCGTGCTTACCGCTCTCGCGACGCTCGCCGGCTGTGCTTCGATGGGTCCAACGCTGACGGCCGCCACTCCCGAAGAGTTGGGTTCACAAGAACTGCAGCTCGGCGTGCGTACTCTCGGCCCCAACGGACGCTTCGAGGTATTGCCCTCGAGCGTGGTCGCCACTCGGCTCGTGGCGCGGCTCGATGATCAGCCGATGAGCGTTCTCGCGCTCTCAGGAGGAGGCGCCACCGGAGCATTCGCAGCGGGCGCCCTGGCAGGCATGAGTCGCGCCGGTGTCCGTGCTGAGCCATCGGTGGTGACCGGCGTGAGTGCCGGCGCGCTGGTCGCACCGTTTGCCTTTCTGGGCCCTTCGTGGGACGCGAAGATGTCTGCGATCTACACCGACGGGGTAACGCGCGGAGTTCTGCAGCCGCGCCTTCTCGGGGCTGTCTTCGGCTCGAGCGTTTACAGCGGAGCGCCGCTACGACGGCTCATCGACCGATACGCCGACGATCAGCTGATCGCGGCGGTTGCGGCCCAGGCCAACAGAGGTCGCCTGCTGTTGGTCGCAACCACCGATTTTGCGACCGGGGAGCCGGTCATCTGGGATCTCGGCTCGGTCGCGCTTTATGGTGGCCCCGAGGCGAAGCAGTTGTTTCGTACCATTCTTCTCGCATCCGCCAGCGTTCCGGGGATGCTCCCGCCGGTAAAGATCAGCTTCCCCACCGGGAGTGGACTGCGTGAGGAAACGCACGTCGACGGTGGAGTGACGGTCCCGTTCTTCATAGCGCCGGCGCTGGACGACCTGCCGTCGTCCCGACCCGACAGTCGCCTCGTGCGGGTGCGCGTCGTGATCGATGGTCGGCTGCGCGACTTCCCACACGCGGCCAACGCCAACGCGCTGTCGATCTTCAGTCGCAGTATATCGGCGGGGTTGAGCCGCATGACGCGCACCGCGCTCGAATCGAGCCTGTACGCCAGCCAGCGCCGTGGCATCGCGCTCGAGTATGCAGCGATTCCGGCGGACTACCCGTTGCACGGCGCATTCAACTTTGACCCGCAGGAGCAGCGTGCGCTCTTCCAGTACGCAGCACGTTGTGCCGAGACCGGGCGGCTGTGGAATGGCGCCCCCCAGGGGACGGTGATGGCAGCGGTCGATCCGGCAGTCGGATCCTCGGGCGCTGTCTGCCCGGCCGATGATCAGTTCATTGGGCGTTTTGCGGCGCTCGGCAAATGAGTACGCGCGCCTCGTCGCAACAAAGAGGATGAAGATCATGAGAAAGAGCAGTGATTCCAGGCAAGCGCTGCTGGTCGACTACAGCGCCGCCAGAGCACGGGCAATCCGCTGGCTGGGCGACCGGTATCTGCTGGCCAAGCCGATCAATGCGAACCGTTACAGCCGGCCGCAGCCCGCGTCGCCGATCATGCCCGCCGCACGGTCATCCTGACGGTTTGGGGCGAAGACTCGGCAACACGATGACAATGTTGGTAGCACGAACGGGCAGACAGATGAGGTTTCCTGACACGAAACGCTGTATCAATCGCCCTGCGGTTGTTTCCAACATCGCCCGCAAATACAGTGGTGTCGTGGATGATCTCGTTGCCGCCCCTGCGCAACGCAGCTCCACGCAAACGGCCGCAATGCCCTCCCCCCAAGCAGCGGCCGTTTCTCCCTCGGCCGGAAGGGCGCAATCCCTTCCGGCCGTTTTTACCCTGAGCCCCCGCAATCCTCGCCGGGTCGACATTTTTACGGCAACACCTGGCGCGGCGCCTCTCGCGCCCAATTTTCTTCTCACTCTTGACAGGAGCACGTCATGCGAACGTTAGCAGCTACGCTCATCGCCTTTGCGCTCTGCAGCGCCGCGACGCTGGCCGAGGATTCGACGCAGGGGCCCGCAGGCACGGGCGCACCCGATGCGACGGTGGAGATCTCCGGCGGCGCGATCGCCGCAGGAATTGGGTTCGAATGGGGTCACGGAGACGTGACTTTCCAGGGCCAGAAGCATCGCTTCGATCTTTCCGGACTTTCGATCGTGGATGTCGGCGTTGCCGACATCTCGGCGAGCGGCGTGGTCTACAACCTCAAGAATCTTCAGGACCTGAATGGGAACTATGCCGCCGCCAGCGCCGGATTGACGATCGCGGGCGGAGGATCTGCGGAGTACCTGGAGAACGAGCACGGGGTAGTGATCAAGATTGTTTCGACCTCCAGGGGCCTGCGACTCAATCTGTCTGCGACGGGAATGAGGCTGCGACTGCAGAACACCGCAGTGGCCAAGCTTCACTCCTAGGAAAGGCTCCATCAACCCTTCGCGGCTGGTCCCGATGCCCTTGTCCCTCCTACGTTGAGTACGTGCGAATTGATCAAAGAAACTCGGCGGAGCAACCATGACAGACCGAAATCGCAGCTTCAGCACCGCCCTCGGGGTGGTCATCGTGCTGATCGCAGTGGCTTCGCTCGCCGCGATGCTGGCGCCGTGAGCCACCGGCTCGCATGCCACGCCCCTGACGTACACTATGCGGGTGGACACGCTGACCAGCATCAGGGTATTCAGGCAGGTCGTCGAGTCGGGAAGCTTCGTGGCAGCGGCCGATCGCATGGACCTCTCCGCCGCAATGGTCAGCAAGCACGTCGCCTATGTGGAGAAGCGGCTCGGGGTCCGGCTTCTGAATCGCAACAGCCGTACCCTAAGCCTCACGGAATCCGGCAGTGTGTACTTCGAGCGCTGCAAGACGATTCTGGACGACCTGGAAGCCACGGAGCTGGAGCTCGGCTCGCTCGGTAAAGTGCCGCGAGGCACCGTACGACTCACTTGTCCGAGCTGGTTCGCGCGGCAACTGCTGGCGGATAACCTGGCCGAGTTCCGTCGCCGCTACCCGGAGATCGTCGTCGACGTGTCGTTCGAAGACCGTCATGTCGATCTCGTCGAGGAAGGCTACGACCTTGCGCTGCGGGTAACGCGTGAGAGCTCGCTTCCCGCGGGTCTCATTGCTCGACCATTGCGGTCGTTTCGCTTCTTTGTCGCCGCCTCACACGAATACCTGCAGCGTCACGGCACACCTCGGTCACCCGAGGAGCTCGCGCGCCACGACTTCGTGGGAGTCGGAAGTATCGAAACTCTCTCCTTCAGGGGCTCGAAAGGGTCTGTTGAGGTCCCGCTTCGCGTCGTGCTGCGCTATCGCTCACTCGGCGGGGTGGCAAATGCGGTCGCCGCCGGCCTCGGTCTGGCGCCGCTGCCGGAGATCCTTTTCGAAGAGCCGACATTCAAGGACGTGTTGACTCCCATCCTTACGGAACATCCCATCGAAGAAGCGACGCTCTACGCCGTCTACGTCAGCCGCAAGTACCTGCCGCTGAAGATCCGCGCATTCATCGATTTCGTGGTGCAACCGGCCTTTCCGCCACACGCCGTCAAACTGGCCGAGCACGCTTGAGGCGCGTAGCCTTAAGCCCCACGCCGCATCAGGGCATCGGTCCGTGCCCGCTCACGGCGTGATCGGTGCGGCTCCAGTCAAGGCCAGTTTCGCATTGAGTCGCGGCAGCATGATCGCCTTGAACTGCGCCCAATTTGCCAGCGCCTGATCGAGGAGCGCCCGATGCCGGGCGTAGCCTTGTTGCGCATCAGGAGTCGGCGCCGCGTCTGCGTTGTCTACGGCTTGCGCCAGGCTACGGAACGCCGTGCTCAGGTAGCGCAGACCGCCGACTGTGTTCGGCGGCGGCCCGATGAAATCCGGCGAGCTCTTCTCTGGTGCGATGTCGCTGATGGCGATGAGTCGCTGGTCGGTACTGGAAAGGCCGGCTGTCGTTTCGCTATTGGCACTCTTGATGCGCGCGGCGATGGCAGCGTGTAGCCGCTTTGCCTCGGCCAGCGTGCCAGCGATCTGCACGCGCGCGCGCTCGATGTTGCGGGCGAGCGCAAACTGGCGGACGTAGGCGCTCGCAGGCAACCTGCTGCGTGGATCCGGGGCAACGGTCAGCCACTGGCGATAGCTCTTGCCGGCTACGTCGAGCTCGATCCGGTACCGACCGGGAGGCGCCCACACCCCATGCTCTTCTTCCCCCGAATCATCGGCGTTGAGCGGCACCTGCGGGCTTGCATAGTGCAGGTCCCAAACGAAACGATGGGCGCCCGCGCCAGCTGCGAGCCGCTCCGGACTCGACACCCACTCGGGCGCGATGTCGATCTTGGCGAGATCCGGTTGCGCAGGCTTGTCGTCGCTGCTGAAGGCGCGCACCAGTGTGCCGCGGGCATCCACAACCCGCAGCGTAACGGCTGAAACATCTTCCAGGGCGTAGTCGATGGGAGCTCCCAGCGGGGGATCGGCTGCCGCGGCCTCATCCTTCGGCATCGGCGTGCCGGTAAAGCCTGTCGGTCGCAACCTGTAGGCCACGGCCGGCGGAAACAGGCGCACAGCACTGCGGGGATCAGCGGCCAATGACCGCAGCAGTGCGACGTCGTCCATGATCCACAATCCGCGACCGTGCGTTGCGATCACCAGATCTCCTGCGCGCAGCTGCAGGTCGCGCACGGAAGTTCGCGGCAGATTCTGTTGCAAAGGCTGCCACTGTGCGCCGTCGTCGAAGGACACGTAGACACCGCGCTCAGTGCCGCAATACAGCAGCCCGCGCTGCACGGGATCTTCACGCACCGCGTTGACCGAGTTAACCGCGCCTGAGTCGCTGAGTCCATCGACAATCAACTTCCAGCTCGCGCCAGCGTCTTGCGTGCGATAAATGTAGGGCCGGGGGTCGTCCAGTCGATGCCGATCCACTGCGATGTAGGCGCTGGCAGTGTCGAAGTGTGACGGCTCGATCCCGCCGATCTTCGACCACGCGCCTATGGATGGGGGCGTGACATCCTGCCAATGCGTGCCGCCATCGCTGCTGCGCCAGACCAGTCCGTCATCCGTGCCTGCCCACAGCAGGCGATCATCCAGTGGCGAGGGACCAATTGAGTAGACCACGCCACGCCGGGCGCCCGCGACTTCACTGTCTGCGATGGTGTTCGGATCGAGACTGGCGGGAGTTTCCGGGTGTTCGCGGCTCAGATCCGGGCTGATCGCCTGCCAGCTTGCTCCCCGATCGGTGCTGCGGAATATTTGCTGATTGCCGAAATACAGGGCGTGACTCCCTGCTCTGCCGAACACGAGAGGCAAAGTCCATGTGCCGCGATACACACCGGGGTTTGCCAGCGTCGGGGCGATGTTCTGAGTCTGTGCGGTGCGCTGATCGAATCGGCTCACCCGGCCGCCAAAGATCACCTCGGGATCCAGAGGATCAGGGGCGAGGTAGTCGCTTTCGCCGCCAGCGCTGATCTCACGGAGTCGACTGAGGTTGATGCCGTCGATGTTGCCGGTGCGGCTGGGAATGCCGGCCGCGCCGGAATCCTGCTGCGCCCCGTAGACCCAGTAGGGAAATCGGTTGTCGGTAATGACGTGATAGAACTGCCCGGTGGGCTGGTTATACCAGGAGCTCCACGTGACACCGCCGTTCACCGAGACGACTGCACCCTGGTCGACGCCGAGAATGCGCCGCTGCGGATCGGCCGGATCGATCCACAGCTGATGATAGTCATCTCCGCCCGGCGCGCCCTTGACCGGAATGAATCGCTTGCCGCCATCGTCGGATCGATAGACGGCGGTATTGCACACGTACACGATATCGGGATTCGTCGGGTCGACCGTGACACCGCCAAAATACCAGCCACGCTTCCAGATACGGCTGTCATCGCTCACCCGCTTCCAGCTCGCGCCGCGATCGTCGGAGCGATAGAGACCGCCATCCGTCGCATCGACCAGCGCAAACACGCGCTGCGGTTGTGAGGGCGAAATGGCGATACCAATGCGGCCGGCCGTCTGCGGCAGACCGCGGCCCGTCAGAGCGGTCCAGGACCTCCCTCCATCGCTCGACTGGTAGAGCCCGCTGCCAGGGCCGCTCGAGGGCGGGTAGACATTCCAAGGCGGCCGCCGCGTCTGCCAGAGTGATGCGTATACCACGTGCAGCGTTCCGGGCTCGGCGGCCAAATCGATCGCGCCGGTGTCCGCGTCCTTGTAGAGCGAGCGCTGCCAGGTCTTGCCCCCATCTGCGGACCGGAACACGCCCCGGGTCTCGTTAGCGCCGTAGGGGTGTCCCAGTGCCGCAACCAGCACGACGTCCCGGTCTGCCGGATCGATCAGGATGCGGCCGATCTGCTGCGAGTCCTCGAGTCCGATGGACTGCCAGCTGCGACCGGCATCCACGGATCGGAACATCCCGACACCCTGGGCGATGTCCGAGCGCATGTCAGCTTCGCCAGTGCCGACGTAGAGAACCTTGGGATCTGACGGCGCCACGGCGAGCGCGCCGATCGAACCGGCCGGTGCCGAATCGAAAATTGGCGACCAGCTGCGTCCGGCGTCGCCGCTCTCCCACACGCCACCGTTCACGGCGCCAAAATAAAAGTGATTGGGGTCCCCGGGTACTCCCGCGACGGTGAGCACACGCCCGCCGCGGAATGGACCGATGGAACGCCACTGCAGCGGTTGCAGCAGCGCCTGAGCCGGGCCGGCGCCGGCACTGGCCGGCCCCACGACGCACGCCATCATCAAGAAAAACGTCAGCACGCCGCGCAGTGACAACACGCTCCACCTCGAAGGACCTCGCAGCCCTCGATGGCTGCGGCCACGCATCATAGACGAGGTGAGCAGTGATCCAGGGTTACCGCATCCAGCGTATATCGTTCCAGGCGATGATTAGCATCCAAAAATATAGGCTACCGCTATAGATAGAACCCCCCTAACCTCCCCGCCATCGAGTACCGATCCCGAACTAACGCATCGGACCAACAGTGGAGTCTGCAATGAGCGCATCCCCCAGTGTCTCGACACAGCATGTGAGCGCCCCCGTCTCCATCAGCAGGCATCATCCGGCGGCTGCGAGTGCGGCTGAGGTCGCAGGCCGCTTCTTCCTCGCTTTGCTCTTCGTGCTCTCCGGTCTCGGCAAGCTGGGGGCTTACACCTCAACTGCGGCCTACATGTCCGCAACGGGCGTTCCCGGCGCGCTGCTGCCGGCCGTCATCGCTACCGAGCTTCTCGGCGGACTCACGATTGCCCTCGGCTGGAAAACCCGGATCGTCGCTCTCCTCATGGCCGGTTTCTCGCTGCTGACAGCCCTGATATTTCACAACCACCTGGCCGATCAGACACAGATGATCATGTTCTTCAAGAACATCTCGATCGCGGGAGGCTTCCTGCTCCTGGCCGCCCACGGGGCCGGCCCGTTGAGCCTGGACGGGCGCGCGGCAAGACACGGGGCGAGTTAGCCCCGCAACTAGCGCCCGCGGGTCGCGTATACCTCCCGCCCATCGAGATACGTGCTCAGCACGCGAACCTCGTGGAGATCGTACGGATCGATCGAGAATGGATCGCGGTCGAGAACGATGAAGTCACCGCGCTTGCCCGACTCGAGGCTTCCGGTAGTGCGCTCCTGCTTCAATGCGAACGCTGCGTTGATCGTGTAGGCATCGATCATGTCCTGCAAGCCGATACTCTCCTGCGGCAGCAGGGCTGGCTTGCCGCGCGCCTCGGCGCGGGTGATGGCGTGCTCCATTGCCTCGAAAGCATCGAAACTACTGACGTTCCAGTCGCTGCCGCCGGCGATTAGAGCCCCGGCGTCGCGCAGTGAGCGCGCTGGGTAGATGTAACGCGAGCGCCCGGGCCCGAGGTACTTGAGCGTCCCATAGTCGATGTAGTCGTCGCGCTCGGCCCACAGAAGCTGAAAATTGGCGATCACGCCCAGTTCCTTGAACCGCGGAAAGTCGGCCGGATTCACCAGCTCAAGGTGCGCGATCTGGTCACGATTGTCGCCCGGCCCGTTCTCGCGCCGCGAGTAAGCGAAGGCGTCCAGCGTAGCGCGCACCGCCCGATCGCCGATCGCGTGCACATGCACGCTCAAGCCGGCGGCATCCGCGGCACTCACCATGCGATTGAGGTTGTTCTGCTCGAAATATGACGGGCCGCGATTGCCGGTAGGATGGCCATCGGCGTCGAGATAGGGCTCGAGCAAAGCGGCGGTCTGCGACGGATATTCGATCACTCCATCCGCGAAGATCTTGATGGCGTCGGCGCGCAGGAATTCCGGGTCGACGGCCCAGCGATCCCGAAACTTCACGGCTTCGTCGATCAGCTGCCTGGCTGACCGATGCAGATCGACGAGGTGAAAACATCCGCGCACGCGCATGTTGAGGTTATGCGCATCGTACAGGCGCTTGTAGACCTGCATCAGGTGCTCATCGACCGAGGCATCCTGCACGGAGGTTATTCCGGTCGCGCGCATCGCGGCGAACGCCTTCTGCAGTTGCGCGATTTCGTAGTCGAGAGTCGGCGGCGGCCTCGCTCCGATCACTACCTCGATTGCGTCATCGCGCAATGTCCCGGTCGGACGTCCGTTCGCGTCGCGCTCGATCCGCCCGCCCGCCGGATCCCGCGTCGCCGCGGTAACATGCGCCGCCGCCAGCGCGCTGGAATTGGCCCACGCCGTATGCCCGTCCGCCCCGCTCAGCACCAGCGGCCGACTGCTGAGAATCGCATCCAGATCGGCCCGTGTCAGATTCAGCCCGGTCGGATTGACCTGCACGACCTCGAACCACTGCGCGGGCGGGCCGGGGTTCTCTTTCAGGCACGCTCCCACCCGCGTCTTGATTTGCGGGGGGGTCAGCCGCTTGTCACCCAGGCTGCACTTCGCGAGATCCGGCGCGCTCTCCGCCGGGTGCGTGTGGGCATCGATGATGCCGGGCAACACGGTCCGGCCCTGCAGGTCGATGGTTTTGGTATGCGGGCCGACCAAGGCCGTGATCGCCCGCTGAGTGCCGACAGCCACTATCGTGTTGCCGCGCAACGCCATCGCCTCTACGACGGTACGGTGCGCGTCCTGCGTATGGATGCGACCATGCAGGAGTGCGACGTCGGCCGGGACTTCCGCGCCGGCACCTCGCGCCATGCCGAGGAGGAAGACAACGAGGAGGAAGAGCCGTTGGCGCCTCAGGGCGTGGCTTGAGACCGTTATCTGCATGATGTTCCCCCTGATCCAGCAGCGTCCGAATCGGCGGTGCCGCTATATCTATCGACGGATGGTGCGAGCGCGTTCGAAGGGTAAACTCGCCAGCGCCACATCATTCCCCCGGAGACGATCATGCCACGGATGCAAGTCGTTCAAGTCCCCAAGCCGAACGCACCCTTCGAGATGGTCGAGCGGAGCCTTCCTGAGCCAGGTCGCGGTCAGGTTCGCCTTCGCGTGCAGGCGTGCGGCATCTGCCACAGCGATTCGTTCACCAAGCAGGGAGGCTTTCCGGGCCTTAAGTACCCGCGAGTTCCGGGGCACGAGGTTGTCGGGCTGATCGATGCCATCGGACCCGACGTTCCGGAGTGGAAAACCGGGACGCGCGTGGGCGTGGGCTGGCACGGCGGACACTGCGGTCACTGCGCCTCGTGTCGGCGCGGAGATTTCATTACCTGCCGCGAAGGCCAGATTCCCGGAATTACCTACGACGGCGGTTACGCGCAGTACATGCTCGCGCCCTTCGAGGCCCTGGCGTCGGTCCCCGAAGAGCTGACATCCGTCGATGCCGCCCCGCTCCTGTGTGCCGGCATCACGACTTACAACGCCCTGCGCCACAGCGGAGCTCGTGCCGGCGATCTGGTCGCCGTCCTCGGAATCGGGGGACTCGGACATCTCGGCGTTCAGTTCGCGGCTCGGATGGGTTTTCGCACCGTCGCAATCGCACGCGGGGCGGACAAAGGCCCTCTCGCTCGCAAGCTCGGTGCGCAGCACTACATTGATAGTACCGCTCAGGACACCGCCGCCGAGCTAACAAAGCTCGGTGGCGCGCGCGTGATCCTGGCCACCGTCACCGATGCCAGAACGATGTCCGCAGCGATCAGTGGACTCGGTATCGACGGAAAGCTGATGATAGTTGGCGCGTCCTTCGAGGCGCTTGAGGTCCCTCCGATCGCGCTCATTGGCGCGCGACGCTCGCTGCAAGGTTGGCCGTCCGGTACGGCGAGCGATTCGGAGGACACGCTGACCTTCAGCGTCCTCTCGCAGATTCGTCCGATGATCGAGCAATACTCGCTCGAGAAAGCCGCCGAGGCCTACGAACGCATGATGAGTGGCAAAGCCCGCTTTCGGGTCGTGCTCTCCATCTCCTGACCGAGCGGATTCCTTTGGCGATTCCCGAGAAGGAATCTGCCCGGCCGGACCCCGTGGCCTATGGCCGGGGCATCCCGCCTGGCCTGGGGGTAAACCTTCTGGTGCAGAACGTCGATCGCTCGGCTCGTTTCCAGACGGAGATCTTTGGGGCCATCATTCTTTATTGGGAAGAGCATTTTGCGATCATGCGCGTGGCTGACAGCACCTGGTTGCTTCATTCCGACTGGTCCTATCGCAGTCACGAGCTGATGGGCGTCATCGCCGGCCTGGCGGCAAGAGGCTGTGGCGTGGAACTGCGGCTATTCGGCGTTGATCCTGATCGGGCAGAAGCCGCAGCGCGACGCCGCGACGCAATCGTGCTGGCGGGAGCGGCAGACAAGGAGCACGGCCTGCGCGAGGCCTACATCGTCGATGACGATGGGTATGTGTGGGTGCCCTCCATCCCGGCTCCGTCCGCCGCTTTGCGGTGACGCGCAGTCATCACTCATCCGTCGATGCTCAGGTCGATCTGCCTTGCGTCCGGGCCGTGCTTCTCGTCGGAGGATTCGGAATTTTCCATCTCGAGCAGAGGCAGCTCCTGCTGCGCCAATCCCTGAATGTCGCCCGCCACGCCGACGAGCTCCGCGACCCCGCTCTGTAACTGCTTTTCTCTGCGTGCCCAGCGCTGCAGCGTCTGATTCTTCTCCGCTTCCAGCTCTTGCCTCATGCGATGAAAAGCGCCGTACACAGCCTTGAGTTTGTTGGAGAACTGCGAAGAGGTCAGATAGTCGTAGACCGCTTCCATCTTTTCGCCTTTGCCCGCGGAGGCGATGCGTTGCTTGTGAACCTCCAGCAATCCTGAGCGCAGAACCGTGGCGAGCTGCACCGCGGTCGACCAGGACGTCACCCATATTTCCTCATGAAGATCGAAGAGCATTCCCTTCTCCCAATCCTTCGGGTAACAAGGCCCGACGCTCACCAGAATGCCCACGTCAGCTCCGGCAGCCCTCATATCCTCCTTGAGCTTCGTTACCCACTGCGGACTCCAGTCTTTTGCGCGTTTTGCTTCCCAGAGCAGTACGCCGGCCAATTGGCCAGCGCGCGTCATGACCCTTTGAATGACATCGCCACCGCGTGCTCCCTTACGAACCTCCTCGATCGAATCCAAGGCGAATGCCGCCTCGAGATCTTCCTGCAGAGTGAGCTCGAGAACCTCTCCCTGTAATTGCTGCGACCCTTGAGCGCCCTTGCGCTGGGCCTCGGCGAGCTGTTCCTGCATATCGGTCAGTCTTTTCCTCAGCTCTGCGTTCTCGAGCTCACTGCGCTCGCGTTCTTGTGTGCGGATCCGGGACTCCAGCTCAATGCGGCTCGAATCGAGCTTCCGGGCAATCTCTATGTCCAGCTGACCCGAGCGGTCCTGGAGAACCTGCTTGTCTTTGAGGAGCTGAAGCTCACGGGAGCGAAGATCGGTAAGCTGGCGCTCCTTCTGCGCCAATCGACCTTCGAAAAGAGCGCGCTCGTCCACCACGAGGCTCTCCGCGCGCTTGCGGGCGGCCTCGGCAACGCGCGCTTCCAGGTTGCGCTCGCGTTGAGCAAGGTCGGCCTCGCGGTGCATGAGTTCTTCAATCCTCGTCTGGCGCGCGGCCAGCTCGGCGCGCAGGGCTTCGAGCTGCGACGCAGCCGACTGCTGCGCCAGCCGGGTGACTTCCTGAAGTGCCTGCCCGTGCTTGTCCCCTTGTTCCTTCAAAAGGCGCTTGAGTCCCGCGTTCTCGTCGCGCAGTACATGCGCCTGTTGAGCGGCAAGCTGCTGTGCCCGCTTATCGGCTTCCGCGCGCTCTGCCTTCCGTACCGCCTCGAGTGCGCCCTCGGTACCCTGCTCGAACTGCTCGAGCGCTGCTCGCGCAAAGCCCTCCTGCAAACCAAATGTGTTCTTGCACTGCGGACAAGTGACCTTGGTGTTCGCGTGAAGCAACAGCTTCAGAGCGCTCTGCGCGGGCTCAGTGGCACGTATACGGGGGTCGGGGGTCGCCATTCGATGTCGCTCCGAAGCCGTTTAGTCCATGGCCGGAAATACTACGCTTCGGATGACCGTACGGGGCCCCATCGAGCATCCAGCATCCCGCCACTTTTGGTCCTGTATGGGCTCGCGCGATCCCGCAGGGATGCGCCGCTCTCCGGCGCTGTTCTGCCGCGCTGCTCTGCCGCTCGGCTCCGGCACACGCGACGGGCGTGCTGATCTACGATTGCGCTCCCATGAAAGGATCCGCGCAGCAGTCGCCGGGGCCCCGCGCCGGCTCGCATCATGCCGAAGGCGTCTTGTTCGCCGCCGTAGGCGCGATCGGGTTCTCAGGCAAGGCTGTGATCGTGAAGCTCTGTTATCGCTACGGCGTCGATGCGATCACCGTGCTGATGCTGCGAATGCTGTTCGCTCTGCCCCTTTTTCTGGCGCTGTCGTGGTGGGGTGGCCGGGGGAAGCCGGCTCTCACGCGCGGGGACTGGCCCGCGCTTTTCTGGCTCGGCTTCTGCGGCTACTACCTCTCGAGCTTTCTGGACTTCAGCGGTCTGCAATACATCGGTGCAAGTCTCGAGCGCCTGGTCCTCTATCTGCACCCGACCTTCGTGCTGGCATTGAGCGCAGTCTTCTTCGGAATCCGCCTCAAGCGCCGACAAGCTATCTCTCTTGCGCTTAGTTACCTCGGCGTGCTGCTCGTCTTCGGTCACGACCTCTCTGTAAGTGGCTCCCACATCGTGCTCGGCTCGGCACTGGTTCTGGGCAGCGCCCTGAGCTACGCGGTGTATCTGGTTCTCAGCGGCGCGGTCATTCGGCGCTTCGGCGCCGTGCGGGTCACTGGGATTGCGACCAGCATCGCCTGCCTGCTGTGCACGCTGCAGTTTTTTCTGTTGCGCCCGGCAGCGGCGATGATCGTACCCGCCGGCGTCATTGAGCTGTCCGCCCTCAATGCCGTTTTGTGTACCTTCCTGCCCGTTCTTCTGGTGATGCTGGCTATCGAGCGCGTCGGAGCGCCGACCGTGGCACAGACCGGAAACATCGGGCCGCTGGCGACGATCTTCCTCAGTATTCTGCTGCTCGGTGAGCCGTTCACGGCCTGGCTGGCCGCGGGCACCGCGCTGGTGTTGTCGGGGATCTGGCTGCTCGCGCGACGACCCGAGCCCGCTTCCCCGCGCCTCGACAGCGAAAGCAGCCCGTGGCAGAGCAAGGCACCCCGCCGCTGACAGACGGCGGAGTGCCCTCACATCATCAGGACTGCTCGAACCGGTCCGCGTTCATCACCTTGCTCCATGCGGCCACGAAATCCTGCGCAAATTTCTCCTTCGAGTCCGCACAGGCATAAACCTCCGCAAGCGCGCGCAGTTGCGAATGTGAACCAAAGATCAGGTCGAATCGCGTGCCCGTCCACTTGAGTTCGCCGGTTCTGCGGTCACGGCCTTCATAGACGCCGCCGTCGGCCGCCGCGGCCTGCCATTCCGTGCGCATGTCGAGAAGGTTGACGAAGAAGTCGTTCGTGAGGGTTTCCGGCTTGTCAGTGAGCACACCGTGTTTGGACTGCACGGCGTTGGCCCCGAGCACGCGCAGCCCGCCAACGAGGACAGTCATCTCCGGTGCGGTGAGACGCAGCAGTTGTGCACGGTCCACGAGCGCCTCTTCGGGTGCCATGAGTTGGGGACCCCGCAAGTAGTTTCGGAAGCCGTCGGCGACCGGCTCGAGCGGCGCGAACGAGGTGGCATCAGTCTGTTCCTGCGAAGCATCCATGCGCCCCGGTTTGAAGGGAACCTGCACGGTGATGCCGCCGTTGCTGGCAGCTTTCTCGATCGCCGCGCCCCCGGCGAGAACGATCAGATCCGCGAGCGAGATTTTCTTGCCGCCGGAAGCTGTCGCGTTGAACTCCTTCTGGATGGCTGCCAACTTCTGCAACACCGTCTTCAGCTGCGCAGGCTGGTTGACTTCCCAATCCTTCTGCGGCGCCAGGCGGACGCGCGCCCCATTCGCCCCGCCACGCTTGTCGGAGCCCCGGAATGTCGAGGCCGAAGCCCACGCGGTGGAAACGAGTGCGGCCACCGACAAACCGGACGCCAGGACCTTCGACTTCAACGCCGCGACGTCCGCCTCGCCAACCAGCGGATGGTCAACCGGCGGAATCGGATCCTGCCAGATCAACGACTCCTTGGGCACGAGCGGACCGAGGTAGCGGCCGATTGGGCCCATGTCACGGTGCGTGAGCTTGAACCACGCGCGCGCAAAGGCTTCGGCGAACTGCTCCGGGTGCTCATGAAAGCGACGTGAAATCTTCTCGTAGGCGGGATCGAAGCGCAGCGACAGGTCGGTGGTCAGCATGGTCGGCACGTGCTTTTTCGCAGCGTCGTGAGCGTCGGGGATGTCCGCCGGCGCATTCTTAGCTTGCCACTGCTTTGCGCCGGCAGGACTTCTGGTCAGCTCCCACTCGTACTTGAAGAGGTTGTCGAAGAAGTAGCTGCTCCACTTCGTCGGCGTCTGTGTCCACGTGACCTCCGGGCCGCCGGTGATCGTGTCAGGCCCGAAGCCCGCGCCGTGCTTGCTCTTCCAGCCGAGACCCTGGTCCTCGATTCGGGCGCCTTCTGGCTCGGGTCCGAGCAAGGAGGGGTCGCCGGCGCCGTGCGTCTTGCCGAAGCTGTGGCCCCCCGCGATCAGGGCCACGGTCTCCTCGTCGTTCATCGCCATACGGCCGAAGGTCTCGCGGATGTCATGGGCGGCCGCAACCGGATCGGGATTGCCGTTCGGCCCTTCCGGATTCACGTAGATGAGTCCCATTTGCACCGCGCCAAGCGGATTCTGCAGCTGGCGTTCGCCGCTGTAGCGCTCATCGCCCAGCCACGTGCCTTCCGGACCCCAGTAGAGCTCCTCCGGCTCCCAGGTATCTGCGCGGCCTCCTCCGAAGCCGAATGTCTTGAAGCCCATCGACTCGAGTGCGACGTTGCCTGCCAGCACGAACAGGTCCGCCCAGGAAATCCTGCGTCCGTATCTCTGCTTGATCGGCCACAGCAGCCGACGCGCCTTGTCGAGGTTCGCGTTGTCCGGCCAGCTGTTGAGCGGCGCAAAGCGCTGCTGGCCCCCACCCGCACCACCGCGGCCATCCGCCACTCGGTAAGTCCCGGCGCTGTGCCAGGCCATGCGAATAAATAGTCCGCCGTAATGACCGAAGTCAGCGGGCCACCAATCCTGCGATTCGGTCATCAGGGCGCGCAGGTCCTTGATAACCGCCTTCAGATCGAGACTCTTGAACTCCTTGGCGTAATCGAAAGCCGCACCCATCGGGTTGGACTGCAAACCGTGCTGGTTGAGGATTTGCAGGCTCAGCTGCTGCGGCCACCAGTCGCGGTTGGCCCTTCCGGCCCTTGCGTGCGTTACCGGGCACTTGCCGGCACCCTCAACTCTACTTGTCCCCTCGACCTTCGCGTCCATAACAACCTCCGTAACCCGAATGCCGCGGACCGGTGAATTACTTCGCCGCGAAGTGTAGGCTGGGATGCACCTTGTGGTGAATTCGATCGTTTCGATCGGCTCGATTTATTTCCTCTATCGAGTGCAATTCGCTGACCGTCTGAAGGACATCGAAGTCGCAGCGTGAGTAATCCCAAGACGTTCCCCTGTGCTGAGGTCGCCCTGCGCTCCGCGAGCGCGGGCGCGACCGCGCGCATGCCACGCAAGACGTGGGTCCTGGTTGCCGCAGTCCTCGGATCGACGATGGCGTTCGTCGACGAATCGGTCGTCAACGTCGCACTTCCCCGGATCGAGAACGACTTGCACGCTTCGCTGGCCGCAATGCAATGGGTGGTCAACGCCTACACGCTGTTCATGTCGGCGTTGCTCCTGACTGGTGGAGCGACTGCGGATCGCTTCGGCCGCAGGCTCATCTTTCTGATTGGCACGGCGGTCTTTGCTGTCGCTTCCATCGGCTGCGGGCTGGCGCCGACCATCCACGTGTTGCTCGTCGCGCGGGCACTGCAGGGCGCGGGTGCCGCGCTGCTCGTGCCGTGCTCACTCGCGCTGATCGCCGCCGCCTATGACGACAAGGAGCGCGGCGCCGCAATCGGAGTGTGGTCCGGCGCTTCCGCCATCGCCGCAGGAGCCGCGCCTCTCATTGGAGGCTGGCTCGTGGATCATTCGACCTGGCGCAGTATATTTCTCATCAACCCGCTGATTGCCGTTGCGGCGCTGTGGATAACGATCATCCGGGTGCCGGAGAGCCGCGACCCAGCCGCACCGCGCACGCTTGATTGGCCGGGCGCAATCCTGGCTTTTCTGGGACTTGCCTGCCTCGTGTACGGGCTGACTGCGTCGGCTGACCTCGGCTTGGGTCATCTCATGGTGCTTGGGCCGATTCTGGCATCTGCGGCGTTGTTCCTGGCGTTCCTTCGCACCGAGCGGATCAGCGCCGAGCCCATGATGCCGCTCGAGCTCTTCCACTCGACCCGCTTCAGCGGGGTCAATCTCCTGACCTTGCTGCTGTACGGCGCTCTCGGCGGCGCATTCTTCTTTCTGCCTTTCCTGCTGATACAGGCTGACGGGTTTTCGGCCACCGCGGCAGGCGCGGTTTATCTGCCCTTTACCGTGATTCTCGGCGTGCTGTCGCGCTGGGCGGGCAGAATGGGCGACCGCTTTGGCGCCCGCTGGCCGCTCATCGTGGGACCGACGCTCACCGCGGTGGGGCTGGCAGTCCTTCCCGTGAGCGCCTCCTATGCGGCGATCCTGACATCGATGACAGTACTCGGCTTCGGGATGGCGATTACCGTCGCGCCCTTGACGACGACGGTCTTCGACTCTGTACCGGCATCGCGCACTGGCATCGCCTCCGGAATCAACAACGCGGTCGCCTCGACGGGCGCTCTCCTTCTGATCGCCCTGCTTGGCAGCGTCAGCTCGGGTATGTTCGATCGTTCGCTGGAGCGGCAATTGACCGAGGCGCGCGCCTCCGCGCCCGTCAGAGACGCGGTGCTGCTTGCGCGCAACGGGTTCGTCGTTCCGCCGCTTCCCAAAAACCTCTCGGACCAGGAGCGGCGGGTCGCCCGCAGCATCGTGGTGAGCTCGTTGACGGGCACGGTTCGCACTGCTGTTTGGATCGCAGCCTTGCTGGCCCTCGCGGGCGGCGTGTCGGCCGCGCTGACGATCCGCCCGAAGGAAAGAGAACCTTCGAAGGAGTCTTTTTGAATGAGCGCTTCTCCCCTGATCCCGGGTCTCGTCCAACTGCTGTCACACCACTCTGTCAGCGCAACGCTCGATCGCCTGGAATCGAGGCTGAAGGAGCGGGGCATCCTCGTGTTTGCACGCATCGACTTCAGCGGCGACGCCGGCCGGGCAGGACTGCCCATGCGCCCGGAGCAGATGCTGATCTTCGGCAATCCGAAGGCTGGCACGCCGCTCATGCTGGCCTCACCCGCGGCGGGACTCGACCTGCCCCTGAAGCTGCTCGTGTGGGAGGCGGCCGATGGCAAGGTTTGGGCCGCCTACAACCACCCTGATTACGTGGTGCAGCGTTACAACCTTGCGGCAAGTCTTACGGCGAGTCTCGCCGCGGTCATTCCGCTCGTCGAGCAGGCAGTTGCAGAGTAGCCCTCAGGACGCGAAGTAGCGGCCCTCATCCAGATCGGCAAGCAAGCCGTGCTGCTTGGGCTGCCATCCGAGCAATTCGCGCGTGTCCCGGCTCGAAGCGGGGTTGTCGAGCGATGCGAAATGAACAAACCAGCCGAAGTGCTTTCCCGCCTCATCCGCTTCCATCGCGACGATGGGCACGTTGAGGCGCGCGCCGATGACACTCGCGATATCCCGGAACGGAATGCCTTCCTCGGCGACGCCGTGATAGCGCGCTCCGGCAGCGCCCTTCTCCAGTACCAGCCTGAAGAGCCGCGCGGCATCGAGCCGATGCACGGCCGGCCAACGGTTGTGACCGTCGCCCACGTACGCTGAGACGTTCTTCTCGCGCGCCATGCCGATGAGGGCCGGCACGAAGCCATGATCGCCCTCACCGTGCACCGAGGGAGGCAGCCGCACCACCGAGATATGCACTCCGCGAGTTGCAACCGCCGCCGCCGCCTCCTCTGAGGCAACGCGAGGGATGGCATTCGAGGTCACCGCATCGTCCTCAGTTGCGATGCGCCCGGGGGTCACCAGCCCGGTACCCGAGGTGACCACCAGCGGACGCTTCGTGCCCTCGAGCGCCGAGCCGAGTGTCTCGATGGCCGCCCTGTCGATCTCGCAATTCGCTTTGAAGTTCGAGAAGTCATGGATGAACGCCGTGTGGATCACTCCATCGGCATGGGCCGCGCCGCTGCGCAAGCTGTCCCGATCTTCGAGAGCGCCGCGATGCACGTCGGCGCCCGCGGCCTTGAGCGATGCCGCGGCCGCATCAGAGCGGGCCAGCCCGAGGACCTTGTGACCCGCGGAGATGAGTTCTTTGACGATGGCTGACCCGATGAATCCGGTCGCACCGGTGACGAATACGCGCATGGCTTTGACCTCCAGCTGTGAACCTCGAGTGCAACTATCTGGCCGTGGTAGTATCCGGGTAAAGTAGTGAGGTTATACAGGTATAGTTTCCAACAGGATGCACCCGCGATGCCGATAACGGCGGACAGACACCTCGGCACATACCTCAAGGATCGCCGCACTCGGCTCGATCCGGCGGCATTTGGGTTACCGATGAGCCGGCGGCGAACACCCGGGTT
>Ga0307476_10000942_pt1 | contig 19400 bp, 20 predicted proteins | sample atmos_gasesECM2C_2_FD_203314 | JGI IMG/M metagenome (GOLD analysis project Ga0307476, IMG submission 203314) | Hardwood forest soil microbial communities from Morgan-Monroe State Forest, Indiana, United States - atmos_gasesECM2C_05 | ecosystem: Environmental > Terrestrial > Soil > Temperate... | reverse complement strand
CTCGACCTGCGGGGCAACCCCGGCGGCCTGCTCGACGAGGCGGTCGAGAGCGCCAGCATCTTCCTGCCGGCGGACGAAGTCGTGGTCTCGACCAAATCGCGCACCCAGGGAGACAGCGTCCACAAGACCTCCGGCGACCGCATCTCGAAGCTGCCGCTGGTCGTCCTGATCGATCGCAACACGGCTTCGGCGGCCGAGATCCTGACCGCGGCGCTCGCCGACGACGGCGACGCGACGGTGGTCGGCACTCGCTCCTACGGCAAGGGTGTCTTCCAGGAGGAGAAGGACCTCGCCAACGGCGGTGCCCTGAAGCTGACGGTCGGCGAATACTTCACCCCGAACGGGGTAAACCTGGCTCGCAGCAAAGGCATTCATCCGCAGGTCAAGGTCAGCGACGATCCTCGCACCGCGGCCGACGAGGCCAAGCAGAAGGCGCTGGAAGTGCTCTCGGGCAAGGTTGGGTGACGGTCTGAGGGACCAGGGCCGAGGCAGGGGTCGGGGCTCGCGCGGGCGGCGGCAGGAGCCCGCGACCGCCCGCGACGCGGTCGAGCAGCTGCTGCGCGAGCGGCTCGGCTTCCGTGGCTTCAAGGCCTCGCTCGAGGCCGAGGCTGGACGCGCGGCGGAGGTGGCTGAGCGCGACTCGCTGCCGCGCCGCGACCTCACCGCGCTGGCGACCTTCACCGTCGATCCCGCCACCGCCCGCGACTTCGACGATGCCGTCTCCGCCCAGCGCGAGGGGGACGGCGCCCGGGTCTGGATCCACATCGCCGATGTCGCTGCCCACGTCCGGCCGGGTTCGCCGCTCGACCTCGAGGCGCGCCGGCGCGGCAACAGCACCTACGTCCCCGGCGTGGTCGAGCCGATGTTGCCACACGCGCTCTCCAGCGACGCCTGCAGCCTGGCGCCGGGGGTCGAGCGACTGGCTGTCACCGCCGAGATCGAGCTCGGCCCGGGGGCGCAGCCGCAGCGGACGCGCTTCTACCGCAGCCGGATCCGCTCCGACGCCCGCCTCGACTACGAGCAGCTCGACGCGATCTTCGCCGGCCGGGTCTCGGCACCGGCCGAGGTTGCCGAACCGCTGGAAGCGGCGCGCAACGTCGCCGCCGCCCTCGGCGAGCATCGCAGCGCCTCCAGTCTCGACGTCGAATCGGCCGAGCCCGAGTTCCGCTTCGACGCGCAGGGCAACGTCACCGGTGCTCATCGCGTCGCTCAGACCGAGTCGCACCGGCTGATCGAGCGGTTGATGATCCTCACCAACGAGCAGGTCGCGCAGCTGCTCGTCAACCGCCGTGTGCCGGCGATCTACCGCGTCCATCCCCAGCCTGACCCGCCGCGGATCGAGCACCTGCTCGAGCAGCTGGCGGCGCTCGACGTGCCGACGCCGGCGCTCGGTCGGAGCGGCCTCTCTCCCCGCAGCGCCGGCGAGGTCGCCGCCGAGGCGAGCCGGCTGGCGCGGCGCGAGGCGCAGCGGCGCGGCCACGGTCGCGAGGCGTACACGGCGCTGGTCCTGCGCTCGCTCAAACAGGCCCACTACAGCGAGCGCAACAGCGGCCACGCCGGCCTTGGCAGCGAGGCCTACACCCACTTCACCTCGCCGATCCGTCGCTACCCCGACCTCGTCGTCCACCGGGCGCTGCTGGCGGCGTTGGGGGAGGGGGAGGAGGCCCCAAGTCTGGCCGAGGCGCGAGCCGCCGCTGCCGACTGCTCGGCCTCGGAGCGCGAGTCGGCCAAGATCGAGCGCGACGCCGACGACCTCTGCGCCGCCTACCTGCTCGAGCGGGAGCTGGGCGAGCGTGGCCTCGACGCCGAGTTCGAGGGTGAGGTCTCGGGGGTGATCCGGGCCGGCGCATTTGTCTCCTTCGGCGGCGAGCTCGGTGACGTCTACGAGGGGATGCTGCCTGCCCGCCGCCTGCCCGGCGAGCGCTACGAGCTCGACCGCGCCGAGGTCGCGCTGGTCGGCCGCGGCGCCGCGGCGATCCGGCTCGGCGATCGGCTGCAGGTGCGGGTGACCGGCGTCGACACCGCTCGCGGCCGTTGCGATCTCGAGCTCGCCTAGTCGGGGCTCCGGCCTGAAAAGCTAAGGGGATGGCGAAGAAGGACAAAAAACGGCTACCGGCCTCCGGCGACGTCGTCACCAACCGCCGCGCCCGGCACAAATTCGAGCTGGTCGAGAAATTCGAGGCCGGAATCGTCCTCCGTGGCTCCGAGGTGAAGGCCCTGCGCAGCGGCAAGGCGCAGATGACCGACGCCTACGCGGTCGTCGACAAGGGAGAGGTGTGGCTGCGCAAGCTCCACATCCCGCCCTACGAGTACGCGGACGTCGACGCCCACGAAGCCGAGCGGCCGCGCAAACTGCTCCTGCATCGCGGCGAGATCGAGAGCCTGGTCGGGAAGACGGCGCAGAAAGGCCTGACCCTGGTTCCGACCCGGATCTACTTCAAAGGTCCGCGAGCCAAGGTCGAGCTGGCGCTGGCCCGGGGCAAGGAGGGCCGTGATCGCCGTCGCGAGATCGCTGACCGTGACGTTCGGCGCGAGGTCGAACGCGAGTTCAAGGGCCGGATGCGATGAGCGTCCGAAGCCGGGCACGAACGTAGGTCCAGCGCAAAAGATCCTGCATGCGTGTATCAGGGGCGCGTGCAAGGATGCAGGCCATGCGCGCCCAAATCTTTGTCTTCGCCGAGTCGATCCCTGACTACATCAGCGACCACACCGGTTATTTCGTCGCCGCTCTGGTTCTCGCGATCCTGTTGCTCCTGCTCGTGGTCAGCGTGACGCGGCGCAAAGCGAAGGAAAAGGAAGCGGCCGAGAAAGCGGCGCCGGCGCCGAGCGCCGCGCCCGCACCGAGCGGCGGGGGTCAGACGCCGCCTGCAGCCGCTGCCGCGCCCGCGACGACGGAGATGCCCGCGGTCGCCTCGCGGCTCCCTGCATCCGGTGCGACGTCGACGCCGGCTCCCAGCCCTGCGCCTGGCGCGAGCCAACCACCTCCGGGCGCCAGCCAGCCGCCGCCCGGAGCAGCCCCGGCACCAGCCGCGGCCGTGAAAAAACCGGAGTCCGCACGGGACCAGCGCAAACGCGAACGCGAAGCGCAGCGGACGAAACGCGAAGAAACGCGCCACGCGCGCCGGGAAGAGGCGAAACGCCGCAAGTACGAGCGCGCCGCCCGGCGCGCCCAGAAAGGCAAGAAACCAACCCCGTCACTGCCCCCGTCGCCGCCGGCGACGGCCGTGCCCGGTCCTTCGGGTGTCGAGACCGCGGTCACGGCCGCCGGTGGCGCCGCCGCGGGAGCCGCCCTCGGCGCCGCGGCTGGATCTGGTGCGCCTGCAGTTGGCGCGAGCACTCCGCCGGAGACGGCGGCGGTGCCCGAGGTCAAGCAGAAGAAGTTCTTCGGAATCAAGTACGGCGGCGGCAAGCAGAAGCAAGAAGCGGCGATGGCCGAGCAGCGCCTCGCCGCCGCGCGCGCCGCGAACGAGCGGGCGCTGCAGCAGGCGCGGACCGGGCAGCCGGTTGAGCCGACTCCTTTGCAGCCGGTACCACCGGCGCCTGAGCCTCCCGCGCCTGAGCCCCCGGCCGCCTCGATTCAGCCCGCGGCCGAGCAGCCGCCGGCATCCGAGCTTGCAGCTGCACCGGTGCCACCGGCTGCGGCCGAGCAGCCGCCGATTCCGCCCCCGCCCGTTGGGCCCGCGGTGACCCCGGCTCCGAGCGAGTACGATCCCGCCGCCGCCGAGCAGCGGGTTCGCAACAAGGTCGAGGAAATCCGCTTCGAGGAGCAGCGGATCCGGGCCGAGGCAGACCGCCGGATGGAGCGAGCCGAGAGCCTGCAGTCGCCCGTGCCGCCGACGCCACCCGCGCCCGAGCCGCCGCCGGCCGCCGTGCCGGCGCCACCTCCGCCGATCGACCTGCGCGGTGCCGAGCAGCGAATCCGCGAGGAAGGCGAGGCGCAGGAGCGCTCGATCGCCGAAGCGGAGGAGCGCCTGAAACAGATCGAGGAGCGGACCAAAGCGGCTGAGGCGCGTGCCGCCGAGGCGAAACGCCTCGAGGCCCTGCGGTCTGAGGAAACCGCGGCGCGACAGAGGAAGCTCGAGGAGATGCAGCGCAGCGTCGCCGAAGCCGAAGAGCGTGCCCGCGAAGCCGAGCGCCGTGCGGAGGAGGCCGAGCAGGCCGTGGTCCGCTCGGTCGGTGGCGACACCGCTGCATTCGATGCCGTCGCTCCGCCGCCGCACGTCGACCCGGCGGACGTGCCCCCGATGCCCGAGCTACCGCCGCTGCACGAGCATCAGCTACCCCAGCCGCCCGCGCTCAGTCCGGACCCCGGTCCACCCTCGCCGCCGGCACCGGATCCGACGCCTCCACTGCGGCCGCCGGCGCCCGAGCCGCCCGCCCCAGCACCGCCACTACCACCGGCCCCTGCGCCGGTGCCGCCGCCGGATCCCGAGCCTCCGAGTCCTCCACCGCCACCACCAGCGCCGATGCCGCCGCCGATCCAGGAGCCGCCGCCCGCGGCGCAGCAGCCTGCGCCTGCGGTCGGGTCCGGGCAGGTCAACCTCAACTCGGTTACCTTCGAGCAACTGCGCGAGCAGAACCTCTCGGTCACGCAGGCAACGCGGCTGCTCGCCCACCGCGAGCGCCTCGGCGGCTTCCAGTCGGTCGACGACCTCGATCAGGTCGCGGGCTTCCCGCCGGACGTGCTCGAGGACCTGAAGTCGAAATCGACGGTCTGACCGCCTAAGAACCCCTGGGTCAGTCTTCGTAGCGCTCGAGCAGCTTCAGCCAGACTTCGCTGCGAGTCGGGAAGGCGGCGATTGCGTGCCGCAGCCGCGAGAGCGGCACCTCGGCGACGATCGCGATCGTCGCCGCCTGCAGCAAGTCGGCGGTCTGGAAGCCGCTGAAGGTGGCGCCGACGATTGTCCCGCGCTCCTCGTCGACGACCAGCCGCGAGGTGCCGCCGGTGCCCTTGCCCTGGAAGCTGGCACCAGGGGTGCCGTCGGTGGGCACGTCAACGGCGCGGGCCTGGATGCCTGCTTCGAGGGCCTGTTTGAGCGTCTTGCCGACCGCTGCGACCTGCGGATCGGTGAAGGTCACCCGCGGTGAGCCGATCCCTTCGGCGGCCGCCTCGATCGGGCGGCCGAGCAGGTTCTCGGTCGCGATCCAGGCCTGGTACTTGCCGACGTGGGTGAAGAGCGCGCGTCCGTTGACGTCGCCGATCGCGTAGAGCCACTCGCGGCCGCCGACCCGCATTCGGTCGTCGACCTCGAGGAAGCCGTCTTCACCCGTCTCGATCGGCGCCGCGTCGAGGTCGAGGTTGGCGGTGTGGGGGACGCGGCCCACGGCGACGAGCAGCTGCTCGGCCTCGACGTCACCACCATCCTTGAGCGTGACGGCAACTCCCGTGTCCGTGGCGCGGACCCGCTCGGCCGGCGAGTTGGTCCGCACGTCGACCCCGAAACGCCCGCGTAGTGCCGTCGCGACCTCCTCGCCGGCAAACGGCTCGTCGCGGCTCAGCAGGTGCGGACCGCCCTCGACCAGCGTCACCCGGGTCCCGAGGCTGGCCCAGGCCTGCGCCAGCTCGCTGCCGACCGGGCCACCGCCGAGCACGATCATGCTCGCGGGTACCTGCTTGGCGGTGGTCGCGTCGCGGTTGTTCCAGGCCTTGACCTCGTCGAGACCCTCGATCGGGGGCATCGCGGCGCCGGACCCGGTCGCGATCACAATCGCGCGCTCGGCAACCAGCACCTCGTCGCCGACGGCGACCCGGCGTTCGCCAACGAAGCGCCCGGCGCCGCGGTGAAGATCGATCCCACGTTCTTCCAACCAGGGCAACTGGACCGAGTCGTCACGGTCGTGGATCACCTCGTCACGGCGGTCGAGGACGGCCTGCGGGTCGAGCCCGCTGTCTGAGTCCACAGGCACGCCCGGTATCCGCTGCGCCTCGGCAAGCACGTTGGCGGGCCGCAGCAGTGCCTTCGACGGCATGCAGGCGTAGTAGGAACATTCGCCACCGATCAGGTCGGGCTCGACGATCGCGACCTTGAGACCGCCTGCGGCAAGCCTGCCGGCACAGACCTCGCCGGCCGGGCCGGCCCCGAGGACGATTGCGTCGTAGGCGAGCTCCGTCACGTCCACTCCATTCCCGACAACGTACAATTCGAAGCGCATTGAGCACGGGGGCGACAGGCTTCGACGTGGTCGACTCGTGCGAACGGTTGCAGGTCGAGGTTGCCGGAGGCCTCGTTAAACCCCGGCACAAACCAATACGTGCGGACCATGAGTTCGCCCTCGCCGCTTAGCTAGAAACTAAGCGCTGTGAGAGTCGGTCCTCCCACGCCCGCGGGGAGGGGCACCGGCTTCAGAAAGCGGGCTAACCCAGGCGGATCGCCCCGTCCGCCAGGGGAAATTTCAGAGGGCTTTGTCTCTCGTAGTGCCCGCCGGCGCGGACCCCGGGAGACGAGAATCAAGCGTCGGCTAAACCTGTAGACACCCTCGCGCCGCGTCCGCGGATCCGAGTTCGAATCTCGGCGCCTCCACTACCGGCCAAGCTCCCGCCAAGTGCGGGAATTTGGCCTTCGAATTTCTTGACTCCTGGCGCCCGAGCTACGAACATATGTTCGTGTCCGCCGCAACTGGAGAACGGCCCCCTCAAATGGGTTCTCAGCTGCGGCAACCGAGGGGATCGGCGCGTACCGAACTCCGGGCTGCGCGGGTTTCGATCGGGGACTTGAGTTCACCTCTATGGACGTGGGGGCGGGAGGCGCATTCCCTCCCGTAAATGCCCCGACGCGACGACCCGCAAATCGGCCTCGGCCAGGCGATCCGGAAGCTCCGGACCGATGGCGAGTTGAGCCAGGAGAATCTAGGGCTGCGCTCCGAGATTCACCCGACCTGGATCTCGCACATCGAGTCGGGCCGCGTCAATCCAACCTGGGGCAACGTCCGGCGGATCGCTGCCGGCCTCAAGGTGCCGCTGCCGGTACTGGCGGCACTCGCCGAGGACCTCGAGCGGCGGCTGAAGAAATAACCGCACTCTCGGCATTTAGAAACCCTTCCGTACTGGAAAATCGGTTGAGTTCAACTCTATACTCAGATTTGTAGGAGTCCTCAGGGACTCCAGTGCTGTTGGGGAGGGGCCGGCATTCGACGGCCGATGACTGTCGGGCCCTCTCCAGAAATGACCCCGTTTCTCCTCCTCCTCCTCCTCCTCCTCCTGCTCAACCGCGGCGCGCGCGTAGCCAGGTGATTACCTCGGCGGCGTCGCGGTCGGGTGGGAAGACCGGGTAGAAGGCCTTGACGATGCTGCCTTCCTCGGCTAGCAGCGTCAGGCGCTTGTAAAGCGTCGCCTCATCGACGATGAACGTTGGTAGTTCGAGCGCTGCGCCAAGCCGCAGATCCGGGTCGCTGAGCAGTGGGAACGGGATGTGCTCGCGGGTGGCGAACTCGGCCTGTTCGGCTGCGCTCTGGGTGCTGATGCCGACAACGGTGGCGCCGAGTTGCTCAAGTTCGCTCAGTGCGTCGCGATAGGCGCAGCTCTGAGGGGTGCAGCCGCGGGCGCCCGGGATGTCGTTCCAGCCGTCGGGGAGGGCGACCCCGGGCGTCCCGGCACGCGGGTAGAAGTAGGCAACCAACCTGCCGGTGGCGAGCGACGCGAGATCGAGCTCGGCGTCGCCGGTCGCGGGCAGGGCGATCGACGGCACGGCGAGGCCCGGTAGGTGGTCGGCGGCGCCGTCGTCCTCGGGCACCGGCAGGTCGGCCGGCAGCGAGGTGTAGTCGGAGCCCATCGCTCTAGGCTTGCATCCATGGCCCGCTACGTCGCCTTCCTACGGGGGATGAACCTCGGCAGCCGCCGGCTGAAGAACACAGAACTGGTGGCCGAGTTCGAGCACCTCGGCTTCGCCGAGGTGGCGACCTTCCGCGCTAGCGGCAACGTTGTCTTCAGCGCGGCCGGTCGCGCCAGCGAGGCAGCGCTGACGAAGAAGGTCGAAGCCGGTCTCGGGCATGGCCTTGGCTACGAGGTCCTGGTCTTCCTCCGCAGCGTCGCCGAGGTCGCGGCGATCGCCGCCTACGAGCCGTTCCCGGCCAAGGCGGTCGCAGGGTCCAAAGGCAAACTCCAGGTTTCGCTGCTGGCGAAGAAGCCCAGCGCCACCGCCGTCAAGCAGGCGCTTGACCTGGGCAGCGACCATGACCGCCTAGCGATCGAGGGCCGCGAGCTCTACTGGCTGCCGAGCGGCGGCATCAGCGATTCCGATCTGGATCTGAAGGCGCTGGACAAGGCCCTGGGCAAGGGCACGGTGCGGACGATGGGCACGATCGAGCAGATCGCCGCGAAGTACTGCGGCTGAGCAACTCATCAGCCGTCGGGATGGCGCCTGATCCAACCCTGGGTGACGGCGATCGGGCCCGCCCCCGAATAGGTCACGATCACCAGCAAGGTTGGTGGAGCGCCGAATCCCATGATCGCCACGCCCATCACCATCGCGGTCACGAATCCGGCCGCGAGACCTCGATTTACTCGTTCTCGACTACCGGCCCCCGGCTCGGCGCGCGCGATCAGCGCGTTTCGTCTATTCCTCGTCACGACTTTGGATTGAGGTCCGCACGAGGTAGCGCCGCGATCTCGATTTCGCGGCTGACGGCGGCGATCTCGGTGGGCAGCTCGGTGAGCTGGACGTTGGCGACGAACGCCATCTTCTCTCCCAAGGGGCGGAAGAAGTTGTCGTAGTGGGTCGGGATCACTGCTCTGGGCTGGAGGCGGGTGAGGATCCGTTGCCAGTAGCGGTCGGTGAAGCTGCGGCCGGCGACGCCGGCGAGGAAGAAGTCGACCTCGCGCTCGCGCAGGGCCTCGTCGATGAGGTTGGCGCTGCCTTGGTGGTAGAAGCGGATGCCGGCAACGGCGATCGTGATCCCCCAGACCTGGCCGCAGCGGTAGGCGCCCGGCGCCAGCGAGTCGAGGTGCTCGCAGCTGAGTTCACCGTCGTAGGGGACGGCGAGGCCGAGCAGCAGCTTCGAGTGGACACTGGGCGTGAAGCTGACCTCGAACGGGCCCAGCTCGTAGACCCGGTAAGGCTCGACCTCGACCGTCTGCGCGGCCAGGCCGTGCAGCGCCATCAGGTTCACCAGCGAGCGTGAGCCGTAGGCCTTGCAGCCGAAGCGCCGTGCGATCGCCGGCGCGTCGACGGCGTGGTCGAAGTGGGTGTGGCCGACCAGCACGCCGACGGTTTCGCCTGGAGCTCTGACGAAGCGCTCCAGCGCCGCCGGGTCGGGCAGCGCCTGTCGCCGCAGCACGAGGTCGCGGAACGGGACCCGCGAGAGGTAGGGGTCGACGAAGATCGTCTGCCCTTCGTAGCTGAGCCGGTAGCCGGAGACGCCGAGCCATTCGAGCTCGAGGCCGGCGGGCAGGGCGGGCGGTTGCCTCTCCAGCTCGGTAAGCAGCTGACCGTCGGCGCGCTCGGACGAGCGCCGCGTAGCCCGCGCCTTCGCCAGCTCGCCGAGGTGTCGCAGCGGGCTTCCCACGCCCGGAAGGCTACGCTCGCGGGATGGCGATCGCCACTGCGATATCCCTGGACGTCTACGTCGGCGGCAAGCTGCTGTTCGAGGACGTGTCCTTCAAGCTCGAGCCGGGCGAGAGGATGACGCTGTCGGGCCGCAACGGCGCCGGCAAGTCGACCCTGCTTCGAGTGCTCGCCGGCGAGCTGAAACCGGACAGCGGCACGCTCAGCCTGCAGCGCGGCGCCCGCGTTGCCCTCCACGACCAGCGGCCGCCGCGCGAATCGTCGACCAGCCTCGGCGAGTACGTCTTCTCCGGCCGCACCGACATGCTCGAGCTCGAGGCCAAGCTGGAGCGGCTCGAGGCAGAGATGGGCGGTGGCGACACCGGCGAGGAGACGATGGCCGCCTACGCTGCCGCCCAGGCCAAGCTCGAAGCCGGCGGCGGCTACCGCTGGCGCGACGACGTGCTCGCGGTCCTCCGCGGCCTCGGCTTCTCCGAAGAGCATTTCGAACGCTCGCTGAAGACCTTCTCCGGCGGCGAGTTGACGCGCGCCTCGCTGGCTCGGGCGCTGGCCGCCAAGCCCGACCTGCTGTTGCTCGACGAGCCCACCAACCATCTCGACATTCCTTCCCTGGAGTGGCTCGAGGCCTACCTGGTCGAGCTCGACGCCGCCGTCGTCCTCGTCGCCCACGACCGCTGGTTCCTCGAGGCGGTTGGGACCTCGGTGCTGGAGCTGGAGGCGCAGCGGGCGCGCTTCTTCGCCGGTCCCTGGCATGCCTGGCGCCAGGAACAGGCGGCGCGGCAGATCGCCCTCGGCAAAGCGATCGAGCGCCAGCAGGCGGAGATCGAGCGGATGGAGAAGTTCGTCGAGCGCTTCCGTTACAAGGCGACGAAGGCGCGCCAGGCGCAGTCGCGGGTCAAACAGATCGAGAAGAAGAAGCGAGATGGGCCGGCCGCCGAACGCCGCGACACCCGCCGCCTGCGGTTCTCCTTCAAGCCGCCCGAGCGGCCGGGGCGGGTGGTGCTGAAACTGGTCAAAGGCAGGATCGAGGTCCCCGGCCGGGTCCTGCTCGCCGACGCCGAGCTCGAACTCGAACGCGGCGAACACGTCGTCCTCGTCGGCGCCAACGGCAGCGGCAAGACGAGCCTGATCGAGACCCTTACCGGAGAGCGCGAGCCCGCCTCCGGCAGCGTCCGCAGCGGCCACAACGTCAGGCTCGGCTACCTCTCCCAGCATGCCGACACGGCGGCGGGGGAGGGCACCGTGCTCGACGCGGCCCAGCGCGAGACGGGGCTGACGGGGCCGAAGGCACGGGCCCTGCTCGGCGGCTTCCTCTTCTCGGGCCCCGATGTCGAAAAGCAGCTCTCCGATATTTCCGGCGGCGAGCAGCGACGGCTCTCGCTGGCGATTCTCGTCGCCTCCGGCGCCAACGTCCTCGTCCTCGATGAGCCCACCAACCATCTCGACATCGAGAGCCGCGAGGCCCTGGAGGACGCGTTGACCGAGTTCGAGGGGGCGGTGCTGTTGATCTCACACGACCGGGCGCTGCTCGAGGCGGTTGGCAGCCGCACCCTGGTTTGTGCCGACGGCCAGCTCGAAAGCTATGACAGCGGTTGGGCCGAGTACCAGCGGCGCGAGGACGAACGCGACGCTGCGGCCGCGGCGGCAGCGAAATCGGTTGCTTCTAACGGCGGGGGCAAGTACAGCGCCACCAAGCCCGCCGAGAAAGCGGCGCGCAAGGCGGCGAAGCTGGAGCAACAGATCGAGCGGGCCGAGGCCGAGCTGCGCGAGATCGAGGACGAGCTCGCCGACCCCGGCGCCTGGTCGAGCCCCGGCCGCGCCGAGCGCGCGACCGAGCGCCACAACAAGGCGAAACGGACGATCGAGGGCCTCTACGCGGAGTGGGAGGTCGCTCAGGCCGAGGCGTCCTGACCAAGCAGGTCAAGGACCCAGGGAGCGCCGCGTGCTTCGCACGCAAGCGACCGAGGACGCCGAGATGCGCCGGTCAGGGGGCGCCGCGGTTGATCACTCGGGTGCCCTTGGCCGGCGCCAGGGTGATGTTGCGGACCCGGACCGGCTCGTCCTTGAAGTCGACCGGGCGCAAGTCGGCGCGTTCGACGAACTCGCGCAGGATCAGCCGCATCTCGTATTCGGCGAAGGCGGCGCCGATGCAACGGCGGACGCCGCCGCCGAACGGGATCCAGGCGTAGTTGTCGGTCTTGCCGTCGAGGAAGCGCTCGGGCCGGAACTCGCGCGGCGCCGGGAAGATGTCCTCGCGGTGGTGGAGGGCGGCGATCGCCGGCAGCACGAAGGTGCCGGCTCTCAGCTCGTAGCCGCCGATCGTCGCCGGCGCCTTCAGCTTGCGGGCGACGTCGACGATCACCGGCCGCGAGCGCAGCGTCTCCTTCACCGTCGCGTTCAGGTACTCGTCTTCCCCGGCGGCGAGCGAGGCGCGCAGCTTCGCCAGGACCCGTGGGTTGCGGACCAGCCGCTCGACCGCCCAGGCCAGCCCGGTCGCGGTCGTCTCGTGACCGGCGCCGAGCACGGTGACCAGCTCGTCACGCAGTTCGACGTCGCTCATCGGCTGCCCGTCCTCGTCGCGGGCGCTGAGCAGCAGCGAGAGCACGTCGTCGCGCTCCTCGTAGCCGGGTTCGGCTCGCCGCAGCGCGATCTCTTCGTAGATGAAGGCGTCGAGCGCTTCGCGCGAGCGGACGAAGCGGCCCCAGGGGCTGAAGCGACCGAGGTCGGTGCGCATGAAAGGGAAGGCGGTGATCGCGCCGACGCGGCGGGCGAAGTGGTCGATCAGGACCTCGAAGCGGGCCAGCCGCTCCTCGTCATGGACGCCGAAGACGGCGCGCATGATCACCGCCAGGGTGATCCGGGTGGTGTGGGGTCGCAGCGCGAACGGCTCGTCGACGGGCCAGCTCTCCATCTCACGCCGGGTCATCTCGACGATCAGCTCACCGTAACGCTGGATCCGCTCGCCGTGGAACGGCGGCAGCAGCAGTTTGCGCTGGCGCATGTGCGGCTCGTCATCGAGGGTGAGGACCGAGTTCGGGCCGAGCGCCGGCTCGAGCACGGTCGCGTTCGCCTCGCCCGCGTGGAAGACCGCCGGCGCCCCGGTGAAGACCTCTTTGACGATGGTGGGATGGGCGACGTAGACGATCGCACCGAAGGTCGGGAAGCGGACGGTGAAGATGTCGCCGTAGCGGCGCTGGTAGGCGGCGAGGAAGCCGAGCGGGTCGCGGAGGTAGCGAAGCGCTTGGACGACCGCCGGCGCCTCCGGTCCTGGCGGCAGCGCCGCCGGAGCGCTGTGAACCTGTCCCTGGGGGAGGGTGGCCTGCTCCATTCCGTGCAGAGGTTAGCGCTAGAACTGGCTGCGCAGCCAGGCCGGCTGGTGGCAGGCGGCGCGGCCGCTCAGAAGACGATGGTGCGATCGCCGTCGAGGAGGACGCGGTCGTCGAGGTGGGCGATCACCGCCCGCGCCAACACCAGCCGCTCGATGTCGCGGCCGATCCGGACCAGGTCGGCGACCTCGTCGCGGTGGCTGACCCGGGTCACGTCCTGGTCGATGATCGGGCCGGCGTCGAGCTCGGCGGTGACGTAGTGGGCGGTGGCGCCGATCAGCTTCACCCCCCGCTCGTGCGCGCGGCGGTATGGATCGGCGCCGACGAAGGCCGGCAGGAAGCTGTGGTGGATGTTGATCGCCGGCGATTCGAGCTCGCGCAGGAAGTCCTCGGAGAGGATCTGCATGTAGCGGGCGAGGACGAGCAGGTCGACGTCGCCGACCAGCTCGAGGATGCGTTGCTCTGCCGCCGCTTTGTCGCCGGGCTCGACCGGGATGTGGTGAAAGGGGACGCCGACCGAGGCGACCTGCTCGGCGTGGTCGGGGTGGTTGGAGACGACCGCGACCAGCTCGCCGCCGAGCTCGCGGTTGCGCCAGCGCCAGAGCAGGTCCGAGAGGCAATGGTCCTCGCCCGAGACCATGATCGCCACCCGTCGCGACTGGCTCGACTCGGCAAACCGGTGCTCCATCTCGAACGGTGCCGCCACCTCGGCCGCGAACCGCTGCGCCAGCTCCTCGCGCGCTCCAGGAGGGCTGGAGTCGAAGACCATCCGCATGAAGAAGCGCCCCTCGTCGGTCGAGTGCTGGTCGACGTCGACGATGTTCAGCCCGGCCGCGGCGACAAAGCCGCTGACGGTCGCAATCAGCCCCGGACGGTCGGGACATGCGAGCAACAGCCGGGAAGTGGGCGCCTCGGTCATCAACGCGGATCTTTACGGAGAATCGATCGATTGGCCCGGATCCTTGAGAACAGAGCCACTTCTCGCAACTTGTGCCAGCTACCACCACCACCGACGCACGCGCCGGGATCTGATCGGCACGTAGACGCCCACGCAGCAGATCAGCGTGATGGCGGCAAATGCGAGAGTGGCCAGGTATTCGCCGGCCTCAATCGACTCGATGCATGCGACGACGCCGGCCACAACGGCGAAAAACAGGAGCAGCCAAGCTCCCCATAGGTCCGGCACGGTGCCTAGCCCCCCTCTGGCTTGGCAGTTTCCCCCAGGAGCTTGTCCCATTTAGGCAGGCCAGCCATGAGCAATCAGGGTAACGGCCGTCATCGCTTATACAGAGAAGGGATAAGTGTGATGCAGCGCACACATAGCGTGCTGGATTCCTTGCCACCCTTACGCGCTTGCTCACGAAACGCACATACTTTGCCCTGCTCGTCGTCGTGGCGCTCGCGTTTCCCGCGGTCGCCCTCGCTGCCTCCGGTTCGGAAGGGGATGGCGGCGGGGAGGCCGAGGTCGCTGCCATCTCGCAAGCCCGCGCGGTGCTGACGCCGCTGCAGCGCTCGGTCGAGCACTACCGTCAGCTGGCCGATGCGGTCGGCCACCGGGTCAAGGTCGAGTTCCACGCTGCCGTCAAGCGGGCGCTGCACGAGAAGTACGCGCATCTGCCGGGCGGGGTCTCGATCGAAACGCTGGAGTCGATCGCCGCCTGCGAGTCCGGCGGCGACCCGCGGATCGTCTCCTCTGACGGCAGCTACCGCGGCAAATACCAGTTCGACGTCGGCACCTGGGAATCGGTCGGCGGCCACGGCGACCCCGCCGCCGCTCCGGAGATGGAGCAGGACTACCGCGCTGCGCTGCTCTACTCGCGCTCCGGCTCGAGCCCCTGGCCTGTCTGCGGCTGAGGCGGCAATCGAGCCGCACTGCGCGGCTTGATTGCCGCGTCGCCCGATCGATGCGGCAGTTGAACACCCTATGGGTGTCGAAGTGACGCATCGATAACGGGAGCACCCGAGCCCGGCCCTACGATGCCGGCTGATGCCCGAGGAGAAAGTTCCCGCGCCTGACGCCGGCGGCCCGGCCCGCAAACCGCCGAAAGAGGCGGTTGCGGAGGCCGCCGTGCGGGCGCCGACCCGGGGCAACCGCAAGCTCGAGTCGTTCCTCGATGCGGTCAACTCCGACGACCAGGTGCGGGCCTGGTGGTACATGGCGCAGGTCCACGCTGAGCGCTTGGGGATGTCGGACCACTCCTGGGTCCACATGCAGATTGTCCTCAACATCTCCCTGCGGCTGCTGCGGCTGCTGGTCAAGGCCGGGGTCGAGCCCTCTGTCGTCGTCGACCATGGGATGCGCGACCGCGACGCCGAGGTGGTCGTCTCCGGCGGCGCCCTCCTGCACGACGTCGGCATGTCGATCCACCGCGCCGACCACGAGACCTACTCGTTGTTCCTCGCCGGCGGCGCTCTCGACCGGCTGCTGGCCGGCGCCTACAAAGAGCCGGAGCGGACGATCATCGCCTCCGAGATCCTGCACGCGATCATCGGCCACCGCCGCCGCGGCGAGCCCTACACGCTCGAGGCCGGCGTCGTCCGCGTCGCCGACGCGCTCGACATGGCGCAGGGGCGGACCCGGATCCCGATCGAGTCCGGCCACGAGGGAATCCACTCGATCTCCGCCGCGGCAATCGACGAGGTCCGGATCGAGGCGGGGGAGGAGCGGCCGGTGCGGATCGAGATCCAGCTCAACAACTCCGCGGGCATCTTCCAGGTCGACGACCTGCTCGCGACCAAGATCCGCGGCACCCCGCTGGAGGGAAAAGTCGAAGTCGTCGCCGAAGTCGAGGGAGAGACCGAGAAACGCCTGCTCAGCGGCTTCCGGCTGAGCTAGGACAGACGCTCGAGATCAAATTGGCGCTGTTCCTTGCGCTTCTGCAGCCGACCTTGAATGAGTGACAGGACGACGACGAGGACGACGAAGAAGGCGATCACGCCGAAGCAGAAGAAGGTGACCGTCTTGTCAGTGGTCGGCCCGGCCAGGCCGACACCGTTGTCGGCCAGTGCCGCCGGCGCCAGGACGAGGCTCAGCGCCAGGAACGAAAGCAGGGCTGCGACGGTCCGCTTCACGGGCGGGAATCTACCGGAAGCGGGGGCGGCGGCGCCTGGCGTCGCGGCGTCCGCGTAGAGTGCGGCGCCGATGTCGAACCTCGAGGCCCTCCTTCTCGGGGTGGTCCAGGGACTCACCGAGTTCCTGCCGATCTCCTCGTCCGGACACCTGATCATCGTGCCCTGGCTGCAGGACTACACCTTCCTGCTCGACCACCCGGAGTTCAACAAGACGTTCGACGTCGCGCTTCACGCCGGCACCCTGATCGCCGCGATTGCCTTCTTCCGGCGCGAGGTCGTGCAGCTTCTGCGCGGCTTCTTCCAGGCGGTGCGGCAACGCTCGATCGAGACCAGCGACCAGCGGCTCTCGGTCGCGATCGCGGTCGGCACGATCCCGGCTGTGATCGCCGGCGGTCTCTTCTCCGACTTCATCGACAACCACCTCGGCGAGCCCTGGATGATCGCGATCCAGCTGATCCTCTTCGGCGCCCTGCTCGGCTGGGCCGACCGCATGCCCCAGCGCCGCGCCCTGGGCGAGACCCGGCTGCGCGACGGCTGGTACATCGGCCTCGCCCAGGTTCTCGCCCTCGCTCCCGGTACCTCGCGCTCGGGGATCACGATCACCGCCGCCCGCTGGCTTGGCCTCGACCGCGACGGCGCCGCCCGCTTCTCCTTCCTGCTGCTGATCCCGATCGTCGCCGGGGCCACCGTCTTCAAGGGGATCGGCGCTGTCAAAGACGGCCTCCCCGACGGTGTCGCCGGGCCGATGATCGTCGGCACGATCGCCGCCGCCGTCTCCGGCTACTTCGCGATCTCGTTCCTGCTGCGACTGGTCAGGACGTCCAGCTACCGGCCCTTCGTGCTCTATCGCTACATTGCCGGGGTAGTGATCCTCCTGATCATCGCCACCGGCCTCCGGCCCGCCACCTTTTGACCATCTTTGCCGCAATTTCGGCTCGGCCAACTTGTGAAAAACCGGTTAACGCAGGCATTTCGCGCATGGGCCACGCATACAATCGTCCAGTCTTGTCGTTCAAAGCGCTAACCACCCGAGCCGGCGGCGTCGCCTCGTGAACCACCCCCAGGCGATCCGACTCGCGGTCATCGACACCGATTCCGGTTTTGTCACCGTCCTCGCCAAACGGGCGGAGGCGGCTGGCTGGCAACTGCGCCATGCTTCCGGTGCGGTGCCGCCGCAGGAGCTGGTCGCGATGAAGCTGAACGCGCTGCTGCTCGACCCGGCGCTGCTCGGCGAGGAAGGCTGGTCCTACCTGGAGCGGGTCTGCGGGATGCTCCCCGACCTCGGCATCATCGTCTGCACCGGCCGCTCGACCGTCGCCCAGCGTGTCCGCGGGCTGCGGATGGGGGTCGACGACTGGATCACCAAGCCGTGCCACCCCGAGGAGGCGATGGCGCGGATCGAAGCCGTCTCCAGGCGCCGCCGCCGCGGCCGCCACGAAGTCGAGGCCGGCCCGTTGGTCATCGCCGACCTCGAGATCCGGCCCGATCAGTTCCAGGCCTTCGTCAGTGGCGCCAGCCTCGACCTGACCCGGCGCGAGTTCGAGCTGCTGCAGCTGCTCGCCGAGGCCAAGGGCCAGGTGCTCGAGCGGGAGACGATCTACCAGCGGGTCTGGGGCTACGCGATGGCCCACGGCGACCGCTCGGTCGACGTCTTCATCCGCAAGCTGCGCCAGAAGTTGGAGAGGCGCTCACCCAACTGGAGCTACATCCACACCCATTTCGGCGTCGGCTACCGGTTCGACCCGGAGGTCGCTCCCGGCGCCCTCGAGGAGCCGATCCGGGTCGTCGATTCCGACCCCGTTCCGGACTCGCCTTCACAGGTCGTTCACAGCAGTTTCACTTTGGGGTAACCGACTCAAGCAGGGAGGTCGGCATTCTCGGCCCCCATGGCGATCGGAACCGGGTCCTCCTCGCAGTTGCCTGCCGGGCGTCTCGAGATCCGGCCTGAGGAGCATGCGGCGCTGGTCGACGGGCGGCCGCTGAGCCTGACGATGCGGGAGCTGCAACTGCTGATCACGCTCGCCTCGCACCCGCAGCGGATCATGACCCGCGAGGAGCTCTTCGCCGAGGTCTGGGGCTCGGAGCCGCGCCGCGAGGATCGCTCGGTCGACGTCTACGTCAGCCGCCTGCGGGCCAAGCTCGGCCAGGCGCTGCCGGACCTGCAACTGATCCACACCCACAACGGCATCGGCTACCGCTTCTCTCCCGATGGCTGAAGCGCCTGCTCGGCAGCAGCGCTTTTACATCTTTTTTACATCCCCGACACAGGCAGGTAACAAGGTCCAGGGGAGCCGTTGGAACGCTGAACCGAGCACCGACCTCCCGTCGGTGCTCTTGCCACTCGTTCAACAACAAAGGGAGACTGATGTCTGGCACTAGATGGATTGCGGTACTCGTCTCGGCCGCGATATTGGCGCTCGGTGTCGCCGCCTGCGGCAGTAGCGACGACAGCAGCAGCAGCGGCGGCGGGGGCTCGTCGTCAGGTGGAGAACTCTCCGGCGAAATCGCCGGCGCCGGCGCGACCTCGCAGGAGGCCGCCCAGGAAGCCTGGATCGCAAACCTCGAGGCCGAAAACTCCGGCGTCACGATCTCCTACGACCCGGTTGGTTCGGGCGGCGGCCGCGAGCAGTTCACGGCTGGCGGCGTTGCTTACGCCGGTTCGGACGCGGCGATCTCCGAAGAAGAAGGCGAGCTGAAAAAAGCTGAAAAACGCTGCGAACCAGGCGAACTGATCGAGATCCCGGCCTACGTCTCGCCGATCGCGGTCATCTACAACCTGCCCGAAGTCGAAGAACTCCAGATCGACCCGGAAACGCTGGCGAAGATCTTCGCCCAGGAAATCACCACCTGGAACGACCCGGCGATCGCCAAATCGAATCCGGACGTCGACCTGCCGGACACCCGCATCACCCCGGTCAACCGTTCCGACGAGTCGGGCACCACGGAGAACTTCACCGAATACCTCTCCGAGGTCATCCCCAGCGTCTGGAAGTACGAAGTCAGTGGTGACTGGCCGGTCAAGGGCGGCGAGGCCGCCAACGGCACCTCCGGCGTCGTCGAGGCAGTTGCCGCCGGCGAAGGCGCGATCGGCTACGCCGACGCCAGCCAGGCCGGCGAACTCGGCATCGCCAAAGTCAAAGTCGGCGCCGACTACATCGCCCCGTCCCCGGAAGCGGCCGCGGCGATCCTCGAGGAGTCCCCGGAAGACAGCGAACTGGCGGCGAACAAATTCATGTTCCCGTTCAAGCTCGACCGCAAGACCGAAGCGGAGGAGACCTACCCGATCGTCCTGGTCTCTTACCTGCTGGCCTGCACCAAATACGGCTCGGCTGACGAAGCCGCCGTCGTCAAAGGGTTCCTCGAATACGTGATCAGCCCCGAAGGACAGGAAGCGGCGGCTGAAAACGCCGGCTCCGCTCCGCTCTCCGCGGCGCTGACCAAGAAGATCACTCCCGCAGTGGAAGCGATCGAATAGCCGAATGGCCCAGGTCGATACCACGAC
>Ga0307476_10000939_pt1 | contig 19427 bp, 12 predicted proteins | sample atmos_gasesECM2C_2_FD_203314 | JGI IMG/M metagenome (GOLD analysis project Ga0307476, IMG submission 203314) | Hardwood forest soil microbial communities from Morgan-Monroe State Forest, Indiana, United States - atmos_gasesECM2C_05 | ecosystem: Environmental > Terrestrial > Soil > Temperate... | reverse complement strand
GACCTTCATCGTGATGGAGTTTCTGGACGGCGTCACTCTGAAGCACCGCATAGCGGGACGACCGTTAGAAACTGAGATGCTGCTGGAGTTGGCAATCGAGATGGCGGATGCTCTGGATGCCGCGCACTCCGGAGGCATCGTTCATCGTGACATTAAGCCCGCAAATATCTTTATCACCAAACGGGGGCACGCCAAGATCCTGGACTTCGGACTAGCCAAAGTTGCCCCCTTGCCGAAAGCGCAGTCGGTTGGACCCACAGCTGCTACCATCGCCGACAGCCAGGAATACCTGACAAGCCCGGGTACGGCGATTGGCACCATCGCTTACATGTCCCCGGAGCAGGCCAGGGGCAAGGATCTCGATGCCCGCACCGATTTGTTTTCCTTCGGGACAGTGCTGTATGAAATGGCCACAGGGGCCCTGCCTTTTCCGGGAGAAACTTCGGCAATCATCTTCGACGGCATTCTCAATCGAACTCCGCTGCCACCAACTCGGTTGAATCCGACAGTACCACCCAAGCTGGAAGACATTATCAGCAAGCTACTGGAAAAGGATCGCGATCTGCGCTACCAAGCCGCGGCCGAACTTAGAAGCGATCTCAAGCGGCTCAAGCGCGACACCGAATCGGGAAGGCTCCATGTTCAGGACTATGTTGAGGATTCTGTTCAGGATTCCGCGGCCGTTCGGGTTTCGAGTGCAACCGTTCCCGTCGCGGGAGCCGAGCGCGGCTCCAGTGCTTCGGCCTCCAGTGGTTCGGCCCTGGTCGCGGCCGCGCGCCAACATAAAGCTGGCGTCGGAGTCATGGTCGCCGTCGTACTGCTGCTGATCGCCGCGGCTGCATTCGGCATATACAGCTTGTTTTTCATCGCCCACAGCCAGCCTTTCCAGAGCATCAGGGTCACCAAGATCAGCGGCACTCACAATGCACGGCTCGGGGCCATGTCTCCCGACGGAAACTACCTGGCGTACGTACTAAGTAGCGAGGGTAGTGAATCACTGTGGCTGCGCCATCTGGCCAGCGAAAGCAACGTGCAGATCATTCCGCCAGAGCATGTGCAATACTCCGCCCTGCGCTTCTCTCCCGATGGCAGTCACATTTACTTTTCGCACACCCTATTGGTCAGCGGTCCTGCGTCTCAGGAGTACGATCTATACCGCATCCCCGTGCTGGGTGGAACTCCACAACTTCTGGTCAAAGATATAGACACGAATCCAAGCTTTTCTTCCGACGGGCGGCGCTTCGCTTTCATACGCGCCAACGATCCCGACCCTGGCAAGTACCACCTCCTCATCGCAAATGCCGACGGCAGCAACGAAAAGAGCATTCTGGCCGGTCCAATGGCCAATGTGCTGTCGGATGCAGCCTGGTCGCCAGATGGAAAGGCGATCGTCGGTACGATCTTCGATCAGACGGAAGACAGCATAACCGCAGTGATTTCGATTGATCCAGACACCGGTGCCCAGAGAAGTATGTCCAGGCCGCCATACACATTGCTAAGAAACGTGTCCTGGCTGCCCGATGGAAGAGCCTTGGCAGTAATTTACTCAAGCACTGAAACAAACTTCAGCCGGCAGCAGGTTGGGCTAATCAGTTATCCAGATGGCAAGTTGCGTCCAATTACCGCCGACACGAATGACTACGCCAACTTGAGTGTCTCCGCCGACGGCGCAACCATTGCCACTGTCATGCGCCAGTCGGTGCGCGATGTCTATGTGAGTTCAGGCCTGAAGCCCGATTACTCCGACGCCAGGCAGGTTAGTTCGGGAGACTCCGTGCCGGTGGTCGCGTGGGCGAGAGACGGCAATCTGCTGACGGAGCAGGGGTCAGCCATTCGGGAGATCAGCCCGAACGGCGAACTCAAGGGGGAGATCGCTTCCGAAAAGGAGTCTGCGGCGATGCAGCCTAACGGTTGCAGCGACGGCCATCTTGTTTTCGCGCGCGGGATATTGAAAGCCCTCTCAGTGAACATCTGGCGCAGTGAAGCCGATGGCAGCGGATTGCATCGTCTCACCGATGGCAAGAGAGATATGTTTCCGATGTGCTCCCCCGATGGCAAAACCGTCTTTTATATGGATATGACCGTTCCTGCCTACATGAAAGTGTCCATCGACGGGGGTCGGCCTGTACAAGTTACAAAGGATTATGCGGAATTCAACGCCGGTTTTGACGTTGCCCGCGACGGAAAGACGCTCGCGCTGGGCACCTACGATTTCAAAGCCCAGAGGCCAACGCTCTCCCTCGCTTCTCTTGATTCCGGCCAGATCCTGCGAACGTTCGAGTACGACCCGCGGCATCAGGGGCAACCCCGCTTCAGCCCCGACGGCAAAGGTATCGTCTATCCCGTCCGCGAAAAGGGCGTGGACAATCTGTGGCTGCAACCGCTGGACGGCGGTCCCGGCCGACAGTTGACGAACTTCGGTTCCCTCAAAATCTACTCCTATCAATGGTCGCCCGATGGCAAGAGTCTGGCCCTGGTGCGCGGAGATTCACCTTCTGATCTGGTGTTGATTCAGAATTCTCAGAGGAAGTAGTCAGAACCCGCTTGGTCGAGTCCGGACGAGTTGTCTCAATCCGGAAACTGTCCATCATCGGGCTCGGAGGAAGTTCCGAAGGATAGTCGGCACGCGGACAACGAATGGTTCCCAATGCAGTCGAAAAGTAAGGTCGTAATGTCGACCGAGTTTGGCGAAATCCTCCTGCGTGTGATCGATGACGCGATCAGCGCCGATGGATTTTACTGCGCGTCTTGTGCAGATCAGAATTGAAAAGCGCCCGCGTCGAGCGCGATACGCGCCTCCCGGGCAATCAATGCGAAATTCCTCCTTTGAGCATCCGTCTGCACGCCTTCCAATTCGGCCCGTCCGGCAGTTTTCTTGCCAGAGTTGATTTCGACTTCTCCCGTTACCAGGAGGCTCTCCAGTTCATAACCAACATAGCCATTTCGGACAGCATCGGCATGGACGGCGGCCAACATGTTGAGAGATTCCGTCGCAGCTCCGGCCTTGAACTTTACCTCTGCTTCGGCGATTGCCGCCAGGAACTTGGCTCCACGATCCTGGCCCCTCTGGCACAGGGATTGGGCCAGGTCGGTGGCGGCCTGCGCCTCCTTGAGTCGTCCCTCAGCCAGCAGCGCCTGGCCAAGAATCGCATTGGAGAGGCAGCCATTGTCGGCCGCTTTTTGCCGCTCAAACTCCTCCGCCGCACCTCGCGCCAGTCCCTCGGCTTCGGAAGCGTTGCCCAGGGCCAACGCAATCTTAGCCAACTGGACCTGGCTTTCCGCGGTCGCACTTTCGTCCTTGAGTTCTTTACGAAGCGCGATGGCCTCCAACATGGCTGCTCGTGCCTCAGGCAGGTGGTCCTGGTCCAGCAACACCTCGGCGACGCCAGACAGCGAGAACCCGCGGCCGCGCCTGTAGCCGATCTGCTGCTGCACTGTCATCGCCTCTTCGAAGCTCTTTTTGGCAGGAGTTAGTTCCCCCCGTTCGGTAAGAACATTTCCGAGATTATTCAGAGTGGAGGCTTCACCTCGTCGGTCGCCAACGTCCCGGAACGCCTGCAGCGCTTGCTGCTGCATGCGAGTGGCGCCCGGCAAATCACCCATGCCTTCCAGGATGTTGGCGAGACTACCGAGGCCGCTTGCGATGCCCCGTTTGTCATCGATGAGACGGTCAATTTCGAGGCTTTCCTGATAATACCGGCGCGCCTCCGCCAATTTTCCCTGATCGAATAGCACATTTCCGATATTGCCGGTAACTGCGGAAATATTTTTTTGCGCTCCGATCTGGCGGGCCAATCGCAGAGCATCCTCATACGATTTTCGAGCACCCTCCAAGTCTCCTTTGTCGTAAAGAACGGTCCCCAATCCGTTTTTAGCGAGCAACTCCGCACGCAGATTTCCACCGGCCTCCGCCAAATCGCGCGATTCGGAAAAGGCCGCAGCAGCCTTGTCCGAATTACTAAGGCGATCCCAGGCCCACCCTTCTCTCTCTTTGGCCTGTGCGACCAGCAGGCGGCTCCCCTGCAACATTGCTTTCTGCGCGGCGGCACTCGCCACCTGTTGGGTGCGCTTGAAGTCTCCCAGAGAATCGCTCGCATTGGCCTCCACCAGGTCGATGCGCGGATCATTCCCGCCAGGCTCTGGCAGAGCCCGCAGCTGGGCAATCGTTACAAGGGCGTCCTTCGCAAGCGAGGCCCGGGTCTGCGCTCCCGCCACCTTCAAGCCATAGTCCAGATCGTCGGGAAAGAACTTCCATAGAGTGCGATAGGCCTCGATCGCGTCGGGATAGTCGTTGGACAATTCCCGATACCGCCCCTCCACCAGCAGTTGATTGTCACGAGGCAAGCTGTGGGAAAGATCGAACGCCTTCTTGGCCTCAGCCTGGGCCTGCGCGTCATAGCCTAAAGCGTACAGACTTTCCGCCAACAAGGAATGCGACAGAGCATGGTCTGGCTCCACTGCGATTGCGCGCAGCAGAAGGTCGCGAGCCGCCAGCGCATCAAATACATGCAACTTGGCCAATCCTTCGGAGTAGAGACGCGCGGCCTGAGGGTCTGCCGGCAGCGCGGCTCGAACTTTGTCAACGTCCGCGGCTGGAACTGTGGCGATTCCGAGTTGCTCGCGGAGACTGGCACCCGCCCGCGACACCAGATCGGCAATCTGGGCTTCGCTGCCGTTCTCCGAGACCGCCCCAATCGTCTCCCCGGCGGCCGCTTCCTGCAGTTGTAAATCGATTCGCAGGCTGTTTCCAGGTGAGACCAGATACGATCCCTGCACAACTACGTCTGTACCAAGAGCCCGACGAATTTTAGTCAGGGTATCTGCTCCATAACCGCCAGACCCCGGCAAGGCAAGATCGAGCTTCATGCGCGCGACATTCTCACCTGGAATGATCCGGACTTGCTGGCCCGCTGCCAGTTCCGTGCTCACCATTTCCGCCAGCGCAGTCGATATCCATTCGTCCCCCGCTTTGCCCGCAAGATTGCGGAAGCCCAGAACCGCCACTGACCGCCGCGCCTTGACTGGCGAAACGACTGGCACAGGCGAGCCATTCCACGATCGCTCGATCAGTACTCCAAGGGCCGCAACTAAAGCGATGAAAACCACGCCGACGGCGGTTGCTAAGTTGCGGCTCAGCCAAGAACCGGCTGGACGCATCTGGTCGCGCAACTTCTCCAGATCCTCCGCTATTTCCTTGGCAGAGGCATAACGGCGTATCCGATCTTTCGCAAGCGCCTTGGTGATGATTCTTTCCAGCTCGGCCGGGACTTGCGAGTTCAGTTGCCGGACCGGCGTCGGCTCGCCTTGCAGGATTTCATCTTGGATCGCGGCCCCGGTTTTGCCGCCGAAAGCGCGCCGCCCGGCGACCATTTCGTAGATCACCAGACCCAGGGAAAACAGATCGGTGCGTTCGTCGAGTTTCTCTCCACGCACTTGCTCCGGCGACATGTAATAGGCTGTGCCCACCATGGCTCCGGTTCGAGTCAAGTGCAGCGTCGGGGACTCTGCCGTGGCGGCGTCGACCTTGGTCGCCGACCCTGCGACCAGCGGACCAGTTTCCTCCAACAGCTTGGCCAGCCCGAAGTCCAGGATCTTGGCATCGCCGCGGGAGGTGACGAAGATGTTGGCGGGTTTAATGTCGCGGTGAACGATTGCCTTCTGGTGCGCTGCCTCCAGCCCATTGGCAATCTGGATCGCGAAGTCCACCGCACGCAGGATCCTCGACTTAACATTTTTTTCCGTGGTGTTCTCGATCCAGTCCCGCAGCGTCTGGCCTTCCAGCAGCTGCATCACGATGAAGGGCTGGCCCTCGTGCTCGCCGAGTTCGTAGATCGAGCAGATGTTGGGGTGGTCGAGAGCCGAGGCCGACCGCGCCTCTCGCTGCAAACGCTCGAAGGCGACCCGGTCGCTGGCCAGCTCGCTGGGCAAGAATTTCATGGCCACACCCCTGCCCAGCATAATGTCTTCGGCTTTGTGAACCACTCCCATCCCGCCCGAGCCCAGCGGACCGAGCACCCGATAGTGAGAGATAGTCTGGCCGGTGAAAGAAGAAGAAAATGATCCCGACTGGGTTACCCCCAGAGTAGGCAGTTCCGCCGCGACATCGGCGACGTGGAGCCCGGGCGATTCCAGAAAGCTTCCTACTTTCCGATGAGAAGTCAGTAACGACCGGACTTCTTCGAGCAGTTCGGAATCGCCGCCGTACTGCTGGAGCAGGAACTCCTCCTGCTGCTCGACCGGCACTTGCAGTGCCGTCTGCAGTAAATCGTCGACTCGTTTCCAGCTTTCAGCGTCCATTGGAGGTTCCGCGACTCATCTCGCGATGCAGCCATGCTCGTGCAGTGCTCCAATCGCGCGCTACCGTGATCGCGGACACTTTGAGCACATCTGCTGTCTCGTCGAAGGTCAATCCCCCGAAGAATCGCAGCTCGACTACCTGTGCTTTGCGGACATCGATCTGCGCCAGCGCTTTCATGGCGTCATCAAGGGCGATGATGTCCAAGTCCTTGCGCTTGCCTTGTTCGAGCAGCGCGTTGTCATCCAGAGATAGTGTGCCGACACCCCTTCCGCGTTTCCCGGCGCGGTGACGGCGGGCATAGTCGACAAGAATCTGCCGCATCTGTTGGGCAGCGATGGCAAAGAAATGCGATCGGCCCTCCCACTGTGGAGCATTTAGTCCCACCAGGCGGAGATACGCCTCGTTCACCAGCGCGGAGCTCTGCAAAGTGTGGTCGGGACGTTCCTTGCGCAGTTGAAAGTGGGCCAGACGCTGAAGTTCCTTGTAGACGACGGGCAATAAGGCGTCCAAAGCCTTGCGGTCGCCACCCCGCCAGCCCTGTAGCAGTTGCGTGATCTCTCCTGCCGGTTCGTGCCCCACGAAGCCACCTTTGGGAGCGGGAAGCGCTTGGGTAGGTAGGTTAGCGATGGACGCTTGCGATGTCAATTGGAACCAGTTGAAAATTCGGCTAGTTAGGTTGTTTTCTGCCAGCGCGAAATATTTTCAGCGTCGATGATGGTCTTCGCTGGCCTAACCCTGCCGTAGGTGCGCAGGCGCTCTACTCCAACACCATAACCAACTTCAACACCCGATGGCTGTGTTAACCCCCAGCGGGCCATATTTGGACCGCCGGTAGTGTCAGAGGAAAAAGCAGAGACTCCACTGGTGGGAAGCGAGCCTTGTCAGATCGAAAGGATAACGAACCCCCGCACCAAAGAGGGTGCAGGGGCCGTAGAGTAAGCAGACTTCTAACTTATGCGTGATCTCAGCGACCTGCCGCCGAACGAGCGACTGTTGGGCAGTCGCTGGCAGGTGTCGCAACAAAGCTGTTGAAAACCGAGTTGACGCCGCTGAACCCGCGGGGCACACTAAGCAGGGCGCTGGCCGTAAGGTTGATGGTATTGCTCGCGACGGTGCTTGGGTGGCACCCCATGTCAATTCCGTATTGAACTCCCGAAATTTTATTCGATTTGACGGTGGCCTGATCCTCTAGAATCGCGATGCCCTCGGCAGTGTAAAGCGCATCATCGAACCCGTTGAACATAATGCTGTTGCCGGAAACCGTTACGCCAGCCGCTTCGTCCCAGATGCCAATCCCGTTGTATGGAGTAGGCCCGACCTGCTTCGGGCCAAAAATGGAATTAGTGGTCACGCTTCCGCTCACTTCGTACAAATAAATGCCATTTCCGTAGCCGTTCCCGCCCGAGCTTATAGGAGAAGGAACGTTGGGAGATATCTGGTTGCCGATAATCTTTACGTCAAGCAAAGGAGGAACCCCTGCGGCTTGCACAGCTCCCACAGCGTCAACGCCATTGTTTAAGAAGCTGTTTTCGATGGTAACCGAAGTGGCAGGACCGGTCGCATTCTCCGCATAGATGCTGGCTCCAATGCATTCCCCCTGCGAAGCAACGCGGTTTAACGTTCCGGAGACTCCGCTGGCCAGGTAGAACCCGACATACACCGCGTTCGCGCAGCTTAGAAAATCGTCATCCACGGTTATGTCTTGAATCGTTACCGGCCCGGCGGTCACCCACACGATTGGAGTGAACAGGTTACTGAAAACGGCGCCGACCGCCGACTGCATGGAACTACTTCCGGCAATCCTCACGTCGGCATTCGCGTTTGTGCCGACGATGCCCACCAGGGTTAATGGCTTCGAGATGATCACTTGTTCAAAGTAAGAACCGCCACAAACCTTGATGGTTGATCCGGGAGCTACAGCTGGCGAACTGACAGCGTCGGAGATTGTGGCAAAGCTGTTGGCGTGGCAAGTTCCTACGTAGTAGGTTCCGCCATGGAGAGGATACACCGAGAACAGCACGACGGCGAATAAGCAGAGCTTTCGAAGAGACATATTGCACCTTCCCATTCAGATTTTTTGGGTTCCTGCGGACCCCAGAATCCAACCGGACTGACCGGGGCCGGCTTCCCTCATCTGTTACAGCGCAAAGCGGCCGCGAATCTCATCATCCGGCGAAAAAGAAAGCAGATTCCTTCCTTCGGTTGGAATGACAAGGGTATGGTTTCGAAATCGAGCCTGGGGCGAGCGCGAGCGCTCTCGCAAAGGATCCGCATCCGAGCCCGCATAACTGTTTCTCGACACGGACCTACTGCCAGTGCAGAGTCTTTGCCGCGAAATCCAGTTCCAGTTGCTTGGCGTGAAGCGAGGTTGGGCCCAAGTAGCCGTCAATACCATCGAGCTCCGTTTTTCCGGAGCCTTCGATCAAAAAGACTGGAGTCACGGCTTCTGGGGGGAAAACCTGCACTCCCGGCAAATTGATCTGTTTGGCTTGCATTCGTCCGATCACGGCGTCCCTCGGTTCTCCTTCGGTGCGCAGGTGCGGAAGTGCGCTGCTGAGACGGTCCTTATATAGCAGAATGTCTCGCGATCCCGTATCAACCAACAAGCGCAGGGGAACTCCCTGGATTGCTATCTTAATTACAATGGCATTCACGGCGGGAGGCATACTCCCGCAACCCCCATCCAAATCAAAAGAAATCCTCTTTCGCTCGTAATCGATGCGGATTTTCTTGGCCCGACTCAGCACATCCAGTCCAATGATCCCGTCGGCAGTATCCGCAAACTTGCTAATGTCGGCGAGTCTCGCGACCATCATGCTGATACCTGCGACGCGAAGCGGGCCTATCACGACATCGGGAACGTCCGCCCACTCAACAGAGAGGGTGCGGTCAAAATGGAATGCCTTTCCGGCCCGGCGACGCAGTCGCATCCTATCCGCAACTCTGCGGTCAATCACGCTGGAGGACGAACCGGTGTCTAGAATGAATTTCAGCCCATCCAGTTCGCCGATCTGTCCGTGGACCACGACCTCGAAGTTCGACACCAGATCGAACGATAGGGGGAAATCCGGGCAGGGCCGATGAAGGTCCTGTGCGCTCGCACGGAATGTTAAGACGGCAACAAGAAGGAGCCGCACAGCCCCCGCCGGAGGCATTCGCAAACCCATGATCCCAACCTCAGCCCAATCGCGGCTGGGGCCGAGCATTGAGCGGACAGGGCGGTCTTCTCAATTCACACTTGGTCTCCCTGGTGCCCTGCCTATGTCAACAGCTAGTCGCCTGATAGCAAACAAATTAGACTCGAACATCTCCTGAGAAGTATTGAGACTTTGCTCTCCCGTCTTCGTCTATTCTGAATGTCACCGCGCCAAAGACGGGTTGTCGGACCGTCACGGCCCGGTTCTCAAGGAGCAAGATGGAACAGCCCGCTACAAACTCCGCGACGCATTTCGGGGTTTTCGAGCTCGATCTGCGTTCAGGCGAGCTGCGGAAAGCCGGAACCCGCATCCGGCTTCAGGACCAACCGCTGAAGATCCTGATTGTCTTGCTGGAACAGCCCGGTGCGGTTGTCACGCGCGAAGAACTGAAACGGCGCATCTGGCCGAACGATTCCTTTGGCGACTTCGACCACGCCGTGAACGTGGCTGTGGCCAAGCTTCGTGCGGCCTTGTCGGATTCGGCGGACACGCCGCGGTATGTGGAAACGTTGCCCCGCCGGGGGTACCGCTTCATTTTCCCGGTCACGGCCGCTGCTGAGACCCCGAACGCAAATACCGCCCCGCGCTCCGCACCAGCGCTAGCACCCATGGAAAAACCAGCACGCTTCACGTGGCTGCCGGCGATCGCCATAGGCGCGCTTGCGCTCGTTGCTTTAGGCTGGTGGGCTCACACCGCGGGCAAGTCGCGAAGAATGTTGACCGAGAAAGACACAGTGGTTCTGGCGGATTTCGAAAACACCACCGGCGACGCAGTGTTTGACGGCACCATGCGTCAGGGCCTGGCCGTGCAGCTCGAACAGTCGCCGTTCCTCAACCTGGTTTCGGACCCGACCGTGAAACAGACGCTGCGGCTCATGAACCAGCCGCCGGATGCGCGGCTCACTCCGGATATCGCGCAACAGCTTTGCATTCGCACCGGAAGCACGGCGATGCTGAACGGTTCCATTGCGAAACTGGGCAATCAGTATGTACTGGGGTTGAAGGCTACTAACTGCTCAACCGGCGATACGCTGGTTCAGGAGCAAGTGACTGCGGAAAAAAAAGAAGAGGTATTGAACGCCTTGGCCCAGGCAGCGTCTCACCTGCGGACAAGGCTCGGTGAATCGGTAGGGACTGTACAGAAATACAACATGCCTCTCGATCTAGTTACCACGCCTTCGCTTCAGGCACTCCACGCATATAGTTTGGGACGTACCACGTTAATCGAGAAGGAAGACCAGACTGCGGCAATCCAGCTTTTTCAACGCGCCATCTCACTCGATCCGAACTTCGCCATGGCTTACGCTTCTCTCGGCCTGGCGTATGGGGAATATTCGGAACAAGAAAGCATTGCGAACTACCGTAAGGCATATGCGTTGCGCGAGCACGTGAGCGATCGTGAAAGGTTATATATCGAAGCGCACTATCAAGAATCGGTCACTGGCGATTGGGAAGAGGCCCGGGAGGTTTACAAACTCTGGAGCCAGCTTTATCCACGTGACGATATTCCCCACCTGAACGTGAGTGAAATTTACTCCGCCCTCGGCCAATACGAGGACGCAAGGAGGGAGTCGGCGGAGAGCTTGCGCCTGCTTCCCGGTGATTGCCTGAGTTACGGAGTCCTGGTGGGATCGCTTATTCATTTAGATCGCCTGGGCGAAGCCCGTGCGCTGATGAAAAGCGCCGAAGGGCGAAAGGCCGACTGCTATCGTACACAGGTATACGGTTATGCATTGGCGTTCCTGGATCACGACAATCTCGAAATGGAGCGGATTGCAAACAATCCCGGGACTCAGTGGAAGCTGCAACTTACTTTTATCCAGGCCCAGACCGCGGCGTATTCTGGACGGCTGCGCGAGTCCCGCGAGTTGATGCGCCGGGTCGACGTGTTGGCGCGGCAATCGGACCAGGAGCAACTAAGTGGGTTATTTGATGAGCTTGCCGCTATATCGGAAGCGCTCTTTGGCAATGAAGAACTGGCTGAAAAGAAGACGAGAGAAGTGCTCTCACGATCCAAGAGCCGGGATGCCGAAGGGCTCGCGGATACAGCCCTCGCGTTGGCGCACGACGAAAACGGTGCGCAGTCGCTGGCCGATGACCTTGCCAAGCGCTTTCCTGACAGCACGCTGATGCAGATGAACTATTTACCCTCAGCGCGTGCGCAACTGGCACTGAACCACATGGACGCTCAGAAAGCCATCGAAGCTTTGCAAATGGCGGTTCCTTATGAACTCGGGAGCCCGGATGGATGCAACCCAATGTTTACCATCTACCTGCGTGGCCGGTCCAATCTGATGGCGCGGAGAGGCAGGGAAGCGGCAGCAGAGTTCCAGGAAATCCTGGAGCATCGGGGAATTGTTTTGAACTCGCCGATCGGTGCCCTCGCACATCTGGAAATCGCTCGCGCCTTCACCTTGCAAGGCGAAACCGCTAAAGCACGCGTTGCGTACCAGGATTTCCTGACCCTCTGGAAGGACGCCGACCCTGAGATCCCCATCCTGAAGCAAGCCAAGACCGAGTACGCGAAACTGCATTAGCTCCGCTTGGCAGGAATTCGCAATTCTCCTCCCCAAAATGAAGTGTTGGCGCGCGGTCAGATGTGTTTGTCGAAGATTCCGCCTAGATCACCGCCGTTTCGTCGGTTTCTACTCGGGCAACTAATCGAAATGGGCCAATCGGGGTGGAAGATCAGTACCAATATGTCGGCTTTCAGGAAGTAGTCGATTCCTCCTGGATCACGGGCAAACCGGAAGTTAACTGCTGTTAACAGGCGTGGGTGTTGAAAAAGTCACCGAGATTGGCAGGTGAGATTTAGCGGAAGCATGTTAGAAGGAGGAATCCGTTCCATGCTGCGCTGGATTTCCATCTTCGGAGGCCTGCTGATCATGATGGGGCACCACGCCCGCTCAGAAGCGTTGTTCTACTACTTCCGTCTGGAAGATCAAGTTCCCGAACATCATCTGCTACGGCTGATCGACCAGCACATCAATTTCGATTTTGTGCGGCAGCAACTGAAAGACAGCTACAGTGAGACCGGTCGGCCCTCGATTGATCCTGAGCTGCTGTTCCGCATTCTTCTGATCGGCTATCTGTACGGCATCACGAGCGAGCGCAAGCTGGTGGAAGAACTGCGCATGCATCTGGCGTGGCGCTGGTTCACCGGGCTCAGCTTCGATCAGGAGATCCCACATCACTCGACGTTCTCCAAGAACCGGCACGGGCGGTTTCAGGAGTCGAAGCTGTTCGAGCAATTGTTCGAGCAGATCGTGCGGCAGTGTGTAGAAGTGGGGCTGGTGCGGGGCAAGCACCTGTCGGTGGATGGCAGCTTCGTGGAAGCGAATGCCGCCAAGGAGAGCCGCATTCCGCGGGAACAGCTGGCGGAAGCAGCCCAGGTGCACCAGACCGTGCGCCAGTATCTGCGGGAAGTGGAACAGCAGAATCCGCTGGAAGAACCGGTGCATGAGCAAGATCAAGTGTCGACCACCGATCCGGACTCGACCTATGCCACGAAAGGCGGCACGCCGGCACGGCTCGGTTACTACGACAACTATCTGGTGGACAACGCGAGCTGCGTGATCGTGGGCGTGCAGGGGACTGCCGCACGCATGAGTCAGGAGACGGTGGCCGCGCAAGATATGCTGACCCGTTTCGCCGAGTGGCAAGGACGAGCGCCCGAATCAGTAGCGGCTGACACGACGTATGGGAACGGGGAGTTCCTGCAGTGGTTGGCGGATCGGAGCATCACTCCTTACATGCGAACCCGTGACAGTGTCCACAGAAAGAGGAGTCCATTCTTCGGTCCCGAACGTTTCACTTACGAGGCGGAACAGGATCGCTATATCTGCCCGGCCGGTCAGTTCCTGAACTACGGCGGCCGGTGCGCTCGGAACCGCACCTATACCTACATCGGAACCCGCAAACGATGTGGCGCGTGTGCGCTAAGAACGCAATGTACGAGCGCAGCCTTCCGCTGTCTTGCCATTCACATGCATGAGCCGGTTCGGCAACGCGCACGGGAGTTAGCGAACACGCCTGAGTTTGCCAAGGCACAGCGGCAAAGGAAGAAAGTAGAAGCCCTGTTCGCGGAACTCAAGAATCAGATCGGACTGCGCCGCTTGCGCTTGCGCAGACTGAAGTTCGTGCGGGAGCAATTCTTCCTGGCAGCGGCGGCTCAGAACATCAAGCGACTCGTGCGTTTCCTCAGCCAATCGACAACACCGATCCTGCCAGCTACCGCTTAGCTGCGTGGAGTAAGAAAGCGCTGAGGAGCGGATACTCACAGCCGAAAAAGCGGTTTCTCTAAGCGACTTTTTCAACACCCACGGACGTTATCGCCAACCTCGTGCACAATCTCCGAATTCTCCGAGTATTGTTTGTGATCTTGTCCGCCCCGACATGCAATTATGTGAGCTATGGTCCTTGCCTCTTTCGAGCGACGCGTCGCCGTGACGTGCGAAAAGATAAGACATGATATGCGGGATCTCGCCCGCCGCCTGGAAAACGGCGATGAATCTCAAGTGATTTGCTGGATCAAGCAGAATGAACTCGCCTGCACGGTCCGTCCGCTGCGCCGCCATCCACTATACGCCCAGGGAAGATTGACTCTGCCCGCTCAGGCGCGGCCGCTCGTCGATGATTGGATAACATTCGTGAAGGTCGAGAACATACGAAGCATCCTGTCTTTGATGCATCAAGCAGATCTCGCATGTTACCGTCTATTGGGCTTCAGAAATGAGAATCTCCTAGATCATCTTACGGATGCTGGGTTTCAAGTTGTATCCTGTCCGTACGAGGATCCTCACTACAAAAAGTCTTCCCCTCTGGAGAAGGTCGCGACGCTTGTTGAGGTCAGAAAACGAGCACTGATCGCCTTCAGAAAGCTCCCCCCGCCTGTGCTAATCATGTGCAGCTCAGGAATCGACCGGTCTTCTCCGGTGGCAGCGTTCATTGTTGAAACTGAGTCTGTTGCGCACAATTAACGAAGTAAAGACCTCACGGGCACACGAACGATCTCAACGACCCATAACCTCTTTCATGGGTCGCAATCCGGCAGCACATAAAAGCCTTTACAAGGGGTTAATTCGTTGTGAGCACATTAACGTTTGCATCTGTACAGCCGCGTCCGTTCGCGTGGTCGGCAGGACGAGAAGTTTGATCCTAATGATGACTTGCCCATCGCGCCGTTGCGACTCGATCTGAGCTGTTTCTTATATATGCAAAGACAGTCCTCGATTTCTGCTGGTGTCAGGCGGGAGAAAGCCGCCGGCAGTTGTTTTGGGTCAAGCATCAGGCCGCGAAGCCCAAACACTGCGGCACCTGTCCTCGTTCCTCGGTGGAGGTATACCAGTGTAGGAACCTTTCTGAGGTATGCTCCGATGCGATGAGCAATATCATAAACCGTCAGTTCCCCGATTCCGTGGATGGAGCCTATTTCGAGTTCCAGCAATTCATGCAGTGCCCTGAAGTCTGCTGCACGCTCCAGTTTTCCCGCAATTCCTTGCAGTCGACCTTCGGCTTGCTCCAGCAGCGATTTCGGAATCCGATACTGGTGCTCATGGCGCTTCCCATTCGGCCACTGGCAAAGGGCAGCTCGACGGACCGCGTCGCCTAGCGTTGATTCCTTTTCGAAACTGCGAATTTCGGCGCGCGCCAGCGTACGATATTCACGAATATAGGAGCTGACGATTTCGTCTAGGGTCATCCTTGCTCTTGTCCTCTGCGGCGCAGCCGCGCGCGTATCTCGGCATCCTGGCGTCCTCCGACGCAGCCGAATAAGGCTTTACGGCATATCCAAACTGTATCTCCAGGTCGGCTGAGTCATCGTCACCGCCTTAGGGTCAGTCTTCGCTCCTTGCCTCACGAGTAAATCGCCAAGACATCGGGTATCTTTGATCAACTTCAATCCCCACGCCGTAAATGTCTTTTCATTGAAGACATGCTCAGATAGTAAGGGGTTTGTCAGAGCTTGAGAGAAGGCATCAACTCCTACCATGCGCAACAACAGTCCCGGCAAAGGGCATTTGCGCACACGGTCTTCCGAGAATAATCCTGGATAAAACTCAACATTCTCTACCTTCTCATAGAGATCTTGAAGAATCATTACAATTCTTGGGTCGCTGGAAATGTCCGTAAAACTTTCCGCTTTTGACAGGCCGAATTGCTCGCGGTACTCGTTATAACTGCGCAAGTGATTTGAGCGCGCCTGCAACACCGCTAGTCGTTCTAATGGCAGGAGAGCGGCATTGGTATTTAACGCGCCCAGCGCAGCCGCAGGTTGGTCTGCGGCGATCGTGAATGCCGCTTCCAATCCCACTTCTAATAGAGGCTTGTTGTTCAGCCCAAGATTAGCAATCTCTATGGAGGCGCCCCGCCAATCGATTACGTCCGGCATCAGCGAATGCCAGCGATAGAGAAGGCTAAACTCAGCGGTCACCCAATTTGGCCGGTTCCAGTTTGCAGTCCAGGCCACCGAGGGGTCCGCCACAAAATTAAACGGAATCGGCGAAATATGATTGATATATTGCTCGACAACAATCTTGATGAACATTGGTATCATGATGTTGCGCGCGATCTGAAAAACGCGTTCGTCGTCCCAATCTTGGTTCTGCTTCTCCAATGCTCCAGCGACGCGATTATGCTCACGCAATAACAACGTGTTCATCATGGACGAAAAAGGAGTGGAATTTGCCCGATCGCCACCGACAGCGAAAAGAGTGGAACGTTGTGAATCAGATATCGGAATTCCCACAAGTGGTGGATCAAGCCCAACGAACTCCGGCTTAACGGTTCCATCTGGCAGGAATAGAAAGGGCGGATATTCTTCCGCTCCGATGAATTGACTCTTCAATCGGCCACGAGCTCCTCGAGAATTGTCCTTACTACGCAGGATCAACGTCTGAGCCTCGGTGCGGCCATAAAGAGGGCATAAATCAATTTCGTGGTTGGACGTTGTCTTGGCCCGATCATTGGGGTCAGTACGGATAAAGCCGTCTGTCAGATATTGAGCAAACGCCGGAAACAGGCAAGTAGACTTTTTGGAGAGGACCTGTGTCCCATTTGGTCGGGTGAATAATACATCGATTTTAGCTGGATCGGGTTGACGTCCCGGCGCTTCTGCTGCCGGCAAATGCCGGGCCTGATAGGTCCGATCCGTCAAGCTTTTCCATGATGTGTAGTCAGAAGCTGTACTCCACGGATGCGGTCGATTGCGAGTGCATTCAACTAATTTGTTAACCGCCACTTTCGAGAATGCGCTGTCAGCCCAGCCACAAGAGTCGATAGCGCCGCCTGCGAGTTTAAAGATCTCGTCAAATAAGGAATTGCTCAAGAGTGCCTCCTAGGGCGTCCCATCCGATCGAATTGGTGTGAATAGTTTTGATATGCCAACAGGTTCGTTACGCGGAACCCCGTTGATCTCGTGACGCACTCTCGAGATTGTCTCGTAGATCGCGCGGCGCACGCGATTTATGCCGCCGAGCGGGCGATGGTCGTCCAAACCGTGCCATGGAGTAAAAGACAAATTCTCGCAAAATGCAACCTGTTCTGGAGCATCAAAGCTCTGACGCGGGATGGTAATTCGCGCAACGGGAATAAAGGGAGAGTCTGCTTCCCGCCATTCTATTGTTGGGTCTTCGATTGGCATAGAGTCAGGCGTAGAGCGAATTTGAACGCAAAAATCAAATGCAGCTCCTTGGGCACTCAGGGATTTAGCGAGGTTATCGTGCAGGAAGTTCGGCGTAGACCTGTCATTACACGTGAACGTCGACCCAGAAGGTCGCGCAGAAAACTTGCAAGGTATATTGCCAAAGAGATACGGCGTGATACTCCAATATTGAATGCTCAGCGGATTGGAAACGATCCTGCTAGTTATCGCCCGTGCCATCAACAGTTCATGTATGCGAAATTTAAAAGGATTCAAACTTGGAAAGAAAAAGCGCAACTGATTGGCAACTTCTTGGAATGCGACGTAATCCACTGCGTTGCGTACAAAGAATGCAGGACTATTGATCATAATAAAGTCTTGCGTTCCGGATCGGCTACGCTCAACCCCCATGAGCTTGATTGCCATACCACGCCCATCGCCAAGCGCATCCTTCTGTGGTTTTTCGGACCCATTTGAAAAGCGGATCCAAGCCTGATAACTGCGTACCTGACTAAATATGCCGACGCGCAAAAACGGCGGTAGACTGTCGAGTACATTAAATTCTGCTGCGACGCATCCGTGAGCTTTCGGATGGGCATCTCGCCGTGCTGGTGAACTCGTAGCTGCGGCGCGAACACGCGTTTCAATCTTTTGCACGATGGCTTTCACAGCTTCGGCTTCATCAGTTGGTACGGCTTCCCATGGAGGGAGCCCCGACAGATCGTCAGGAATTAGATCGGTATCTTGACTGGTTGGATTGTCCACAAATTAAGACCTCGTGACTAGCGACTTTAGAATGAAGGCCGAAGTGCTACTGCGAATTGAGAGTTCGATCGTTTGATCGCATCCTAATCGCGCGCGACGTCGCGACAAGAAGTCATCGATGCGAGAGAAGCGATATTAGCGCCCCTGATGTTGGCCTACGTTAGGCGTCCACCCCTATTCCATTAGGCACCAGCCGCCAATTCAAAGCGGCGAGCGGAAAAACACTTCCGCAACGCCAGCGACATTGGCGCAACAACCTAAGTTTTCTTGGGGACACGGCGGGGGGAGACCCCTCGAATGTGAAGCCCGATAGCTTCACTCTCCCTTTCGCCGAAAATCACGTTTAATATATGCTGCGGGGTATGGCACGTCAAGTAAGGCAAAGGTAACCGTCGATGCATCCTTCGGAGTGATCACGTCCTTTGTCATTCCCTATTGGCGTCGGCTTGCGCTAGCACACGGCTCCGCCAGTCGAAAATGCCTCCTGTCACACCCGTTGCCTACCGCTCCAGCCTCTCACTAACGAAATCTTTCCGTCCTCCTGTAAGCGCGGCGCTTTGGTTCCTCTGGTCCGGGTGAAGGAACCAAATCACCTAACAGGAGAACGGAAATGAAATCAGAACAAATCAATTCTTATAACAAAGGATTCTCGAACAGCCTGCTGCATGGCGATTGCATCGAGTTACTGTCCGGGATGGCATCCAACCGTGTAGATTTTGTCCTAACTGACCCGCCGTATTTGGCGAACTACGTAGACCGCGACGGTCGCAGCGTCCCCAACGACAACGGCGGCGATTGGGTAAAACCCGCCTTCCAAGAACTCTATCGCGTGCTGCGCTGGAATCGATTCTGCGTGAGTTTCTACGGCTGGCACAAGGCCGACAAATTCCTCGCTGCTTGGCGTGAAGTGGGTTTTCGAGTGATCGGGCATCTGACGTTCATCAAGCGATATGCCTCCACTGAACGTTTTCTCCGCTACCAGCATGAGAACGCCTACCTGCTGGCGAAGGGCAATCCGCAGAAACCGGCTCGGACCATCCCAGACGTGCTGGAATGGAAATACTCCGGCAACAGCTACCATCCGACTCAGAAGCCTATCAGCGTTCTGACGCCGTTGGTTGAATCATTCTCAAGTCCGGGCGACGTGGTTCTCGACCCATTCTGCGGCTCGGGTTCAACGCTCCTGGCTGCACGCAACCTGAATCGCCGCTTCCTCGGCATCGAGCTGTCCAAACAATATTTTGACCTAGCGGAGCAACGGCTCCGCTAGGCCCTTTGTGCGACGGGGGACCTACAGCTCGTTACGCAGCAGAAGCGTGCGCGAGGTCGTGCTGGCTCACGGTGCCACATTTTTCGCAAACGAAGGAGCGACTCCACTCAGCATATTCCTGAGAGTACGTTGAGTGGTTGTGCCGCCAAATGACAGCCAACAGAGCTACCAAAACTGCAGGGAAAATCACGGCGTAGAGAGTGACTGGAAAAGCGGACGCGGGACCGGGATGTGACATGACCGAACGCACGTACA
>Ga0307476_10000937_pt1 | contig 19483 bp, 15 predicted proteins | sample atmos_gasesECM2C_2_FD_203314 | JGI IMG/M metagenome (GOLD analysis project Ga0307476, IMG submission 203314) | Hardwood forest soil microbial communities from Morgan-Monroe State Forest, Indiana, United States - atmos_gasesECM2C_05 | ecosystem: Environmental > Terrestrial > Soil > Temperate... | reverse complement strand
AAACTTCCATTCTGGAAAGGGACAATCGATGATCTCGAATCCCATCGCCAGCCAATCCGCGGAGGCGAGCGCAGCGGCCGCGTCAAGGCCTTGGCCTGTGAACGCCTGCTTTAGACCGAAGACAATTTCGGGTTCGATTTTCAGCGATCGGGGATGTGCGACGGATAATACCGCTGAATTGTTTTCGCTGTAATGTACAGTATCGTCGTACATGTGAGCCCAGACCAAGGTCTCGAGCTTGAGCGCACGCCACATCGCTTTGTTGGCATAACCAACCTTGCGACCGACCGCTCTGTGTCCCTCAGTTTCGCGGAATCCCTTGAGCATTAATTCGACCGCATAAGCCGTGTTGAGGTCAAAACCAGGCCGCGCCGAGGGAGCGATCGGAACCATCTTGCCCGTCCGATAGGCCGACATCAGTTCAAGCGCCAGAGTTTCAGCATCGTCGCGCGACATAATCACGTTTGGCTTTCCACTACAAAGTCGGTCAAGTTCATCGCCAGCTTGAAACCGGCGGCCGCACCGGGGTTGCGGATCCGTATCTTACCACTGGTGGTTTTTTGAGCCTCCCATGCGTCGAGCAACCTAAGGGCGCTGCCTGACCCTAATGTGATAACAGCTTCCAAGAATACCTCGGTCGAGTTCACGCGAAAATGATGGTAACTTGGAGGCAACTGCTCGTGTCACCCCAGTGTTCCCGTGGTCGGCAGGCGTTTGATAGAGATCAAGACAAAGTTGGAGGCCCACGATGAAGGTCCCTGGTAGATTTTCGTCGGTAGTTGCTCAACTACTTTTAAGGCACTGTTTGTTGCCGAAGATTTATATCTATTCGTTTTTCGTTTGTACACTTTGCCTGTACGGCATTGATGCCGTGGCTCAAAACGCGATTGTCCTGGTAGGATCCGGATCGAGTGTGCCCGCTCCTCTTTTCAGCCGGTGGACGCAGGAGTACGGCAAGCGCAACCCCAATATTCAGATGCGGTACCTCCCCGTAGGGACCAGTGAAGGGATCAAACAGATCTCTCACGGCGCGGGCGATTTTAGCGCCGGGGAATCCCAGCTCACGGAGAAGGAACGGAAAGAGAACAATTTAATCGAACTGCCAGCGGTGCTCATCGGGATTGTTCCCATTTACAACCTTCCCGCGATCAGCCAGGATCTGCGCCTTTCGGGGGAGGTGCTGGGGGAAATTTTTCTCGGCGAAGTGAAGACTTGGAATGCGCCGCAGATCGCCAAGCTCAACCCAGAGATCACGCTGCCGAGTCTTCCGATACGGGTAATCAACCGTCCGGCTGGCAAAGGCTCCAACTACGTGCTTACCGATTTTCTGTCCAGAGTGAATTCCAAGTTTCGCGCCCAGGTCGGAGTTACTCCTTCGCCGAAGTGGCCGGTCGGTGAATCGGCGGAGCGCAGTTCGGATATGGCAGATAAGGTAAAAAACACGTCCGGCTCCATCGGTTACGTCGAGTATCAATATGCGGTAAAGGGCGGCATCTCGCAAGCCGCGGTCCTGAATTCCGCAGGTAAGTTCGTGAAAGCTTCGAGCGAGAGTATTGGCGCAGCCTGCAAAGCGGCAGAGGAGCCGCGCTGGAATAACTTCTCCGCCTCGCTCGTTGATGTAGCTGGAGCGGATTCTTTTCCGATCACCAGTTTCAGCTGGATTTACCTTCGAAGTTCGTCCTCTGATTCCTCTCGGGCGGCTGCATTACAGGACTTCTTAAATTGGATTTACACGGAGGGCCAGCAATACGCGGTTCAAGAAGGCTACTCCGAACTGCCGCCACCGCTGCTCGCGGCCGTGAGAAAGAAAGTCAACGAGTTGCGATAAGAGTCCTGTAGCAACGAACAAGGCAGCGACCTTGGATAGTGTTGCTGCGCTAGCGGTGGAGAAATCATGAAGGATTGCTTTTTATTCGCTTGCCTTGCGGGGCTGTCGGGTCTGGCTCTGGCGCAAAACCCTGCGGCCTCCTCCAAGATGGGCGAGAGCCGGCCCTCCAGCAGTGTTTCTGCCGACGCCGGCCTGAAGGATATGTTTGAGTCGAAGATCAAGGTCGAGTGGGAAGCGATAAAGAACAGAGACCAGAAGGCGTATGGTGATTTGTTGGCGGATGATTATGAGGGTGTGGAAGTGGATGGCGGAGGCGAGCGGAACAAAATTCAGGCCGTAAACGAAATGCCGCAGCAGAATGTTTTAAACTACACGCTGTGGGGAATGAAGCTGGTTCCGCTCGGCCCTGACGCGGCTTTCGTCATCTACGAAAGCACCATGCAGTTCCCGCCTAAAGCGCAAATACGCTTCTCGAGGGTTTACATCACAGAACTCTGGATGAAACGCGGCGGGCAGTGGAAGGAAGTGCACTATCAGGAAACTCGCGTCAAGTAGCTCTCCCGCCAGGATGGATTGCAACCTTCGTAATCGTCCTGCCATCCCAGTTTGCAGAGGACAAATCCATGAAAACCTTTTTATGCGCTCTGCTGCTATCGGGCAGCTTTGTCCTGGCGCAAGACAGTTATCCCCCCAGCACCGGCCCACACGATGCGAAGGATTCCAAAGGCCAGGTAACCGTGCAGGGATGTGTCGGACGATCCAGCGGCGATTACGTACTGACTAAGCAGAATCCGGGCATGACATACGAACTTCAGGGCACCCACAAGATAAGGCTTCGCAACTATCTGGGCCAGCGCGTGGAAGTAACCGGGAGCGAGTCGCCGACAATGAGCACAAGTTCAGATGCCATGAATAAGACCGGCTCTGCCGCTTCCGTGACTCTGACCATCACTTCGATTAGGACCATCGATAAGGAATGCACGGTCCGCCAACCGTCAGGACCATAGGCGTTGACCAGTTTCGCTGTCGACGCTCAATCGCAATCCGGCGGCATAGCCATGATTTCCGCGTTCGAGTCGCACAGGGGCTTTTTCCTGGCGGGTTCCAGCCGGGATGGGTGATTGTAGCGGAGGATCCACAGTCCCTCATTGTTGGTGAGATACATCAAGCTGTGACCCCCGTCCGGAAGCAGGCTGCTGACTTTAGTGAAGGTCTCCAAAGTCTTCGGATTGCGCGGGTCGCTGAGGTCCAGTACGCGAACCGTCTCGGTGGGATGATTGCTGCTGGTCAGGGTCGCCGGTGTCTTTTCTGGAGCCTCGGCAATGGCAACATCGGGACTGACCATTTCCATATTTCCTGTGGTCGCTTGATTCGATTCCGCCGTTCGTTTCAGCAGACTCGGCTTCTCCGGTTTGGTGACGTCCACCACCATGAAACCCTGCTTCGTCGCCTGCTGAACATACAGGTACTGCTTGCCGTTCTCCTTTTGCAGCAACATTTGACTTCCGGTCGCTTGCGGCAGAGGCAAGTGGGCGATCACGGTTGCAGGTAATTCGGTGGGCTTCGTTGCGGGTTGCTCACTTGCGCTTGCCAGCGCGGAAGCCAAAAGCAGAAGCGATGACATGAGGGCATGAGTAGGCAGGGACCTGGAACAAATATTCATAAATCACTTCACAATTCACGACGCGAAACCGGGCTTTCGCGTCAAAAGCAAATATATCACCGAGCGAGCCGCCCTTACTGTTCCGCGTATACCCCAACACAGCCTTGAGTATTGGTCGTTCCACAGATCCCGCCCGGCTGCAGAGGCACGAAAGCGTGATTATTGCTTGGATCGACCGCGATGCTGTGCGAATTCGAGTTGGTGGTGACGTTCACCAGCCAGGTGTTGGTCTTCGCATCAATGACGCCCATGACTGGACCGGTGGGCATATCGCGTGCCGCCAGGTAGTATCTGTTGTCTCCGGGGTTATACCAGACCTCGTCCACGCCGCCAACGTTGGTAATTTGAGCGATTTGCGCCCCCGAAGTTCCATCGATCACGTACTCGTTGGGAGGGAACGCCGTGCCGTCGTGATCGGCGCAGCCTACGAGGAAGTTGTTACCCGGACCCTGCGCAATGGCGGTCGGCATGCAATTCTCCTGCGGAAAACTATTCTTTACGTACGGGCCGCAGGAAACCCCGCCGCAACTTGTATCGGTTAGCCGCGGATCGATTTCATCCACGCTGCCCCACTTTGTGATACCGATGGAATTCTCATTGGTCAGCAGCAAGTGGCCGGTGTTGGGGTTCCATACCATCCCGCCCAATCCCGCTGGTGCTATCGCACCAGCGCAAGTGCTGGCAGGGGCGGTTTGACTGCAAAAAGTTGCCAGCGTCTGGTCGAGAATCGGGCCATGGTGGCACGGTATGGTATAGGCCACGCCGCCTGGAGTGGTTCCAATGCCGTTGCCGAGAAGGGTGCCAGTCGCTTGGTTGCCCGATACTCCGCCCAAGGCCTGCGGATTGCTTGGGTCGGGACACGCGAATGTGCCTCCCACTTCATCCACCTGAGTGGCAGCATTGAGGCCAAGCCCTCCGGATGCAGCACCGCCCGCGCCATCATAGTAAATCTGTCCGAGGATGCAGCTTGGCGGGTTGAAAGAAGCAGTGCTGGGACTCGTAGATGATCCGTTTCCGACGGTGCCCCCTCCGGTGGCGGTGGCAACCGGGCCATAGGGCGTTGTGGGATCGATCGGCAGGCAATGCTGCTGGGCCAGCGTGCCGGTCTTGCTTATGATATGCGACATGTCGATAAATGTGATGAACGGCAATCCCGGATCGCCGTTGATGATGGCGAGGACCTGGTGGACATTGTCATAAGACATTTCGTCGGCGCGGTCGTCGCCACACTCGGCGCTGGATCCGGCTTCGCCGTTCCATGAGGTGAGGCAGGCCGCTAGCTGATCGACGCCGTCATAGTCGCCGGCGACACCGGTGGGTATGGTGGCCAGGACCGTGGGTGGCGTCGGGGGATTCGTACTAAGGTTCTGGGTGCTCAGATCGAAAACCACCACCGAAGCGCTACCATTGCCCACGAACAGAGTATTGCCATCCGCGCTGACCTCAAGGCCATCCGGGCCAGACATAGGATTTATGCCGTTGCCGCGGGAGGCGCAGCACTGCGCTCCCGGGAATCCCCCGAAGTTATGGTTTGCACCAAAGCCCGAACTAAGGTGGAAGGGCTCGGTTGCTCCGGGTACAGCGGTTCTGCACCCAAAGCGGGTGAAGTTGCCAAATACGCTCACGATGGGAGGAATGATGTCGTTGCCAGCGGCATCTTTGGCACAAGGGCTGGCACCATTTCCGGCGTCCGTCACAGAATTGGACCCTTGAATGGCGTTCACCGCGATGTTTTGGTTGGTGTCGATGACGGCGACGGCCAAGCCGATGCGATCGGAAATGTAGTCCAGGTGATGGACCGAGTCGATCCAGCTAATATCGAAGGAAGTGAACCCGCCGCCCGGTTCGCCGGTAGCATTGTGCTCCGGCACGGGGATGACGTTGATATTCGTGTAGCCACCCCCCGTGGTGGTGCCGCACACGGGGCAGTTCTTCACGGTGCCGCAACCGCTCATGATCACAAATAATGCGGTGAGAAAAGTAGTAAGCAGAATCCTCGGTCTCATCGAATTCCCTCCTGCGATTTCCCTTCGGAACCAGTCTGCAACCAGCCCCGGCATTAACCGAACTCATTGCTCCATTTCGTCCGTCACAGACCCGCGACCGCTCTCTAGAACCTGAACTGCAAGCGCTGCATGACTACAAAGAAATTCTGCGGTACCTGCCCTGTCACGCTGGGCTGATGAAGCTGATCGACGCCCACGTTCACCATGTATTTCACCCAGTAATTCGGATACCAGTTGACACCAAACGTGATCTCATCGGTGTGATAGTCGTAGCTGGGAACGAACTCCGGAGTGTAGAAGTTCAAGAAGCTGGTGCCGGGTGCGTTCGCTTGAATGCCGGTATAGCGAAGGGCGACTTCCCAGGCTCCCAACCCACGGCCTTTTCCGCCCGGAGTGTCGGGGCCAAAGAAGGGGCTCTTCACCCGGGGTGTGCCGTTTTCCGGTCGTTTTTCGCCGGTCAGCAAATAAGTGGCGCCGATGTTCCATGCCTTGGCGCCAATGCCGGGAACGGAAAGAAATCCGAGGCCTCCGGGCGTTTCTGATCCGATATCCCAGCGCTGCTGTTGCATTTGCACGTACTCGCCGCGCAGCGCGAAAGGTCCTTTCAGGTAGGTAAACTCGCCCTCGTAGCGCTCGATGGGGCCGTTGATCGCCAGTTGCGGGAAGAAGGTGTACGCGGCATCGGGGATAGCGCCGCTGAAGCTCACGTCGTTGGAGAGACCGCGAGAGCGAGAATGGCTGATTGATCCGCCAAATGCGAGCTGTTTAATCCAGTCGTTCTTGCCCTTGCGGAAAGGATAGAAACGCAGTCTGCCTATGAAATCAGCCTCATTCGTAACGTTATTGGTGACGCCGCCCCGGCCGTTGAACGCTCCCGCCCACCACTGGATCATTCCTCCGGAAATGTCGCCGTGCAAAGCGATGCCGGGACTGCGAAACGCGGTTACAGTCGAGGGATACAGAAGAGACTGAAAGCCGCGTTCGACAAAGTCCAGATTGGTCGCGCCGATTCCCGTCTCCTGCGCAAACGGCTCTTTGAACTGGCCAGCCTGGATCTGAATTTCGGGTCTGATTCTGACGTTGAGATAAGCGTCGCGAACGATGGCGCCCGTGGTGGAATTGGCATCGGTCAACAGCGCGAAATCGAAGTGTGAGCCGTAATTGCCCTGGAACCCGAAACGGGCGCGGCGAATGAGGAAGGTGTCGGAGGGAGCCCCGTCACCCTTATAGGCGCGGTAATCCGTGTCCAGGTAGCCATAGGGACTGATGCTGAATTGTCCATCCGGACTTCTGATGAAAAAGTGTTCGCCATTCCAGCCGGCGGCGAGCGGTGCGTCTTTCTTGGGAGGCGCAGCCGCCGGAGTTTGACCGAGGACCGCGGCGGCCTCAGCAGTCCCCTCAAGCAGAACCGCGTTCATCAGACGAGCGGGACTCTGACTGGGGGCAGCGATCGGCTGCGCATCAGCTCCGGCCGACGAAGAGTCTGCGACCGGCCGAATCTGCGGCGAGCCACTATTGACAGCCGCGTTCTTTCCCTCTGCCAACTTCTCGACCAAGGCCTTCAGTTCGTCAATGGTCTTGCGCTGCGCCGCCACTTCACTGCGCAACTCACTGACTTCAGCCTTCGTGGCGGCAACGGGCGTCGATCCATCGGATTGACTCGCGGCTTCCGTGCCCTGAGCCTGGGCGAGCGCACTTGACGCCATAAAACCGAGAAGCACGAAAAACGCTGTTAGCGAGCGCATGTGTTTTCTCTCCCACGTGATTTGCAAAGGGCCCAGCCCTCGTAGGGGCAGCACAATGCCTGGGCGCCGCCTCGTCCGGTCGGCCGAAAGCTAAGAAATCGCGATAGTGCGAACTGGAGGTCTGAAAAGCGGACCATTTGCTGCCGGGGCGATTTATTACTACAGGAGCACATTTACTGTCAAGTGCTTTTTGGAAATCCATCGCTGGTCAGTCCTTGTCGGCGATCCAAAAGACTTTACGTTCGCCAGCGCACATCACAATTCAACCAATACCGCAGCCCTTTTGGCAGACGAGGAATCCCACGAAGCTGAAGCAGAATCTCCTGATAGATTGTTGCCAAGTCTGATTCACTGCGGGCAACGATTTTTTTTCAGCCCGTTCGCTTTGCAGGTATGCATCTACACCTCAGTCAGTCGGTTTTCTTGCTCTTCGCTGCCGGAATCGCGGGTGCGCTCAATGCACTGGCTGGCGGCGGCAGTTTCATATCGTTTCCTGCGCTTTTGTTCCTGCGAATTCCCGCCGTGTTAGCCAATGCGACCAATACCGTGGCGCTGTGGCCCGGTTTGGGTGCGAGCACCGTCGCATATTTGAAGCGGCTGAAAGTTCCCGTGCGCGTCCTCGTCCCGCTGCTGGTCACCAGCATCGTCGGGGGCTGGGCGGGAGCAGTGCTGCTGCTTAAAACTCCGCCGCATGCCTTTCTGCGCCTCGTCCCATGGTTGCTGCTCGGCGGCACACTGCTGTTCGCCTTCGGCAATTCCATCCGTGCAGTCACCGGCAGGACCGTGGCCGTGGACGATCTGCAGTTCACATCGTGGAAGGCGATCCTTCTTAGTTCGATCGCGGAGCTGCTGGTTGCGGTTTATGGCGGATACTTCGGTGCAGGCATAGGTTTCATGACCCTGGGGATGCTCGCCATGATGGGAATGCGTGATATTCACGCCATGGGCGCGATCCGAACGCTCTTAGCTGCTGCCATCAATGCCGCTGCGGTGGTTACCTTTATCGTTGCCAAGGCCGTATTGTGGCCACATTGTGCAGTGATGATAGTCGGCTCTCTTACCGGAGGTTGGTTCGGTGCGCATTACGCTCAGAAGGCTGATCCCCGCAAGGTGCGGGGGGTTGTGATTGGTGTGGGCATAGCCATGAGCGCGTATTTTTTTGTTACGGTTCATTAGCTCGGAATCGCCGCCCGATCGTCGCAAGCAACCCTTTGCGGAACTGTGCGCATGGGAGCGTCCGCAGGTCTGCGGCCGGCGGTACTATAATCACTCTTCCCGATTATCGAGCGCAGGCTGGGATCGATAACCTTATGCGAGCGAATACTGCAAGTCTTCACAAGCAGGGCATGAATTACGCGCCCGCAAATCTGAATCCCGAGAAAGATCTCCCAGCAGGATTTCTCGAATTCCTGTTGCCACTCCATCAGCAGTTCACACCCTGGCAGCAGGAACTCATTGCGAAACGAGCTGACGTGTTGCAGGCCTCGCATCGCGGTCAAGCGCCCGACTATCTGCCCTCCTCCGAGGCCAGGACCTCCGACTGGCGCATCCAGATCCCTGACTGGTGCGCCGACCAGCGCAATCAGATGACCGGTCCTGCGGATGACGCCGAGTTGACTGTCAAGCTGCTGAACTCTGGATCGCCCGCCGTCATGATCGACCTGGAGGATTCCACGGCGAACATCTGGGAACACATCATGCTGGCGATTCAAAACACCATCGCTGCCTATAAGTATGAACTCAGCTACGACGACAAGAAGCGTCAGAAGAAAGTCACCGTGCGACGCTCTAAAACCGTCACCTGGGTGCGCCCCCGCGGTTTGCATGTAAGTCAGGGCGGAGTTATTAAGAACGAAATCATGTCCGCTTCTCTGTTCGACCTGGCGATGATCTGGTACCAGATCGATCCCGGCTCTTTGCCCCACAATTTCTCGGTATACATTCCGAAGAGTGAATCTGCTGAAGAGGCTTTCTGGTGGCGCGATCTCTTCCAGGCTTTCGCAAAACAGAAGGGCCTACCGCGGGACTACATCAAATGCATGGCACTGGTGGAGGCCCACCCCTTGGCCTATCAGATGGAGGAATTCCTTTTCAATCTGCGCGATCACTGCCTGGGACTGAACCTCGGCCGCTGGGATTACATGGCATCGCTGATTCACTTCATGATCGAAGATCCCAATTGGATTTTGCCGGATCGCAACACCATCCCGCATGATGTCGCCTTCTTCCAAAACTTTCGAACCCTCATGCCTGAGGTTTGCCATAAGCACGGAGCACACGCCATCGGCGGAATGACCGCGCTCTATCCCAGTCGCACGGATGCGGAACTGAACCAGCGCGCCTTGCAGGCTTTGCAGCAGGACAAGAAGAACGAAGCCGACTGCCTGATGGATGGAGCGTGGACCGGCCATCCCGATCAGAACGAGATCGCAGTTGCACAGTTCCCCTATCCCAACCAGATTGCGAAGCGGCCCAGGTCGCCAAACTCCCATCCGGATCTGCGCCCTCTCCCCACAGGGGTGGGGGCCACAACGCTTGCCGGAACGCGAGCGGCTGTGCGGACAGTCATTCGTTATCGCAATGGAGTGCTCAATGGAAAGGGCGCCAGCTTGCTCGACGGCTACATGGAGGATCTGGCGACTGACCGCATCTATCGCCTGATGATCGCACAGCGGGTGCGGCACAAAGTCAGCGTGGCAGACGAAGAGGGGAAAACTGTCGAACATTCTTCTGCACTAGTGACGCAAATTTTTGATGAGGAGTTGGCGAAGATACAAACGAACCTGCCAGCAGAGATTGATCACAAAGCGGCAGTGACTCTACCCGAAGCGCGCCGCATCGCTGAAGAAATGATTGTGCAGGGGCAGCACTCGCCGGTTTAGCGAAACCGAATTGGGAGACAAATTCAAACCGGATCAGCCCCCAACGATGTCTCCGAAGATCAGATCACTTCCGGGCTTCCCGAGAATTGTCACAACTCCACAAATGTAGTTCGCACCATTCACCATTGAAGTGGAGTAAATCACCTGCACCTCAATGACGCGAACCCTTTTCCCGGGTCCGAGGTGTTTATCAAAGAACCGAATCTTCAGCCCTACGTCGCACCAATACCGGGTCTCCTTTGCGAACCACCGGTTGATCCGACACGGGTGCGTTGCAGCGACCCAGTGGCGGATTGGAAGACGAACGATTGACAAGAAAACGACGAATTCTTGACGCCCACATGACAATCGCTCTTGCGGCACCCAATAGATTTAGATTCAACACACGCTAGCTCAACTAGTCCTTTGCTAACAACCCCACCGGCCAAATCCTGCCCTCAAGCAGGAGAGAAGGAATCGATGGCTTCACTTCAGAGTCCGCGTTTCAGTTTCGTTCTGATCGCAAACTAAAGAGCTGAGTCATCCTTATTTTTCAATCAGGAGGAAGTATGAAGGAATCCCGATGTTTTCTGAACAGTGCTCCCAGCAGTCGCTCTCCTATCGGTTGGAGATCTATCACGTCTCGCGTCTTAGCGGGATTAGCTATTTTCGTGCTTGGCGGTTCCATGGTTGCCCAAGATCAAGATCAGGGTCAAGATCAAGATCAAGATGCGGCCACAGTCAAAACCATCTTGACATTCGGTACCATGATCGGTGATCCGGGAAACGGTACTCCTGCCGCCAAGGCAAAAAATGTGGTCCGCGGGTATCTTGGCCCGGCTTCACCCTGGCTGATCAGTTCTGTTCAGGGCTCTCTGAAAAGCAATGGTGCACTGACGGTCACGGTCAAGGGACTGGTGCTTCCCGACGGGACGAATCCGGTCCCCTTCTTCCGCGCCGCGCTCAGCTGCCAGGATCCTTCCGATTCGACGAAGGGAGAACTCTTCTTTACCAAGACCTTTCGTGCTGACGCGAAGGGCAATTCGGACATCGCGGGCACAGTCAGCCTCCCGAGCCACTGTATTGCCCCGATCATTCTGGTTACATCGCCATCTGCGCCCGGTAATCCTGCGGGATTCTGGTTTGCGGTCACGGGCCGGTAATCCACCACAATCAAAAGCGGCGCCCAGTTACCTTGAACACTGGGCGCTGCGTCATCTACCATTGGTGCAGCTTTGTGCAGGGATGGGATTCCTGCTGCTGCACCGAGTGCCGCGGCCCAGCGCTCGACCGTTTTCGTGATCTCCCCTTATACCCACAGTGGCGCGGCCGTTTCACACCATGTCGCCAAAAATCATGAAAACCTGATCGAGCAGATCAAAAGAATAAACTTGACGACACCCCCGTCATCGGAGCCCACTGTCAGACTGCGTTCACGCGCTGGGTGGCGCATTCGAAGGATTCTTTATATCGTCCGCTTTGTGCCGTAGTATTTCTAATTGGCTTAGTGACACCAGAAACGAGGACTATGAGCACCATCGAACAAACCGCCGCACTTCCTTTCCCCGCCCTCAAACCACCTCGCCGTTTTCTGTTCGGCCCGGGACCCACCATGGTCCACCCCAGGGTTTATGAAGCGCTCTCCAAACCGATTGTCGGACATCTTGATCCCTACTTCATCCAGGTGATGGGAGATGTTCAGCAATTACTCAGGACGGCCTTTGGAACAAGCGACGGTGCCACGTTGGTGATTTCCGGTACGGGCAGCGCGGGCATGGAAGCTGCGGTGGCGAATTTCGTGGAGCCGGGAGCGAAGTTCGCAATATTCGCCAATGGATATTTTTCCGATCGTCTCACCGAGATGGCGAAGCGCCAGGGTGCCAGCGTCGTACGCTTTGAAAAGGGTTGGGGTGAGACTTTCACGGACGATGAGGCTGCGGAATTTATCCGTCGCGAAAAGCCCAACGTTGTGGCCTATGTTCACGCTGAGACATCGACTGGAGCGTTGCAATCCGGCAGGGCGATCTGTACCGCGGCCCACGATGCCGGCGCCCTGGCGATAGCGGATTGCGTCACCTCCCTGGGCGGAGTGCCGGTGGAGTTCGACCGGACCGGAATCGATGTCGCTTACAGTTGCACGCAAAAGGGATTGAGTTGCCCTCCGGGTTTGTCTCCAATCGCGATGTCGCAGAGGGCGATGGACTTTCTGAGCGCTCGCACTACCCCATCGCGCAGTTGGTATCTGGACCTCAAGTTGATTCGCGATTACTCCACGGTATCGCACCGCTATCATCACACTGCGCCGATCTCCATGTTCTACGCTTTACGCGAGGCGCTCCTGGTCATCGCCGAAGAAGGAATTGAAAATCGCTGGGAGCGACATCGCCGCAGTCATCGATCTTTTGTCAAAGGCATAGAAGCAATGGGGCTACGCATGTACGTTCCGGAGGCGCATCGGATCACTACGCTGAATACCGTGTGTGTGCCCGAAGGGATGGATGAAGCGAAAGTGCGCCGACGGCTGTTGGATGAACCGGGCATCGAAATCGCTGGCGGGTTCGGCCCGCTCGCGGGCAAAGTTTTCCGCATTGGCGTGATGGGACCTCTAGCCACCGACGACAACGTTCAGTTTTTTTTGAAGGAGTTCAAAAAGACCCTCAGCGCAGAGGGCTATTCCATCTGAATTCGGCGATCTTCCGGCCTTCGCGACAACTGCGAACAACAGACAGAGCCGGCCAGTCATCCAAGGACCGCACTAGAGGCGCGAACGAATAATGCTCAAGTCCGTAGACACGCTCCTTGATGTTTTACATTTCGCCGACAGTCACACCGCCATTGTCGTTCCCGAGCTTGGAATCAATGTCACCTACGAGTCTCTCCGCCAGCAAGTTTTAACCATGGCGAACGCCTTGGCGTCGGCCGGTATTCGGCGCGGCGATGCGGTGGCTATCGCGTTGCCGAACGGATTGCCTGCGATTGTCAGTTTTCTGGCTGCCTCCATCGCGGGAACAGCTGCTCCTTTGAATCCGGCATATCCCTACGAAGAGTTTCACTTTTTTTTAGGGGACACGAACGCCCGCATTCTGCTGTGTCCTCCCGTGGGAGCGGAGTTTGTACGTACGGCCGCGGCGGATCGAAAGATTCCCGTCTTCTCCGTGGAAATGAACGAACAAGGCCACGTCCGGATCGTTGGTGCTCCCAGCGGAGTCACCGCAACCGAGCCCACAGCTGACGATACGGCGCTGGTCCTTCACACCAGCGGAAGCACTGGACGTCCCAAGCGCGTGCCTTTGCGACATTTTAATCTGGCCGTTTCCTCGGCCAATATCGCGAATACCTACGCTCTCACCGAGGAAGATGTTTCGCTTTGCATCATGCCGCTGTTTCACATTCACGGTTTGATTGGCTCAACCATGGCCACTTTGCTTTCCGGTGGCACCGTAGTTGTTCCCACAAAATTCAACGCGCTTTCTTTCTGGCGGACGGTGCGCGAAAATCGCGTGACCTGGTACTCCGGAGTGCCCACGATGCACCAGCTTCTGCTGGCGCGGGCGCATCAGAAGCCAGCAGAGGCCGCCTCTCTCCGCTTCATCCGTTCCTGCAGCGCGCCGTTATCGTCGGAGCTGATTCACAAAATAGAGGGACTGTTTGGCGTTCCTTTTGTCGAAGCCTACGGCATGACCGAAGCGGCTCACCAGATGACCTCGAACCCTTTACCTCCACGACACCGCAAGGCGGGTTCGGTGGGAGTGGGCGCCGGTTTGCGCATCAGCATCATGGACAAGGACGGAAATCATCTCGGTACCAATCATCGTGGCGAGATCGCGATTCAAGGTGCCAATGTGTTTCGCGGGTATGAAAACAATGCCGAAGCCAATGCTCGTGCTTTTGTGGACGGATGGTTTCGCACTGGCGACCAGGGGTTTCTTGACTCAGACTGCTATCTGCATTTAACCGGTCGGATCAAAGACATTATCATTCGCGGAGGTGAGAACATTGCTCCTCACGAAGTCGACGAAATATTGCTGAGGCATCCTGCAGTCGCAGCCGCGGTCACGTTCGGCTGCCCGCATCCAACGTTGGGTGAAGAGGTGTGTGCAGCCGTGGTTTTGCACGAACCCCATGGCGCCGCCGAATCGGCACTCATCAGACACTGCCGCGAGTTGCTGGCGGAATACAAGTGTCCCACCAAGATATATCTGGTCGAAAGTATTCCAACTACCGCGACTGGAAAAATCCGCCGGCGTGCAGTTGCCGCAGTGCTCGCGGGCGGGCACGAATGAAATTCCTGATCGCAGGGGCGGGGGCAATCGGAGCCTACATCGGAGCTCGCATGGCCCAGGCCGGATTTGATGTAACGCTGTTCGCGCGCGGGCCGCATCTGCGCGCCATGCAGGAACATGGCGTGCGGATCAAAAGCAGCGAGGGAGATTTCGTGGTGCGCCCCACCCTCGCTAGCTCCCTTGAGGAAGTAGGTCCGGTGGACGTTGTTTTTCTTGGAGTGAAGGCCCACGGCCTGGCCCAACTTGCGCCTCACTTGGGACCGGTGCTGGGACCGGATACTACGGTGGTAAGCACGCAGAACGGAATTCCCTGGTGGTATTTCCAGGGCTTCGGCGGCGAATGGGAAGGATTGCGCCTTGAGCGCGTTGATCCCGGCGGAGTAATCTCCTCCGCCATTGAAACCAAGCGAGTGGTCGGATCCATTATTTACTTTGCCACTGAGATTGCCGCTCCGGGAGTGATTCATCATACCGAGGGCAATCGAATTACTCTTGGCGAACCCGACGGCACGCGCTCCGATCGCATCCGTGCGCTTGCGGAATCGCTGATCGCATCCGGCTTCCGCTGCCCGGTCACCACTCGCATCCGGCAAGAGATCTGGGTAAAGGTTCTGGGCAACGCATCATTCAACCCTGTCAGCGCGCTGACCCGCGCCACTCTGGTTCAGATAGCGCGCGATCCCGGAACGGCTTCCGTGATCCGCAGCATCATGCAGGAAGTCGAAGAGGTCTCTCACAAACTCGGAATGGAGTTGCCGGTTTCGATCGATCAACGCATGGCCGGCGCGGAAAAAGTTGGCGAGCATAAAACTTCAATGCTGCAAGATCTCGAAGCCGGAAGGCCCATGGAATTAGAAGCACTGGTAGGCGCGGTGGTGGAACTGGGAGAGAGGGTAGGGTTAGCCATGACGTCCACCCGCACGGTGTATCACTGTACCAAGCTATTGTCGCAATGCGCTTCCCCACCATGCCATTGAACGTGCGCACCGGGGCTGCTGACGCCTCGAGCCGATATTCTGCCGGCTTGAACCCCGAACTTTTCCCCCGTTCCCATTCGATTGACCGCCAGGGCTTCGATCGGCCTGTTTTCTGCCCCCACAACAAAATGATTTGCTAGACGCTTGACAACCGCTGTATACTCCTCTGGTTTGCTGGTCCACTTATCGGACCACTTGGAGCAACGGTTGCCAGCTCTCCCCAAATCCGACTTCGAGTTTGTTCGAAAGAACAAAGTCTACGAGGAAGTCGCAAGACAGATCGAACGTCTGATTCTGAAAAAATTGAAGCCGGGTGACAAGCTCCCATCGGAACGCGAGCTGGCTGAGATGCTGCAGGTAAGCCGAAGTTCTATTCGAGACGCTATTCGGGGCCTGGAGTTGATCGGTTTGGTCGAACCGCGGCAAGGCGCTGGCACCATCGTTCGCGAAATATCGGCCGACACATTGGTCAATCCTTTTGCGAATGCCTTGAAGCGCAAGCAAGCGATGGTGGGCGAGCTGCTTGATTTCCGCAAAATGCTGGAGCCCCCGTTGGCTGCGCGGGCGGCTACCCACGCTTCTTCTGACGAAGTCTCGGAAATGGCAGACATTCTCCAACGGCAACAGGAAAGATTGTCTCGTGGAGAATCGACCATTGCCGAAGATGCGGAATTTCACTACAGCATCGCTCTGGCTTCGGGAAACAGTGTTGTGCTGAAGGTGATTGACATTCTCATGGACCTGCTGCGCGACACGCGGGAAAGGTCGATGCAGGTGGAAGGTCGACCGGAGAAATCTCTCGCCGGCCACCGGCGAATTCTGGCTGCCATCAAACGCCAGGACGCCGAATCCGCAAAGGCCGCGATGCGGCGGCACATTGAAGACGTGGAAGAGATCGTACTTGACGAGTTTTGACCGCCGGAGTATTTCCTCCGTGGGTTAGCTATTCGCGTTTCGCGCATCATGCAGGACAGGGATTCGCACCCTGCTGATGGCTCCGCCGAGTAATAAGTAGGCTGTCGGCCTGCTAGTCTGGGGATTATCCGTTTGACTGACCTGGCAAATGAAACGGCCGGCATGGCTATCGGGCCTCGTGATGGGGATCGGGCGCACCCGGGACCGGAACCATTCGTCGCCGCCCACAGCCGTCAGCCGCGGAGTGCAAATGATCCCATGACCGATATCACCCCATCCTCTTCCGCGGCGACGCTGAAACTGCGCGTCGCGGAGGCGCGGGTCGAGGATATAGGCCGCGCCGTCGCGAGACTTGCGCCAATCGACTTCGAACGTATGGGTGCACGTGCCGGCGACGTCGTGAAGATCACCGGCAGCGCGGTTGCGGTCGGTCGTGCTGAGTTTTCCGACAATGGCCACGAAGGCATGATCCAGATCGATGGCACGTGCCGCAGTAATTCTGGTGCCGGACTGCAGGAACAGGTAACCGTGTCGCGAGTCGACAGCGAGCAGGCGGTCGCCGTGCGCTTCTCGCCGTTGTGGGTGGGGGCAGCCCCCGCTACCATTGCTCCCGAGCGCATCCTTGAGGACCTTGTGGGCGTTCCGGTGATCGCGGGCTGCGTGGTGCGTGTGCCCACATTTGCCAAGGCGGTGAACTTCCAGGTTGTGCGTACGATTCCTTCCGGGCCGGTGGTGATTGGGAAACGCACCGACATCCGCATCGTGGAAGGCGATCAGACGGTGGCTCGCGCCCCGGCAGTCTCTTACGAGGATATCGGTGGCTTGGAGCGGGAAGTTGCGCGGGTGCGCGAAATCGTCGAGTTGCCGCTGAAGTACTCCCGCATCTTCGAGCGCTTGGGAATCCTCGCGCCCAAGGGTGTGCTGTTATATGGCCCGCCAGGCACGGGAAAAACGCTGCTGGCTCGCGCCGTAGCCGCCGAAAGTCGCGTGCACTTTATTCATCTCAACGGCCCTGAGATTATGCGGAAGTTCTACGGCGAGAGCGAGGCCAAGCTGCGCGAGGTTTTCGAGGAAGCAGCACGCCACGCTCCCTCGATTCTGTTTATCGACGAAATTGACGCGGTCGCTCCCAAACGCACCGAGGTGGTCGGCGAGGTTGAGAAACGCGTGGTGGCGCAGCTTCTCAGTTTGATGGATGGATTTGTCGCGCGCGGGCAGGTCATTGTGATGGGGGCCACCAACATCCCCGAGGTCCTCGACCCGGCGCTGCGCCGTCCGGGCCGCTTCGATCGCGAAATTGAAATCGGCGTTCCGAATACCCAGGCGCGGTTGCAAATTCTCCGGATTCACACGCGCGCCATGCCGCTGGCGGCTGACGTGGATCTTCCCGAGATCGCCGAGCATTCTCACGGCTTCGTCGGCGCCGATCTGGAAGCGCTGGGGCAGGAAGTGGGAATGATCGCGCTGCGCCGCTTCCTGTCGTCTGTTCCCCTCGATACCGACGGCATTGCAGCGGAGGAGTTGGGTTCACTGCAAGTTACGCGCGACGATTTTCTCGCTGGCTTGAAGGAAGTCGAACCCAGTGCGACTCGGGAATTCTTTATCGAGAAGAGTTCGTCGACGTTTTCATCCCTGGGAGGCCTCAACGAGGTAAAGCGGCTTCTTGACGGCGTAGTCGAGCATTCTCATATGCGCGACGAGATCTATGAGCAGGTTGGACTGGCCCCGCCCCGCGGCATCCTGTTGGCTGGACCATCGGGTACGGGAAAGACGGCAATGGCCCGAGCGCTGTCGGGTGAGAAGCAAATTCCGCTCATCGCCATCGACGGTCCGCAACTCTATTCGAAGTGGCTGGGAGAGTCGGAGCGGGCGCTGCGCGAAGTTTTCAAAAAGGCGAGAAGGGCAGCCCCCTGCATTTTGTTCTTCGACACGATTGATGCGGTCGCACCAAAGTTCGGGGCCGATCAATTCGGCAGTGACATCTATCAACGGATTCTCAGCCAGCTGCTGCGTGAGATCGACAACCTGCGCGATGTTAAGGGTGTAATCCTGCTGGCAGCATCCAATCGCCCCGAGCGGATCGACCCGGCGCTGCTGCGCAGCGGGCGCTTCGATTACATACTCCAGTTCGCAAAGCCCAATGCTGCTGACCGGGCCACGATCATGCGCCTGTGCTGTCGCCGTGTACCCTTAGCCCGGGAGGTTGATTTCGAAGACTTCGCTGCGCGGACGGAGGGGCTCACCGGCGCTGACATCGAGAGCTTGTGCAAGAAGGCGACACTGCTGGCGATTGTGGAATTTCAGGAGGGCACACGCCCCGCGCCCTTCGTTGTCTTGCGGAGTGACTTCCTGGCAGTCCTTGAATCGGATCGGGGCAGTCCCGATGAATTGCAGCACGCGAACGAAACTGGCAGGAATGCCCTGGATTCTTGCTCTGACGCATCTACAAACTTGAGTAACCAATGAGGGTTGATCATGAGTTATACCGAACTCACCGTCTGGACGCGCGGCATCATCATGGACAAAGAGGGCCGCGACATCGTTAATTCCATCTCCGCCTCGGCTCGAATCGAAGGCAAATACGCACAGGCGATGGAGAATTACGTCGACAATCCCGATCGCACCAACTGCCCGACGCGCAAATATTGCCGGGTGAGCGACCACATTCTCGAGAATGAACTTACTTACGAAAACGAGAACCCCAATATCGTGGTGCTGGTCGAGGGCACGATGGTCAAAGGCTGGGATTACATGCGCGGCATGCCTCCCGGGGGAACGCTGGTGATCAACACGCATTACACTCCGGACTACATGATTCGTTTCGTCCCCGGCGCGGAGCGGCTGGCGCAACTGGTCTGTGTGGACGCTGCTAAAATTGCCGACCACAAATGGCTTTACTACCGGCTCGGCGAACTCGGACTCGACCGCCTTTCGACCGAAGGCGCCGCCGAGAGAAATAAATCGATCGCGCCGGATATCGCCGCTCCCCTGATTGCGGCTGTGGTCAAAACCACGGGCATCGTCAAGATGAAAACCATCGAGCCCATGATTTCGAACAAGCACGCTTTCGAAGTGGCACTCAACGAGTTGCACATCATGCCGCTGACTCCAGTGGCGGTGTAGGAGAGGATTAAATGTCGACCAAAGGCACTCATATTCCCGACCGGCTTCAGATTCCGTTCGCCGGTATCACCCCCGCGCCTTC
>Ga0307476_10000936_pt1 | contig 19490 bp, 18 predicted proteins | sample atmos_gasesECM2C_2_FD_203314 | JGI IMG/M metagenome (GOLD analysis project Ga0307476, IMG submission 203314) | Hardwood forest soil microbial communities from Morgan-Monroe State Forest, Indiana, United States - atmos_gasesECM2C_05 | ecosystem: Environmental > Terrestrial > Soil > Temperate... | reverse complement strand
CTCGCGCCCCGTGAGCGTGAGCTGCCGGCCATCGAGAGCGACGGCGGGGATATCCGTATGCTGGGCAAGCAGCGCGGCAACCGTGCGAGATACCGGCAGCGAGGCAGTGGTGAGCGCGGCGAGTCCCGCGGCGCAGAATGTTCTTCTTTTCATACGGCTCCTCCGGAGGCGGGCTGCGGGCGAGAGTGCGCCGCCGGCTGCGCGGCGGTCAAGCGCCGCAGCATCCGGGAGCAGCACGACGGCAGTGTCCGCTGTGGCACACTAGCGCGCCGTGCCGGACCGCGCCGGGCGGACATCCGGGAGATCACGTGACCATGATCGCCGTTATCATCGTGAGCGCGGACGCGCAGCGCACGGCGTCGGACTGATGCAGCGGCTGTCGGCACTGCTGCGCCGCCTGGTCGTACTGCAGCCCGGCGAGGGCCGCGTACTTCTCGCCTCGTTCGCAACGCTGCTCTGCACGTTCTCGAGCTACGCCATCCTGCGTCCGGTGCGCGATGCGCTCGGAATCACTTCGGGGCTGGAGACCATCCCGACGCTTTTCTGGGCGGTATTCATCGCCATGCTGCTGCTGCAACCTGTCTACGGATGGCTCACCTCACGCCTGCCGCGATCGCTGTTCTTGCCCTGGGTATATATCTTCTTCGCCGCCAATCTCGTTGGTTTCTGGTTTTGGTTCCGGCTGCAGTCGGACCATACCTGGATTGCGCGTACCTACTTCGTGTGGGTGAGCGTGTTCAATCTTTTCATCCTGGCGGCCTTCTGGGGCCTGATGGCGGACGTGTTTACCCGCGAGCAGGCCGGGCGACTGTTCGGGTTTATCTGGGCCGGGGCGAGTGCCGGAGGCGTAATCGGTCCGTACATAGATAAGATGCTGGCGGTGCCGCTTGGCGCCATCAACCTGCTGCTCATCTCGGCCGCGCTGCTGCTCATCGCGCTCATCTTCATGCGGCTGATCATCCGTTGGCAGCGCAGCCAGGGGATGCAGCTGCCGCGCGCCGCGGCCGCGACACCGAACGACCATGGCGTGGCGCGCGGAGAGCGGGGCGTAGGTGGCGGCGTGCTGGCCGCATTCTCGCAGGTGGCCCGCTCGCCTTATCTGTTGGGTATCGGGGCCTTCGTGCTGCTCATGACATGGGTGAACACGTTCTTTTACCTCGAGCAGCAGGCGTTCGTCGCCAAGGCCTTCACCAGCGCCAACCAGCGCACGCACTTCTTTGCGAGCATCGATCTGTACGTGCAGATCGCATCGCTCGGCATGCAGTTGCTGTTATTCGGCCGGCTGTACCGGTGGTTCGGCATGCGCGTTCTGCTGGCGTTTGTGCCCGTGATGATGACCGCCGGCTATGCGCTCTACGCGATGGCGCCGGCGTTCATGTTGCTGGTAATTGTTTACGCGGTTCGCCGCGTAGCCGATTACGCCATAACGCGCCCGTGCCGCGACGCGCTGTTTACGGTGGTGTCCCGCGAGGAGAAGTACCAGGCGAAAAGCCTTATCGACACCTTTGCGTATCGCGGGGGAGATGCAACCAGCGGTTCGCTGCACAAGCTGCTCACCGACCACGGCGCAGGGCACTCCGCGATCGGCTGGTTCGGTGCGCTCTTCTCGGCCGTCTGGACGGTGTTGGCGCTCGCACTTGGCAGGGCGCAGGAGCGCGCTGGGAAGGCGGCCAGGCCTGCTGACCCGAAGGCCGGCTACCAGCTCTCGCGCTGAAGATCAGGCACGCCGAGGGCAGTGGGGACACTCATTCCAATCTTTTGCGCCGGCGATGCCGCAGCGGCCGGCTCGTCGCTCGCGTGCGTGCGGATGCAGGCGGCGCCGGTGCAGCCGCAACGGCCGGTGAGCCTGTAACCGTGGCGGACCCTTCAGGGCGCGGAAACGCCGCCGCCATCTGACGCAGCCAGCCAAGGAGCTGCTGCACCTTCGGCATCGTGACGTAGCTCTCCGGGCACACGAAGTAGTAGGCGCTCGGACAGGGTGCGATGCGCTTGCTCGCCCGCACGATGCGGCCGGCGGCCAGGTCCTGGGCGACGAGCGACCATCGCGACAGCGCAAGTCCCTGGCCCTGTTCGGCGCCGGCCAGCACGGTGAGGGAGTCGTCGAAGGCCGTGCCCCGCTCGCGCCACTCGCTCTCGCCCGGATGCAGCCACAGCGACCACTCCTCGTCGGATGAGCGCAGTAGCGGGAAGCGCTGCAGATCCGCGGCATCGCGCAGCGGGCCGTACTTCGCCAGCAGCTCGCGCGTGCACACCGGTATGAACCACTCGTCCAGCAGCTTCTCGTTGTAGAGCCCGGCGCTCGGGCCCGGGGTCATGCGTACCGCGGCGTGAAAGTCGCTGCTGGTGAAGTCGACCGGGGTGCGCGAAGTATGGATGCTCAGTTGTATGTCCGGATGAGCGTCGTAAAACTGCGGCAGGCGCGGCAGCAGCCACTTCTGCAGGAACGAGGCGAGTGTGCTGATGTTGAGTGCGCCCGCGAGTCGATCCTGACGCAACTGCCGCATCGACTGCTGCAGGGCGCCGAGCCCGCGTCGCACTCCGGGAAGGAGCAGCTCACCCTCCGCGGTCAGAGCGACGCTGCGGCCGCTGCGGTGGAACAGTCGGACCCCAAGGTATTCCTCGAGCGTCCTCACCTGCATCGAGACCGCCGCCGGCGTCACGTGCAGCGCTTCCGCCGCCTCAGCAAAGCTCAGATGCGCGGCCACGCTCTCGAACACCCGCAGCCCGTTGAGGGGCAGCCGGTCGAATCCCGCTGATCGTTCAGTTTTTCTTAAGCGTCTGTCAGACATCGCGTTTGCTGACCTGCGGCCCCGGGACCAGACTGTGCGCCATCGAGAAGCGAGGTTAATCCCATGAAAGCCAGCACTTTTGTAGCGTTCCTGTTAGCACTGACGGTCTCGACGGCGGGTTTCGCCGGGATCGGCTATCTCTTCACGCGACCCGCCGCGTGGCACCAGCATCATTCAGTAGAACTGATGCTACAGGGCTGAACCTGCGCCGACAACATCGGCTGGGAGAAGCGCATGAGCGAGGCGAATCCGGTTGTCGTATCCGCTGAGGCGGTTCGGGACGGTCTCTTGCCGGCGGCGGCGGCTCAGGTGCCGGCCGTGCGGGCCGAGATCGAGTTTCTCGATCCGCGCATCGAGCGGCCGTTCGCCTGGGCGCACGAGACGCCGCCGCCCGGCATAGCGCCGACGGCGCGTTTCGTGAGCCATCCCGTGCGCATCGAGGACGTCCGGGGCCGCAAGCCGCTGCGCCTCGATGAGCATGGCGCGATGCTGCTGCGCTCGCCGACGCGAGTGCGGCGCTTCGCCGACGAGGTCCACGTGCGCGAGCGCTACTACCGTGAGTGCGCCGAGATCATCCAGGCCGCCGTCGGCGCCGACCGGGTCGTCGTGTTCGATCACAACGTCCGCCGGGGGAGCGCCTTGCCGGTGCGGGCCGGCCGCCGCGATCTCGGCAGGCCGGTGCATCACGCGCATACCGATTACACGCCCCACTCGGCGCTCGAGCGTCTGCGCAAAGAGATGGGAGCACAGGCCGAGCAGAGGCTGTCGCGCTATATGCAGCTCAATCTCTGGCGCCCGATACGTGAGCCGGTGCGCGATGCGCCGCTCGCTCTGTGCGATGGCGCGACCGTGACGCCCGCAGCGCTGCGGCGCGTCGAGCTGCGCTACCCGGATCGAACGGGCGAGATCTACTACCTCGTGTACGAGCGCCGTCAGCGCTGGTACTTCGCCTCCGACATGGCGGTCGATGAGGCGTGGCTCTTCAAGAATTTCGATTCGGCCCCTCCGGGACGTGCCCGCGCGGCGCCGCACAGCGCATTCACGGACCTGCGCCACCAGGAGGCGCCGCCACGCGAGAGCATCGAGGTGCGGGCGCTGGCGATCTTCAGGTGAAAACGCCTTCCTACAGCGAACCGCCGGTCATCTGACAGATGCGTCTGATTGAACCGGTTGTAATCAATCGCTGACTGGAGGAGCTAACTCATGAAAACCATGACCTGCAAGGAGCTCGGCGGCCCGTGCGATCAGCATCTCGCGGCGCAGACGTGGGAAGAGATGGTGAAGAAAATGACTGCTCATGTGATGAAGGAACACCCTGCCACCGCGAAGGAGATGGAGAAGATGCACAACGACGACCCGCAGCGGTGGGGACGGGAGACGAAGCCTAAATGGGACGCCAAGCCGCAGGCTTGAGCCCACCTGCGGTCTGGCCGCGATTGCCTACGCCGCCGACGACTCGAGCTCGCCGCTCTCTGCGGGCGGACTGCCGGCGGCGCCGGCGCGGAGATCCTGGGCCGCGGCGACGACCTCGTCGGCTTTCGCGAAGCGCTCGCCGCGCGGCTTGGCAAGCAGCCGTGTGAGGAAAGGCGCGTAGCGTGCGAGATCCGGCGGCAGCACGGGGACGGGCCCACTGACGTGCTGCTGCAGCACCTCCATGGCCGTCGTGCCGACGTAGGGCTTCTGCCCCGTCAGCAGCTCGTAGAAGATGACGCCGAGACTGTAGAAGTCCGAGCGCGCATCGAGCGACTCGCCGAGAGCCTGTTCGGGACTCATGTAGTAAGGCGAGCCGAGCAGTACGCCGGTCTGCGTATTGATCGTGCCGCCGTCGAGCGAACGGGCCAACCCGAAGTCGATGAGCGCAACGCCGTCGTTCTCGCGCAGCATCACGTTGGGCGGCTTCAGATCGCGGTGAACGAGTCCGGCCGCGTGCACCACCTCGAGGGCCGCGGCGATCTCGATCACGTAGTGCAGTGCCTCCTGCTCGCTCACACCCCGCTGGATGCGCGCCTTGAGGTCGCCGCGCGGCAGGTACTCCATCGCGAGGTACTCAAAACCGCCATGCACGCCGTAGTCGTAGATCTCGACCACGCGCTGGCTGCGTACCGACATGATGGCGGTGTACTCGCGCTCGAGAAACTGCCGGCCGGCCGCCTCGTCGCGCAAGGTCTTGCTGACCTTGAGTGCCACGTTGTGACCGCGCTGGATGCTGTTGGCTAGATAGACGACGGCCTTCTCGGACTCGCCGATCCTCAAGCGCAGCGTGTAGCCCGGAATGATCTGGGCGTCTGCGCCGGCGAGCAGCGCTGCGATGCCGGTAGGCGGCAGTGCCGCAGCATCCTCGGGCGCAGGCTCCGTGGAAGCAGGTGCGGCTCCAGCCGCGTCCGCTGCAGCGGGCGGCGGGGGGAGCGCACTCGCCTGGGGCGCATGGCGGGCAGCGTCGCGGGCCAGGTTGGCGAGACTTGCCAGGCGGCGCGCGACGCGCCGCTCGACGCGTCGCAGCGCCACGCGAACTGCCGTGCTCAATCGCTCGGGTGTCAGCAAGCGCTTCGGCAGGTAGTCCGCGGCACCGAGCTGCAGGGCGCGAACCGCGGTGAGCTCGTTGCCCTCGTCAGCGAGGACGATGACCGCGGGGGTCGCCGGCTGCTCGCGCAGCCGACGCAGCAGCGCGAGACCTTGTGAATCCGGGTCTTCGGGGCTCGAGCCGAAGCTGGCTCCCAGCAGCAGCAGATCGCAGTCGCGGCCCGAGGCGCTGCTGCACCAGCGCTCGAACTCCGCGACGTTGAGCATGCTGACACTCGCCTTCGGGCAGAGCACGTCGAGGTGATGGCGCAGCCACTCGCTGTAGCGGACGTCGTCGTCCACGACCATGACGCGCGCCCGCGCGGCTTTTTCCTGCGCGCCCATCAACGCACCTTGAAGCGGATTCGAAGCTGCGCGCGTCGGCTCACCGCCCGCCCGTCCTGCAGCACCGGCTGGTAGCGCCATTGCGTGACCGCAGCGAGTGCTGCCTGCTCGAAAAGGCCGGCAGGTTGCGCGGCGACGACCGCGAGTGCGCTGACCGTACCGTCCTCGTTCACCACGAAGTGCAACTCGACCCAACCGTCGATTCCGCGCCGCTGCGCGTCCTGCGGATATTGCGGGGCCACGTAGCGCGTGCGCACCAGCATGTTCTCGTTGACGTAAGTCTCTACGGGCTCCCGGCTGCTGCTCGTGGCGGCCTGCGCCTGCGTCTCGAGTGCGCTAATGGTCGCCGCATCTGCGCCGGCGCCGCGTGCTTCAGCGAGCCAGTGCCCGGCGGCTTCGGGGTCGTGTCGCGCGAGCGCGTGGCGCGCTTCTTCGAGTGCGCGCTGACCGGAGGCCGAGCGTGCCTCGGCGCTGGTTGCGGCGCGCAGCTCCTCCACCTGTTGGCGCAGGTCCGTCACCTGCGCGGCATCGGCGCCGACTTCTGCGACCGCCGTGGTCCAGCTGTCGGCGGCGTCGAGGTTGCGAGCGGCGAGCGCCTGGCGCGCTTCGCTCTCGAGCCGGGCGATGAGGTCGCGGACGGCCTCGACGACGCGTGCATCCTCCGGTGCGAGCGTGCGCGCCGACTCGATGTAGAAGCGCGCGTTGTCCTCGGCCGGTGCGATCAGCTGCGCGCGACTCAGCGCGTCCCGGGCACGGCCGAGGTAATCGGCGACGCGTGAATCGAGCTGCTGCTGCGCGAGCGCATCGCGGGCCTCATCGACCAGCTCCGGCCGGCGCTCACCGTGCGCGGCGTCATCGAGCACCGCGAGCGCGCCGGCGACGTTGCCATGAGCAGCAGCGCGCTGCGCCCTCTCGAGCACGGCCTGCTCGCGGGCGGCTCCAATCTGACCGAGCAGGAAGGCGACGCGCGGATGCTGCGGATCGATCGCGCGCGCTTGGCTTGCAAGCGCCTGCGCGGCATCGAGCTGCCCCTGCTGTAGCTGCACCTCCGCGGAGCCGAGCAGTCGTCCGATCACCTGCTCGATCCCGTTGAGCGCGCGCGGGTCGCGCGCGTTGCGGCGCAGGGCCTCGCGGTAGAGGTCGGCGGCGCTTGCGCCCGTCGGCGTGGTGAGGCTTCCGGCGCTCAGCGCCTCGTCGGCGCGGCGCAGAAGAGCCTCGAGCTCGGCATCCTGGCGCGCGCCGCTCGGCGGGTTCGCAACGGACGCGGGCCCGGCGCCGTGCGGCGACGAATGCGGCGGCGGATTCAGTGCGATCCAGACGAAGGGCACGGCGAGCGCCGCCAATGCGAGCGCCGCACCCCACCACAATCCACCACGTCGCGATCCTGGCGGCATCGGGGAACGCTGCAGGGGAGCCGGCAGCGCGTGCATCTCCGCATGGCGCCGCCAGGCGGCCTCGACGAACAGCCGCACCCGCTGCTCGGAGACGGGCTTGTGCAGGAAGCGATGGACCGAGCCGTCGGCGATCTGCGTCGAGAGCAGGGTCTGCTCCTCGATACCCCCCGAGACGATCAGCACCAGCTCGGGGAACTGCGCTACCAGACGCTGGGTGAGCTGCGCGAGGGGCGAGGCGATCGCCGCGCTGTCGAGTACCGCGACGCCTGCATGATGCTTCAGGAGGTGGCCGGAGAAATCGATCTCCGAGCCCGCCGGGCATATCTCGTGCGCAGGATCGCTGACCTTGCGAAGCGTTTCGAGAAGCTGCGCATCCTGCGTCAGGATGAGCAGCGGCAGAGCCGCGCGCGCGGAGCGGCCGGACGCATCGCCAGCAGGCACCGTCAACGCTGGCTCTTGCCCCGAGGGTTTTGAGGCCGCGACTGTCACTATGTAAAAAAGCCCCGCGGGGGTGAAGGAAGCGGGATTTAAGATGACTTAAGCGCCGGGACCTGTCGCTAGCGGCGCAGGATTTCTGTGAAACTCATCATCTTGTGCGCCTGCCCGCGTGCGCTTGCGGGCCCTCGCGGCTCATTCCCGCGGCAGCAGAAACCTCGAGCCGTTGTAGGTGAGGACGGCCCCCTCGGGGGTGATGCTCTCGACGTGCACGCCTTCGGGGGTCGCGTCGCCCTCGTGGAGCTTGTGCATGTTGATCATCACGAAGCGATCCTGTGGACGCAGCGCGAACACATGCAGGTCGAGCCGCAGCTGTGGAATCTGCGTGCCCGGAGTCGCCGCTGCGTCCTGATACAACGGCACACCGGCCGCCGTGCCGCGGCGTACCCGACCGTTGAACTGTCCGCTCGGGGCAGGAGCCTCCTCCTGCGCCGGGGCATAGTCGTCAGGGTTGGTACCGTCCGCCGGGGGAGCTGAGGCTCCCGCGCCCGCCGCACTCGTGGTGGCACCGGTGACGGCACCCGGGGTGACGGGTGTCGAAGGCTGGGGTAGCGCAGCCACCGGGGCCGCTGACGGGACGCTCCCCGCCGCCGAGGGTGGCGGTGCGGTGAGCGGCGGGGTGCCGGCGGCAGCCCTGGCGAGCACGGTGGAAGGGGGCGGAGCCTCGAGGGTGGCGGCAGGTGCCCCTGCGGCGCTGCCTGCGCCGGCGCCTGCTGCAGATACAGCGGCCGTCGCGGGCGCCCCATCGCCCCCAGCGCCTGCGCTCGCCGTGTGGCGCATCAGCAGCCACATGACGATACCGAGATTGACTACCAGGAGCACCGCGATCGCGATCGCCCACGCGGGAAGGCGTGTGCGCGGCGGAGCGACCTTTACCTCGAAGAACGCAGGGCCGTTCTGCCGTTGGCGGTCGCTCTCGGATTTCTTCAGTGCATCCAGGATGAAGGACATCAGTTACCCGCCATGATGAGCATCCGCCGCCGAAAGCAGTGGTGCATCGGGACCAGCCACGGCGCTCGCGAGCGCGATCTGGGTTTGTACACCCGCAATGCCGTCGACGACCAGCTGGTGCTGACGTTGGAACTCCCGGACCAGGGAGCTCAGCTCCGGATCGAAAACGTCGCTCGCCGGCGCATCCGGCGCGGAGCCGTGCAGCCGCTCGAGGCTCTGCCGCAGCCAGCGTACCTGCTCGCCGCGCATGCCCACCGAGAGCGACTTGACGGGCGAGCTCGCCGGCCGCCACAGCATGACGAAGTCTCCGAGCCAGTAGTGCGAGAGCTCGCCGAGTCCCACGGTGCGGTCACCGCCGAGCTCGAGCCGGGCCTGCTCATCATCGAGGGCGGTCAGGACGACCTGATGACTTGAGCCCGAGCCATCGTTCAGCAGCAGGATCGCCGGATGATTGTAGAGGCGCAGCTGGCCGAATGAACCGCGCTCGGCGACGCACGCGAGACCCTGTTGCAGTGCCTGGGTGCAGGGGTCGGTGCCGTTCGGCTGGTACTTCGCGCGCCACAGTCCGAAGAGCTTGCCGAAGGCGCTGTCAGTGTCCGTTTCGCTGGCGTGCTGTGAGAGAAGCTGCGCGAGCTGTTGCGCCGAGGCAGGCTGCGAGGTCGAAGCTGCGGCAGATGACATTGCGTTGCCCGAGGAGGCGGTGCCCGTCGTGGCGGATGGCGTCGGTGCGGCGGCAGGCGCCGTCTGCGCAGAACTCGCCGGCTTTGCGGAGGGTGCAGCGTGTCCGCGCGCGTTCCACGGCTGGAAATTCCATGCCGCGAACGTGATCGCGGCGAGCCCCACGGCAACCGCCGCCGTCGCCACCCACGGCAGCCAGTGGGGCGCAAAGCGTCGGCCGAAGACCTCGGTGGCGGCACTGCGCACCAGCGCCGGGGTTACCCGGTGTCGATCCAGCGAATAGGCGCCGAGAAGCGCGCGATCGCAGATCACGTTGATGACTCGCGGCACACCCGCCGAGAGGCGGTAGACGGCGCCAAGTGCGGCGGGCGAAAAGATGTCGGTGGTCGCACCCGCAACTCGCAGGCGATGGCGCACGTAGGCGCTGCACTCCTCGCGGGAGAGCGGATTCAGGTGATAGCGGCCGGTGATGCGCTGAGCGAGCTGGCGCAGCTCATTGCGCGCGAGCAGCTCGCGCAGCTCCGGCTGTCCGATGAGAATGATCTGCAGGAGCTTCTGCGTGTTGGTCTCGAGATTGGTGAGCAGCCGCACCTGCTCGAGAACGGCCGGCGAAAGGTTCTGCGCCTCGTCCACGACCAGCACCACGCGCCGACCCCCGGCATGCGCGCGCAGCAGGTAATGGCTGAGGATGTCGACCAGCTCCTTCAGACTCTCGAGCGCCGAGTCCGGCACGCCGATGCCGATCTCCTCGCAGATCGTGAGGAGAAATTCGGGCGCGGTCACCTTGGGATTCAGGATCAGGGCGATCTCGGCGTTCTTCGGCGTCTGCGCGAGCAGCGAGCGCACGATGGTGGTCTTGCCGGTGCCGACCTCGCCGGTCAGCTGCACGAACCCGCCCGCTTCGTTGATACCGTACAGCAGGTGAGCCAGCGCCTCCGCGTGGCGCTCGCTGAGGAACAGGTAGCGCGGATCGGGGGTGATCGCGAACGGCTTCTCGTTGAGGCCGAAGAAAGTGAGGTACATGAGGCAGTGCTACTCGATGGTGTTTCCGCGACGCAGCGCCCGGCCGCCGAAGCGTTCGCGGGCCTCGTCCAGAGCCGCGTCGAGCCGGCCGTCCTTCTCGAACAGGCCCAGCTGGGCGGCAGGCGTCAGCTCAGTGAGGACCACCCCCAGCAGACGAAGTTTCGCACCGGGGTTGGCCGCGAGCCACCGGCTGAGCAACTCGTCCGCAACGCCCGTCACGGCGCGCGCCTCGCAGGTGGGCGGTGCCACCGCCCGCTGGCGCGTAAAGGTCGCGAAATCACCCCGCCGGATTTTCACCCCGATACAGCCCGCGACCAGCTCGCGTGCGCGTAACCGGGCGGCGGCGACGTCGGCCAGGCGGGCCAGGTGCCGGCGCAGGGTGCGCACGTCGGCGATGTCGTCCTCGAAGGTGTCCTCGGCGCTCAGGGACTTCTCTTCCACTTCGGGCAAAACCGGGCGCTCGTCGAGACCTGAGGCGCGGTCGCGGATCCAGCCGCTGTAGCGGCCGAAGAGCGGCCAAAGCACCGCATCCGGCGCGCTGCGCAGCTCTCCGAGGGTATGGATGCCCGCGGCCTCAACCCTCGCGCCTGCCTTTCGCCCGAGTCCCGGCAGCCGACGGACCGAGAGCGGATCGAGCACCTCGCGCACCCGCTCCACGGTCACGACGGTGAGACCGTCGGGCTTGGCAAGGTCGGAGGCGATCTTCGCCACCAGCTTGTTCGATGCGACGCCGACCGAGGCGGTCAGTCCCGTGCGCTCGCGGATGCGCGCCTTGATGCGCCGCGCGATCTCGGGCGCGGCGCCGAGGTGCTCCTGGCTGGCCGTCACGTCGAGGAAGGCCTCATCGAGCGACAGTCCCTGCACGAGTGGCGTGATCTCATGAAACACGCCGAAGACCATCCGCGAGACCTCGCTGTAGCGCTGCATGCGCGGACGCACGCAGATCGCCTGCGGACAAAGACGCAGCGCCGTGCGCATCGGCATCGCGGAGCGCACGCCAAAGGTGCGCACCTCATAGCTCGCGGCGGCGACGACGCCGCGCCCGCCTTCCCAACCGACTACCACCGGTTTGCCGGCGAGCGAAGGATCATCGTGCTGCTCGACGGACGCGTAGAACGCATCCATGTCGACGTGCAGAACGGCGCGGGACATGACTTATGCCTATTGCGCGACCGTGATGGTGATTTTCTTCGACATCACCGGCGGGTTGTGCGGGAGGTGCGTCGCATCGGCGAACAGCAGCTGCAGCGTGTGTTTGCCCGGGGAGAGCGTGAGGCTCGTTTCGGTCTGCCCCTTGCCGAAGTGCACGATCTTGTCGCTAGCTGGCAGAGGGGCGTTCATGTCCGCCGGCGGATCGGTGTCGATCAGCAGGTGATGATGGCCGCTGTTTTCGGCCTGCGTGCCCGCCGGCGCGATCACCATGCCTTTGAGGCCGAATTTCACCACGAACGGGTTGTGGACGGTGGCGCCGTTCTTCGGCGTGATTATGAACACTTTCGCGCCGGGAGGCGAAGGCGTGCGCTCCTGCGCACCGGCGAGCGGCGCGGCGAGCGAGGCGGTCAGGATCAGTGCGGTCATCAGCAACATGCGCATCGAGGGCTCCTTCACAGTGTGAGGACGCTATAAACGACAGTGAGAGCGAGCATCAGCGCGCCACTCACCACGTAGCAGAACGACACCACCACGAGCTTCGCGAACGTGAGCGCGCGGCCTTGCCCGTAGACCACCCGCATGGAGCGGAACATGTACCACGGGATGTAGAGAACGGTCGCGGTGCGCACCGGCGAGCCGCCGATTGGGAGCAGCGCCGCCAGCATCCCGCTGAGCGGCAGGAGCAGGAACACGAACGCGTGGTTGTGCAGGAACAGCAGCAGGTGCTCCACGTAATAACGCCGGGGGCGCCAGTACATCAGCATCATCGCCCCGGCGAGCAGCGGCAGGAACACGAACATCGCGCGTGGCACGTTGTGCAGGTACGCCTCGGTAAGATCGCGGCCGTTGTCTGCGACCAGTCGCGGGCAGGCCCTCTGCCAGACCGGCAAGACCTGTTTCTGCAGCGGCCCCTGGTAGTCGACGAGCTTGCTGCAGATGCGCGTGGCACGCTGCTCTACTGATTCTCCAGGCAGCGCCGGACTGGTAACGCTGGTGGTCCCAGCGGCGATCGGCTTTACCGCGGCCGTCGGCGCCCCATGGTCGTCGGCCCCGATCTCCAGCACGTGCGCGGGCCGGTGAGCGATGGAAGCCCACAGGAAGAACGCGACCGACAGCACCAGGTACAGCCGCACCGGAGGCAGGTAGCTCGCACGACGGCCGTGCAGAAACTCCCGCGTCAGGTAGCCGGGCTTGAAGAGCAGCGCCAGGAGGGTGCGCCACAACCGCGAGTCGGCATGCGTGAGGTCTTCGGTGGCAACCGTCGTGAAGTGCCACAGCGAATGTACCGGCGGCTCGAGCCGCTGCCCGCAATGGCCGCAGTAGCGGTCCTGCACCGCGCTACCGCAGTTATCGCAGAGTGTGACGCCCGCCGCTGCAGCCTGTGCGGCCGCGGCGCCCGCCGTGGCCGAGTTTGGCGCGATGGGTCTCGCGGGCGCGTTGGAGGCTTCGGGCGTTGTCGGAGGCAGGCGCTCGGCCGGCGGTGCCGCGGTGATGCTCATGCGACGTGCGCGCTCGATCTCGAAGCGTCCTCGGGCTCCCGGGCACTCAGGGTGCCGAGCGCATGGGGATCGAAGTCATCGACGTTGATGAGGTCCATGACCTTGCGGTCGTACTCGCGCAGCGCCGCCGCCTCGGTTTGCGAGACGATGCCGGCAGCGAGTGCCTGCTGGATGCGGCCCGGGAGGTCGAGCGCCACGACCCGGCCGGTCTTCACGCCCTCGATGCGAATGCGCTTCTCGAGCGGCTCGAGATCCACCGCGAGCAGCAGCGCCTCCTGCAGGAGCCCGAGCGGATTTCCCGGCTCGAGCCGCCAGTAGATGTACTGGCAGAGCCGCTCGCGTGAGTCGGTGGGGCTCGTCACCAGCGCTGCGACGTGGCGCGCGAGCCGATCCCCGGGCGCCGAATAGATTCGTCCGCGGGGGAAGATGAGCGCGCGCATCACGCCAGAGAGCGCGCGGTTGGGAAAATTGCGCAGGAACCCGTGCAGCTCTTCCTGTGCGCGGTAGAGGAGATTGCGGCAGGCCCATTCGACGACCGGCAGATCCTCCTCGGGGCGGCCCTGATTCTCGTGGTGCTTGAGCACCATGGAGGCCAGATACATGCAGGAGAGCACGTCGCCGAGGCGTGCAGACAGGCCTTCTTTCTTCTTCAGGTATCCGCCGAGCGCCAGCATCGCGACATCGACCGCGAAGGCGAACGATGCGGAGAAACGCACCACGTGCTGGTAGTAGCGCGCGGTCGGCCCCTGGACCGGAGGCCGCGTGAAGCGCGCATGAGTGAGCGCCATGATGAAGGAGCGCACGGCGTTCGAGATGCTGAAGCCTATGTGCGCAAACAGCGCCCGATCGAACCGGTCGACGCCCCGAGTGCGGTCGCTGTCGTGCGCGGCGGTCATCTCGCGCAGCACGAACGGATGGCAGCGCACCGCGCCCTGGCCGAAGATGATGAGATTGCGCGTCAGGAGATTCGCGCCCTCCACCGTGATCGCAACCGGCACGATCTGGTAGCCGCGGCCGAGATAGTTGTTGGGGCCGAGCATGATGCCCTTGCCGCCGTGCACGTCCATGGCGTCATTCGCCACCTGCCGTCCCATCTCGGTGACGTGGTACTTGAGCATCGCCGAAGGCACCGACGGCTTCTCGCCGCCGTCGATCGCGCCTGCGGTGACCGAGCGAGCCGCGTCCATGGTGTAGGTGAGGCCTACCATGCGTGCGATCACGCTCTCCACGCCCTCGAATTTGCCCACCGGCAGATTGAACTGGGTGCGGATGCGGGCGTACGCCCCCGTTGCCCACACGCCTGCCTTGGCGGCACCGGTGGCATTGGAAGGCAGCGAGATGCAACGGCCGACCGAGAGCTGCTCGACCAGCATCCGCCATCCGCTGCCGGCCATCTTTGGCCCGCCGATGATGCACTCGAGCGGCACGAACACGTCCTTGCCGTGAATCGGGCCGTTCTGAAAGGGAATGTTGAGCGGGAAGTGACGCCGGCCGATGCTGATGCCCGGCAGATCGCGCGGAATGAGCGCGCAGGTGATGCCGATGTCGCTCTTTCCGCCGAGCAGGCCCTCGGGATCGAACATACGGAAGGCGAGCCCGATCACGGTGGCCACCGGTGCGAGGGTGATGTAGCGCTTGGAGAAGTTGAGCTTGAGGCCGAGCACCTCGCGACCGTCCCACATGCCGCGGCAGACGATGCCCGTGTCGGGAATGGAGCTGGCGTCGGAGCCGGCGCGCGGACCGGTGAGCGCGAAGCACGGCACTTCCTCGCCGCGCGCAAGCCGTGGCAGGTAGTAGTTCTTCTGCTCCTCGGTGCCGTAATGATTGAGGAGCTCCGCCGGGCCGAGCGAGTTCGGCACGGCCACGGTGGAGGATGTCGTGGCGCTGCGGCTCGCGATCTTCGCCAGCACGCACGAGTGCGCGTAGGCGGAGAATTCCAGTCCGCCATATTTCTTCGGGATGATCATCGCGAAGAAGCCGCGTGACTTGAGGAATTCCCAGACTGCGGGCGGCAGGTCGCCGAGCTCGTGGGTGATGTGCCACTCATCGAGCATGCGGCAGAGCTCCTCGCAGGGGCCGTCGAGGAATGCGCTCTCAGCTGCGGAGAGCTGTGGCGGGCGCGCTTTAAGCAGTTTCTCCCAGCGCGGCGCGCCGGTGAAGAGCTCGCCGTCCCACCAGACCGTGCCGGCCTCGAGTGCCTCTTTCTCGGTCTGCGACATCCGCGGCAGCAGCCGCAGATACGCGCGCATGAAGGGGCGGGTGATGATCGCCTTGCGCAGCGCTCGCACATTGAGCAGCCACAGTGCGACAACCAACAGTCCCAAAAACCCCTTCCACACTCCCGCAGGCGCACCGAGCACCGTGTACGCGGCGAACAGCACCGTGAACGTTACGGTGAAGGCGAGCAGCGACAGACGACGGTAGGCGAGAAACAATACCGCGGCGATGAAGAGCAGCGTGATGACACCGCCGACCTGCGTGACCGCATAGGCCGCCGCGGCGATGAGGATCAGCGAGATGATGGCGCCGAGCATCGGGCGTTCGCTTCAATCTCAACCGAGAAGATTGCGCACCCCTTCGCGCTCCTCGCGCAGCTCAGCCCACGTGGCGTCCATGCGCTTGCGGCTGAACTCGTCCACTGCGAGTCCCGGCACGATGCGGTACTCGCCGTTGGCTACCGTCACCGGATAGGAGTAGATGACGCCCGCGGAGATGCCGTAGCTGCCGTCGGCCGGCACCGCCATGCTCACCCAGTCGCCCTCGCCCGTGCCGTGCACCCAGGTGTGGACGTGGTCGATCACCGCCGCGGCGGCCGAAGCCGCCGAGGAGGCGCCGCGCGCTTTGATGACCGCGGCACCGCGCTGCTGCACGGTCGGAATGAAGTTCTCCTCGACCCACTTCTGATCCACCAGCGAGCGCGCCGGCTTGCCGGCGACGAGCGCGTGCGAGAGGTCGGGGTACTGCGTCGCCGAGTGATTTCCCCAGATAGTCATGCGACGAACGTCAGAGACGTGCGTGCCGGTCTTCACCGCGAGCTGCGAGAGCGCACGATTGTGATCGAGCCGCGTCATCGCGGTGAAGTTACGCGCTTCGAGATCGTGCGCGTTGGCCTGCGCGATCAACGCGTTGGTGTTGGCGGGATTGCCGACGACCAACACCTTCACCTTGCGATCGGCGACTGCGTTCAGCGCCTTGCCCTGGGCGGAGAAGATCTGCGCGTTGGCGAGGAGGAGATCCTTTCGCTCCATACCGGGGCCGCGCGGACGCGCACCGACGAGCAGCGCGACATGGCAGTCGCGGAAGGCAATCTGCGCATCGTCGCTCGCCACCACCTTGCCGAGCGTCGGGAAAGCGCAGTCCTCGAGCTCCATCACTACGCCCTGCAGCGCCGCGAGTGCCGGCGTGATCTCGAGCAGATGGAGGTTCACACGCTTCTGCGGTCCGAGAAGCGCCCCTGAGGCGACCCGGAAGGCGAGCGCATAGCCGATCTGGCCGGCGGCGCCGGTGATGGCAACGTTGACGGCAGCTTTCATGTGGATGAGCTCGTAGCGGCAATTCGGTTCGGGGAAGGAGGGCGGGGATTCTAGCCTGCGTGCCCCGAGCCCGTAGGCCGCGCAGCCGGCACTCAAACGCTTTCGACTGCCGTGCTCTCCAATGCGCGGGCCGGGAATTCAGGCCGAGAGCCCTCCCATGAAGCCTGAGACGCCCTGGCGGCGCTCAAACGCGCCGGAGGCCTCGCTGCGGGGCTCTCAGACCAGAAAAGCCGCCTGGCGGCCTCAGCGGCAGGCCATCGCAGCCACCCAAAAATCTCGTGTGATATGGCTTGACACTTAAGTAGTGTGCTAGTAAAGTACAACACCAATGAGGCAGTGCACCCAGGCGGCCTCAGAGAAGAGAAACCTGAACCTGAACCTGAACCTGAACCACTAGGAGAAGACCATGAACGCATTCGTATCGACCCTCACTCGCGATCTGACCTGCGCCGCTGCCGCCGCCGTCATCACGCTGATTGCCGCCGCGAGCTTCGTCCAGTCGACGTCCGCGCCGCCATTCGGTCAGCCGATCGCCGTGACGAAGACGGTCGCCGTGCAGGCGGGTCAGCACGCCTGAGGACGGGGAGAAGGACCCGTTGATGTTTGCTTTGTAAGGACGAGGAACCATGAACACGTACGTCTCAATCGCTCTTCGCGACCTGGCATGCGGTGCAGCTGCGGCCCTGATCACGCTGATCCTCAGCGCGGCCTTCGTGCAGTCCACGGCGACTCCTCCCGGGAGCCACGCCGTCGGCAGCCATGCGACTCGGGTGTTCGTCGCGCTGCAGCCACGGGACGCCTGGTTCGGCCAGCCCGAGCCGGCCGTTTTGGTAGATTAGTTCGCTAATCAGCCGTTACAGGCGCCATGGACACGCTCATGGATCCGCAGTGGGATGACAGCGCACCGATCTATCGGCAGCTGCGGGACCGAGTGGTGGCGATGATCCTCGAGGGCGCGCTCAAGGAAGGAGACCCGCTGCCCTCGGTGCGCAGCGTCGCCGCGGACTTCCGCCTGAACCCGCTCACCGTGCTCAAGGGCTACCAGCAACTGGTGGATGAGCAGCTCGTCGAGAAACGCCGCGGGCGCGGGATGTTCGTGAGCAGCGGCGCCCGCAAGGCGCTGCTCAAGGATGAGCGTCAGCGGTTCCTCGAAGACGAATGGCCGAAGGTGTACGCGACCATCCAGCGCCTTGGACTGTCGCAGGACGAATTGCAGCGCGCGGCCGAGGCGGCGGGACCGGCGGCTCCGTGGCCGGCGACCAAGCTGGAATCAGGTGAGAAAGATGACAGCAGCAATTGAGGCACGCGGCCTCACCAAGTCCTACGGCGCGACGCGCGCGCTCGACGCGGTGAGCTTCGCCGTCGAGCCGGGCCGTATCGTCGGCCTCATCGGCCCCAACGGCGCCGGCAAGACCACCGCGCTCAAGGCGATTCTCGGGCTCACGACTTTCGAGGGCGAGCTCAGTGTGCTCGGGCTCGATCCGCGCCGTCGACGCGACGCGCTCATGCGCGAGGTCTGTTTCATCGCCGACGTCGCGGTGCTGCCGCGCTGGCTGCGCGTTGCGCAGGCGATCACCTATTGCGAGGGCGTGCACCCGCGCTTCGATCGACGACGCGCCGAGGAATTTCTGCGCAAGACTGACATCCGGCCGACGAGCCGCGTGCGCGAACTCTCCAAAGGCATGGTGACGCAGCTGCATCTGGCGCTCACCATGGCGATCGACGCGCGCCTGCTGGTGCTCGATGAGCCGACGCTCGGCCTCGATCTGCTCTACCGGCGCAAGTTCTACGACGCGCTGCTCAACGACTACTTCGACAAGCAGCGCACCATTCTCCTCACCACGCATCAGGTCGAGGAAGTGGAGAATCTATTCACGGACGTGATCTTCATCAATCACGGACGGGTGGTCCTCGCCGAGTCGGTGGAGAATCTCGGCAGCCGCTATCAGCAGCTCACGCTTGCCGGCGAGCAGGTCCCGCGCGGGCGGGCACTTCATCCCTTCTACGAACGGGAGATTTTCGGCCGCGTGGCGATGCTCTTCGAGGGACGCTCGGCCGCAGAGCTCGGCGCCCTGGGCGAGCTGCGCACGCCTTCGATCGCGGACCTGTTCGTCGCCAAGATGCAGGAGAGGGCAAGCACATGAACAGCACTCTTGCCGATGCTGTCGACGGAACTGCCGGTCCCCCGGCGGGAAGCGAGACCCGCATACCCTCTCTGCCACCGGGGCGGGTATTGCTTACTCTGGTCCGGCGCGAGTTCTGGGAGCACCGCTACCTGTGGCTAGCGCCCGTGGTGATCGCGGCGCTCCTCGCACTCAGTCCGCTGATCGGGCATGGCGCACTCCAACTGCCTCCGTTCGGCGCTGCCGAGAGCCGTGTGGCCCTCTCGACGCTCGTGCAGTGGGGTCTGTGGGTACCGCTGTGCGTGGTGATGGGGTTTTGCCTCTCGTACTACCTGCTCGACTGCCTGTACGCCGAGCGCAAGGACCGCAGCATCCTTTTCTGGAAATCTCTGCCGGTCTCCGACGCCCTGACGGTCGGCTCGAAGGTGCTGGTGGCGGTCGCGCTCGTACCGCTCGGGGTGTTCGTGCTGGCGCTCGTCACGCACCTGCTGTTCTCCACGATCCTCAACCTGCGCTTCACTATCGGGCACGAGCCGCTTCTCATATTCAACTTCGTGCAGTGGCTGCGCACCGAGGTCACCCTTTTCTTAGTGCTGCTGCTGGCCGTGCTGTGGTACGCCCCCTGGGGTGCCTACCTCTTGGGCATATCGGCCTTCGCACGGCGCAGTCCGTTCCTGTGGGCGACGCTTCCGCTGGTGCTGGCGCCGCTCCTCGAGCGCATGGTGTTGGGGACCCACTACCTGTGGAGCTTCATCAACTATCGCAACTACGGTATGTGGGCGAAGCTCGGAATCGGCCACGGCAACGGTCACATCTTCTCGCATGACCACGTGCGGCCTTTCGGTGTGCTCCTCGACGATCTCGATTTTCGCGGCGCTTTCACCGACCTCGATCTGTGGCTCGGTGTCGCGGTAACCGTCGCGCTGGTCTTTCTGGCGATCCGCATTCG
>Ga0307476_10000935_pt1 | contig 19506 bp, 21 predicted proteins | sample atmos_gasesECM2C_2_FD_203314 | JGI IMG/M metagenome (GOLD analysis project Ga0307476, IMG submission 203314) | Hardwood forest soil microbial communities from Morgan-Monroe State Forest, Indiana, United States - atmos_gasesECM2C_05 | ecosystem: Environmental > Terrestrial > Soil > Temperate... | reverse complement strand
AATACACGGTATTGCACACCTTCAGCGGTTATGACGGCACGGGCGGTGGCCCCATGATCTTCGACGATAAAGGGAACCTGTACGGCACAGGTGGCGGCGGCGCCTACGGTCTCGGCGTCGTCTTCAAGTTTACGCCTTGAGCATTTTTCGCTTGACCGAGCGTCCACAAATGGCTAACATAACGACAGCTTCATTAGCTGTTTGATAACAACAGTGGCTCGTTCGGCTCTTTGACAATTCGAGATTTCCCGCGCAAAGCGCGTCGATCTGCTCGCAAGAACGACCTATCCCTCCGAAACACCCCCGCTAAGTCCTTTAGAAGGGATATTTTAGAGGGGTATCTCAACTTGCTGCCTGTTTTCATAGACTTACGAAGCAGAAAAATTTCGGGATATCCCCTCCATAAGTCCTTTAGAAGGGATATTTTACGAGGGTATCTCTAAGGCAGAGCCTTTGTTTTCATAGATCTGGCAAGAAAATGCGTTTTTTCGGGTATATACTCTGTACTTCATGATAAACACCGACTCGCAGACGTTAACTTATAAGTAAACAGCAGCGCGGCCCTCAATCCAAACTCAACTGGCGTTGCTGGCACCCAGCGTCTTTTCCTGTGGAACTCCGGTCAGGGTTTTCTCGACTAGCTCGGAGCAATCTTGCAGCTTTTGCAGCGGTGGACGGATCTTGTCAGCTTCAACCTTGGCGCCGCGTTGTTCAGCCAAAGCCATAACGCGTTCGGCATTCTGATTTACCGTGCGGCCGATCTCAAGCAGTACGATCATTGAGTCAGCGTGCAGCTTCCACAGCGACGCGGAATTCTCGGCGCGCTTCATTTCTTCGAGCTCAGTCGTCATGCGCGCGACCACAGCCACCAGGCGTAGCATCACGCGGGCGACTCCGGCGCGAACACTCTTCTCTTCCAGATAGTCGGCGCAATAAGCATCGGCTTCAGCGCCCGTGAGCAGGAGATTGAAGAAGCGCATCGGAACAATCTGGCGGAATTTCGGGTCGGCCACGCGCACGAAGATGCGAATCGATTCCTCGATCCGAAGAAGCTTGCTTTCTTCCGTAGAAATCTGTTGCGGAGTTACCGCCGAGCGCATCGCCGGAACATCAAGCACAGGACGCCGGCTTGGGAAGGAAGCCACTTTGGCAGGCGGATCAACGATCGCTTTCGCCGGCGGACGCACCAGGCGCGGGCTGCGGCGCACCGGCGGATGCTGATCAAGCGTCTTCTTCAATTTCGAGACCCGACGGAACTTATCGAGCGCGGAGTCGTAGTCGATGCGAAGCAGTTCACTCTCTTCGAGCGCGGCCACGTGTTCCACGGTGACATCCACGCCATCGACGTTGCCGAGAATGCTTCCTCCCTGCTCCTCGACGACTTCGGCGAAGTTCTTGATCTCCGTGGCGGACTGGTGGAACAACGCGTCAAACTTCGTGCCAAAGGCAGTGTTGTAAGGAGCGATCGTGGCCAGCACGCCAGGATGGTAGAAAGAAGTATCGAAAGATTGCTTGAGGTCGCGTACGCGAGGAATGATTCCGGACTCGAGCAGCGCGTTCAGATCACGAAAGCCCTCGGCTTCCTGTTGCAACTGATCGAAGAGACGCAGGGTTTGCACGTGTTCCTCGGTGAGCGCGGGAACGTCGGCGTCGGCGAGAATCTCGAGCAACGCGATCTCGAAGGGAGAAAGAGGCAGCGAGCCATCGAGGCCATAGCCGCGGCGCTCCCACTGGCCAGGCACGCGCGGATGACGATAAAGGAAAGTGGCAACCAGGTCGGTCTTATCGCGGTGAACCTCGCTGGTATCTTTAGTGCGAGTGAAATAGCGGAGCATCGCTTCGGCAATTTCCGGGTCGGTGTCGGGCGTGAAAGCGCGCCGCAGCATGGCCGGGGTGATGGCGAGATCAAGCAGACGCAGCCAGCGGTGCATGCTGGACAAAGTTTCGAGGACGCTGTCGTCGCTCTGCAGCGAGATGGCCTCAAGTCCAGCGGGGACCGGAACTTCGCCCCGCACCGCGTCCTGCAGCAGCTTCTCATAGAAGCCCTGGACCGTTGCCAGAATAGCCAACTCCCACTTCGGATCCTCTACCACAGTCGCTCCTGCACACGAATCCCTTGGATTTTAAGGAGAGGGCTAAGAGCAGTTAAAATGATGCTCAGTCGAAGCACAAGCCTGTCGTAAGGGCAGGACGTTAACTAGATAAGGGACATACCCCAAAGTAACCTTGCGCTAAGTCTTTGAAAAGAGCGCGTTTCCGGCCGCAGAATTTCGCCAAGAAAAAACTGGCATCAAAATGTATACTTATGTGGGAGTTTCGCGCTCCCTGTAGGAGAGGATGGAAATTATGGAATGGACGGCACCGCAGTTCGAAGAAGTGGCGTTGAATTGTGAGATCAACTCTTACGCCTCCGCCGCGCTGTAAGTTTCGGCAAGGATGCAAATAAAAATCATGGGTTCGGCCGCAGGCGGGGGCTTTCCGCAGTGGAATTGCAACTGCAGAAACTGCAAGTCCTCGCGTGACGGAACCCTCACGGGCAAGCCCCGTACGCAGACCCAGGTGGCGATATGCAAGGATGATTGCGCTTGGTTTTTGCTGAATGCCTCACCAGATTTGCGGATGCAGATTGAGGCGACGCCGGTGCTTCATCCGCGGGTGCTTCATCCGGGAAACCACGGGCGGAACTCTCCCATTGGCGCGGTACTGCTAACCAGCGCCGACATCGATCAAATCGCCGGATTGTTGTCTCTCCGTGAATTGCAGCCTTTCCGCGTTTATTGCACATCTTCGATCCGGCGTATTCTGCAGGAGGACAACAGCGTGTTCGCGATGCTGAATCGCGTGCCCGACCAGGTATCGTGGACGGAAATTAACTGCGACGGCAGCTTCTGCTTGCAAGCCGAGAGGGGCGCGGGCATCAACTGCAGCGTGTTGTCTCTGGGGAATCACTTTCCAGTGTATGTTTCGCGGGATCGCTCTGCTGCACTAAAGCCGGAGGAGGCTTTGCTGGGGGTGATTGCCGAGTCATCGTCAGGCAAGCAGTTGGCCTACATGCCTGCGGTTCCGGCGGTGGACGAACCTCTGCTGAGGCGCCTGCAGGAAACAGACCTGCTTCTGTTCGATGGAACTTTTTGGAGCGACGACGAATTGATTCGGGAGCAGGGCAGAGGTTCGACAGCGCGTGAAATGGGTCACATCCCTATCTCTGGCGCGGTAGGAAGCTTGCGCCTACTGGCAGGATTGCGGCGTCCGCGCAAAGTTTTTGTGCACGTCAACAACACCAATCCCTTGCTGGATGAATCCGGTCCTGAGTACCGGGAAGTACGGGCTGCGGGTTGGGAGATCGCCGAGGACGGATGGAGTTTCGATCTGTAGCGCGCCCAGAACAGAATGATGTCATCCTGAGTGGCCGTCAGGCCATGAAGGATGTGGCGCGGACTGGAAGGAATGTGGTGGAGGGCTGACGGAAAGCCCTCCGCCATGTCGTTGGCACTCCGCGCGAGATCCTTCATCCAGCTAACGCCGGGTTCGGGATGACGTCGTTCGAGGGCTAAAGTGGTGTGAACTTGGCGGGTACAAGTTGTTGATGGCGATGTTTGGAGGGAGCCATAAAAACAGGCACAGAAACGCGCGAAGCCCCTATGCTCTCGCCTGAAGAGTTGAAAGCTCGCCTGCGTCAAGTGGGGGAGGAGCGTTACCATCATCGGCATCCGTTCCATCTGATGATGCATGAAGGGCAATTGAGCCGGGGACAGTTGCAGGCTTGGGCGCTCAATCGCTATTACTACCAGAGCATCATCCCCATCAAAGATTCGATTATTCTTTCGCGCAGCACCGATCCGGATTTTCGGCGCGCGTGGCGAAAGCGCGTGATCGATCACGATGGCGATGCGACCCAGGAAGGCGGCATCGAGCGCTGGATCCGGCTGGCGCAAGCTACCGGGCTTGAACGCGGACGCGTGTTGCTCGGCGAAGAGGTGCTGCCGGCTACACGCTACGCCGTGGATGGTTATCTGAGTCTAGTCAGGAATCGAAGTTTCCTGGAAGCAGTAGCTTCGTCGCTGACGGAATTGTTTTCGCGCGACCTGATCGCGCTGCGTATGGATCGTTTGCGGCAGCATTATCCGTGGCTTTCCGCGGGGCTGGATTATTTTAGGGCGCGCCTCGATCAGGCGCCGGAGGATGCGCGGTTCGCGCTGCAGTGGGTAACCGAGAACGCGCGGACGCTGCCGGAGCAGGAAATGGCAATCGCAGCCCTGCGGGCGAAGTGCGACATTCTGTGGGCGCAGTTGGACGCGCTCTACTTTGCCTATGTGCAGCCGGGATGGCCGCCGCCGGGGGCATTTCGGATGCAGGAGTCGTAAGCGTGCGTCCTTCCGATTCCAGCCAGCCTCGCTTCGCCGCTGGTTGCCGATGGAGCAATCAGGGCGAGGAGCAAGTCGTGCTTTTTCCTGAGGGCATGATTCGGGTTCAGGGCACGGGGCAGAAAATTCTGGAACTGTGCGATGGGCAACGCACAGTGCAGCAAATTGTGACTGCGCTTTCAGCGACGTATAGCGCAGATCCGGTGAAGATTCGGGAAGATGTGAGCAGTTTTTTGGAAGCTTTGCAGCAAAAGCGGATTGTCGATTACTAGAAGCCATTACTGATTTCATGAATCCGGTTTCGAGGAGTTGCTAGTGAAGTGGAAGATTGCGATCCCCAATGCCCTATTGCCACCACGGACGGGGCGGAATCACGGGACGCCATCGTGGTTTTTCGTCGAACGGGTCTATGAAGTGTATGATCGCGGCGAACGGCCAGAAGAGCGCGAAAAAGATCCACTTCACTGATTCGTTCAAAAGGTGTTCTTGTCGATTCATGTAGGTGTATGTAGCGTGGTTGTTCAGCGGGTAGACGCGACCTTCGGCGGGTCGAGGTGAAGACGGAATGCCTGGCCACCAGTACATGGAAAGGCCAATTAAGAAGCAGCTGGCCAAGAGCACGAACACTATGACGGACAACACTTGCCAGAATTTCCGCATTCCTGGCGAGAGGACTCGCCTGCCCGACTTGGTATCGTCACACATCAAGAAAACACCTCATGGCCGCGTCGAGTGCTACCGTAAACTTGGTGGCTTGTTTCTTCTAACGGATACCCCAAGAGAGCATGTTGAATCATCGCGCTACCTAACTCCAAGTAACTTTCGTGCTGCATTGTTTACGAAATCAGGTGATGACACCACTCATTATGGCGGGTCACAGATCGATCCCATTTATGAAATAACGCCCAGTCAGGTTGTTCCATGATTGCGAACCCACTGGCGTTGATTGCTGAGATCACGCATCGCTGTCCGTTGCATTGCATGTACTGCTCGAATCCGCTGCAGATGATTGCGACTAAGGTCGAACTTTCGACCCAGGACTGGGTGCGCGTGTTTCAGGAAGCTCGTGGCCTCGGAATTCTTCATCTCCACTTAACGGGTGGTGAGCCGGTGGCGCGCAAAGACCTGAAAGATCTGGTGGAAGCCGCGCATGCTGCCGGACTTTATACCAACCTGATCACATCGGGAATTGGCTTACCCGAAGCGCGACTGGCCGAGTTAGTAGACGCCGGGCTCGACCACATTCAACTGAGTTTTCAAGATTCACGAGACGAACCGGCAAACTGGATTGCGGGCACCAAGGCGCACGCACACAAAATTGATCTCGCGGAGGCGATTCGCCGATTTCCTATCGCGTTCACCATGAACTTGGTTGTGCATCGGCAAAACCTCGATCATCTCGAGGAGATGATTGGATTTGCGGAACAGTTACGACCGGATCGTCTCGAAATTGCGCATGCCCAATATTACGGATGGGCTTTGAAGAATCGGGATATGTTGATTCCTACTTGCGAGCAGCTTGAGACTTGTCTGCGCATCGTGGAAGCGGCGCAGGAACGGTCCTCGGGCCGCATGAGAATTGATTGCGTGGTGCCGGATTATTACGCCCGCTACCCTAAGGCATGCATGGGCGGCTGGGGCCGGCGGCTGATGTTGATTGATCCCTCGGGACAAGTGCTTCCTTGCCATGCAGCGGGAGTGATTCCGGGCATGAGCTTTGACAATGTGCGCGAACATTCGCTCGAATGGATATGGCGAGAGTCCGCCGCCTTCCAGCGTTTTCGCGGAGAGCAGTGGATGCCTGAGCCGTGTCGAAGCTGCGAGCGCCGGACGGAGGACTTTGGCGGCTGCCGCTGCCAGGCTTTTCTGATCGCCGGAGATGCCGCTACGACGGATCCAGTCTGCACCCTTGCGCCCACTCATCATTTGATCGAAAGCGCTCGGGCCGTGCCGAAGTCGGACCGCGAACAGGTCTCTTGGTCCTACAGAACCAATCCGGAATAAGTGCCGAGTTTTTTCTTCGCCTCTTGAGTTTCGCACCGACTGCCGAACAAGGCGCCCAGGGCTACGTGACGCTGGCGTGCTCCAAAAGTGCGGTGAAAAGGTCGCATTTGTCTGCTAATTGTAAAAACATTGTCAACAGTTTGTAGCAGAGGTTAGTTGGCAACGCCTGGGTAGTAAGCTTATGCATTATTGACGAGATTAATCTATCGTTCCGGAGCAGATATGATTCGAGTAGAAACAACCCGAGATACGACACAGCGCGTCCCTGTTACCCTGCAGAAGGCAGCACCTTACATTAGTCCGGGAGCGAACACGATGGAGCGAATTCTGGTCGTCGAAGATGATCATGCGGTCCAGAAGGCGCTGAAGCGTTTGTTTGAGACCGAAGGCTTCGAAATTGAAATCAGTGCGGACGGCAAGTCGGCCCTGGAGGCGTTCCGCCGAGCCGCACCGGCTGCGATCGTACTGGACCTGCGCTTGCCGCTCATGTCCGGACGGGACGTTTGCCGGGAAATCAAACAGCAGGCGCCTTCGGTTCCGATCATTGTTCTAAGCGCCGCCAGCGACGTTTCCGACAAAGTATTGCTTCTCGAACTGGGCGCGGACGATTATGTGACCAAGCCCTTCAGCCCGCGAGAATTGCTGGCTCGGGTGCGGGCGGCATTGCGGCGCACGGTGCGGACCGGAACCGGGGATGTAGTAACTTTTGATGGAATCTCGGTGGACTTTACCAAGATGGAAGTGAACCGCAACGGGGAACTGGTGGTGCTCACGGCGCAGGAATTCAAGACCTTGAAATTTCTGATCCAAAACGCGGAACGCGTAATCTCGCGGGATGAGTTGCTGAACGAGGTATGGGGATATCAGAATTATCCATCCACGCGCACGGTGGACAACCATATTCTTAAGCTGCGACAAAAGCTGGAGAAAGATCCGACCAATCCGACGCATTTTCGGACGGTCCATGGCATGGGTTACAAGTTTGTGCGTTGACTCCCAAGGCCGCGAGTTCAGGTGCGGGGAGAGGTGAGAGTGATGAAACTTCGGATGCGGACCAAGTTTCTGCTCTCCATGCTGTTGATCTCCGCCGGCCTTACTTGGACGAGCCTGCTGCTGGTGCGTCGAACCGTGCAAGCGCAGGTGAAGAAGAGCATCTTCGCAGACCTGCATAATTCAGTTAGCACCTACCAGAACTTTCATCGCGAACGTGAACTGACCCTGACTCACCTGGCTGAATTACTGGCGGACCTACCTAATTTGCGGGCGCTCATGACCACGCAGCATGAGGCCACCATTCAGGATGGGTCGACGGATTTGTGGCGGCTTGGGGGCAGTGACCTGTTTGTGCTGGCAAACCGGACCGGCAAAGTGGTTGCGCTGCACACCGCGACTCCGGGTTTTTCGAAAGAGATGGCGCAGCAGTCGCTGAACCGTCCCTCGAATCAGGAAGGTTCAGCCCAGTGGTGGTTCGGCGCGCAACATTTGTACCAGGTGTTCTTGAAGCCGATCTACGCGGGCCCGGCGGCGGAAAATAATCTGCTGGGGTTCCTGGTGATCGGTTATGAAATTGACGATTCGGTGGCGGCGCAGGTGAGCCGGATCGCCGCCAGCCAGGTGGCTTTCTACTACGGCGACACCATCGTCAGGAGCACCCTCGATCCCACCCACGAGGCCGAGCTTTCGCGGCATCCTGTCGTGCGCTCCGCTCCCGGCATTCCAGAGCCGGAACAGGTGCAACTGGGCGACGAACGTTTCCTCGCGACATCTTTGGAATTGGCGGGCGACCAGGCCCCCTCGGTTCGCTTGAGTGTGCTCAAATCCTACGACCAAGCCACAGCTTTCCTCGACAGCCTGAATCGCTTGCTGCTGTTTGTAGGCCTGACCGCGGTTCTGGGCGGGAGCGCGCTGGTGTTTTTCATATCGCATACGTTCACCAGGCCCCTTGGGCATCTGGTGGCGGGCGTGCGGGCTTTAGGAAGAGGCGATTTCAATTATCAACTGGATGCGCGGGGCGGTGATGAAGTCGCGGAGGTGACTCGGGCGTTCAACCGAATGCGCGACAGCCTACTAAAAACGCAACAGGAATTAATCGATGCCGAGCGGTTGGCGACGATCGGGCGAATGGCCAGTTCCGTCTCGCATGATCTCCGGCATTCCCTGGCGGCCATTGTGGCGAACGCGGAATTTCTCTGCGAAAGCCGCTTGTCGACCGATGAACGAGAGGAACTGTACCAGGAAATTCGGATCGCGGTAAACCAAATGACGGAGTTGATCGATTCCTTACTAGAGTTCTCGCGCACTCGGGAATCCCTCCGGCGCACGTATGGCAGCGTAAAAGAATCGGTCGAACGCGTGGTGCATGCCGTGCGCACTCACCCCCGCTTTCATGCGGTGCGGGTCACGGTCCGGCAGGAGGGCAGCAGCACCGGCTGGTTTGACACCAAGAAGCTGGAGCGCGCGCTTTACAATCTGCTGCTGAATGCGTGCGAGGCCATTCCTGGACAGGATGGGCAGATCAGCATCGATTTGCGAGAGGTTCTGGGGGGATTAGAGATTCGGCTCTCTGACAATGGCCGTGGCATCCCAGAGTCCATTCGAGGCAAGCTTTTCGAGCCCTTCATCAGCTATGGCAAGGAAAACGGAACTGGATTGGGACTGACGGTGGTGCAGAAAATTATCCAGGATCATGGAGGAGATGTCATTGTAGAGAAGACGTCCGAGGAAGGGACGGTGTTTTGCATCACCCTGCCCATTGTTGCGTCGTCGAGCGCTGATAGCGGTGGGGCGGGGAAACCAGATCTGCCACCGCTTGCCCGGGCAAAAAGAGTGCAGTCGGAGTAAGATTTCCCGTTCGGGAAGTACGCGCGCGCTTGGTCCAAGACCGTCTCGCAGATTCGCTAGATATCATTCAACGGACTTCCACAGTCTTTCTTCGGGAGGGCGATTTGAAGCAGGGGAATGGTTTGTCTCATGGCATGCGGCGAGCAAGCTGGGCCGGGTTGCTTTTGCTGCTGGGCAGTGTCGCCGGGCGGTCACAACAATCAAGCTCGACTGTGGCATCGTCCCAGGGCGATTCGACAGCGACCGCGATTCACGAACTGCAACAACAGGTAAAGGAGCTGCGCTCGGCCGTGGCCGAGATGCGTTCGGAAACGGAGCAATACCGCGCCGAGAATGCGGAACTGCGGCACGAGTTGCAGGCTACGCGCGGTGCGTCAGCGGCGGTCGCTCCCGCGCCAGCGGATTCATACGGGTTAGGAGGGTCGTCCGGTCCTGATCCCGCTCCGTCGCAATCGGAGCCGTCGAGCACGAAGCACACGGGGTCGGTGGAAGAGCGCGTGGCGGCGCTCGAGGACTCGACGCAGTTAGTGAACAGTAAAGTTGACGATCAGTATCAGACCAAGGTCGAGAGCGCATCCAAGTATCGCGTCCGGCTTTCCGGCATCGTGCTGTTGAACCTTTTCAACAATCATGGGGCGACGGACAACCAGGATTTTCCAAACTTTGTAACCGGGCCAAGCACCGGTACAGGAAATTTCGGCGCCACCATGCGGCAGTCCGAAATTGGATTGGAAGTATTCGGGCCCACCCTGGCGGGGGCAAAGACGTCCGGCAGCCTGACTGCCGACTTTGCTGGTGGATCTCCCACTACATGGAACGGGGTTAACTCTGGCATTTTCCGGCTGCGCACGGCCAGCATGCGGATGGATTGGAAAGACACATCGGTTGTCATTGGGCAGGACAATTCGTTCTTTTCGCCGCTTTCGCCAACTTCATTTGCGTCGCTCGCGGTTCCTGCGCTGACTTACGCCGGGAACTTGTGGGCCTGGACTCCGCAACTGCGAGTCGAGCATCGATTCGAAATTTCCTCGGATCAGAGCGTCCTGATCCAGGGCGGCATTATGGACAACCTCACGGGAGAATTTCCCGGCATGCCGTACTTTCGCGTGCCTGGACCGGGAGAACTCTCACGTCAACCCGCTTATGCAGTGCGCACGGCGTGGACGCATACTTTATTTGGCCAGCCGCTAACCTTCGGCGCAGCCGGCTACTACAGTCGTCAGAATTGGATTGCCAACAACGTCGACGGCTGGGCAGGCATGGCTGACTGGCAGATTCCGCTGGCCCCGCGCGTGCTTTTTACCGGCGAGTTCTATCGCGGGCGTGCGATTGGCGGGATTGGCGGCGGCATCAGCCAGAGCGTGGTATACGAAGGCAATCCAAGTTTGCCTTATACCCCGGTGCGCGGCCTCGATACGATTGGCGGCTGGTCACAATTAAAATTCAAGGCCACCAATACGCTGGAGTTTAACGTAGCAGCTGGAGTCGACAATCCTACGGCAGCGGAAGTGCGGGAGGCAGGCAATCCGCTACTGGTGCAAAATCGCGGAGCTTTGGTGAACTTCGTCTTTCGTCCGCGCTCGAGTCTGCTGTTTTCCGCGGAGTATGGGCGCTTACGATCGTTTGAGGTCAACGACGTAAGCAACAGCGCAGACCAATTCAATTTGATGATGGGAATTTTGTTTTGAGGATGAAAAACACAATCGCTTCCTGCCTCTCCATGCTGATGCTGTGTGGCGGTTTGGCCTGTGCGCAGGAAGTTACGGTTACCGCGGATGTCGCTTTGATAAACGGCGGGAAAAAGACCAAGGCTCGGAAAGCCGGCAACGTGGTGCTGTGGCTTACCGCAGTTGGAGGTGCAACTCCTCCCAGTTCGTCGGCCATGCAGGACTCCAATCGGCCGCGCCTGGTTCAGAAGAATAAAAGTTTCGAGCCTCACGTTCTTGTTGTGCCGGTGGGTTCGTCGGTGGAGTTTCCCAACCGCGATCCCTTTTTTCACAATGTGTTTTCGCTTTTTGAGGGCAAGCGCTTCGATCTCGGCCTCTATGAAGCTGGGAGCACGCGCAATGTTGTTTTTGACAAGCCGGGAATTTCTTACATCTTCTGCAACATCCATTCGGAAATGAGCGCGGTGGTGATCGCGGTCAGCAGCCCTTACTACGGGATTTCAGACCGAAGTGGACGGGTTGCCATTCCTCGCGTGCCCAGTGGCCGCTATACGCTGAAGATCTGGTATGAGGACGCGCTGCCCGAAGAATTGAACAACCTGACTCGGGAGGTCAAGGTTTCCCCGGATGCTTCAAGTTTAGGAGCCATGCGCCTTCCCGTAACCAGCATGCCGCCGGGCCACCAAAACATGTACGGGCGCGACTATCCTCCACCTCTGCCGGATACTCCGAGCTATGAACGACACTGAATGGTGAGGAATTTCGCGGAGCAAGCGCTCGCGAGTAGCTAACGTCGATGTAAACAAGGAAATGACAATTCCGTGATGCTCCCTTGACAATTGGCACTTCGCCTTGGACTAGGATTGTCTGCAAACGCGAACGGGTGATCCGCTGCTGGCCCGTTCCCGGTAGGAGGTCCCGCGGGACCTCCGATTTTCATTCCGCGCTCCTCATTTGACTCAACCCACCGAGAGTTTTTTAAAGCCGATCCACGACCGTCGGTCATTGCGTGTCTTGCGGCGTAGCTGCGACACCAGAAGAATACAGTTGAATTTCAAACGTTTATTGATTACATTGCCATGACTTGAGGTCAAACCATGAGTGGCATCAGCAGCAGCCTTATTTCTCCCCCTCGCTATCGAAACCTGCCTCCGCGGCCCCGTTCGGAAGATAAGCGCGCCAAGATTATCGATGCGGCCATGCGCCATTTTGCCGAACAGGGCTACCACGCGGCGCGCGTGGGCGATATCGCCGCGGGCCTGGGCATTGCCAAGGGCTCGATTTTCCAGCACTTCAGCAGCAAGGACGGTTTATTTTTCGAGGCCTACAAGAAAGCGGTGCGTTCCTTTTCTCCATACCTGAACGTTCCCGCGGAGGTTCGGGACGGCGGTTTCTTCGGAGTGCTCTACTACTGGCTGGTGCGGACTGAACACATGCTTCGCGAAGACTGGATTCCATATCGCGTCTATCTGCTGGGACAGTACGGAACCGACCTGGGTTTACGACGGGAAATTAATCGCTTTCTGATTGCCGAAGACCCCTATGGACGCGTGGACTTCGTGCGTTTTGGCCTGGATCGCGGCGAGCTTCGCCGGGATCTGGATATTGAGATGGTCGTTTCCATTCTCGATTGGGTGGTGGAACGATTTCAGGATGCTCTGCTGATCGAGGAGCTCGATCCGGGATTGTTTCGGCGCCAGGGCGACTCCGCGGAGAAAAAAGAAGCGCGAATCGCGCAGTTCCTCGATGTGTTGAGAAGAGCGATAGGGACGGAGCCGAAAGACAACCCGATCAAGGCGTCTGCCTGAGTGAGTGGCGGCAGTCTCACTTGGCTCTTGAGAAATCGGCAGGTTTTGGGAGGCTATGACTTTAGTCATGCCGCACGGCCCTTCACTTTGTGGCGCTTCTTTGTCGGGGCAATCAATGACTCCACAAAAAACAGTCCTCAATATTCTTGCCGCTTACGACGCTAATGCGCCGCTGGCGGAGGCGTCGACCATTCCTGCTCCCTGGTACGTGGACACGCGTGTTGCCGAACTCGAATCCAGCGCGGTCTTCGGCAAAACCTGGCAGATGGTCGGGCGCGTCGAACAGGTTGCGACGCCGGGACAGTTTGTTACCGCAAATGTTTCCGGCGAGCCGGTCGTCGTGGTGCGCGGCGCTGATAGCGCATTGCGAGGCTTCTACAACGTGTGCCGGCACCATGCGGCCGCAGTGGTGACCGAAGCTTGCGGTCAGGCTTCAATCCTGCATTGTCCGTATCACGGATGGAATTATGGGTTGGATGGCTCGCTCAAGGGAATGCCGGAATTCGATGGAGTGAAGAACTTTGACCGCCAACAGAATGGTTTGGTTCCGGTAAGAGCCGAGACCTGGGAAAAGTTCGTATTTGTAAATCTCGATCCGCAAGCTGTGCCGCTCACAGATTTTCTTGGCCGGTTAGTGAAGCGAATGGCTCCGCTCGGGGTGAGCAAATTGCATTATTTCGATACTCGCGTCTATGAAATTCATTGCAACTGGAAGGTGTTTGTCGACAATTATCTGGATGGCGGATACCACGTACCCCATCTGCACAAGGGCCTGAACTCGGTGCTCGATTACAAGCAATACACCATCGAAAATGAAGATCGGTATTGCCTGCAATCGAGTCCGATGGTGACTTCGAGCGAGGATGCGGCGACCGGAGCAACTCGCAAAGGCGATCGCGCCTGGTATTTCTGGCAGTATCCCAACCTCATGATCAATTGCTATGAAGGTTACATGGATACGAATCTAGTCTTGCCAGTGGACGTCGATCACTGCCGCGTGATTTTCGATTTCTATTTTGCCGATGTAAACGAGTCACATCGCGAATACAACCAGCAGAGTGTTGCCGTAGGGGCTCGAGTGCAAGACGAAGACCTGGGAATCTGCGAGGCAGTGCAGCGTGGGTTGAAGTCGCGTTCGTACGGCGCGGGAAGACTTTCAGTGCGGCGCGAGGCGGGAGAACATCTGTTCCACCGGTTATTGGCGGCGGATTTGAAGGCCGGACTCGGCGAGAAGGCAGCGGCCGCAGACTGACCGCCTGAGGCTCATCGCTTTCCGGGCGCGGAGTGGAAGGGATCGCCCTGCGAAGTTTCCGGAGCGTCCTCCGGGCTCGGAATATCCAAGTTAACAACAATAGGCTCTTGACCACTGCGCACGATCACTGCTTCCACGGGCTTATCTTTACGCGCGTTGAGCTCTTGATGAGGAACGTAGGGAGGGACGTAAACGAAATCTCCCGGACCCGCTTCATCGACGAACTCCAAATGATTGCCCCAGCGAAAGCGCGCGCGTCCACGCACCACGTAGATCACAGTTTCCAGTTCGCCATGATGATGGGGACCGGTCTTGGCATTGGGATGAACTACTACCGTTCCGGCCCAGAGTTTTTGCGCGCCGACCCGGGCACGCGAAATAGCCTCGGCGCGGGTCATACCGGGAGTCTGAGGCGTGTTAGTGTCCAACTCGCCGCTGCGAATGATGCGCAAGCCATGATTTTTCCAGTCAGGTTTTTCGCTGGAGCGCGAATCATTCATGATGAAAGTTGCCGGCTTACCCACTCATCCAGCCGCCGCGGAACATTGTCCAACTTATATCGCAAGATTGGCAAGTTCAATATCCGTCGAACGGTTCTCGTCCGAGACGCATTATTTCTGTTCGCGGGCACTCGATAACCTCTCCGCTTGCGACGTTGTCCCTCGGGTCACGAATTTCATGAAATCGGATTCCGCAAGGCGCGATGGATGTACTTCACCGCCCAGGCCGAAGAATCGACAAAAGCTCATGATCAGCGGACGCCAGCGTACCGGATCGATGTGCGGACGCGCCTCGCCGCCTACCAGTAACTTTTCATCGACGTGCAGCTTCACGATATGGACCTCGAACATATTAGCGCTGACGTTCTTGCCGAAGGGCCGGACATCGTGGACGATTCCCTCCATCTGAACCGGGCACTCATGCACGCGCGGCGGACCGACTAACTCCGACACCGTAGGAGTAAACCCGGCGATCTCAAACTTGTCTTGTTCGTAGCGATATCCCCACTCTCGTTTTTTCTCGGGCACGGGATTCTTGCCGGTGGTCAGAGCGAGGCGATCAACCTGCGTGACCAAGTCTTCTGCTGGCAGATTGATGACGCACTCGCGCGTGCGAATGAGGTTATCGGAGGTCTGGCCCATCTGGCCCAGGCCGAGCATACAGCTCCAGCCCAGCCACCACGCCGACGACATCGGCGCCAAGTTTGGCGAACCGTCTGGGTTCAAAGTGCTGATGAGAGCTACGGGTGTTCCGAAATAGAGGATGGTTGGCTCGATCGTCTTGTGCATTCGCTGACGATATTGAATCGCGTGCGCTTGGCGCTATCCGCACCTTGCGGTCAAAGCAAAAACTCAGTCGGGGATTGAGTCGAAGGAGAAGAGCGACTTATGATTTCGTCCTAGAATGATTGTGTGGAGGCGAAATTCCAGTGCGCCGGTTGCGGTCAGTGCAATCAGACTATCGTGGATGAGTCGGCCGGCCGCCGTCAGTCCTATGTCGAAGACTGCCAGGTGTGTTGCAAGCCGAATGTGCTTCGCGTGGAATACGACCCTGCCGAGCAGCAATTTGTGATTGCGGCAGAATTGGAATAGCGTGTTGAGGAAGGCAGCATCGGTCAGCTGCGGTCAGGAAGGACAAGCAATGGGCATGAGCTACAGTGCGCCGGGCCGGATGGTCGCCCACAGCATGGTGACCACGCAATTCGAACTGGATGGATTTCGCGTGGTCCGCAGTCTGGGAGTGGTGCGTGGCATCGTGGTGCGCTCACGATCCATCTTCGGTACGATTGGGGCGGGCCTACAAACTATTCTGGGCGGCAACATCACGCTCCTGACCAACCTGTGCGAAAAGACTCGTTCCGAATCCTTTGATCTGATGCTGCAACATGCGGCCGAACTCGGTGGGAACGCGGTTGTCGGCGCTCGCTACGATGCTACCGAGATCATGCAAGGCGTCACCGAAGTCCTGGCGTACGGCACGGCAGTGGTCGTCGAGCCGTTGAAATAGGCGGCGAGCCGCCCGGGTCCGCACATCCGTAGCTCATTCTTTGTAGAGCCACCCTGCGACGAGCGTCGCTAGAATCGATCCTATCCACATGTCCAGCATCCAGCCCAAGGGAAACGCGCGAGCTCTCTGGCCGAGGCTGCTGATGCGGCGCAACGAGAATTCTAGTTGCCGGCGACCGCGACCTTACTGTTCGGGCGCCGTACCCATCTGTCGGCGCTGCGCCCGCATTCTTGTTGATTGACTGTGACCTCTGACAGCTGAATTGAAGGAGCACTTATGTTTGAGGGGTTGTTTCAGCCCATGCATCTGCTGATTATTTTTGGAATTGCTTTGCTTGTCTTCGGACCCAAGGAACTTCCGGAGTTGGGTAAGGGAATCGGAGAAGGCATTCGCGGTTTTAAGTCAGCGATGAAAGACCAAGCCGAAGAAAAGCTGCCAGTTCATCCACCGTCACTGCCAACGACGAAAGCCTAATGAAGGGGTGAAACTGTGGGTTTTGGTACCGAACTACTGTTCGTGATTCTGCTCGGTTTCATGATCTTGGGTCCCAGGAAGATGCACGCCATGCTAGGACATGTTGCGCGGGCCCAGGCCGGTTTTGACAATGCCACTCGCGACTTCAGGTCCCAGCTTACTACCGCACTCGAGGCCAAAACCCCAACTTCTGAAAGAATGCACCGCATACGCAAAACGGCCAATCGGCAGAGTAACCCAGGAAAATTCCGCAGGATCAGACCCACCGAGCAGGCGCTGCACATTCCCTAACGCCAACGTCGACTGGCATACCATCTAAATCCAAGAATTTCAAGGGCGAACAATAAGAGAAAATAAAAAAGGGAATCTAAAACGTAAGCCCTGCCCATTGTGGTCACCCAATCAGTAAGCCACAATTTATGGTGGTTTCGACTAGGAGGCTGTGTGCGTCCTCTTAACCATTAAGTTTATCGTTGACAACAAACAGGTTAGGCGTAAGATGTGGTTGAAAGTGGTACAAAGTGGTCGAAGCAGTAGAGGTCGTGGGCAAGACTGGAAACCGAGAGGCGCCAGTGGAATTTGAAGCTGACACCCCCAAAAACAGCCCTGACGAACCGCAATCGACCGACATTTTCGCTGCTTTTACCTCCCTCGTTGTTGCGGCAGTAGCTGCCAAGAGATTTTTCGCCCCGGTAAAGGGCCGAACACATGTTTCGCGGCAATCACCCAACCCGCGTCGACGAAAAGGGACGGCTCAAGGTCCCCTCGGAATTCAAGCGTGTGATCGACGAGAAGTACGGCACACAATTCTACATCACCAGCCAGGACGGGAAGGTTGCTCAAGTGTATCCCTTCGAGGAATGGGAACGGATCGAGCAGAAGTTGGCGGCGCTCTCGACCTTCAATCCTACGAAGAAGAAGTTCTTAAGCCGGGTGAACTACTGGGGGCAGGTGGTCGAGATGGACGGCCAGGGCCGGCTGCTGATGCCGCAACTGCTGCGCGATGCGGCGCAGATCAAAGGCGAAGTTGCAGTCACGGGGAATCTGACGTACCTGATAGTTCGCAACCTCGAAGCGTACCGCAAGGAAATCGAGGAGCAAGAGTTCACGCCTGAGGATGAGAAGACGCTCGACGAATTGGGCATCTAGTGGGCGAGGGTTCAACAGACACCCCTCAGGGGGTTGGGCATGGCGGTGGCAGGGAAACGGGCCATGTTCCGGTTCTTTTAAAAGAAGCGATCGACTTTTTAGCAATCAAGCGCGGCGGGACCTATATCGACGCCACGGTTGGCCTGGGCGGGCACAGTTTCGAAATCGCAAAACGCCTCGGCGCACCGGGTCATTTGATTGGGCTCGATAAGGATCCTGCGGCGCTCCAAATCGCGCGAGAAAGATTAGTCGTTGGCGAAGGCGCTGACCAACCCGATTGGCCGCAGATTACGTTGTTGCATCGTTCTTTCGCGAAGCTTGCGAACGACGTACGACGAACGGCCTACGACGGAATTTTGGCTGACATCGGCGTGAGCAGCTTGCAGCTTAACGATGCTGCGCGAGGCTTCAGTTTTCAGGCGGAAGGACCGCTCGACATGCGAATGAATCCGCACGCCGAGCTGACCGCCGAACAAGTGGTAAACCAGGTCGACGAGGTCACACTCGCCAATCTGATTTACGAATTCGGTGAGGAAAGGAGGTCGCGGAGAATCGCCAGAGCCATTGTCCGGTCGCGGCCGATACGATCTACCGCTCAACTTGCGGATGTCATATCAGCCGCGGCCCGGCCAATGAATCAGGCCGAACGTAGAATTCATCCCGCGACGAAAACTTTCCAGGCACTCCGAATCTTCGTAAACCAAGAGTTGAACGACCTGCGGGCGCTGCTCGATGCAGCCCCGCGGGTGCTCAAACCGCGGGGACGGCTGGTAGTCATCAGCTTCCACTCGCTGGAGGATCGCATCGTGAAAGATGCTCTCCGCGATGGAGTGAAGCAAGGTTTCTACGAGTTGCTGACCAGGAAACCGGTGACGGCGGGGGAAGAAGAGATTAATCGCAATCCGCGGGCGCGCAGCGCAAAATTGCGCGCGGCGGAAAGAGTTTAGTTCTTAAAGCTTGTCATTCCGATCGAAGCGAGGAATCTGCGATTTGCTTCTGAGGACAAAAAATGCAGATCCCTCGTTCGCTCGGGATGACAACCGGTTAGAGATTAGGAAAAAGACACCAAAATAAACGGAGGCTGGTGATGTTTACGGGAACATTGATTGATGAACTGATTTCAACGGTTGAGCACGCGGAAAAGCACGCTCGCAAAACTGGCGATTCTGAGGAGAAGAAGACGGGGTATTGGTACACCCCAACCGAATGCGAACGGGTGTTCGATCCGAAGTTCCTAGGGGTGGCATAAATGGCCGCAGCCGCCGTCCCGGTGCAGAGAGGGATCCGCAATACCCGGCGGAAGCCGTGCTGGACGGGCACGCCGGAAATCTACTTCGCCAAGCCGATTGACAATATGCGCCTGGTAAAAGTCGAAGACCCCCGCCGCAGCCGTGAAATGAAACAGTTTGGTTTCGCGTTGAGCTGCCTTTTCCTGCTCGTCATGACTTACACGTGGCAGCACTTCAAGGCCATCGAGTACGGCTACAAAATCGAGTTCATGAAGAATGAGCGCAACGGACTTACGGAGTTGAATCGCACGCTGCGGCTGGAAGAAGCATCGCTGCGTTCCCCGGATCGCATCGATAGGCTGGCGCGGCAATACGGAATGCAACCGCCCCAAGCCGGCCAGGTAATTCGCATGGATTCCGCTCCGCTCGACACCAGCGCTCCGGTCATGGCTAGCGCTGCGGTATCCGTAATCTCGGTGCCATGAGGGTGTGGGGGACGGGCGCCGTTCGCCCGCCCTGTGAGAAAGATTGGCCACGGATTTACGCGGATGAACACGGATTAAGCAAACAACAAGATCCGTGATATCGGTGCAAACCCGTGGCCTGAGTTCTGGCGGCTCCCGGGCCGCCATGTTTGTCTAGAGGGCGCGATCCGTGGCTGCCAACATACCCCGCAACCGCACCAATACCAGGCTGTACCTGCTGGCCGCA
>Ga0307476_10000934_pt1 | contig 19511 bp, 18 predicted proteins | sample atmos_gasesECM2C_2_FD_203314 | JGI IMG/M metagenome (GOLD analysis project Ga0307476, IMG submission 203314) | Hardwood forest soil microbial communities from Morgan-Monroe State Forest, Indiana, United States - atmos_gasesECM2C_05 | ecosystem: Environmental > Terrestrial > Soil > Temperate... | reverse complement strand
GTTCCACCGTCCGGAATACGCCATCGCCGTCAGCGTGAAATAATCCGCACTGTCGCCGCGAAAATAGCGCAGGACACCGTTCAGACGGTTGTAGTCATCCGGTACATCGAAAGGGCCGTCGTTATGATAAATCTCGCCGGCGCCCACGAGGGTGCCATCGAAAAGGCCGGTCGAGCCTAAGAGCAATTCGCGTCGATAACCGTCTTCGCCGAAGCCCGTCGTTGCGCTGGTGGGCACACTATTTACCAGCCCGACTCGCGCGGTACCCGCGGTCGCAAAATCGCCTTCGTCGGCGTAGTAAGGACCCTTTTTGTAGTGCAGGTCCGCGGCAAGTTCCGGGATCACGAAATTAAAGTCGGAGTAGCCCTGGCCGTGCGCGTGCGTGGGCATGTTGACGGGCATGTCATCCACCTCGAGCGCAAGATCGGTGCCATGGTCCAGGTTGAAAGCTCGCAGGAAATACTGGTTGGCTTTGCCCTCGCCTGAATGTTGCGTGACGATGAGTCCCGGGATGTTTTCGAGTATTGCCGCGGGACGCAGCAGCGGTTCACTCTGTATTTGTGCCTGGCTGATGTCGCCCGCCGAGACGGCGGTCATGTTGCTGACGCCCGCGGCCACGACGGTGATGGTTTCGAGCGGCTCCGCGAGCAAATCGGCGCTTTCGGCGCAATGGGCGTTGACGCCTGATAAGAGCAGGGCCGCGGCGCCGAATCGCACGATGCCCTGTTTTGACGTCGAATCTCGCATCTCCAGGGCTATTCGCAGGCCGCGGCCGATAGGATGCAGCGCAAACGCCTATACTTTGCGGATGACAACCGAAACGCTGGCCGGCCTCGCACCGCCCCCGCTGAAACCGGCATCATTTCTGAAGACGCTGCGCGCTTCCAGGGGCAACGCCTTTGAAGTGATCCCCTTGCGAGCCTACGAGCAGCCGGTCTATTTGGCGAAATCGATTCTCGGCAACGTACTCATGGTGAATGACCCTGAAGGGGTTCGCCGGGTTCTATTGGATAACGTTGCCAACTATCCGAAAAACGACCTGGAAATCGACTTCTTTTCGGCGATGTTCGGCGAAGGTCTGTTGAGCGCTCCTCCCGCCAAGTGGCGCACGCATCGAAAAGTGATGGCGCCCTCCTTTGGGACCCGCACCGTCGAATCTTATGCGCCGGCGATGGTGGAGACCGCCGTGGCTTTTGCCAAGCATTGGGACGAGCTGCCCGAACATGCCGAAATGGACATCGCGGAGGAAATGAAGGCGCTGACGCTGAAGATCATCTGCCGCACCATGTTCTCCGCTGACGCGGATGAACTGGCGACTCACTCCCGCGAGGCGCTCAACTTCGTCCAGGCCTCCCTGGAGTTCGGTTTGCTGGACGTCCTGCCGGTGATTGGTCCGCGGCGCATCAAGCGCACGGTCGAGGCGATACGCGCGCACTTCAAGGGCATGGACGCGGCGATCTATCGGCTGATCAGCGAGCGCGAAAAGATTCGCAACGAGGCTCCCAGAGATTTCCTGACGCGGCTCGTCGCGGCGAAGGATCCGGACGATGGCGCCGGGTTGAATGCGAGCGAGGTGCGCGACGAAGTCATCACGATTTTCGTGGCCGGCTACGAAACCACAGCCGTGAGCATGACCTGGATATGGTATCTGCTGTCGCAACATCCGCTCGAGGAGGCGAAGTTGCACGAGGAGCTGGATACCGTGCTCGCCGGCAGAGCGCCGACCGTTGAGGATCTGCCGAATCTGCCGTATACGCGCATGGTCATTGAAGAGGCGATGCGCATCTATCCGCCGGCGCCGGGGATATCGATTCGGGAGGCTCAGGAAGCCGACGAAATCTGCGGCTTCAAAGTGACACCTGGACTCCAGGTGATGATATCGCCCTGGGTGCTGCACCGGCACCGCCGCCTTTGGGATAGTCCCGAGCGCTTCGACCCGACGCGGTTCAATAAGGAATCGACGGAAAAGCGGCCGCGCTTTTCGTACCTGCCTTTCGGCGGCGGTCCGCGTGTCTGCATCGGCGCGACGCTGGCCATGACCGAGGCAACATTGATCCTCGCGGTGCTCGCCCAGCGGTTTCGCCTGCGCCTCAAGAGGCCGCAGGAAATCAAACTGCAGACGCGCATCACCTTGCGTCCCAAGAACGGGATGATAACGGTCTTGGAGCGGCGGCCTTCCGGCGCTTCAGGTGCGCACGGGCAGCCTTGATCGCGTTCGCATACAATGGCGCATTATTCACTGCGTTTCAGCGTCAATGGACAAAGCACTGCGTTCTGAAAACCAACAGCCTCAACCCTCGGAAGGCGGCTTGCGGCGGATGATTCTGCCGCATCCGGTGTCGTTGCTCGGCACCGGACAGCCCGATGTCGAGACGGCGATGATGGGGCAGCTCGGGCCGGATACCATTTTCATGATGGGCGACAATCCGGCTCTCTCGAAGATGCCGGAGAAGCCGAGGCTGCTGGATTTTTATCGGCAGCGATTTTCGCCCTTCACGCGCAATCATCTGTTGCAGAGCGCCATGGTTGCGCTCAAGAGCGGCATGGAGGAGAAAGTGGTGCTGGCGTGTTTGCTTCACGACATCGCGAACGGCGCGCTGATTCGTGTTGATCACGGATATTGGGGCGCGCAGCTCATCGAGCCCTATGTTTCAGAGGAGATCGCTTGGGCGGTCCAAAATCATCAGGCGCTGCGCTTTTTCGCCGATGAATCCGTGGGCTATGAATATCCCGACGCCTACATCAGGTTCTTTGGCCCCGACTACCAGCCTGCCGAATACGTGAGGGAGGCCTACCTGCAAGCGCGGCGGCACCGTTGGTACATGACCTCGCGTCTCATCACCTTGAACGACCTGTATTCGTTCGACCCGAACGTCACCGTCGAACCGGAGCTGTTCACCGATATTATCGGCAGGCATTTCAAGCAGCCTCGGGAGGGATTGGGGTTCGATGGCTCGGCGGTTGCGCATATGTGGCGAACCATGATCTGGCCGAACAATCTGTTGTGATGAGGGAATACGGCCTGCACAAATAGGAGATCGGGATGGAACTGCAAATCAACGATCAGAACGTCACCGTAGCCGCCGAACCGGATCTCCCGCTCCTATGGGTGTTGCGCGATTTGCTGGGAATGACCGGCACCAAATTTGGCTGCGGCATGGCGCTCTGCGGTGCGTGTACCGTGCTGGTCGATGGCCAGGCGCAGCGCTCGTGCGTGCTGCCGGTCGCGCAAGCCGCGGGAAAGAAGATCACCACCATTGAAGGCGTCGGCACGACCCCGGCGGGGGCGGCACTCCAAGGGGCGTGGCTTGAGATCAACGTTCCGCAATGCGGCTATTGCCAGGCGGGACAGATCATGTCCGCCGCCGCGCTGCTTCAAGCCAAACCGAATCCGAGCGATACCGACATTGACGCCGCCATGTCGGGAAATATCTGCCGCTGCGGCACGTACCCGCGCATACGCACGGCCATCAAACAGGCAGCCGCCCGGAGCCACGCCAAATGAGCGCGGCCGCGGATGAATTCGCCTCATCGGGGGGCTTGAGCCGCCGAGAATTCCTGCGGCAACTTCAAGCGATGGGCGGCTTGCTGCTCGTCGCCGACGGGCTGCACATTGCCAAAGCGGCCGATGCGCCCAAGTACGGCGCCGCCGGCATGCCGCATGGCACCGTCGACAACCCGCTGGTGTTCCTAACCGTGGGCGATGATGGCTGGGTCACCATCGTCGTACACCGTTCGGAAATGGGCCAGGGCGTGCGCACCGGCATGCCGCTCATTGTCGCGGACGAACTGGAGGCGGATTGGAGCAGGGTTCGCGTTCAGCAAGCACCGGCCGATGAAGAGAAATACGGCAACCAAGACACGGACGGGTCGCGCAGCACCCGGCATTTTATCGATCCGATGCGTCGCTGCGGCGCGGCCGCGCGGATGATGTTGGAACAAGCCGCCGCCTTGTCCTGGAGCGTGCCGGTCGGCGAAGTTCATGCCGCCAAGCATGAAGTACTGCATCAGAAATCCGGCCGTAGACTCGCCTACGGCACCCTCGCCAAGCGGGCTGCGAAGCTGCCGGTGCCGGCCGCGAGCGTGCTGCGCCTAAAGAGCCCCGAGGAGTTTCGCTACGTCGGCAAGGGCGGCGTAACCATTGTCGACGGACACGATATCGTGACCGGTCAAGCGCAATACGGCATCGACCCGTGGTTCAAAGACATGAGCTTCGCCGTCATCGCGCGCTCGCCGGTATTGGGCGGCAGGGTCAAGCAATTCGACGCCAACGCCGCCGCCGCCGCACCGGGCGTGCAGAAAGTGCTGCAAATGCCCGCGCCTACACCCAAGGCCACGTTTCACCCCCTTGCCGGTGTCGCGGTCATCGCCAATTCCACCGGCGCGGCAATCGCTGCGCGCAAATTGCTGAAGATCGAGTGGGATGACGGTGCCAACGGCAGCTACGATTCCGATGACTATCGAGCCTCTATGCAGGAATCTGCGCACAAACCCGGCAAGGTGGTTCGCGAGACCGGCAACGTGGACTCGGCCTTCAAGTCCTCAGCCAAGACAATCGAGGCGGAATACTACATTCCGCACATAGCCCATGCGACGATGGAGCCGCCGAGCGCGGTGGCGCGCATCGTCGCCGGCAAGGTCGAAGTCTGGGCGCCCACCCAGGCACCCCAAGTCACGCGCGAGGACGTGGCGAAGCATCTTGCGATCCCGGCGGATAACGTCACCGTACATGTGACGCTGCTCGGCGGAGGATTCGGACGCAAATCAAAGCCGGACTTTGCCATCGAGGCCGCGCTGTTGTCCCAGGCAATGGATGGGCGCCCGGTCAAAGTGACCTGGACCCGCGAAGATGACCTGCATCATGACTTCCTGCACACCGTGTCCGTCGAATACATGAAGGCCGGCGTGGGTGCCGACGGCAAGGTTTCTGCATGGTTGCATCGAAGCGTGGCGCCCTCGCTGGCGACGATTTTTGCCCCCGACGTCAATCACGAAGTCGGTGCCGAGCTGGGAATGGGCTTTATCAACATGCCCTACGACATTCCCAACCTGCGGCTCGAAAACCCGGAGGCCAGCGCGCATTGCCGCATTGGTTGGTTTCGCTCCGTATCCAACATTCCGCACGCTTTTGCCGTGCAGTCGTTTGCGGCCGAGCTGGCGGCAAGCGCCAACAAGGATCACCGCGATTACCTGCTGGAACTCATCGGACCCGCGCGTCAAATCGATCCTGACAGCCTGCAAGACCATTGGAATCACGGTGAGTCGCCGCTGCGCTATCCGGTGGACACCGGCCGCTTGCGTCGAGTCGTCGAAACCGTCACGCGGGAAGCCGGTTGGGGCAAGACATTCGCTGCTGGCCGAGGCTTGGGACTGGCCGCTCACTACAGCTTCTTGAGCTACGCCGCGGCGGTCGTGGAAGTGAACATCGATGCACAGGGACGAATCGTCGTGCCGCGCGTCGATATCGCCTTTGACTGCGGCCCGCAAGTCAACCCCGAACGCATTCGTTCGCAACTCGAAGGCGCCGTGATCATGGGCTTGAGCCTCGCGATGTTCGGGGAGATCACCTTCAAGAAGGGCCGCTCGCAACAGGATAACTTTCACCAGTATCGCGTCACCAGGATGAATGAGGCGCCCGCCGATATCCGGGTGCACTTGATTCCGGCGGCGGATTGGACCGTGCCGCTCGGCGGTGTGGGCGAGCCCGGCGTGCCGCCGATTGCGCCGGCGCTGTGCAACGCCGTGTTTGCAGCCACCGGCAAGCGGATTCGCAGCCTGCCCATCAAGGATCAAGCGAAACGCGCGACTTGAAAGACGCCGCGCAAGGGATTCTGCTCTAGTGTGGACCCTGCTGGGGCGCGCGGGGTCTTGATAGAACTGAAGTCAGTTGCGCCGCCAGATCCCCCAAGCTATAGGGTTTGGGGAGCAAGGGAATGCCTTCTATCTCGGCGTCGCGTTTTCCTGCCACGGAAAAACCGCTGACCAAAACCACGGGTAGCGAGATTTTGCGTTGGCGCATCTCTCGCACCAGCGCCATTCCGTCCATGCCGCCCGGCATCATCACATCCGACAGCACCAGCCCGATGCCGGGGGTGGCGGCAAGCTCATTCAAGGCGGCCTGCCCGGTCGTAACCGGTATCACCTCGTAGCCCAACTCGTCCAACATCGCGCTCGTCAGCGATGCGACCTGAACGTCGTCTTCGACCAGCAGCACCCGGCAGTGTCCCGGGGCGCATGTCGACACACCGTGACGAGACTCCGCTCGCGGTGGAATGGCGCTTGGGCTTTCATTGGACCGCGGCAGCAGCAGCAAAACCTTGGTGCCCTCCTCTGCTCGGCTTTCAATTTGCACCGAACCGCCGGAGCCGTGCGCGAAGCCGTACACTTGCGCGAGTCCCAAGCCAGAGCCCTTGCCGACGTCTTTGGTCGTATAGAACGGCTCGAGGCAACGCGTAATGGTCTCGGCGTCCATACCCACGCCGGTATCGCTCACCGATATCTCCACGAAATCGCCGCTGATTCCGTATTCGTGCAAGTTCGCGCGGTTCACGGCCGCGATCGTGATGGTGCCGCCTTGGGGCATGGCATCCCGCGCATTCACGCATAGATTCAGCAGCGCGATGCCCAGCTCGCCCTCATCGACACGCACGGGCCAGACGTCCGGGTCAAAAGCTGTCCTTACCGTGACCGATCCGCCCAGCGAACCATCGAGAAGCTCTCTCATTCCCTCCACGTGTCGAGGTATGGCGATCGGTTTTGCATATAATTCCTTTTGTCGTGAGAAGGCGAGGAGTTGACGCGTCAGCGCGGCGCCTCGCTCCGCCGCTTGACGCATCCCTTCCCGCACCGCCTTGCGCCGCTCCGCCGTCAGCTCGCGGTCCAATATGCTCAAGCCCCCGCTGATGACCATCAAAAGATTGTTGAAATCGTGCGCGATACCGCCTGTCAGCTGGCCGACCGCTTCCATCTTCTGACTTTGGCGCAGCAGCCGTTCAGTGCGCTCGCGCTCCGCGACCTGAGCCAGCAGCGCGGCATGCGCGTCGCGCAGCTGATCGGCCGTGACTCGTTGCTCGGTCAGGTCGGTAACGATGCAGCAAAAGATCTCTTCGCCCTTTGGGCCATCGCCACCCAGCGCACTGAAGGACACATGAGTCGGGATGATGCTTCCCCGCTCTGTTTTGATTCCCAGTTCGCCTTTGGATTCGCACGCGATCAAATCGAGCACGTTGGGCCAGTCGGCGGCCTCGATGAATCGCGCCAACGATCCGCCGATCACCCGCTCCGGTTGGGTCTCGACCAGCTCGGCGAGCCGCCGGTTGCAATAAAGAATGTCCCCGCCGCGGGTCAGGGTCAATGCACCTTCCTGCATTTCCTCGACCAGCAGACGGTAGGTCTGATCCGCGGTCTCGAGGGTGTAAACCCGGGGCGCGTTGTCGGCGCCCGAAACCACGACGGCGTCCACGTCCCCGTTGCGGATGGCATCAAGCGTCTCTTCGGCCTCACGCAGTTTCTCGCGAAGCGCGGCATTTTCCTGGCGCAGAAGCTGCTGCGTGTTCGCATCCGATGCGGCGGTGGAAGATTCTTTGCCGGCGGGAGAAGTCATTTGACAACGGCGGCAGTTTCTTTGGGGCTCAAACCGAGACCAACCAGAACACGCTCTTCATTGGCGAGATCGCCGATGATTCGCCGCAGCGGCAGCGGCAGCATCTTGACCAAGGTCGGCGCGGCCAGGATTTGGTGCTCCTTCGCCGCGGCAGGATCCTGGTAGATATCGACCACTTCCAGGGCGTATTCGCCATGCAGCCGCTCCTCGCATACCCGCCGAAGATTGGCGATTGCCCGCGATGAGCGCGACGTCGTGCCGGTAATAAACAACCGCAACACATAGGGCGGACCCTTCGCCAGCGCAGGTGGCGGCGTGTCGCTCACGGCGCGGCAACCGGACGTAAATCCAAGCCCACCAAAACCCGCTCCATGTTCGACAGATTGCCGATGATCCGCTTCAACGGAGTCGGCAATCGACGCACGAGGGTCGGCACTGCCAAGATCTGATCCCCGGCCGCAAGTTGCGGATGTTCGAGCAGATCGATGACTTCGATTTGGTATCTTCCCACCAAGTGCTCCTCGCAGATATTTTTCAAGTTCGCGAGTGCCGTAATGGACTTTGGGGTCTGACCCGCAACATAGAGACGCAGATTGTAATGACCGCCCGCAAGCAGCGGTTCCTCCATCGCAGTGTTTTTCAGTTGATTCATGATGCAGGTCCCCCACGCTGAACAGCCATCGCGCGTCTCTCAGCTTGAATGCGCTTTTCGATTTCCTCATCGTGCTGCAGAACTTTTTGAGCTTCCGCTTCCTCGGCTTCGAGTTCGGCGCGCAATTCGGCAATCTGCCGTTCCAGCGCCGCGCGCTTGCGTTGGATGTCGCGATGTCTGCGCTCATTGTCCTGAGCGCGTCGAATCGCCGAGTCGGCGTCGACCATTTCCTGTGCGATACGCGCGGAGCCGGTCAAGACACCGCCGCTTCCCAAGTAGGCGTCGACGAGCTTCACGCCCTGCGACGTCAATTGATATTCGCGAATCTGATTGGAATGATTCATGCCGCGCGACTTGAGCACATAGATGCCGCGATTGCGCTCGCCGTTGCTTTCGAGCTGAACCAGCGACAGCCAGGTGTCCATGAGCGATGACATGCCGGCATCCGCCTTGTCCATGCCTTCCACGCTAAGCAGGTCCGTGAGAAATGCCGTGATTCCACGGCTCTTGAGCAGATCGATCACCCGCAGCAGCATCGAATGTACGTCGCCGGTTTCGCCCCGGAGCGCGGAGATCGGGTCCAGTACCACCGCGGCTGGCGCAAACTCTTCGATTTCCCGATACATTCGCGCCAGGTGCATCTCGAGACCGAACAGGCTGGGCCGCGCCGCTTCGAAACGCAGCAGTCCTGCATCGACGCGCGGCTGCAAATCCAGGCCAATGGAGCGCATGTTGCGGATGATTTGTGCCGGCGATTCTTCGAACGCGAAATACAGACAGCGGTTGCCGCGCGCGCAGGCGGCCTCGACAAAGTGTGCCGCCAGGCTGGTCTTTCCAGTCCCGGCGGTTCCCGTAACGAGAATGCTGGTACCGCGATAAAATCCGCCGGCGCCCAACATCTGGTTCAATCCCGGAATGCCGGTCGAGATCACATCATCGGAAGCTGAGTGCGCCAGTCCGGCGGAGGTGACCGGCAACACCGACACGCCCTGCGCATCGATTAGAAAGGGATACTCATTGGTGCCATGCGCGGAGCCGCGGTATTTGACGATACGCAGCCGCCGGGTCGTAACCTGATTGCTGACCCGATTATCGAGCAGCAACACACAATCCGATACGTACTCCTCGATGCCAAAACGTGTCAGCGCTCCTGCGCCTTGCTCGGCCGTGATGATTGCCGACACTTTCCGTTCCTTGAGCCATGCAAAAAGCCGGCGAATCTCCGCGCGCAAAATCTGCGTGTCGCCCAAGCCGGCAAACAGCACCTCGAGGGTGTCCAGCACAACCCGTTTGGCGCCGACTGATTTGATGGCATAGTCCAGACGCACGAACAGACCCTCGAGATCGTATTCGCCCGATTCTTCGATTTCGCTGCGCTCGACCCGCACGAAGTCGATTGCGATTTTCTTTTGCGCGACGAGAGAATCTAAGCGGTAGCCTAACGAGGCGACATTTTGGATCAGGTCGTCGCCCGACTCCTCGAAGCTCATGAACACGCCCGGCTCGTTGAACATCACGGCGCCGTTGACAACGAACGTGGTGGCCAGAAGGGTTTTACCGCAGCCGGGGCCGCCGCAGATGAGGGTTGGACGCCCGGCCGGCAAGCCGCCCAACGTGACCTCGTCGAGTCCCGTGATGCCGGTTCTTGCCTTCGCGAGCGGCTGAGCCTCTGCAGCGGGTTTGGATGCCACGGTATTCATTGATTCTTATTGTCCTTGAATGCCTGCACCGATCCCGAAGTGCGCTGACTGCGCGAACCGCCGTTGATGCGCTCGCGCAGCGCGGTTTCAATGAAATTGGTGAGCGACCGATTGTCTCTGGCGGCCGATTGGCGCACCTCTGCGAGAAGATCCGGATTTAGGCGCACCGTGACCGGTGTTTTTACTTGTGCCACCCCTGCACTCTGGCAGAGCGATGCGTAATGCAATACGCATATCCCGACGGTTTTGTTGTCAGTTGTTTCCTACAGTACCGGCAGCCACGAGTGGGCGGGCTCAACTGATTGAAGGGCATCCCGTAGCCAGCATCGGCCGCGCTGATCGAGTTGCGGCGCAATGTGCTCGAAATCCGCCTGATCCTGTTGACGTATGCGGTGCGACTTGTACAGCAGCTGTATCTCGGGCGCGAGATACGGTATGCCCTGCGGGCTGCGTCGAATCGCGATGTTGAACGGAAGTTGAATTTGCCGATGACGACGGTAGATCCAATGCTCGTTCTCCGCTTCGTCGAGCATCAGCTCCATCGCCCAGTCACTGTTATGCGCGGGGCGGCACCACAGCGAAAAGACATCGGGTCGTGGCCGCATGCCGGCACCAAGCCGAGTAAGCACGCCGTTTTTTGCCTCGAACACTTCCCATGCCGGCAAGAAGCTAAGCGCCTGCAGTACATCCTTTCGCAATATTCCGACGTCCAGATCCTTGTGCGGCCGACTCTGATATCCCGCAAAGATGTCCAGCGCCCAGCCGCCTGCGATCCACCAGGGCACGGTAAGCGAGGCGAGCCAACGAGCTCCCTCGCCGGGAGATGCCGCTCGCCACGGCCCGGACTCGGAGACTGAACTTGTGAAACGCCTCACAGCCTGCTTGACCGCAACACGGTTAGGGTTTGCCATCGGCAATTATTATCCAAACGAGTATCGCCATGCTGCATGCATTTAAATCGAAATTGGCTCTGAGCGGGATCGTCATGGCGGCGGTACTCGCCGGTTGCGTGGTCGCCGCGCCGCCGCCGCGCCATCACCCCGCCTACCTGCACGCGCTATCGGACCTGCGCACCGCGCGCTGGCTCATCGAGCACCGCCCGGGTAACGTGGCGCAGACCGTCGATGAGGCTGAAGCCGTGCGTCAGATCGACGCGGCCATCGGGGATCTCAAGCAAGCCGCGTACAACGACGGCAAGAATCTGAACGATCATCCGCCGGTTGACGAACGTCCTGACTACTCCGGCAGAATCCACCAAGCGTTGGAGTATCTGCGCAAAGCGCGCGCGGACATCTCGAGCGAAGAGGACAATGGCAACGCGCAGGGTTGGCGGAATCGGGCGTTCGGGCACATCGATGCCGCGATCGGCGCCGCACGCCGCGTAATCCACGAATAGCTTAGACAACGTGCAGGCAAAGGAAGCGTCAGCCCGCCTCGGCGACGCTGCTTTGCTCGGCACCATCCGGATTCATTTCGACTCTGGACGGGCTGTCGAAAATCATGGTGGGAACCGTCGCAGGGGAAAATTCCGGCCACTTCGGTAGCTGCGGATGATTGGGATTTCCCGTTCGGGCGAAGTGGATCCAGGCGTCGCACATTTTCCCCGCGAGCGCGCGCGCTTCGCCTCCGCCGCCCGTCATCGTCTCGCAACGATCGGTGTTGTCGAATACAAAGGCGATTTCCGCGCAATGAAAGGCGCGCGGCCGTCCGCTCAAGATGGGGGTCTGCCAGGTAAACCAATACAAATAGGCCGGCGCCCTGCCCTGCGCTGCCTTCAATTTAGCCTGCTCGATCGCGCTCCCACGTACCCCGGAGGCGGCAATGCGGGACCAGATATCGAACGGCTTCGCCCGCGGTGTGCGCTGACGGAAAGCGCCGATGACGCTCGGCGCCTTTTCTCCATAGATCTCGCGCACGCGCATCTGCAGGTCCGATTCACCCATTGCTTCGAATTCGGGATGATTGATCGCCGTCACAAACTCGTTCAGCGTCGTGCCGATGATCATGGGTATATCGGCGGAGAGGGCCGGCGCGCCGGGATCGAATGGATGGCTGGGAAGAGTCTTGCCATCGACCACCGGCCCGAATCCCAATAATGCCGACAGACGCCGAAAATTAGGCACGCCCCCGGCAACCTTGGGGCGCCGATCCCGCAGCACCTTGTCCGCGGCCGTCAGGATCTGCTGAAAGGGCAGCATTTGGATTTGTCCAATCGTCGCCGCGCCAAGGCCCAATTCGCTGACGATGGCGTCGGCCACCTTCTGCGCATTTTCCGGTGGGATACCCTGCAATATCGAGCCGCTCTCGACAATTGCGCGGTGAAACAGGCCCTTGGCCGCCGGCATCGCCATGAGCGTGGACACCTTTCCGCCCCCTCCCGACTGGCCGAATAGGGTGACCCGGTGCGGATCGCCGCCAAAATTTTCAATGTTGTCGCGCACCCATTCGAGCGCGGCCACGATGTCGAGCATGCCGACGTTGCCGGACTCGGCAAACTGAGCGCCGAATGTCGACAAATCCAGATAGCCGAAGGCATTCAATCGGTGATTCAAAGACACGACCACGACGTCGCCGCGACGGGCCAGATTCTCGCCATCGTACGAACGCAGTTCTTGACCTGAACCCGCCGTGTAACCGCCGCCATGCAGCCAAACCATGACGGGGCGTTTTTTTCCGTCCCCCACGGCGGCCGTCCAAACATTGACGCGCAGGCAATCCTCGCTTTGCACGCCGTCGTCCCAGGCAAACATAAAGGCCTCCTCGTCGTTCGCCCAACCGGCACGAGGTCCCTGCGGCGCCACATAGCCGTATTGACGTGAACTGCGCACACCTTCCCAAGACTTCGCTTTTGCCGGGGGCATGAAGCGATTCGGTCCGGCGCAATTGTCGGCGTAGGGAATACCCTTGAAGGTAAAGATGCCGCGACGGATGTAACCCGCGACTCGACCAGCCTGCGTCTCCGCCACGGCAGCGCCGTCCCGCGCGATCAGCGGCGCTGCGCTCTGCGCCTCGGCTCGCGCCGGTGCCGCAAGCGTGCCGGAAACGACACCTGGGGCGGCCGCGCCGCAGGCGAGCGCCGCGGCTCCCTGCAGCAGCGCACGGCGCCGAACGACCGGAACGCCTTTTAGACTTCGAGCTGGCACGAGCCGCTTAGGTGTCATAGCTTCCTCCCAAATTGATTCAAATTGCCGGCGATACTGTAGCGCCGCCGCCTTAACCGTCACGCATGGATGCATCAGCCCTTCCCTCTATATACTGGATCGCTCGAGAGGAGTGAAACCTGTGGCGTTCGAAATGACCGAACTCGTCGGGGCTGAATTCCCGCTCTTCGCCTTCAGCCATTGCCGCGATGTGGTGGCGGCGGTGAGCCGGGCGGGCGGCTTTGGCGTATTGGGCGGCGCGCGTTTCTCGCCGCAGGCGTTGGAACAGGAGCTGAAATGGATCGACGCTCACGTCGACGGTAAACCCTACGGCATTGATATTCTGATTCCGGAACATCAAGCCGTGAAAGCCGGGACCGGCGTCGAAGCAATCGCCGCGATGCTCCCGAGCGAGCATCGCACCTTCGTGGCAGAGCTGCTGCGCCGAAGCGGTATCGAACCGAAAGCCGAACCGGCGCAGGGCCGCGCGACCACGGCCTACGACGGTGAACCGTTGCTGGACGTCGCCTTCAAACATCCGATTCGGCTGATAGCCAACGCGCTCGGAATCGCCCCGCCCATGATGATCGAGCGCGCGCGGCTTCACGGCGTCCCGGTGGCGGCTTTGGTCGGCGCAAAGGAACATGCAATTCGCCAAGTAAACGCCGGTGTCGATATCATCGTGGCGCAGGGAGGCGAGGCAGGCGGCCACTGCGGCGAGGTGTCAACCTTGGTGCTCATTCCTGAAGTCATCGGCGCCATATCGAAGATCCGCAAGGTGCCGGTACTCGCGGCGGGAGGAATCATGACGGGCCGGCAAATGGCGGGGATGATGGCGATGGGCGCGGCCGGGGCATGGACCGGTTCCGTGTGGCTCGCGACCACCGACTCTGAGACCTCTGAGGTATTGCGCGACAAACTTGTCGCCGCAACATCGCGCGACACCGTGCGTTCCAAATATCGGACCGGGAAGTTCAGCCGGCAATTGCGTTCGACATGGCACGACGCGTGGGAAGCGCAAGGCGCGCCTGCCGCTTTGCCGATGCCCTTGATGAGCGTCCTGGTCGAACCGGTGCTGCAGCAAATCAACAACGCGGCACTGAAAGGCAACCCGCAGGCTCAAGAGCTCGTAACCTATTTCGTGGGCCAGGGTGTCGGGTTGATCGACGGCGTGAAATCCGCCGCCCGGGTCGTTCAAGATTTCAAAGAAGATTTTGCGGAAGCCATGAGCACCGTGATGGCCTGGAGCGAATGAATAAAATCACGCCCCGAGATTTTCATAACGCCTTCATCGCGGCCATGAAGTCCGAGGAGGACGCTTTTCGCACGGCCCTCGGTTTTGAGTCGAAATCGTACAAATACTTCATGAGATCGACGATTTATCCCAAGATCGCCAGGCATCTCGGCCTATCGTCTTGGAACAAGGAGTACTACACCCTCGATGGCATGTTCTATGAAGAGCGCGGTGTCGACGCCACGGGCAAGTTCGCCTCGTATGCGAACTGGGTGTCCGTTGCGATAGAACACGAAATCGACGCTGCGCACGCGCACGAAACCATGAACAAGCTGCAGCTGTTCAACGCGCCCCTGAAGGTGCTGATCACCTATGCGCCGCCGGGAACTGCCACCGAGTCGCTGCTGCGCAAATATGAGAACATCATCCGAGCCTCCGATGTGTTCAACGACGTCGCGACCTTGAGACAACAACTGGTGATCCTCGGCACGCCGAAAACCGTGGCGCAGTGGCGCCTGTATGCCTACGAGAATGACGGCTTTGTATTGATGCTGCCGGCGTGAAAGCGCCCCTTCGAGCGTCGCGGAGGTTTATCGCTCGACCCGGAAACTGATGCCGGCGGAGTCGATTGCGAAACGCCCCGAAACAACCCGGCCAATCCATTCAGCCGTCTCCAGCGCGCCGCCAAAGGAGAAGAAGTGCGGTGCAATCACGCGGGTTGAGCCGGGCAGCTGCATCAGGCGCATGACGTGCTGCTCCGGCGTCGTTGCAAGTTCGGCGATCCCGCTCACGGCGCTCAGGTTTCGCATCACGGTGCGCAGCGAGGCACCGATTCCGCATCGCATCGCATATTTGATGAGCTTCGAGAGCGGCGTGGGACCCGCGATCCCGGCACGAATGGGTAATCGCACATCGATTCGGGCGAGCTCGGGTTCCCAGTCGCGCAGCGCATAGCCGTTGAAACCAAATTGCGTGACGACGAACACCGGCAAGCCGGTGCGATCCGCAAATGCCTGTTTGATCTTAAGCGCCTGCCCAAGCATGGCGTGCCCGATGCCCCGTTGCCCTTCCGGATAACCCGCAACGCCGATTCTCTTGATGCCGGACTTCTCGATGAGCCCTGAGGCCAAGACGTCCAGCGTGCTTTCATATTCCCCGGCCGGGTGTTCAGTGTCTCCGGCAACCAGCAGCACTTGTTCGACACCATGAGCCACCAGCTCGGCCAGCGCCGTGCGCAGTGTTTCGGGATAGTTGATGCGCCGCGCGACCAGATGCGGGGTCGCCTGAAATCCGGCGGCTTGCACGGCGAGCGCTGTTTTGAGGACCTGCGCGAGAGTGGCGGTCGGTATATGCGATATATAGATCGAGCTCTCCGCGGGCAGAAAGGCGCGCAGCGCCGGCACATGCCTTTCCTCTGATGTCGTAATCTCCATGGAGGCCGCCCGCATGAAGGTGACGATGCGCTCCGTCAGAGTCGCCGCGTGTGTGTCGACTAGGGCGGAGCGTAGCGGCAAATTCACTGGACTGGCTATTGGCGGCGCGCGCCCGCCACGAGCTGCGAGGTGATGCGCGTCACGTGTTCGCCCTGATAGCGGCACATTTCCAGTTCGAGCTTTGTGGGCATGCGAGATTCGCTGCCGGCTCCGGTAACACAGCTTGCGCCGTAGGGGGTGCCGCCGGTGATTTCGCGCATCGTCGCCAAATCCTTGAACGTGTATGGCAGCCCGACAATGATCATGCCGTGATGGAGCAGCGTGCTATGAAACGAGGTGATCGTGGTCTCTTGGCCTCCGTGCTGACTGGCCGTGCTGCAAAAAACACTGCCGACCTTGCCGACCAGAGCACCGCGTCCCCAAAGCGGTCCGGTCTGATCCATAAAATTTCGCATTTGCGCGGCCATATTGCCAAAACGCGTCGGCGTTCCAAATATGACCGCATCATATTGCTCGAGCTCCTCAGGAACCGCCTGCGGCGCAGCCTGGTCCAGCTTGAATCCCGACGCCTTCGCGACGTCGAGAGGGCACAATTCCGCCACGCGCTTCACGCTGACTTGCGCGCCGGCCACGCGCGCCGCGCCTTCCGCCTGCGCATACGACATCGCTTCGATATGTCCGTAGCTGCTGTAGTAAAGAACCAGAACCTTCGGCATATTCCGCTCCCATATTCGCATAGCGAAATACTTTTCGCTTTCAGGCTACGTCTTGCCCGGGGCACCGTCAAGCCGCGCGCGCACTTTCAAGTTTGCGCGCTGAGGGAGAGCCAGGGAACGGCCGCCAGATCGCTCGAGATCTGGCGGCTGACCTGCTGCAACATGGCGAGGCGTTCGCGGATCAGCTTCGTCTTGGTGGTACGGCGCGAATGGCTCGATGAATTCAACGAGGCGACCACGCGCCCTTTTTGATCGAATACCGGAACGGCGAGCGCAATCACGCCGAATGCCAGTTCATCCTCGACCGCGGAATATCCGCAGCGCCGGCACTCCTCGATCAGTGCGCGCAGCTTCGCCGGATCCGTCACGGTGCGTTCCGTCAGCGCTTCGAGATGTGCAGTCTCGAAGTAGCGCTGCAAGCGCTCCCCGCTGACGCCCGCCAGCAATACCCGGCCCGTGGAAGTCGCATGCGCCGGAAAACGGCTGCCCACATGCGCCTCCAGGCGCAGCAAAGTGCGTACCGAGGTGCGCGCCACGTACACAATTTCCACCCCGTCCAACACGCAGAGCGCGGCGGAGTCCGAGGTGTTGCGGGCCAGTTCCTCCAGATGGTTCTTCGTGAGCTGCTCGATATTCATCGATTCAAGGTACGCCGCGCCGAGCTCGAGCACCTTCGGCCTGAGCAGAAAGTCGCGGCCGCTGCGGGTGATGTAGCCCAATTCCTCGAGGGTGAGAAGACAGCGCCGCGCGGTCGCCGCGGGAATCCGCGCACTGCGTGCAACCTCGCTGAGGCTCAAGGCCGCGTGATCGCGGGAAAAGGCGCGGATCACTGCCAAACCCTTGGCGAGTCCTCCCATGGCCTCGCGGCGCGGCGGCGTGACTTTGCGAGCTGGCACGTCCTGCAGTCTATTTCGATATCCGAAATCTTGAAAGGCCTGCCGGGGGCCGCTTGACGATGGCGCGCGCTTAAGCTCAGTATGGTTTCGTATATCGACGTTCTTTTCGATATACGAAAAACGACGACGGGGGAGCGCTTGAAAATCGGGCCTCAAGACCGGCACAGCTCGGCGATATCGACCTCGAATGAGGAGACCATCGTGGTCCGCGGGCGCGATCTTGCGCACGATCTCATCGGCCGCTTGAGTTTTACCGAACATTTCTGGCTGCTCGTGACCGGCGCGGTGCCCTCCGCGGCGCAGCGCCGGGTACTCGATGCGACGCTGGTCGCCATCGCGGAGCATGGCATGGTGCCCAGTGTGCAGGCGGCGCGAATGACCTTCGCCGCCGCCCCCGAAGCACTGCAGGGGGCGGTAGCTGCTGGAATCCTGGGCTGCGGTTCTGTGATTTTGGGGTCATCCGAAGCGGCGGGGCATTTCCTTGCGTCGGTCGCGCAGCGGATCGACACCGGCCTCGGCTCCGCCGAGGCGGCTCGGACCATGATCCTCGAATACCGCGGCGCAAAGCGTCCGATCCCGGGATTCGGACACCCGCTGCACAAGCAGATGGATCCGCGCGTGCGGCAGTTATTTGCCATCGCAAGCGAGGTTGGCGCAGCCAACCGCTACGTACAAATCGCGCGCGAAGTCGAAAAGTTGCTGCCCGATCTTACGGGTAAGGCACTGGCCTTGAATGTGTCCGGAGCGATACCCGCCGTGCTGCTCGATGCGGGGTACCCGCTCGCGGCGCTCAAAGGCATTCCGATCCTGGCGCGCACCGCCGGGTTGATCGCACATCTTCTCGAGGAGCAGCAACGGCCCATCGGTTTCGTCATGTCGCATGCCGCCGCCCAAGCGATCCAGTACGACGGCGACGTGCCTGCGGGATTCAAGCCGGGCAAGGACACCTGAAATCCCATATGAGTACGGAAGCCACCTTGGCGGGCATCCGCGTCCTGGAGCAGGGAACGTTCATCACCGGACCCTGTGCCGGGATGATGCTGGCCGATCTCGGAGCCGATGTGATCAAGATCGAGAGCCCCGAAGGCGACCCCTATCGGGCCTATCAGGGGGGCCAGTATTCCCCGCATTTCCAGGCTTACAACCGCAACAAGCGCAGTCTTGCCCTGGATATGAAGCAGCAGACCGACTGCGCGCTGTTCGATCGGCTCGCGGCCGAAGCCGACGTCTACATTCAAAACTTTCGGCCAGGAACCGCCGGACGGCTCGGGGCCGGTGTCGAGCGTCTGCAGAATTTAAATCCGCGCCTCGTGTACTGCTCGATCAGCGGCTTTGGATCGAGCGGTCCGTATGCCGATCGGCCGAGTTACGACTCCGTGGCGCAGGCCTTGAGCGGCTTTTTGAGCGTGGTCGTCGACAACCGGCGGCCCCAGTTCTTGGGTCCCGCACTGGCCGATGCGATCACCGGCATGTACGCCTCGCAGGCCATTCTCGCGGCACTGGTGCAACGGGGCCGCAGCGGGCGCGGCTCGCATGTCGAGATCTCGATGCTGGAAGCGATGGCGCATTTTGCCGTTGAGCCGTTTGCCGCATTTTTTGCGTTGGGCGAAACGCCGACGTCGGCGGATCGACCGCGCCTCGCTCAGGCCTATATTCTGCGCACCGCGGACGGCCGCCTCATCGCGATTCATCTGTCTTCGTTGGAAAAGTTCTGGGAAGGGTTGGTCGCGGCGCTGGATGCCCCGGAACTGAAAGAAGATCCGAGATTCAATCCGCGCGAACGCCGCGTTGCCGAATACGAGACGCTGCGGATCGAGCTCGACACGCGGTTCGCACGCCAGCCGCTGGAACACTGGGTGCGGCGTCTGCAAGCGCAGGATGTCCCCTACGCACCGGTCAACCTCATCGACGATGTCGTGCGCGACCCGCAGGTTGAACATTTGGGAATCGTCGTGCCGGTTGATTTGCCTCACACGGCGACGCGGGCCGTGCGTCCGGCCGCCCAGTTTGACGGGTGGCGCGCCCGCTCGGTGGGCGCGGCGCCGCTGCTGAATCAACACGGCGAGTCCATCCGCGCCGCGCTCAATGGCGGAAGTGCGTGGCCGGAATCTGCGCGCTCCTCAAGAGGGATCGTTTG
>Ga0307476_10000933_pt1 | contig 19528 bp, 15 predicted proteins | sample atmos_gasesECM2C_2_FD_203314 | JGI IMG/M metagenome (GOLD analysis project Ga0307476, IMG submission 203314) | Hardwood forest soil microbial communities from Morgan-Monroe State Forest, Indiana, United States - atmos_gasesECM2C_05 | ecosystem: Environmental > Terrestrial > Soil > Temperate... | reverse complement strand
GGCGGTGTGTCGGGCTTCGGCGTGTGGTAGTTGGGTCCCGCGGCGCAGCCGCTTAAAATAACGGCGAGGCCTGTGAGGAACCCCAACGTCGCCTTGATTGCGGCCGCGCTTTTCATCGCCTGGCATCGACCGGGCGGTTGGGGGCCGCGTCGCTGTCGGTGGCCGTGACGCGTTGACCCTCGGCAATCTGGCTGCTGATGTTGAGCACCAAGCGATCACCCGGTTTGACGCCCGAGCCGAGTTCCACGAGGCTGCCGTTATCGCGGGCAATCGTGACATTCGCAAAGTCAATTTTGCTGTTCGCATCGACTCGCGCGACTTGCGTCGCCTTGGAGCGGAAAATCAGCGCCGCCGCCGGCACCTCGACCAGGCCGCGCGGTTGCAGTTTGAATGCGACATTGACGTACGTCCCCGGCAACAAGGCGTGATTGGCATTGGGCATGTCGACCTCGACGCGCATGGTGCGCGCCTGCGCGTCCAGCGATTCCGCCGAACGCGCGATGGCGCCCATAAAGACGCCGCCGGAGGGTGCGGTGGAGCGGATCTCCGCGGGCACACCCGGTTTCATGAGCTCGATGGCCGAGTTCTGCGGCACATCCACAAAAATGCGCAAAGGATCCGTTTGTGCCATCCGATACAGAGGCGTCGTCGTCGATCCGCTGCCGGCCGTGACCAGGTTGCCGATGTCGATCTTGCGCTCGGTGATCGTGCCGTCAAACGGCGCAACGACCTGCTTGAACTGCGCGAGCGCGGTGTATTGATCGACCTTGGACTTGTCGAGTGCGACCTGGGCGTTGGCCGCGAACAAGCGCGCATTCGCGCTTTCATAGTCGGCTTTCTTCGATTCCCGTTCCTGCTCGGAGACGACGCCCTTGGGTGAGTCGCGCCAGCGCTCATTGGTGGTTTTACTGAATTCAGCCTCCGCTTGTCGGGCGGCCACCTGAGCTTCGGAGGTTTTCAATTGCGCGCGAGCGGCGGAAAGTTCGGCATCGAGCTCGGGAGTCTCGATGATCGCCAGGACCTGGCCCTTTTTCACATGATCGCCGATGTCCACCAGCCACTTCGCGACGTAGCCGTTGACTCGCGCATAAATCGTGGTTTCGTACCACGCCGCGGTCTGCCCCGGCAGCACCAAATCTTGGCCGACAGAGGCCGGTTGGGCGGTGATGACATCGACCGGCGGCGGGGCCGAGTAGGCGGCGTCGGCGCCCTTCTTAAGGGTGTTCGCCTCCACCAAGCGAATCACCATCACCACGCAAAAGCAAAACGCCAAGATGCCGGCCGCCACACCCGCGCCGATTTTCAAGGTCCTGCCGGTGCCGGGTTGAAATCCGGTGGAGAGCGAGCCCCCCTCGGTGCGCGACGTGTCGTCCGGCATTTCCGCGGGCGGCGCACCCTCGTCCGAGCGGGAGTTCGACGGCAGCGGTTTTGGGTCATGCGGTTGCATTGGCTCCACCTATAACATTCGAATCAACAACACCGGCCGGCCGACGGCGCAGCAGCCGGTACATCGTGGGAACAAAAATCAGAGTCGCAAAGGTGGCGAACAACAAGCCGCCGATGACCGCCCGGCCCAGCGGCGCGTTTTGCTCGCCGCCTTCTCCGATGCCTAGGGCCATGGGCACCATGCCGAGAATCATCGCGCCGGCGGTCATCAGCACCGGGCGCAGGCGCGTGTAGCCGGCGGAGGCCGCCGCGCGCAGCGGATCGTCTCCCGCGGCCATGCGTTGGTTGGCGAAGGTCACGACCAGAATGCTGTTGGCCGTGGTCAGGCCGATGCACATCAGCGTACCCATGAGCGCCGGCACGCTCATCGGCGTCTGCGAGAGGAACAGCATCCACATGACGCCTCCCAGTGCGAAGGGCACTGCCATGAGCACGATCAAAGGATCGATCCAACTCTGGAAATTCATGACCAAGAATAAATACACCAGTACGATGGCCAGGGCGATACCGGTGAATAAACCCGTATAGCTTTCGCGCATGGTCTCCACTTGGCCGCTCAGCGTTACGGTAAGCGCTTTGGAGGCATCCGGCCGATTCGCCGCCAGTACCTTATCGATATCGTGCGCCGCGGAATACAGGTCGCGGCCTTGCACATCGGCATGTACGTCGAAGACCGGTCGGATGTTCAATTGCGAGGTGACCAGCGGGATGGCGTCACGGCCAAATGCCGCGAGATTCACCAACAGTTGGCCCTGTCCGTTCGCGCTGCTGGTGGTCACCGGCATCGTTTTTAGGTCCTGCGAGGTGTCGATGCGATAGGGCGGCACCTGCACCACCAAGGGGTAGCTCACGCTGTTGCGCGGATCCACCCAGAAATTGGGCGAGGTTTGGGCACTGGAGTTGGTGGCGACCAGCACGTTGTTCGCGGCCTCCTGTTGGGTTACGCCGATCTGCGTGGCCAGCGCCCGGTCCAAATCCACGGTCAGTGCCGGTGCATTGGGCACTTGAAACACGTGCGAGTCGACCACGCCCGGTACCTTCGTCATCTCTCGGGCGATCTTCGACGCCAGGGTGAATGCTTCCGCCTGATCCGGTCCGGAGATCCTGACATCGATCGGGGCCGGCTGACCGAAATTGAGCACTTGATCGACGATGTCGGCCGGTTGAAAGAAGAACTGCAGTTGCGCGAAATGCGCCGGCAACGCCTGGCGCAACTTGGCGATGAGTTGCGCCGTCGGTTTGTGCTTCTCATTCAGCGCAATCAGTATCTCGCCATCCATCGGACCCACGGTGGCCGAATCGCTCAAGGCGATATTGATGCCGCTGTAGGGCAGGCCGATGTTGTCGATCATCACGTTGATTTGATCGTTGCCGACGAGGCGCCGAATCTCAGCCTCGACGTCCGCAAAATATTGCTGTGTTTTCTCCAGACGCGTTCCGGGCGGCGCGCGCACGTGCAGGCGCATCTGGCCGGCATCGACCTGCGGGAAGAAATCGCGCCCCAATAGCGGGAACAGACAGATCGACGCGACGATGAGGATGGCGAATGCCGCAATGGTTGCGACCGATTTGGACAGCGTCCAGGCCAACGCGTTTCGATATTTTTCCCGGAAGGACTCGAATCCGCGTTCGAAGGCCTGCTGAAAGCGCGCCAGGGGGTTCCGCGGCACGGCGTGCTGGCCCAGCGGCCGATGCTGCTCTTCCGCCTGAAACGCATGCACCGATCCGCGCATGAGCATGTTGAAGAGCACCGGCACCATGGTGAATGACAACGCGAGGCTGGCGAGCAGCGCGCCCATCACGGAGAGCGACAGCGGCGAGAACAAATACTTCGCGGTGCCTTGCAGGAGGAATACCGGCACGAAGACGATGCAAATGCACAAGGTCGACAGAAATGTGGGAACGGCGACCTCGCTGGCGCCGACGACGATGGACTGGCGCAGCGGTTCCTTCATGGCGACGTGCCGCTCGATGTTTTCGATGACCACCGTGCCGTTGTCGACCAAAATACCGATCGCCAGCGCAAAGCCGCCCAGCGTCAAGGTGTTGAGCGTTTGACCGGTCAAGTCGATGAACAGCACGGCGGTGATGATCGACAAGGGAATGGCGGCGAGAATGATCAGCGACAAACGCATGTTGCCGAGAAACATGATGATGACCAGCGCGGTCAAGCCGGCGGCCATGCCGGCGCTTAGGCCCACGCTGTTCAGCGCCGCCTTCACAAACACCGATTGATCGAACAGCGGTTGAATGGCGACGTCGGGCGGCAGTACTTTCTTGATGTCCTTGAGTGCGGCGCGAACGCCGTCGATCACCGCGAGCGTCGAGACGCCGCCGGTCTTGCGGATGGTCATCAACGCGCCCGGCGTTCCGTTGACCGAGACAGAGTTGGTCTGCACCTGAAAGCCGTCATGAACGTGTGCGACATCGCGCATGAAAATCGTGCGGCCATCCACCTCCTTGATCGGAAATGCGTTGATGGTGTCGATGACGTTCGGCGAGTTGTTCATCGCCAGGGTGTAGTCCTTGTCGCCGATTTTGACGTCGCCCGAAGGCAGGATGACATTCTGGCGCTGCAACGCCGCGCTCACATCGGCGGCCGACAGGCCCCGTGCCTGCATGGCCTGGGAGTCCAAATCCGCCATGATGACGCGCGGCTTTCCGCCGTACGGGTAGGGCACTTCCGCGCCGTGCACCACCGCCAGGGCGGGACGGATGATGTTCTGACCCAGGTCATTGAGCTTCGTATCCGGCAAGGATTTGCTGGAAAGACTCAACTGAATGATGGGCACGTCGGTTGCGCCATAGCGCAATACCAGCGGCGGTGTGATGTTGGGAGGCATGTACTTCAGTACCACCAGCGCGCTGCTCGCCAGTTGCGAGACGGCGCGCGACACATCGGCGCCTTCGTGCAAGTACACCTTCTCGACGCCGACGCCTTGATAGCTCACGGCCTCGATTCGCGAGATGTCATCCACCAACGAGGCGAGCTGGCGCTCGTGCAGCGTCAGAATGCGGTTCTGCATGTCCTCGGCGCTCATCCCGTTGTAGGTCCATACCACTGCGACCACGGGGATGTCGATTTCCGGGAAGATATCGATGGGCATGCGCAGCGCGGCGCCGATACCCATCAGGGAAATCAAGATGAGCACCGCCACGACGGTATAGGGGCGCTTCAGCGCAATTTCGACAACAGACATTTCAGAAACCTCTGCGGCCTATTGCAAATTTAGACGGGGGAGGAGCGCAAGTCAGGAGCCGGAAGTCACGATTTATGAGTGACTTTAGTCACTTTCACAATCACCGAAGTCATTTTTGTTCGGCATGGCGCTGGCGCTGCGACAGCAGCGCGAGTTCCGTGCGGGTGTTGGCATGCAACTTCTCCATGATCCGACTGACGTAGTTTTTGACGGTTCCCTCGGCGAGAAACAATGCCCCGCCGATCTGTCGATTGCTCATCCCTTCGGCGATCAGCTCGAGGACCTTCGCCTCCTTTTCATTCAGCGCTTCGGCCGCGAGCGGCGCAGTCGCGGGTTCCGCAGGCGATGCTTCGGTTTGACCGGTTTGCGCGAGGCGGCGGAATTGATCCATCACTTTTCGCGCGATTTGTGGGGTAAGACGCGACTCGCCGCGCTTCAGCGCCCGAATGGTTTCCAGCAGCTCGTTTTCCGCCGCGTCTTTGAGCAAATAGGCGTGCGCACCGGCGCGTACTGCTTCAAAAACAGTCTCATCGTCGTCCAGGGTCGTCAAGACCAGGACCTGAGTTTGCGGTAGCGCGCGCGTAATTTCGCGAGTCGCGACGACACCGCCTTTCACGGGCATGTGCAGATCCATCAGAACGACATCCGGATGCAGCAGCTGGGTCAACTCGACGGCCTCCACGCCGTTGCAAGCCTGGCCCACCACCTCCATGTCGGGTTCCATCGACAGCAGCAGCGCGGCGCCGCGGCGCACCAGCGGCTGGTCCTCGGCGATGACGATTCGAATCGCCGGGACGGGATCCTGCGCGGGGCTCGTCACTGCAGGCCTCGCTCGAAGCGGCGCATTCTCGCTTACCTCATTCCGGGAAATGTGCAGACGATGATGCGTCCGGCAGGCATCGATTGGAAGTGACTTTAGTCACTTGTTAGGTCACTGCCGATTCGCACGGATCGAGAAATGCTCAGGGCGCTAGACCCAATTCAGCAGTTCCCAGCGATAGGTGTTCTCGTGAAATCGTTGGCCGACATCTTGGTAGAACGTACCGAGGCTTTCGCGTGCGGCCCAGCGCCCGATTTCCGGCACAAACCACAGCTTTTCAAGGCGCTGCGCCTCGACCTTTTCAGAGGCATTGCTATAGCGGAAATTGATCACGTTGTTGTAGCGAAGCGCCGTGAATTGTCCTGCCGGTACTGTTATCGGTTCCCATTGCTGAGCGTGCATCGTCAATTGCCAGGGCAACGCTTCGTGCGGACTTTCGGCCGTTTCATAGTACGTGCCGATCGTATTGGACCACCCCGGGCGAAGCTGCGTGGGCCAGAGCGGAATCGGCTCCTGGTAAACCTGGCGGTCCTGCCAGTGCGAGTCGACCAGGATCATTCCCCAAGGCGCCTGCACCTCATCCTCCAGTGACTCTCCCGGCAACGGTTGGCCGAGGTATTTTCGCAGCCAGTCCGTGCCCCACGTGGGATAGGCAGGTCCGCGTATGCGTGCTTCGATCGGTAATGCGTCGCAACGGATTCGAGTTTCGCCGCCGTCTTTGACGGCGGTAACCTGCTCGAACTCAGTGTCGACGACCGCTCCTGTGACCAGGTCCGTTTTGCGGTAACGCCACGACTGGCCGATGGCCGGCCCGCGCACCTTCAACTCAGCATTGTTGGGTAAACCCGGATTCAGCGCATGCTGCGTGCAGCCAAGCGACAACGCGGAAGTAGCCAGCAAAAAATTTCGTCTTGATAAGCTCATCTCACTACGCCCTTGGTCGAGGTCCACGCTCGGTGCCCATATTGCCCGCCATCGCAGCCACATGAAAGTTTGCCGTTTCTAAGCACTTTCTAATCTTGATCAGGTCCAATACGAGGTTCTGGAGGTCAAAATGCGAATACTGCTCGTCGAGGACGATCGAAAGCTGGCGGAGTTCGTGGCGCGCGGACTACGCGCGGAGCGCTTTGCGGTCGATCTGGCTGCGAATGGCCGGGATGGCGAGAGCTACGTCGATGCCTACGAATACGATCTGCTGGTGCTGGATCTGATGCTGCCGCAATTGAGCGGCACCGAACTCTTGCGGCGGGTGCGCCGCTCGCATCCGGCACTGCCCGTGCTCGTGCTCACCGCGCGCGACGAGATCGACAGCAAGGTGATGCATTTCGAAGCGGGCGCGGATGACTATCTGACCAAGCCCTTTGATTTCGCGGAGCTCCTGGCACGCATCAAGGCGCAGCTGCGCCGCGCGCCGGTGGAGCGCCACGATGTGCTGCGTCTTGCGGACCTGGAGATCGACCGTGCCACGCAGCAAGTGCGGCGGGAAGGTAAGCTTATTGAACTCACCGCCAAGGAATATGCTCTGCTCGAGTATTTGATGTCCAGTCCGGAACGGGTGTTCTCGCGCACCATGATATTGAATCATGTGTGGGATCAGAGTTTTGAGGGCGTCACGAATATCGTCGATGTCTACGTTCGCTATGTGCGCAGGAAGGTCGACGAGCCGTTTCCACTGAAATTGATTCACACCGTGCGCGGCGTGGGCTATTGCGTTCGCGGCCCCGAGGCGCATCGGGAAGCGGCCTTGGAATGAACCCGCGTTCCCTCGCGTTCCGGCTGACTGCGTGGTACACGCTTCTTCTGGGCGCGACCTTCATTCTGGTCGCCACCGTCACCTTCTATGGCCTGCAGCATTACCTGCGTTCCAATGCGCGGGATGCCTTGAGGCGCCGCGCGACCGAGGTCGAGCAAATCCTGACGCGTGCGGCAACGGACGCGTCGGACGCCGCCATTGCGCAAGAGGTCGAGCTGCACCTGGCGCCGGAAGCCAACAATCGATTCGTTCGGATCACGCGCGATCCGGGAAAGGTGGTTTTTCTGTCCGGGCCGCCCGCCGACGGCGGCTTCAACCGCTTTGACGTCGTGACGCGCCTGCCGACCGGCAACCCCGAGATCGGGGCCGAAAACAACAAGAGCGCAGATGAGTTTGTTTCGACCATCATTCCGGATCAACATCTGATCGTCGGTGCGACCTCCGTGGATACGGTTTCGGGACGCTATGTGCTGGAGATAGGCGCCTCCCTGCTGCCCATGGAAACCGCTCTCGCACGCTTGAGCGACCTGCTGGGCTTGTTGCTGCCGACGCTTATCGGCTGCGCGGCGGTCGGCGGGTATCTGTTGGTCACCTGGGCGCTGCGCCCGGTTGATCGGCTGTCGCAGACCGCGGAACAGATGAGCCTGCAAAACCTGTCATTGCGCCTGCCGGTAGTCGCCACGGGCGATGCGCTCGAGCGATTGTCGATTTCGCTGAATAACATGTTGGGACGATTGCGCGACTCCGTGCAAAGTTCGCGACGGTTCTTGGCCGACGCCTCGCATGAACTTCGAACGCCCCTCACGGTGATCAAGGGGGAACTGCAAGAACTCTCGAACGAAGGCGACATAACCGCCGAGGGGTTGCGCGAGCGCGTCGGCAGCGTGCTTGAAGAAGTCGCGCGCCTCGAGCATCTGGTGTCCGGGCTCTTGGCGCTGTCGCGTCTCGACGCCGGTGAGACGCAGCGTGAGCCTGCCGAACTCGATTTGGCCGAGTTGGTGCGCAGCACCGCCGAGCAGATGCGCTTGATGGCCGAGGATCGCGGAATTTCCATTGAATTGTCCGGTTTACAAAGCGCGTTCATCCAAGGCGACCGCTCGCGCATCAAGCAAATAATCGTCAACCTATTGGACAATGCCATCCGCTTCACCCCGCCGCGAGGCAGCGTGATCGCGCGTACCTCCGAGGACGAGACCCATGCGCTGCTCGAGGTGATCGATACCGGTATCGGCATACCGAAGGCTTCCTTGCCGCACGTATTCGATCGCTTCTATCGCGCCGACGAAGCTCGCTCGCGTGACGATGGCGGCGCGGGTCTCGGCCTGTCGATCGTCAAGTCCATCTGTGCCATGCATGGGGCAGAGATCGAAGTATCCAGCCAGCTCGGCGAGGGCAGCTGCTTTCGCGTGCGATTTCCACGGCGACCGCTCTCCTTAAGCGCGGCGCGCCCCGCGAGCCCCGCGAATAATTCTGAAGCGGTACGACCGCCTGCTGAACGAATTCTTGCGCCGAACCTCAGTGTGGGCGGCAGCGCACGCTCAGCGCGATCATGAGCACTTTTTAATGTGCAGTTCGCGGAATTCTAATCTTCGCCGCTCATCCTACAAATAAGCCCAAATGCTGTAGATAACCCTCAATTCGCCGCTCAGAAGTATCGAACATGTTGCACCTAAATTCTTTTAGTCCGATCCATCGCCGCTGGCCGCTGCTGGTGTGCGCCGCCTTGGTTTCGCTCAGTGTCTTCAGTGCCGCCAACGCGTATGGCGGCGGTGGAGGCGGCGGTGGGCACGGCGGAGGCGGCGGAGGCGGTGGCCATTTCAGCGGCGGCGGAGGTCACTTCAGCGGAGGCGGGCACTTTGGCGGAGGCAGTCGCTTCGGCGGCGGCTACGGGCACTACCGCGGCGGCGGGTATGGCGGTGGATGGCGAGGGCGTTACGGCGGCTGGGGTGGTTACGGCTGGGGATTCGGTGCCGGCCTCGGGCTCGGCCTATATTTCTCCACGCTACCGCTGTATTACTCGACCTATTGGTGGGGCGGCATTCCCTACTATTACGCGGATGATACCTTCTACACCTGGGATGGACCGGCCGGTGAGTACCAAACGGTTGAGCCGCCTCCCGAGGTGGAGCAGCAAGCGCAATCGCAGGCGAGTAGTGATCTGATCGCCTATCCCAAGAACGGGCAGTCGGATCAACAGCAAGCCCAGGATAAGTCAGAGTGCCGGCAGTGGGCAGTGAAGCAGTCCGGCTACGAGCCGGCGGCCGCGCCGACGACGGGCGCAGCGACGACGACCGGTGCAGCGACGTCCGCCGCAGCGACGACCACTGCGCCGAATCGATGGGATTATCAGCGCGCACAAGCCGCCTGCCTCGAAGGGCGCGGTTATAGCGTCAAGTAGAACTCCAACCCTAAGTTCGCGCGTTTAAGCCGGCCCATAAAGCGCGGCGTACTCCTGCGCGTACGCAACGTAAGTCTCCTTCATCGTCGCAAGATTCAGGAGCATTGCCGCCACTTTGCGCTCCGTGCCGCTCGCATACAGCGTGGAGCGTACCCACATGCTCTCGGTGCGGCGGCTGCCGGTCAGGGCGACCACCTCTCGCTCGATATCATAGGGCTCGTCCACCAGGACCGGGCCGTCGAACAGGCGAATTTCCTGATCGGCAAACAATCCCACCGCGGGTCCCCGCGTTTTGAAGCTGTTGTCGCGCGCGCTGTATTGCATCAGCACACTGACCATTTCGATGGGCACGATCGGCCGTCGCCACACATGATCGGAGCCGCTGTAGAAGGCGGAGGGTTCGGTGATTCGCGTCAGCTTTTGCGCGAGGCTGAAGGGATAAAGCGCGCCCATATGCTGATCGGCGCTCATCGAAACGGGGGTGCGCGGCGAGCGCATGCCGACTTTGACCTCGGCGAGGATGACAGGATCGCGCAGCGGCGCGAGCCCGTTCAAGCGCACATCGAGCGCCGAGGGTGGAAAGTCGGGACCCACTGCGGCAGTGCCCCGCAGGATCTCATCGCCATTGGCGCGCAACATCCAAATTTCGCTCTGAACACCGTTATTTTCGGGCCGCTGCATGAAGGCTCTTACTTCCTCGCCTTCGTACACCGGTGCGCGGTAGTGGGCGGAGATGCAGCCGCGGCGCAGCCACAGCTCGCCCCAGAGAGCGTATCCGAGCGGCACGAACTGAGAGAAGTGCGTGGGTCCTTCGATCGTCGCGCCCTTGAAGCCCAACTTTTGCGCCGTGGCATTGTCGTGGATCGAGGTATGACCATCGTACTGCTGCTCGGCGAGCATTTGCTTCGGCGCGCGCAACGGTCCCGAGAGTACCCCCGCCTGATCGCTGATTGCCGTATCAAAGCCTGCCATACGAAATCTCCCCTGCGCAGTAAAGCGCGCTCACGCCGCCGCGAGCATGCCTTCCAGCCTGCGGCGGATCAATTCTTCCGCCTCCGCCATGATGCGATCGATCAGCTGCTTGCAGGTCGGAATGTCATGAATCAGCCCCACGACCATGCCGCAGGACCAGGCCCCGGCATCCATCTCGCCCTCCTGCATGATGCGAGGATAGACGCCGCCGACCTCCGCGGCGATATCCGCGAAACTCAAGCGCGGTCCGAGCTCACGCTCCTTGAGCAGCAGCCGATCGACCGCGGCGTTCGCCAGCACGCGCTCGGTATTGCGCAGCGGCCGCATGATGAGCCGCGTGTCGAGTTCAGAGGCGGCGACGATGGCATCCTTCACGTGCGCGTGCACCGGCGCTTCCTGCGTGGCGATGAAGCGCGTGCCCATGTTCATGCCCTCCGCACCCAAGGCGAGCGCCGCGACCAGCGAACGCGCATCCGCCATGCCGCCGGAGGCGACGAATGGAATCTTCAAGGTCTCCGCCGCGCGCGGCAGCAAGATCATGTTTGGAACGTCATCCTCGCCCGGATGGCCGCCGCACTCGAAGCCATCGACGCTGACCGCATCGCAGCCGATCGATTCGGCCTTGAGCGCATGGCGCACCGAGGTGCACTTGTGAATCACCTTGATGCCCGCGTCCTTGAGCGCCGGCAGATACTTCTGCGGATTGTTGCCGGCGGTCTCCACCACTTTGACGCCGCTCTTGATGATGGTCTCGACGAACTTGGGATAGTCAGGCGGCGTCACCGCCGGCAGGAAGGTGAGATTCACGGCGAAGGGCTTGTCGGTCATGTCGCGGCAGCGCGCGATTTCCCGCGCCAGTTTCTCCGGCGTGCGCTGCGTCAACCCGGTAATGATCCCTAGGCCCCCGGCATTGGACACCGCTGCGGCGAGCTCCGCGAAACCGACAAAATGCATACCGCCCTGGATGATGGGATGCTGTATGCCAAATAGCTGGGTGATCCGGGTTTTCAAGTGTTCGCTCCGTCGCGGTTTTCAAAGGAATAATAATCGGAACAGCGAATTTTCGCTTTGTCTTACAGGGCTTGGTTAATTAGTCTCACACGCAAGTTGCCCTGCGGGAGATATCGTGCCAGACGAAACGCGTTGAAAATGATGCGGTAGGCGGGCAATGGGGTCCCCGCCGCAATCAACAGGGCTTTCATGAGGCGAAAGGACGTATTTCTCGAGAATATTGAACCCGAGGCTTTCATCGCGAGCGCGAGCCTCGAGTGCATGACGGAAGCACAGCTCGGCCGCCTGGCGATCGAGCGGGGTCATACCGAATCGCTGCGGCATTTCGCGCACACCATGATCGACATTTATGAGAAGGCGACCGCGGACATTGCCATGATCGCGGCCCGCAAAGCGTTGCCGGTGCCGAATTCGCTTGACGAGGAGCACCAGCAATTTGTCGAGCGAATGCGCGAGAAGAGCGGGCGGGATTTTGATCTTGCGTATACGAGCAGGATCATCGAGGACCATCAGCGCGCGACCACGCTTTTCAAGCGCGGCCAAAGAATCAAGAACCCCGAGATCTCGGCTTTGGCCAGCCGCACTTTAAGCGTGCTCGAGGCCCGCCACCGCAGGACGAACTCACTCCTGGAGAGCATCGCCTCGGACCCTCAATCCGCGAATCCCTAAGGCCCGCGCCCTCAGGCCCGCGAGTCCCTACGACCCGCGAATGCCCTACGACCCGCGAATCCCTGGGGTGCGAGGGCTCACTCTTCGCTGCGCAGTTTCGCCACCTCAGCCGCCGTCAAGTCCGATCCCTTGGCGCCGAAGCGGGCGGTGACATAGTTCGCGACGCTGGCGATTTCCGCATCCGTGTAAGTGCTGCCGAAGGCCGGCATATTGTTCGAATCGCCGCTGACGTGGCGTTGACCGCCCCCAATGATCACCTGCGCAACATTGTTGGCGGTCGGATCGTTGACGCCGCGGGTGCCGGTCAGCGTCGCGAACGGGATGACCGGACTGACGCCAGTCCATCCATGGCAACCGGCGCAGGCACCCTCATAAACGGCCTGACCGTGCGACTCGCGCGACACCGCACTATCGGCCGCGTGGTCGGCGAACAGCGCAGGCGCGGTACTTTGTTTTGGCTCCGGCAGGTCGGCAGTGGCGACGGCCGGCACCGTGCGTAAATACGTGACGATCGCCGCGACATCGCTCGCCTTGAGGTAACTCAAGCTCTCATCCACCGCTTCGCCCATCGGGCCGGCGGCGGTGCCGCGGCCATCGGCATGCCCCGCCGAAAGATAGTGAGCCAGGTCCGCATCGCTCCACGAGCCCACGCCGCTCGCGTGATCGGCTGTGATGTTGTAGGCGCGCCAGCCCGCTTGCACCTCGCCTGCGAATTTCTGCCGATTGTTGAGCGCAAACGCCAGATTGCGCGGCGTGTGGCACTCGCCGCAATGCGCCATGGCTTCCGCCAAATAGGCGCCGCGATTCCACTCGGGACTGCGCTCCACATTCGGCTCATAGCGCCGGTCGGGATTGAAGAAGGCCGACCAAAGACTCATGAGGCCGCGTTGATTGAACGGAAAGCTGAGCGTGTTCTGCGGCGCGGGTGCGTGCAGGGGCTTTAACGTAAAGAGATAAGCCTTGATGGCGAGCGCATCGGCGTCGGACATGTAGGTGTAACTGGCGTAAGGCATCGCCGGATACAGTTTGGTGTTGCCGCGCCCGATGCCCTTGTGCATGGCGTCGAGGAAGTTCGCATCGCTGTAGCTGCCGATGCCCGTATCGTTATCCGGCGTGATGTTGGTGGAATACAGGGTCCCGAACGGCAATACGAAGGCGCGGCCGCCGGCAAAGGGCACGCCGTCCTTGGCCGTATGGCAGACGACGCAGTCCGCGGCGCGCGTCAAATATTCGCCGCGTTCAACCAGGCTCGCGGATTTGAGCTCCGCCGGCACCCCGGTGGGATCGCCCGCCGTATAGGCCGCGAGCGCGACGCGTTTGCCGCCGGCGAAATCGGTGGGATGCGGACCGAACACGATGTAGGCGGACACAATGAGCAGAACAACCACAATCGCCGCGAGGGTCCACAGGACCGGCCGCGTTTTTTTCGGGGGCGTTGCATTCATGAGGGCCTAGCTCCTGGCAATTTCGCTCTTGACGAAAGGAAACACATACAGGCGTTTTCCGGTGGCGGCAAAGACGGCATTGGCAACCGCGGGACCGACGGGGGCAACGCCGGGTTCGCCCACGCCGGTCGGCTTTTCGGTCGAGGGCATGATGTAAACCTCGACCTTCGGCGCTTCATTCATGCGCAGCACGCGATAGTCGTTGAAGTTGCTTTGCTCGACGTGGCCGTCTTTCAAGGTGATCGCGCCATACAGCGCCGCTCCCAGCCCGAAACCGATGCCGCCTTCCATTTGCGCTTTGATGATGTCCGGATTGACGGCCGTGCCGCAGTCAACCGCGCAAACCACCCGGTCGACCTTGACGCGTCCTGCGTCATCGACGCTGACCTCGGCCACCTGCGCCACGAAGGAATTGAATGCTTCGCACACCGCGATGCCGCGGCCGCGGCCTTTAGGCAGCGGGCCTGAAGCCCATCCGGCTTTGTCGGCGGCGAGTTCGAGCACGCCTTTCATGCGCGGTTCGTGTTCGAGCAGCTTGCGGCGGAAGGCGAAAGGGTCCGCGCCGGCGGCGTGCGCGACTTCATCGATAAAGGTCTCGACGGCGAAGGTCGTATGCGAACTGCCGACCACGCGCCACCACAGTACCGGCACGCCGGCCTTGGCGGTCGACAAATCGACGGCGATGTTGGGAATGGCGTAGGCGATATTCGCCGCGCCTTCCACCGAGGTCGAATCGATGCCGTCCTTCATGCCAGCGGCGAAAATCGTGCCGGCCATGATGGATTGGCCGACGATGACGTGGTGCCAGCCGGTGAGTTCGTTTTGCGCATTCAATCCGGCTTCCATTTTGTGGAAGTACATAGGCCGATAAAAGCCGCCGTGGATGTCGTCCTCGCGAGTCCACTGCAGCTTGATGGGCGTGCCGTCCGCACCATACGCCTTGGCGATCGATACTGCCTCCACGATATAGTCCGACACCGTGTTGGCGCGCCGGCCAAAACTGCCGCCGGCATATAGCGTATGAATGCTCACCTGGCCGGGTTCCAATCCCGCCGCGTGCGCGGAGTTCATCTGATCGATCGTTTGGAATTGATCGCCGGTCCAGATCTCGCAGCTCTTGGCATCGAGCTTGACCACGCAAGCCAGCGGCTCCATCGGCGCGTGCGCCAGATACGGGAATTCGTAGCTCGCGGAAATCTTGCGGGCCGCATCGCCGAGCGCCTTCTTGGCATCGCCCTCCTTGCGCGCGGGCAGCGCCGGCTGGTCGGCGAGGCGCCGATACTCGTCCATCATCGCGGCGGAGCTGCGCTTCTCGGCGCTCGACTCGTCCCAGTCGACTTTGAGCGCGTCGCGGCCTTGCTTGGCGGCCCAGAAACTCTTCGCCACGACGGCGACGCCGCCCGGCACCTGCACGACCTTGACTACGCCGGGTACTTGCAGCGTGGCGGCGCCGTCGAAGGATTTGACCTTGCCGCCGAACCGCGGCGGTCGCTTCAGCAGCGCGACCAGCATGCCGGGCATCTCGACATCGATGGTGAATTGCGCGGTGCCGTCGCATTTCGCCGCCACATCCACCCGCGGCGGCTGGCCGCCGATGAGCTTGAAGTCCTTGGGATCCTTGAGCCGCACCGTTTCCGGCACCGGCAACGCCGCGGCCTTTTTCACGAGCGAGCCGAAAGTCGCTTGCCGCTTGCTTGCGCCGTGGGAGATCACGCTCTTATCGACGCTCAGTTCCCCGACCGGAACATGCCACTCATTGGCGGCGGCGGTGAGCAGCATCGCGCGGGCTTTCGCCCCCGCATCGCGCAGCTGCGGCCAGGAATTGGCGATCGATGAACTGCCGCCGGTCCCTTGGATCTTGCCGAAGACTAGATTGGCGTAACGCGTCGCATCGGCGGGCGCACTCTCGACCCGCACCCGCGCCCAATCGGCATCGAGTTCATCCGCGAGGATGGTCGCGAGCCCCGTATAGGAGCCTTGGCCCATTTCGATGTGCTTGGCAATGATGGTGATGCTGTCGTCGGCGCCGATTCTGACGAAGGCGTTGGGCGCGAAGGGTGCCGGATTACCCGGTGCGGCCAGCGCCTGCGCGCGTGTGGTCGAGCCGGCCCAGTCGAACCCAATGGTCAGTGCCGTGACGGTGGCCGCGCCCGCGCCCTTCAGGAATGTACGCCGTTCGATTCGGCGCGCTGAAGCGATGTCGTTGCTCATAAGATTTAAGCCTTGGCCGATTGCGCCGCCGCATGAATCGCGGCGCGGATGCGTGGATAAGTAGCGCAGCGGCAAATGTTGCCGCTCATCGCGCCGTCGATATCGGCATCGGTCGGCGCGGAATTTTTCTCGAGCAGCGCGGTTGCGGACATGATCTGCCCCGACTGGCAATATCCGCACTGCGGAACCTGAAGATCGATCCAGGCGGCCTGCACCGCCTTCGCTTGCTTGCTCTGCAATCCTTCAATCGTCACCACTTGCCGGCCGGATACGGCGGAGAGCGGCATGACGCAGGAACGGACTGCCTGACCGTCGAGGTGAATGGTGCAGGCGCCGCACATCGCCATTCCGCAACCAAACTTGGTGCCGTGCAGCCCGGCGACCTCGCGGATCGCCCACAACACCGGCATGTTCGGATCCGCGTCGAGCGTCGTACTCTTGCCATTCAACAAAAAAGTGATCGACATGATGACTCCGCGAGGGTTCGGATGGGTAAGAATCCTCCTCTCGCTGGCGGTATTCAAGCCTGAAGAAAAAATCTCGTATGATGGCGGCGCGCAAGCACGCTGCTCCATGCGCCGCAAACGGAGGACTCAAACGATGGCACCCGTTATTCGTATCCGCATCGATTTCGCCGACAACGTCCATGTAGGTCCCGGCAAGGTCGCATTGCTCGAGGCGATCAAATCCACAGGATCCATTTCCGATGCCGCACGCTCTTTGGGTATGAGCTACCGGCGCGCCTGGATGCTGATAAACAGCCTAAAACAAGGCTTTAGCGAGGCCGTGACCATATCCGCCGCCGGCGGTGCCGGCGGCGGCGGCGCGCGGGTCACGAGCTTCGGCTCCAGCCTGATCAAGCAGTACCGAACCCTCGAGCGCGAGGTCGGCCGGCTCGGCGCACAGCGGCTGACCGACATCGTGCCGCATGTCAGCGCGAAGGCATCGCGTTCCGAACATGCCGGCAAGAGACAGCTGGCCAAAAAAATTATCCAGCGCTCCGAGAAGATCTCGTAACATACGGCACAGGCTCATTCGTCGTATTTTTTCAGATACAACGAATCGCAGTTTTTTGGCAACCTGCGCTGTGTCTTGTGGAATATAGCCGCGCGAGAATTGCGCAGCTTTTTTCACTGGCCGCGGTACTCTGCGCGTGGCAGATCATCGCGACGACACAGTGAATTCTTCTCCCCCGACCAAACCTAAGTCTCCCGGCAACCGCTTCGATCGAATGGAGTGGGCGGGAGCCTTCGGCGATCTCGGCACGCTCGTGCCGTTCATAGTCGCTTACATCGCTGTCTTGAAGATGGATCCTTTCGGAATATTATTTGCGTTCGGCGCCGCGCTGCTGATCTGCGGGCTGTACTACAAGACGCCCTTTCCGGTGCAGCCGATGAAGGCGCTCGGCGCTGCCGCGGTAACCCAAGCCGCGCAAACCGCGGTCATTACACAAGCGACGGTTTACAGCGCAGGCCTTATCACCGGCGCGCTCTGGCTGATACTGGGATTGAGCGGCGCCGCTGCGCGCATTGCCAAACTGGTGCCGCGATTCGTGGTCATCGGCATCGTATTGGGACTTGGGTTTAGCTTCATGATCGACGGCATCAAGCTGATGAGCAGCGAGTGGCCGATCGCCGCGATCGGGCTGCTGGGAACGCTGTTGCTGCTGAGCAATCGCGCGGTCCCCGCGATGTTTCTGCTGCTGCTATTCGGCGCCGTATGCGGCGTCATACAAGACTCGGCAGTAGCGCTTGCGCTGTCCCAACTGCACGTGCAGTTTCGCCTGCCAAGCTTTGCGCTGGCGGCAATCAGCTGGCACGACGTGTGGGTGGGTACCTTGTTCTTGGCGCTGCCCCAACTGCCGTTGACCCTGGGCAATGCCGTGATTGCGGTACGCGAGGAAAACAATCGGCTGTTTCCCGATCGGCCGGTGACCGATGGACAGATCGCGATCTCCACGGGATTGATGAATCTTGCCAGCTCCGCCGTCGGCGGTGTTCCCATGTGTCATGGCGCGGGAGGCATGGCGGGACACGTCGCCTTCGGTGCGCGCACCGGCGGTGCGCCGATCATTCTGGGCGCAATTCTCTTGACGCTGGCGTTCTGCTTCAGCGGCTCCATTGAGGCCATCTTGAACGTGTTTCCCAAGGCCGTGCTGGGTGTGATTCTCTTTCTGACCGGCGCGCAGCTTGGCCTCGGCTCCTGCGATTTCAGCAAGAACAAGGGCGAGCGCTTCGTCACTCTCGTTACCGCGGCCTTCGCGATGTGGAATGTGGGTCTGGCGTTCGTGGTGGGAATCGCGCTGGCCTACGTGGCGAAGCGGGGGTGGCTGCGGCTGTAGCGTTGCCACAGGCAACAACGATCTTGCCAGCCCGGGAATCCAAGTGTTCAATTGTCGGATTCGGGAGATGAAAAACATGCAAACCCGGACCCGTTCTATTTACCTGGCTCAATATATGGCGCTCGCCGGCGCGATCAGCCTTTTCGTGCCCAGCGCGGTGCCCGCGCAAGAAAACTCTGCCAAGCAACCGGATAGAGAGATCATCGTGCGCGTGGCCCGAGTACTCAATGTACGCAGCGGTGCCTACATCACGGGCGTGGCAATCTGGATCGAGGGCGAGCGCATCAAGGCGGTGGGAAACGCCATCGATGTCTCGAAGCAGGCCCCCGCATCCGCTGAAGTCTTGGATCTCGGCGATGTGACCGTGCTTCCTGGACTCATCGATTGTCATACCCACCTCATGGCGCGCTTACCTCCCGGCGCCGATGGCTACGCGCTGAATCTCCTGACCAAGTCTGAAGCCTATCGGGCGCTCGAAGGCGCAGCCGACGCACGGGCGACCTTGGAGGCGGGGTTTACGACGGTGCGGGACGTCGAAAGCGAAGGGTCCGGCTACTCGGATATCGCGCTGCGCGACGCCATTAACAATGGCCTCGTTGCGGGACCGCGCATGCGGGTTGCAACCCGCGGCATCGCCGCCGTCGGTCAATACGAGCCCTTCGGGATTTCCCCCGACCTGACGGATTTCCCCACGGGTGCGCAGATGGTGAGCGGACCCGAGGAAGCTCGGCGCGCGGTGCGCGAACAAATCGGCCATGGCGCAGATCTGATCAAGGTCTACGCAGACTGGCTCTACCCAACCCTGACCGTCGCTGAGATGCAGGTCATCGTCGAGGAAGCCCACAAGGCCAACCGCAAGGTCGCGGCGCACGCAACCACCACCGAAGGCATACGCAATGCCGTTTTAGCGGGCGTCGACTCGATCGAACACGGCCACCACGCCGACCGCGCCGACCTTGAACTGATGAAACAAAAGGGCGTGTATCTCGTGCCCACTCTGTCGGGTCTCGATGCGCATATCGCCAGAAAACCCGATGATTTCGCTTCCGTCAAAGCTCAGGCGTATCTGGCAGCAATTCGCCAGGCCATCACCATCGCAAAACAGCTCGGGGTCAAGATCGCCGACGGCTCCGACCCCGCGTCAGCCACCCGCCACGGCAAGAACGCCGAGGAACTCCAGTCGATGACCCGCCGCGGCCTCACCAACCTCGAGGCGATCCGCGCAGCGACCACCTCAGCCGCCGATCTCATCGGTTGGCCGG
>Ga0307476_10000932_pt1 | contig 19533 bp, 17 predicted proteins | sample atmos_gasesECM2C_2_FD_203314 | JGI IMG/M metagenome (GOLD analysis project Ga0307476, IMG submission 203314) | Hardwood forest soil microbial communities from Morgan-Monroe State Forest, Indiana, United States - atmos_gasesECM2C_05 | ecosystem: Environmental > Terrestrial > Soil > Temperate... | reverse complement strand
CTCTGCCACCTCTCCGGCGGATTTCCAGTTTATCACGGCGTTGGAACCAGGATATTAGCTTCGGATCGGATTGGTGGAATTCGGCGCTCTCAATGGAAATTTGCGTTTCAGGAAGTCCGATGTTGATTCGTGGCTTGCAAGACTGTCGGGGCAGAAGGCCGCGTGAGTTTTCAACGCCGCGCAGGCAACGATGGCTTTCTTTGTCGGCTAGTATGAGCGAGCGAGGCGCTGACCCAAACGAGCGTATTCGTTGGCCTCACGCACGACCCGCACGTGATTTGGGACGATTCTACTAACGACCCACTTCACACCCCTAACGACGGCTTCGTTGGTCACCTCGGTAAGTATACGCAGGCCCTTAAATAACCAAACGGTCAGGTCATCATTCGCCACGAGCATCCACGCGAATTTATTGAGCACTTCCGAGGCAAGTTCTTGTACTTCCTTCGGATACTGACCGATGTCAGCCTGAAGCTTGCCGAACTCGTGACCTTCACTGCTCTTTACGCTCCGGGAAATTTCCAGCAATTGGCTCATCTTGATTACACCGGCATTTCGAATAGCAATGTTGATCGTCAACAACAAGAATCCGTACACGTTCGAGTCTGGCCGTATCTTACCCTCTAGGTTCAACAATTGTAGTCGGTCCCTTAAGTCGTGGAACCTGAAGCATTGCTCTTTTGCTTTTAAGAGAGTTCTGCGTTTCCAGAAGACTAGAGTCTCGGTCAACACGGCCAACGCCACGATGATCACGGCTAGCCACAAACCAGTTGTCATACCTTTCCTCCTGTCTCCGAGGGCCTTGGTGCGTTTGCATCCGAGAGTGCCTTTTTCTTCAAATCGTCCACCGTTGGTGCTGTCTGAGATGAATCTTGTGCACCGATCACTTGGACAAGCAATCGCTGTTGCGTTTCCCAGAGGTGTTGGATATGAGCCTCGTAAATCATCGCGTTTCGGTCAAGCAGGTTATCAATCCTCTTCGTAAACCAGTAGAAGAGGAAAAGCAAGACGGCTACTGCTGGTCCGTACTGCTTTAGTAACAGCAAGAACTGGGTTAAATCCATAGTGGAAACGTGCTACAGGGGCCGAGAGGATTTTCGAGTCCTCTAAACAAACACTCATTCCAGTGGTTAACCACGTTATTTTATCACGGGGTCTTAAAGACTGACTTTCGCCTGACTACCAAACTTCCACCATTGTTTGCGGGGTGAACAAAAACCAATAGCGAAGGTCCAACACACCGCCCATTGTACGTACAACTTTGTCGGCGGATATTCTGTGGAAAACTATCCCACATTCATCCCATGTAGCAAGACGGTCCCTACCGGAAAGGTCTGGAAACATTGAGTTTTGGTTGGACTAAAACGGTAGGTAAGTATCTTACTTGTCAGTAGTTTGCACGATTAGCAAACCGCCGCATTCGGCCACTCTGCCACCTCTCCGGCGGATTTCCAGTTTATCACGGCATTAGAACCAGGATATTAGCTTCGGATCGGATTGGTGGAATTCGGCGCTCTCATTTCGAGTGACGGCTCTGCTGGAGTGTCGGCTTTCTGAGCTTCGCGACTTCCTACGGAAAAAGCCCGAATTCTTGTTCGTGATTCGTAACGCAAAACAATCTACGGCAAATTTCGCTCTCCCTTCGGTCACAATGGCCGCAATCCTGAGGGGGGAGAGGAGTGGTTCCGGAAGACTGCCCGAGTTGCGGCGGTACTGGATATATTGCGAAGCCCGTGGACTTGAACGGTAAATCCGAGGGCATAGCCTTTATCCGTTCGAAGTGTCCTGCCTGCGGGGGCAGTGGCCGGAAACACGTCATCCCACCTTCGACCGCCGGCTGACCGCACGGCCTGCGGTGCTTGCGAAACGTACGGAACCGGATCGTCATCCTTCCCGTCTAATCAGTTTGACGGTCCGGGCCGCACGTTTCCATAGAGCTTTCGGCCCTCCCCCACCCATTCTGAACGCGATTTGAATGATTGGCTTGGACTGGATTCGCGTAGATTTGATCCGCGCGCCAACTTCGATTCGCTTCGGCTGCGTCGAGAGTTCAAGCAATTCCGGCAGCCTTGATGCGAGCGCGCCGACTGGGGGAGGATGCCATCTCCACCCGATTCCGTCCGTTAGCTTTGGCGCGGTATAGCGCCTTGTCGGCCGCCTGCAGAACATGCTCGGGACTGGATCCTTCTTTCGCGGAGGTCGCGACACCGATGCTGACCGTCACCGAAAGCGCGGCTGGAGCCGAGTCCTGCGCGAGCTGTCGAATCGCATCGCCCTTGCGCGTACGGCCGCTAGTCCGCCGGTCGCGGCGATCTGGACCGCGAGGAGCCTGGCGTCGATCGCCGCCTCGCGGGTGGAATTCTGAGGACTCGATTTTCGCGCGCAATTGCTCGAGATGATCGACGACCTGGGCAGTGGTTTTTCCCGCGAAAAGAATGTTGAACTCCTCGCCACCGCAACGGTAGGCTTGTCCTCCGCCGGTCACCCGCGCCAAGCACGCAGCCACCAATCGTAAGACTTGGTCGCCGGTATCGTGGCCGTAGGTATCATTGAAGCGCTTGAAGTGGTCGATATCCACGACCGCGATGGAATAAGGAGCCTGCAGCCTCAGAAGCGCGTCGTTAAAGGCGCGCCGCGAGGGGAGCGTGGTGAGTTCATCGTGATAGGCAAGAAAGTAGGAATTTTCAACGATTGAAGCCGCTAGAATGCAGGCTGCGGTGGCTGAGTACACGGTCGAAACACGCGTTATCGCCGTAAAGCGCAGGGACAAGAAGAAGGCGGAGAGCGACCACAGTAAGGCGCTGTCGATGGGTTTGTGGGTGAACAAGAATCGCGCCAGCAAGAATGTGGCGGCAGCAGCGAACACCACCAGCGCATAGCTCGGCAAAGAGACTGGAGCCGCCAGGTGATGAACACGCGCAGAAGTCGATGGCAACCCCTCAGCCGCGCGGCAGAGCACAGCTACGATCACGAATTGTACAAACAGTACCAGCCCGACGGGGGCTGCAGCAGGAATAGAAAATCCACGCTCCTGCATCAGCGCAATGAGAATGAAATCCAACGGCACTAGCACGGCAACCGCCACTAAGGCCACCCATACCGGCGTTCCGGGCGACACGCGCCCTTCACCAAAAAGAGCAATTGCCCCTTGGGCAAGAAATAACACCAGCAACGCGAAGAAGCTGCGACTGGAATGGAACCGCCAGGCCAGCAGCATTCCTCCGATCAACGCGCAGTAGTACAGAAAGCTGAGCGCGGGAAGAGCCAGCGTCAACCAACCGGAATACAAAAGCAGCGCTACGCCTAAGAGCAGAACTCCGCCGGGTACCGCAAGCGATTTCAGTGCTGCTCTGCTCCCCATCCGCAAGGCACGACTCCAGTCGGAAAGACTCGCTTCGGAATTATCTCGTGTGAGCAGGAGCGGAGGGATTGGCCTTTGAGGTTCGTACCAATATGAAACTCACTGCGAGCGAATTTATTTGGAAGGTTCCCTTTCGAAACTAAATGCCATTTCTGCACCTACAGACCTTTGGATGGCCTTAGTTTTGGCTGCAATTGAGCGATTTCTAACTAGACTCGCCTTATTGGACTGAGGACGGTTTAAGTTATGCGAATTCTTATTGCGGAAGATGATGAAGCGCTCTCCAGGTTTGTTCGCCAGGGTCTCGAAGGCGAACACTACACAGTGGACGTTTTTCCAGATGGCGAGCAGGCTCGGACGGCGGCAACTCAGTTCGAATATGACGTGGTAATTCTCGACTTGAACTTGCCCAAGTTAGACGGAGTCAGCGTGCTGCGCCACTTGCGCGCGAAGAAGCCCAGCCTGCCCGTGCTGGTGTTGACCCAGCGCACGCGAGTGGAAGACCGCGTACAGTGCCTGGATACTGGCGCCGACGATTACCTGGCCAAGCCATTTTCGTTCAGCGAACTTTCCGCCCGGATCCGGGCGCTGGTGCGGCGCAGCCACCTGCCTTCGGAGTCTGTGCTGATCGCAGGCGACCTCAAGCTCGATCGAGTGCAACGGATGGTCGAACGCGCCGGCAGCCGGATCGATCTGACCACGAAAGAATTCTCCCTGCTGGAATACCTGCTGCTCAATGCCGGACGCAGAGTCACTCGCTCGATGATTATTGAGCACGTCTGGAATCTTACGTTTGACACTACCACCAATGTAGTGGACGTTTACATCAACTATTTGCGCCGCAAGATCGATGACGGCCACAGCGCGAAGTTGATTCACACCGTCCGGGGCGTGGGATACGAATTGAGCGGCCCGTCCGAGTTGCAAGCATCTGGGATACGGATATGAGCGGCGCTGCCTTTCAGGTCGCGTCGCCGGGCGCAACCGGAGCTCTGACCAAGAGCCGCAGTCCGCTGGCGCATCTGCTTCATGCCCTCAACCAGCCATTGACCGGGCTGCAGTGTTCGCTGGAGCTGGCCCTGGCGGGCCGCCGACGCCCGGAAGAACATGTGCGCACCCTGCGGGAGGGCCTGGATCTTACCGAACGGATGCGAGTTTTAGTGGAAGCCATCCGCGAACTGACGGACACACAGCCGGACGCGGTAGCAGAAGAAATATTCAAGTTCGATGAGCTGTTGCGCGACACGGTCGACAACCTTCGTCCCGTCGCCGCCGCCCTGGGCGTGCGCCTTGTGCTGGTAAGCTCCCTCCCGCTTTCGGTAAAAGCCGATCGGCGCTCTATGGCGGCGCTAATCTTTCGTTTGCTCGAGTCAGCTTTGGCTTTGACACGAACCGGGAGCGATCTGCAGATTGTGGTTGCGCCTGAACTAGAACAAATACACCTCGTTGTCTCCTGGAAGCAAGGCGCCACACCCCAGCATTCGCCCTTTTCGCGACCGGAACTGGCTCTGCTGATCGCCCAGGCTGGCTTCGAACGGGCCGGTGGCGAATGGAACCATACCCTTGAGGGAACAATGCAGAGTTGCACCGTTCGCCTTCCCCTCACCTCCGCGTTGCCGCACTTCACCTTTGCCGATCAACCGTGCACATCGGGAGATTCGAAATGAGCGCATGCCCACGACACTACTCTTTACTCAATTCGGCAGTGCCTTGAGCGCCAGCCCGCGTCTTTCGTGAGGAGGTGCCTCATGGGTTACGAGAGCGGGCCGCCGGAATCCGACTATCGGCGACACCCCGAATACAGCGTACGAGTTCTGAAGTTCCACGAGAACTGATGATGCTATGAGCAAGAATACCGCGCGCGTCTACACCACTCGGCAGGAGAAAGAAGAGCGAGACAGTATTCTGCTCGAGCAGTTGCCCCAGGTTCGCTACCTGGCGCGCCGCATCCACGAGCGGCTGCCCCGCCACGTGCCGCTCGAGGATCTGGTGCACGCGGGAGTGATCGGGCTGATCGACGCCCTCAACAAATTTGACAGCTCCAAACATGTACAGTTCGGCTCCTATGCGAAGTTCCGCATCCGTGGCGCCATCCTTGACAGCCTCCGCGAAATGGATTGGGGACCGCGGGAATTGCGGCGCAAGGCGCGCAAGGTCGAGGAGGCACACCGCAAGCTCAGCATGGAGTTGAGCCGCGCTCCTACCGAAAACGAGGTGGCGGCGGAAATGGGCATGACACTGCAGGAATTGCAGCACTTGCTGGGCGAACTGGATAGCCTGGAAGTCGGCAGCCTGCGCATTGAGTCGCCCTGGGACGGCAAAGAAGAAGACTTGTGCGATTACCTGCCCAGTGCGCCTGAGGACACGCCATTTTTTCGCTGTCAGCGCTCGGAGATGAAACAGCTGCTGGCCCGCGTCGTAGCCGAGTTGCCGGATAAGGAACAGCAGGTATTGGCGCTTTATTACTCCGAAGAGCTCACCATGAAAGAGGTGGGAGCGGTCCTCGGCATCGGAGAATCTCGCGTATCCCAGATTCACTCCCTGGCGGTGGTCCGTCTGCGATCGCGATTGGACGAGATGATGAGATTGACCGGCAACAGGACCCGCGCCGCCTCCAGCGGCGCTGGAGCCTGAGACAAGACGTTTTCCATCGAACTCGCTAGACTCGATCGTGTGGTTATGCTGTTGGCAGCGCACTTCAATCCTCATCTCTCGAGAAATCGCTCTCAAGCCCCACTCCCACAAACTAAGGTGAACGCTCCTGGGACTCGTGCACACCAACATCGAACTCAGAGAGGGTGCCACGATCAAGGAGTGTTCAGCCGTCTGAAGGAAACAAATGCTCAGGGGTCGGTCGTGGCCGAAGTCTTGCCGGCGGAGGCTTCTACATTGCGGCCAAGATTTCCGCAGTCCGGCCAAACCGAAGCGGCGAAGGGGGTTAACGGCGGAGGGAACAACACGCCAAAAAGGCTAAAGTTTTTACGACCTTGCCGATAGAACAAGATGAAAAGTCGCCGAGGACAGGTCGGCACACGGTTGGGGGCCAAAATTAAAGTCTTTTAATGCGCGGCCGATACTTGTATTGCACGGGAAATTCCAAAACGAGGGAACCATGAGGGTCGATCTCAATGAACGCCCGCAACCATTCGCGGAAACCGAGGTCAGCTGTCAGGAAAGGGTTACCGGCACCTACGGAGCTTCTGCGAGCGATGCGTCCGCGGGCGAAGACCAAGCCGAGTTTCCCAGAGTCCACGCTCAGGTGAGGGCGCTGGCGGCGCAGGCGGCGCGACTTCCGGAGGTCCGTCAGGAACGTGTCCAGGCCCTGCGGCAGACCATTGAGCGCGGGCTTTATTGTCCCGGCCCGGCGCGGGTGGCTGGGGCCATTCTGGAGCACATGATTGCGGGACCGGGGGCCTAGGTATCCTTCGGTCGAAAGAGAACACACTCATGAGCATCGGCTCTCCGTTGCCGCACCAGCCGCCGGAGCAGTCCAGTCCGCCGACGGCATTGCGTCTACCTGACAGCGCTCACCTGGCCGGCGTGACCTTCAATTCGCGGATCGCAGTAAGCAGATGTCGGTGCTGGCGATCGAAGTAGTAACGTGCTCTTTATCACGTGGAACCCACCGAACGGAACATTGCTGACGTCTTCCTCAATCTCCTTGTAACTCCTAAAGCCTCTCGATCGTTACGCCGATGAACTGGTTAGCCACTTGTCGGCAACTGCGGGAGCATGATTTTGCGGAGAACACACGCGGTAAGTAAGACGACCTTGCACGCGGGCCTCGTGGGGTTCGGTCCATCCTCTACAACCGCGATCTGAAGGGTTTTGGCATGACAATTGTCGCCGCGCAAAATGCTCTTGTGGACGGGTCCTCCGACCCTGAGCTTGTCCGCATCCGGGATTTCGTTTATCAGGTAGCCGGGATTTTCCACCCAGACAACAAGCTACTGGTACTTCTTGATCGCTGCGGCCGACGCATGAAACAGCTAAAGACCCAAACGCTGCGGGAGTATTTCGAGCGCCTCACGAACTCGACCACGCGGCAGACCGAGGTGGTGGCGTTGTTGAACGAAATCACGATTGGCGACACCTGCTTTTTTCGCAGCCAGCCCCAACTGGACGACTTCCGTCAGATCGTCATTCCCAAAATCTTAGAAGCAAAATCCAAATTCCCGCCGCGGCGGATTCGCATCTGGAGTGCAGGTTGTTCTACCGGCGAAGAGGCCTATACGCTCAGCATGCTGATGCTCGAAGAAAGCCAGGGCCGTCTCAAGGATTGGAACATCGAAATCCTGGCCACGGACCTGAATGAACGTTCTCTGGCGTACGCCAGGAATGCGATCTATGGCGGCTATAGCACTCGAAATCTCACTCCGTATCTCCGTCAGAAATACTTCGTTCCAGCAGCGGGGCTGTTGCAGGTCCAGCCCTCGGTCCGCAACCCAGTGACGTTCAGCCGTCTGAATCTCTCTGACGACGCCCCCATGACCCTCATGAAGAGCCTGGACGCAGTCTTCTGTTGCAACGTGCTGATCTACTTCGACGTGGCCGCCAAAGGGCGAGTGATCCAGCATTTCTTCAACAACCTCCTGCCGCACGGATATCTCTTCCTGGGCCACTCCGAGTCGCTTTACGGAGTGAATAACGATTTCGAGTTCGTCAGCGTGCCAGGGGGCACTGTGTATGCCAAGGGCCAACGCACTTGAGCCTAAAAAGATTTTGAATGGGGCTGCGACAAAGTGAAAACTGTCCGCGTACTCGTGGTGGATGACAGCGCTTTCATGCGCACGGCTCTCTCTCGCATGGTCAGTTCCGAAGCCGGATTCGAGGTGGTTGCGACCGCCTGCAGCGGATCTGAAGGGCTTGAGAAAGTCGCCTCATTCGATCCTGACATCGTGATACTCGACGACGAAATGTCCGGACTCAATGGGCTGGAAACTTTGCGTTGCATCATGGACCGGTTTCCCCGTCCCGTAATCATGGTCAATGCAGAGACAGGAGAGGGCGCGGAGCAAACTCTCAATGCGCTCGCGAGCGGGGCTTTCGATTGTGTGCCCAAACATTTGTCGTCCACTTCGCTCGACATAGCCCACGTTCGGCAAGATCTCATAGCCAAAATTCGAGCGGCTGCACAATCCCCCAGGTCGCGTACAAGCGACTTTCTTTCCAGAAAACGTCCACGATCCCTCGTGGAGGCATTCGACTCGGTCTCCACCATTCCCCCAGCGATCGTCGCCTTGGGAACTTCTACCGGAGGGCCCCAAGCTCTGCAGGAGATTCTTCCTCTTTTCCCGGCGGATTTTTCCGTGCCAATGCTCATCGTGCAACATATGCCGCCCGGTTTTAGCGGGCCCTTCGCACAACGACTGAATACTCTGTGCTCTGTCACGGTGCAGGAAGCAATTCACCGCGAAGTTATCCAGCCGGGCGTAGTCTATATCGCTCCCGCTGGAAGGCACATGACTGTGGAACGGCCTTCAGACGCCCGAACCATCCTCTGTCTCGGCACCTATTCGCTCGACACTCATTCCGATGTTTGTCTGCACATCCCTTCCGTCGATGTCCTGATGAAGTCTGTGGCGGAAGCTTTCAGGAACCGGGCTTTAGGAGTGATCATGACCGGAATGGGCTCCGACGGCGCCCAAGGAATGAAAGCCATCCACCGCATGGGTGGCCTGACCATTGGCCAGGATGAAGCGAGTTGCACGGTCTACGGTATGCCGCGGGCCTGCGCTGAACTGGGCATCCTCTCTCGAGTGGTCCCGCTTTTGGACATACCGGCGCACATTCTGCGGGCTACGCGCTATCGCAAGCGTGCTTGAGCGGCTCTTGGTCGATGGCGAAGTCTCCTTAATCCGGCAATCGATAATCCAGTAATCGATGACCGCCCAACGACAAACTATTTCGGACTTGTGAGAAGCGTTCCATTGGGATCGAGCACGATTTTGTGCGCACCGGCAGGAGCCGATAAGCGAAATGAGGTTTCCTCGCCGTCGGCAAATACTCGGCCGAGCAGCACCTGCCGTTTCCCGGCAATCACGGCATAAACCGGAACCGACGTCACCAGATCTTGGGGTGCGTCTTTCTGCAGGATTGTTGCGCTCACCTCCAAGGCCGCTCCTTTCGGCGTGAATTTCACTCCCCTCAGTTCCAGCTTGGGCAACGACGTGCCGTTGATCCAACCGTTCAGGAACCAATCCAGCGAACTCTTGCCTTCAAAACGTAGAGCGGGTGGAAGATCTTCCGCGAAAATGTCTAATATTTCCGCGGTGCTGATCGATCTGCCCTGGTAACGCTCCCGCATTTTTCTCAGCGCACGGATGAAGAGTTCGTCTCTGGCGCCTGTGTTCCGTCCCTTCCGTGCTTCTTGAGTATCTTTCAACATCGTTCGCAGCATGTGAAAAAGCCACGTACCACGGCCATAGAGGATCGCTTCATATCCCTCGGGAAAGCGGGACGACTGGAGCCGCACACCCAGAGTCACCGGACCTGCCTCCATGGGAGACATTCCATTTTTGTTCTTCGCAACTAAGTCTAGCCGGTACTTCTCCATGACTTGGCGAAAGCCGACGGGATCCTTCTCTTGCAGCATCATCAACGCGCAGTAATTGGCCAGCCCTTCGGAGAACCACTGATCGCGATAGCTGTTCCAGGTCACCAGGTCTCCCCACCATTGATGCGCCGTCTCGTGCGCAGGTATCGATTCCTGAAGGAGGATCAGATATGGCCCGTAATGCAGTTGTTCGCGCTGCTCTTGATTGAGGAAGGCGTACGACGAAAGAAAAACCAGCCCCGGCCAGCCCTGGCTGTCGCGCCCCGGCATCTGGGTCAGTGCCAGATGGCTGTACGGATAGGGCCCAAAGCGGCCGGCATAATACTCGATGGCCCGCGCCGCAGCCTCGCCGACCGTCACTTCAGTCCGCGCCGGGGAAGGACGGCTGGGCACCAGCAACTGCCGTCTCCGGGATGCCGGATCGTTCGGACTCGGCTCGATCTCTTGAATCCTGGGGCTGGGGAAATCTCGCTCCACTCCGCTTGCAGCATAAGTTTCCACTGAAACATTTCCCGCCTGCACGGTCGCGACCTTGTACTTACCGAGGTTGAATCCCGCCAAGGGAATCGGGCGTTCCGAGACCCAGCGTGAAGTCAGTAGACCGTCGGAGCCGGCGGTGGTCTCTCCGGTCGAAGTCGCCATCGGTTTCCCGGTCGCCACCAGAGTCCAGCCTGGCGGGTAGTGGAACTCCAGATCGAAGTCCGCCATGGCCATACCACGATTCGGATACCACGTGCCTCGCGCACCAACATAAAGCAATCCGCTACCCGCTTCGGCTAGAACCTCGCCCCCGTAGACAAATTCCAGTTCGATTTTCTGCCCGGTTCTCGCTGGCTCCGACAGTATCACCGCCAATAGGTCATTCCCCCGCCGCGAAAGCTGGGTCCCTTCCACCGCCGGATTGTGAATGAACTCCACCGGCTGGCCGTCAAGCTGGACGCTTTCAACTTGCAAAAATCTCGACAACTCAAACAACAGCATGCGTGGTCCGCCTTCTAGCACATCCAATTGCATGCGGGCTCGCGTATGAATTTGTTTAGGGGGTTGTACCTCGGTCGTGATCTTGTAATGCCGGACTTCGATGCGGCCTTCTCGCGTTTTTCCCTCTTTAGACGCCGGCTCGCGGCTCGCTTTGGAAGTCCAAGCATCGCTGGTCGAGAACGATGTCCACACGTCGTAATACAGATCTCCGTTCTCTGCCGATTTTGCCTGTCCTACCTGAATCTGTTCCGCCGCGCCGGAATCGAAATACACGTCGAAGATCCCGAGCTTGGTTCCTTGTAGCCGGGCATGAAGGAAGCGGTCAGCGGCGTTTACTGGCAACACTACCTCTTCCTCGGCAGAATTTGTGTTGCCTTTCACCGGCAGCATGCGGCTGAAAGTCATCAGCAACCGCGTAGCATCGCCGTTGGCCAGGTTTCGCGCTGTCGCCCCCCAACGCTGAACGAATTCCTGCTTGTTTTCCGTTGCGCGCAAATCAGGGTGCAACTCGCGCTCGGCATCATCGTTGAAGCGAAAATAGGCGGTGGCAAAGTGTTCTTCAAGAATTGCCATTCCGGTAAACAGGCTCATTGATCGCCGTTCGACTTCGTTGGGAGGTGTCAGCAGCACCTCGCCGTCGCCCTCGAAAAACGCTCCGGTGATGCGCCCCATGATGTCTTGTGTGAATCCGATGGTACCGTCTTCCAAGGTGATGTGGACCGCCGACCTTTCCAGGGACGCTCCCCTCACCTGGTACACGCGGGCGGGGTCGAGGCCCACTTGCCCGAGTTGCAGATAGAGCGCCTCGGCCGGCTTTTCGGGCGGATTTTCGGCCGCTAAGCGAGCCGTGGGCCATACACAAACGGCAAGCCAGATTGCCGCCCCTACACTCAAGCCTCGCATCTTTACTAGTACCTTGGTCACGTGGGGTTGCCGTCCTCCGTTGCTAGAATGCGCCTGAATGCCTCTGCGTGTCACCTTTCGCTTTATAGGGCTCGCTTTTGCGGGTTGGCTCGGTCTCAGCAGCGCGTTGGCTGACACCATTCACCTGAAGAACGGCCGCACCATCGTGGCCGATCATGTCCGCGAAAGCGGCACTCACTACGAATACGAGATCGGCGACGACTCCTACGCAGTCCCCAAATCGGCGGTTGATCACGTGGACGCCGGAGGAATGCCTGTTCTTGCGACATCGGGAGCCGGCAAGATCGGAGACCTCCCATCCTTTACACCCGCCGACAGCCTTGCGAATGAGATTGATCTATTCACCAAGATCATTAAGGAAGGTAAGGTCAATCCTGACGTGCTCGCCGCTCTGGAAGCCAAAAGGGATCCGGAATTAAGCGCAACGGCCGATTTCATCGCTGGTAAATTTGAGTTCGAGCACGGCAACATCGCACGCTCCCAGCAGTATTTCGAAAACGCTCTCCGCTTCCAGCCGGAGAATTCCACCATCCTGGTCTATTACGCCGCATTGCTGGTGCGCACCGGCAACGCGTCCCAGGCCATGTCGTATGCCCAACGCGCCGTTCGGGCTGCACCCAACTCGGCTGATGCCTATACGATGCTAGGCTACGCCCAGTTCGCCTCTGATCACACCCGGGAAGCCATCACCTCATGGAAGCGCTCTCTCCAGTTGCGCCCTGACGCCAAGGTTGAGCAATACCTGGCCAAAGCCCAGCGCGAACAGAGCGTGGAGTCCGACTTCGCGCAGGGCGAAAGCAATCACTTCACTCTGCACTATGAGGGCAAACAGACCTCCGAATTCTTACGGACACAAATCCTGGCTGCACTTGAATCCGACTATGACGACCTGGCTCGCGATCTGGGCAATCCCCCACGCGACAATATCGTTGTAACCCTCTATACCGAGCAGGCCTTTTTCGATGTGACACACGCCCCCGGGTGGTCCGGAGCGCTCAATGACGGCAAGCTGCGCATTCCGGTCAGCGGCCTGAGTTCCGTGACACCGGAGTTGGCTCACGTTCTGAAGCATGAACTGGCCCACTCGTTTATTACGCAGCTTTCCGGAGGCCGCTGCCCACACTGGCTGCACGAGGGCATTGCTCAGTTCCTCGAGCCCAGAAGCCTCGCCGGCGAAGGACACCAACTGTCTCTGCTCTTCAAAACGCAGCGCAATATCCCGATGAATGGCTTGGAAGGAAACTTCCTGCGTTTCTCCGGCGCTCAAGCATATGTTGCGTACGCCGAGTCGCTGGCGGCAGTCTCCTACATCAACGATTCCTATGGCATGAGCGATATACAGCGCATCCTGCAGAGCCTCAGCCAGGGCAGCTCGACGGAAGCTGCTTTGCGCGCCATCCTGCACTCCGACTACGGTCAGTTTGAGACCGACTTAGCCAGATACCTCGCCGACAAGTACGGCCAGTAGACACCTAAGTGCTGCCGCCTGGTTTGCCTCGCACTTGCTCCTGTGCTAGCTTCGCCTTTGGGCTATCGTTCATGCACTCTCTGTTTCGCTCCAGCGTCTCGGAACCTGTAGCCACAATCGAGCCCGTCCCCGCTCCATTTCCAAAGATTGAAGGAGCAGCCATGGCGGCCGGCTTCCTTGGCAAGCGTGTCGCCGGAGATTTCTATGACTCCCTCCGCGTCGGCCCCGAACGCGTACTATTCGGACTCCTCGACGTCGCCGGACGGCGCGAGGATAACCGTGGCATCCTCGGGGCCGCACAGGAAATCTTTCGCAAGTCCGGAGCTGAACTTTTCTCACAACCTGACATGAACGAATCCGAGGCCATGACGGAACTCAGTCGTCGGATCAATCGCGGCCTCATCGAAACCTCCCATGGCGTACATCCCTGTCCCGCCTTCATCGCGTGTTATCACGAGAAGGTTGGGACGCTTTGCTACACCAATGCTGGACACACCCCCGCACTTCTGCGCGACCAAAGCGGTATTACAGAGCTCAGTTCGACCGGCCTGCCTCTTGGACTCTTTTCCCACGTCACGGCGGAGGCGCCAACCATTGCCCTGGGGGAAGGTGCTGCTCTGCTGATGGTCTCTCGCGGAGTGATCGAATGCGAGGGGCGCACCGAGCAGTCCACAGAAGAGTTCGGCCTGGAACGCCTCAAACAGCTGTTTCAAACCGCTCCGGCAGGCGGCGCGGAGGCGCTTTGCGCCTTCATGCTGAGCTCTGTCGGCGCCTTCAGTAATGAATCCATCCAATGCGACGACCAAACGGCTCTCGCCCTGGTGCGCACGGCCTGATTCTCTCTCCGGCCAACTCTGCCGCCTGCCAGGGCCTCAAAGAAAGAAAAGAATAGTAGGAGGTCTCCCGGCTCCGCTGCAAAGGAGTAAAATAGCTGCAATCGGCCCCAGACCACCTTTTGCCCGCAAGCCCAGGAAGCGTGGTGGCCCATCAAATTCTATGAAGAAACTTTGCCTGGTTCTTACTGCTTTGGCATGTCTGCCCGCACTTGCCTCCGGACAAGTCGTCGAAGAGATCATTGCGCGCGTCAACAACCAGATCATCACGCGTTCAGAGTTTGAACGCAGCAAGGATCAACTCAAGGATGAAGTCAAGCAGCAGAACCCCAATGATCCGGACAAAGCTTATGCGGAACGCGAAAAAGATATTCTCCGCGATCTCATCGACCAGCAACTCCTGCTCGACAAGGGTAAAGACCTGGGCATTACCGGCGACACTGATCTGATCAAGAAACTCGACCAGATGCGCAAGGATATGAAGCTCGATTCCCTCGAAGCCCTCGAAAAGGAGGCCACCAAGCAAGGCGTCTCCTGGGAGGATTTCAAGCAGAACATGCGCAACCAGATCATTACCCAGAAGGTCATTAGCGAGGAAGTGGGCGGTAAGCTCGCGATGAGCAAAGACGAAGAACAGAAGTTCTACGACGAGCACAAGAGCGAGATGGAACAGCCGGAGTACATTCGCCTCAGTGAAATTCTTGTGGCTCCCAAACCCAGCACGCCTTCCATCACTCCCGTGCCGGACCCGGCTGCAGCCGGTTCAGCTCCGGCTGCGCAACCGCCCGCTGATGAAGCCGCCAAGCAGGCTGCCGACGCCGCAGCTCTCACCACAGCAGAAGCCAAGGCCGATGATCTGCTCAAGCAGATTCGCGCGGGGGCGAGCTTTGAAGACATGGCAAAGAAATCTTCTGATGGTCCGTCGGCTGCCGACGGCGGCGCACTTGGCATGTTCAAGCGCGGGCAGCTTGCCAAGGAACTCGAAGACAAGACATTCGCTATGAAGGCGGGCGACGTCACCGACGTAATTCGCACCAAGCAGGGCTTCGTCATTCTGAAAGTTATCGATCATCAGCAGGCCGGCATTCCTCCCATGAAGGACGTCCTCGATAAAATTCAGGGCGCTCTCTATTACGAGAAGTTGCAGCCCGCTCTCCGCACCTACCTTACCAAGCTGCGCGAAGACGCGTACATCAAATACGCGGACGGCTACATCGATAGCGGTAAAAGTCCCAACCAGACTTTACCTGTTGAAACCGCCGCCGCCAAGGAATCCGACGCCAAGAAACTTGGGAAGAAGAGACATAAGAAGTTGGGCATCCTCTAATCCCCCGCTCGCGCCGCGTCCTTTATACTCAGACAACCGATGAAAGATTTTTACATCAGTGATTGCTCGCGGCAAGAGAACAAGGTCATCACCTCGACTTTCGTCGTCGTTGGCAAGCAGATCAAACCCAAGAAAAGCGGCGAACCTTACCTTGCGCTGACTCTCGGCGATCGCAGCGGCCAGCTCGAGGCCAAGATGTGGGACAACGTCGAAGAAGTCCTCGAAGCCTTCGAGCAGGATGACTTCCTCAAAATCAAGGGCCTCATCAACAAGTACAAGAACCGCTTTCAGCTCACCGTCCACAAGCTGCGCAAGCTGGGGGAGTCCGAGATCGACTTCGCCGACTACCTTCCCAAAACCACTAAGAACGTGGACGAACTCTGGCAAACTCTGACGACGTTTGTTTCCTCGTTTCAGAATCCACATCTCAAGTCGCTGGTCCAGTCCTTCATGGCGGACCCTGAAATCGCCGCTGCCTACCGCAATGCTCCCGCGGCCAAGACCCTGCATCACGCCTACATTGGAGGCCTGCTCGATCACGTCGTCTCTTTGTTTCGTTCGTGTGAGCTGATGTGCAGCAACTATCCCCAGATCAATCGCGATCTACTTCTCACCGGCGCGTTTCTTCACGACATCGGAAAGATTCACGAACTCACCTATAATCGCTCGTTCTCTTACACGACTAGGGGCCAGCTGCTGGGCCACATGATCATCGAACTGGAAATGTTGCAGGCTAAACTCGCTCTCCAGCCAGGATTCCCCGACGAACTCAAGACGCTGATCGAGCACCTCATCATCAGCCACCACGGCCAGTACGACTTCGGCTCGCCCAAACTGCCGATGTTCCCGGAAGCGCTCATGCTGCACTACCTCGACGACCTCGATTCCAAGATGGAGGCCATGCGCGCACAGTTCGAGCGCGAAGCCGGTTTCGACAGCCCATGGACCAGCTACAACGCCTCTCTTGGCCGACCGCTTCTCAACACCGAGAAGTTTCTAGCGCCCAAGAAAGCTCCGCCCGCGGAAGATCCCGCTGAAACACCCGAGATCGAACTCGACGCATCTCCTGATCCAACTCCGTCCTTGCCCGGCATCGAGACTCAGCAGTAGAGTAGTCAACCGAATCCCGCCTCTGAGTGCCGGTGTGCAACTCTGCCCAAGCTCAAAGCTCCGTCCGCCCGCGCGTCGTTCTCGCCTGGACTGAAAAAGACTTTCCCAATAACGCTACCCGCTGGGAATTTCTTAATGTGAAGTCATGAAAAGACGTGCCGCTCGTGCCGCCGGTGCAAGTACCTTTTGGTTCACACCCGACATAGTCGATGGTTGCCCCCGCTGCCGGATTCCGGTAGATTGGCAACAACAACCACAAAAACATTCGCAACTAACATCTTGCAAAACAACGAGGGTCTCTATGCGCTCACGCTACCTTCTCTCCGTCCTTTGTCTCTATCTAGCGTTCGCGGTGTCCGGATGCAGCCGCAAACCTTCTACTGACACCAACGCGGACGGAACCAATGCGAATACTCAAAACTCGAGTGACAACACCACGGCGCAATCAGCACCCCCCCAGGAGGCCCCGCGAGAGCCTCTCGTCGTTCCGGCCAGAACCACGGTCACCGTCAGGCTGGGCTCTGCCATCGGGTCAAAGTTGAGCCAGAGCGGCGAAACTTTCACCGGCACTGTAGCCAGGGACGTTGTGGTGGGGGACGCAGTGGCAATTCCTCGCGGTACGCGAGTCAGCGGCACCATCGTTGATGCCAAACCTTTGGGCCGGTTCGCCGGCGGCGCTGAGCTTCAGGTACGCCTCGACTCGATCAACTTGAACGGTGCTGAGCTTCCTGTTCGAGTCGCGGTACAGACTTTCTCTGCGAAGGGCAAAGGCAAGCGTACCGCGGTGATGACCGGCGGCGGCGCTGCGCTTGGCGGCATCATCGGCGGCCTGGCTGGCGGAGGCAAAGGCGCTGCCATCGGTTTGGCTGCTGGCGGAGGCGCCGGAGCTGGCGGGGCAGCCTTCACCGGAAACAAAGACATCGTCCTGCCCGCCGAGTCCGTCGTCAGCTTCGCGTTGTCGCATTCGCTCGAAATAAGGCAGTAGTTAAGCTAAAACGGCGGCAATGCTGCAAACTTTCTCTTAAATGCTTCGCGTTCGAAGAATCGGGGTTTTAGTCTACTGAGGTAGAATCGCGCTTTATGCTCGATTTCTCCCGCTTCGAAATCCTCACCTTCGATTGCTACGGCACTCTAATCGATTGGGAAACCGGAATTCTTTCGGCGCTTCATCGCATTCTCTCTGCCCACGGAAAAGAGATCGACGATGCCGCAATTCTCAAGCTCTACGGAGATTTTGAGCAGCGTTCCGAACAGGGCGCTTTTCGTCCCTATCGTGAAGTCCTCGAGTCGGTGGTGCTCCAGTTCGGCGAGAAGCTTCGCTTCACACCCAGCCCCGAAGAAGTACGTTCTCTGCCCGACTCTCTTCCTGCGTGGAAGCCTTGGCCAGATACGGTCTCCGCTCTTCGCCAACTCAAGACTCGCTTTCGCCTGGCGATTTTCTCCAACGTAGACGATGATCTCTTCGCCGCCACGCGCCCTCAACTCGGGGTCGACTTCGACGAAGTCATCACTGCGCAGCAAGCCCAAGCCTACAAACCCTCGTTGAAACTGTTCGAACTCGCCCTCAGTCGAATCCAAACTCCGGCACATCGCGTGTTGCACGTAGCCCAAAGCATTTATCACGATGTCGTTCCTGCTCAGTCTCTGGGGCTCGCCACCGTGTGGGTGAATCGTCCCTCGGCCCGCCCCGGTGTGGGCGCCGTCAAAGCCGCCGAGGCCAAGCCCGATCTGACAGTCTCTAGCCTTAGCGAACTCGCAGCAGCCGCCGTTCAGCCCTAGACGTGTGGGTTCGGTTTTACTGAAGGTTAAGGTTTAAGAAAATATCTGTCGGACTGCAGATGCGAGGTGCGAAGAACGAAGCCTGCAGCCCGCGGTGTAGCCCATGCGCGTAGAAAGATGAGAGCGCGATCCCTAGAAATTTGCCGGTACCTTCACAACTTTTTTCTGAATCGCCCACATCACCAGCTCCGCCTTGTTATGGATCCCCAGCTTCCGCATCAAATTAAACTTGTGTGCATCCACGGTCTTCACGCTCAGTCCCAAAATCACGGCGGCGGAGCGCACAGTCCTGCCTTCTGCGAGCAACTTTAATACCTCGCGCTCTCGCGCCGTTAAAACGCGCTTTCGCGGATGTAATTCCTGCGGCAGCCATTCCCCGCAGCGTCTTTCCGGCATTTCTCGCACCGCAGTTTCCTGACCTGCATGCGTCCTCCTCACCATCTCCACCAATTCTTCCGCAGAGGTCTGCCTTACCGCACATCGCGTCCCGCTTTCCTGTTGATCCTCATTCTCATGGTGCGTCGCCAGGAACAATACTTTGCTGCGGGGGGACTCTTGCAGAATCAATCGCTCAGTTTGATCGAGTGCGCACTCGAATATATTTGGATCTGTTATCACCACATCGGGGCGGTGTTCGAACACCTTCTGTAGCGCTTCGGCGGCATTCCCTGCCTCGGCTACTACTTCAATATCCGGTTCATCTTCCAGCAGACGCCGCAAACCCTGGCGCAGCAAGACATGGTCATGCGCCAGAAGACAATGAATTCCTCTATCGCCAAAAAAATCGGCGCGTGCAATCTCTGTGTAGGGACACACCGGCAGCTCCTTGAACTCTCGGCCAGAGAAACTTGCGATGCGGCGCAGTTGGGTTCGGTTCGAACCCGGATTGAAAAGGGTGTGCTTTATTGTAACCGCTCTTGCCTCGGATTCGCGGTGAAAATGCACTTCCTGATCGTCGTCTACCGTACCAACCGCATTACACGGAGCATGCCATCAATCTCGGATCGCGCCTCTCATCAGGTACAATCGAAAATTTATGCTGCGCTACTTCACAGCAGGAGAGTCCCACGGCGAAGCTCTGGTCGCCTTTCTTTCCGGCATGCCCGCCGGATTGAAAATCGATCAGCCTTTCCTAGACCGCGAACTCTGGCGCCGCCAACAGGGCTACGGACGCGGCGGCCGCATGAAGATTGA
>Ga0307476_10000931_pt1 | contig 19534 bp, 18 predicted proteins | sample atmos_gasesECM2C_2_FD_203314 | JGI IMG/M metagenome (GOLD analysis project Ga0307476, IMG submission 203314) | Hardwood forest soil microbial communities from Morgan-Monroe State Forest, Indiana, United States - atmos_gasesECM2C_05 | ecosystem: Environmental > Terrestrial > Soil > Temperate... | reverse complement strand
TTTGAGCCGTCCGCGTGATTCTTCGCGGTCCTGAGGTGCTCCCGATTTAATCGCGAGCGTCCGCTGTCGCGCTGACAGAGAGGGTCGTAGGTCGAACGGTCCTGAATCGTCGCGGGGTCCGGAATGACCACGTCCGCGTCCTCGGGACTGACGTCGACAATCAGTTTGATGGCCTCGCAGTACTTGTACCGGAGCGGTCTTGGCGAGGATTGGAGCGGGTGATGGGAATCGAACCCACGTTAGCAGCTTGGGAAGCTGCAGTTCTACCATTGAACTACACCCGCAACGCGCACTGATCTTAGGGGGCCGTCGGCCGCCTTAGCAACCTCAGGCCGCACGACGCCGCCGTGCCCCCGCGACGAAGGTCGCTCTCAAGCCAGCGCGTACAGATACTCGACGAACGAGGCGACCGCCCCGTCGAGTCCCTGCACCTTCGGGTTCGTCGATTCGATGAGGTAGTACTCATCCGGCGCGTGTGCGCCCGTGCCGTGTCCCATGCCGAAATGCCCCGCCGGCAGGCTGAGCGGCGCAGTGGTGAACAGGTACCCGGGCCACGATCCCGCCGAGCGCGGCCACAACTGCGGATCCAACCCGAGCTGGCGATAGGTGGCGAGCTGCGTCTGGATCAGGCGGCTGCTCTTGTCGGTCTGGTTCGGGTCGTAACCACCGCTCATGTTGGCCTCGATGTCGCCGAAGCCGTGCTTGGCGAGGTGCGCCTTGAGCTTCGCGAGCGTGTCGGCCGCAGTCATGTCGGGCACCAGGCGCATGTCGATCTTCGCCACCGCGCGGTGCGGCAGCACGGTCTTCCCACCCGGTCCGGTGTAGCCGGCGACCAGGCCCTCGATGTTGATGGTCGGCTGTGACTCGAGAAGCATCTGCGACTCGAGCCAGCTCGCATCGTGCACCCAGTGCTCGACGCCGAGAGTCTGCTTGACGGTTGCCTCGGAAGTCTTGGCGACGTGATCGGCGATCATCTTCTTCTGCTCATCCGTGAGCGGCTTGGCCTTCTCGAAGAATCCCTCCACTGCCGGCGTATGGCCGTCCGCCTTGACCAGCGTGTTGAGCGCCTGCACCAGGTGCCACGTCGGCGAATCCACCGCCGCCTCGAGGCTCGAGTGAACGTCGTGCTTCGGACCGCGTCCCCACTTCTCCCCGGTCGATACCAGCTCGAGCTCCACCACTCCCTTGGCGCCGAGAGAGACCTCCACGCCACCGTCGCGGTCCTGCCCGGCCTCGGGCATGAACACGCCGCCACATTTCTTGAGCTCCGTCAGCACTTCGGGGTTCCGGACCACCTCGCCGAAATGCGGCGAGCCGATCTCTTCCTCTCCCTCGCAGACCAGCACCAGGTTCACCGGCAGCTTCTTGCCCGCCGTCTTGAATGCCATCAGCGCACTGAGGAAAGAGTTCTCCGGACCCTTCTGGTTGACCGCCCCACGGCCCATGCACACGGTGCCGAGCCCCTCCTTCTGCACCAGCCGTCCCTCGAGCGGCGGAGAGCTCCACTCCTCGGGCACGAACTGCTTGACGTCGTACATGAAGTAGATGCCCACCGTCGTGCGCGCGCCGGCGTCGATGCGCCCGAACACCCCTGGCTTGCCCGAGGTCGGCATGACCTTCACGCCGGTGAAGCCGGCATCGCGCGCCAGCTGCGCCATGTACTCGGGTCCCTGGGGGTAGTTACGGTTCTCGGCCGCAATCGACGGCAGCGCGATCCAGCGCTGCAGGCGGTGAATGTTCTCGGCATGCATCTTCGGGATCTGCGCGAGGACCGCAGCCTTGTCGGGCGAGGTTACCGCCGCTGCCGCACGCAGCGCTGCGGGCAGCGCCAGCAGCGCGGCCCCCGACACCGTCCCCTGCATGAAGTCACGGCGCCTCAAGCCCGATTCGCTCGCACCCGTCATGTCGCGCCTCCCCGTCTTAGAATGGATAATCGAAACTGCAGAACATTCACCGGCCGACCTGCACTGAACCGATGCCAACGCACGATAGGTTGCCACACCGATGAGCCCCTCCGCTGACGAACGCGATCTCGAGCGGGCCGTGTGCGTGTACTGCGCTTCGAGCCGTACGGCACACCCGGACTATCGGAATGCTGCGCGCCGTCTCGGCGAGGTGCTGGCGCGCGCGGGTATCGGGATCGTCTATGGCGGTGGGGCCAAGGGTTCCATGGGCGCGCTCGCCGACGGTGCGCTTGCAGCGGGCGGGCGCGTGATCGGCATCCTGCCGCGATTCATGGCCGACCTCGAATGGGGGCACAAAGGGCTCAGCCAACTGCAGCTTGTCGAGGATCTGCGCACGCGCAAGCACACGATGCTCACGCTCAGCCAGGCGGCGGTCGCGCTGCCGGGCGGCTCGGGGACACTGGAAGAGCTGCTCGAGGCCATCACCCTCAAGCGGCTCGGGCTCTATCTCAATCCGATCGTGTTGGTGAACACGCGCGGCTTCTTCAGCCCGCTGCTGACGCTCCTCGCAAACGCCGTCGAGGAGCATTTCATGGACACGCGCCATCTCATGATGTGGCAGGTCGTCTCGACACCCGAGGAAGTGCCGGCGGCGCTCGCGAGCGCGCCTGCCTGGAGCGCGCAGGCGCGCAGTTTCGCTGCGGTGTAATTGCTCGCAGAGGCGCGGCCGGCCCCACACCATCCCTCATTCGGGAGAGCGTGCCGCACGAAGCACACGAAACACCGGCACGCCGCGTGCCCTCAGAGCCAGGTGCAGCGGAATGAAAGAGTAATAGGCCGCGAGAAACCACACCGCGCGCGCAAACGCCGGCGCGATGGGAAGGGATGATGTCAGCGCGCGCGCGAGTTGCGGCGCGGCGAGCCAACCGACTGCGATCACAACCACCAGGGCCGCGAAGTACCAGGCGCCCGCGGGAGTGAGCGAGCGGCGCTCTGGCGCCCGGCGCGGGTAGTGCATGCGTGTCCGCACCCACACCATCGCCACGATGAAGAGTGCCGTCACCGCGCTGAGCGCGTTCCCCGACGACATAAAGCGCGAATGTTAACAGAGTTTAATAAACCGCCCACCGGGGCTGAACCCTCGTGGCGTTAGTGTGCGCACGCCATGCACGATGGAATGCGCATCCTTCCCGCAGTCGCGTCGGCGTTGCTCGCGGCATGCAACCTCGGCCCCTACTATCACCGCCCTGACATACCTGCGCCGCAGACCTGGGTCACGACGGGCGATGCTACCGCGCAGCAGTGGCCGACGACCGACTGGTGGCGCGGTTTCGCCTCGGAGGATCTCGATGGGCTCATCGCGCGCGCGCAGCGCGCCAACGACGATCTGCGCGCTGCGATCGCCCGGGTGCATCAGGCGGATGCCCAGAGACGCATCGCCGGAGCGCCGCTGCTGCCTGCGCTGAGCCTCGACGCCAATGCAACTCGCGCCCGCGCCCCGGTCCCCACCCAGACCACGTTCGTGACGGGCAATGACTTCTATCCGCTGCTCTCGGCGAGCTACGAGCTCGACTTCTGGGGCAAGAACCGCGCCGCGCTCGCCTCCGCTACGGCGAGCGCCCGCGCAAGCCGATATGACCGCACCACCGTCGAGCTCGGCGTGATGGCGAGTGTCGCCAGTACCTATTTTCAGACGCTCGAGCTGCGCGACCGGCTCGCGATTGCCGAGTCAAACCTCGCCAACGCCAGCAAGGTGCTCTCGGGCCTGCGCCTCGAGGAGAAGGCCGGAATCGCCACGGGGCTCGATGTTGCGCAGCAGGAGACGGTCGCGGCGACGCTGAATGCAACCATCCCTCCCCTGAAGGAGCAATTGCGCCAGAGCATCGATGCCCTCGCGATCCTGATCGGCAGTACCCCGGAGGAGCTCGACGTGACACGTGGCAGCCTCAATCAGCTCGCCGAGCCGGCGGTGCGTCCGGGTCTTCCCTCCGAGCTCCTGACGCGCCGCCCCGACGTCGCCGAAGCCGAAGCGCAGCTCATCGCCGCCAACGCCAACATCGCTCAGGCACGCGCCAGCTTTTTCCCGAGCATCTCGCTCACCGCCGCAGGCGGTTACGAGAGCGCCGCGCTCTCGGAGCTCTTGCAACCTGCCAATCGCGTCTGGTCCATCGGTGCCGGCCTGACGCAGCCGATCTTCCAGGGGGGAGCGCTGCTCGGCTCCTACAACCTAGCGAAGGGGCATTACGAGGAGCTGCTCGCCGACTATCACAAGGCGGTCATCTCGGCGCTCTCCAACGTCGAGGACGCGCTCATCGCCGTGCAGCAGACGCGCGAGCAGGTCGACCGGCAGCAGCAGGCGACGGCTACCGCACAGCGTGCCTACGAGTTCGCGCAGCGTCAGATGCGCGCAGGGACCATCAATGTACTGACGCTGCTCAACACCGAGACCGCACTCTTCAGTGCGCGCGACGCGCTGGCGCAGGCCAAGTACGCGCGACTGCAGTCTCTGGTCTCGCTCTATCAGGCGCTCGGCGGTGGTTGGCGGCAGCAGGAGGAGCGGCTGTGAACACGCGCATCCGACAGGTGCCGCCACATTGGGTGATCGCTGCAGTCGTGCTCATCGGCGCAGTGCTGCTCGCCTGGCACTGGCTCGGCGGCAAGCCGCCGCCTGCGAAAGCTCCGCCGGCAATCCCCGTGGACATCGCCACCGTGCAGAAGGCCGACGTGCCGGTCTACCTCGAGGGTCTCGGCACCGTGCAGGCCTTCTACACGGTTACCGTGACGGCGCGCGTCGACGGACAGATCGACAAGGTGGCCTTCCGCGAAGGGCAGGACGTCAAGAAAGGGGATCTGCTCGTACAGATCGACCCGCGGCCCTATCAGGCGGCACTCGGCGTCGCCATCGCCACCCGCGCCAAGGACGTGGCAACGCTCGACAACGCGCGGCGCGACATGGAGCGTTATTCGGAGCTGGCACCCGAAGACCTCGCCAGCAAGCAGACGGTCGACACGCAACGCGCACTCATCGCGCAACTCACTGCGCAGCTCAAAGGTGACGACGCAACGATCGACAACGCGCGTACGCAGCTCGACTACACCACCATTACCTCGCCGATCGACGGGCGCACGGGTATCCGTCTCGTCGATCCCGGCAACATCGTCCGCGCGGCCGCCACGGCCGGCATGGTCGTCGTGACTCAGCTCGAGCCGATCGCGGTGATCTTCACCCTCCCCGAAGAGGACTTCGCTGCCCTGAGCACCGCGCTGGCGCGCGGACCGGTCGCCGCTACTGCGCTGGCGCGCGATGGGTCCGCGCAGCTCGACACCGGTACGGTGGAGCTCATCGACAACCAGATCGACCAGACCACCGGCACCATCAGGGTCAAGGCGATACTGCCGAACAAGCAGCGGCATCTGTGGCCCGGTGAGTTCATCAACATGCGCGTCCTCACGCAGACGCAGCGCCAGGTGCTCACCATTCCGGCGAGCGCGCTCGAGCGTGGTCCGGACGGAATGTTCACCTACCTCGTGCAGCCCGACTCCACCATCAAGGTGGCCGACCTCAAGCTCGGTCAGCAGACCGGCGATGTGGTGGTCGTCGAGCAAGGTCTCGCCGCCGGCGACCGCGTCGTGGCGAGCAATCAGTACCGGCTGCAGCCGGGGAGCATGGTGCGCGCCACCCAGCCGAGCGCCGGCGCGCCCAAGGTCGCCAAGCGCGGCGGCAGCGGCGCGAGCGAGGAGCCCGCGCCTTGAACATGTCGCGGCCCTTCATCGAGCGGCCGGTCGCCACGACGCTGCTGATGGCGGCGCTGCTGCTCGTCGGAATCGCGGCCTTCCCCTTCCTGCCGGTGGCGCCGCTGCCGCAGATCGACTTCCCGACCATCCTCGTCAGCGTGAATCTTCCGGGGGCGAGCCCGGAGATCATGGCCTCCTCGGTCGCGCAGCCGCTCGAGACTCAGTTCGCGCAGATCTCGGGCGTGACGCAGATGACTTCCACCAGCGTGCTCGGCACCTCACAGATCACGCTGCAGTTCAATCTCGACCGCAACATCGACGCCGCGGCGCAGGATGTGCAGTCGGCGATCGATGCCGCAGGCGGCCAGCTGCCGAAGAACCTGCCGACGCCCCCGACGCAGCGCAAGGTGAATCCCGCCGATTCGCCGATCCTGATCCTGGCCGTGCACTCGGACGTGCTGCCGACCATCAAGGTGGATGACTACGCGGAGACCGTGATCGCGCAGCAGCTTTCGCAACTGCCCGGCATCGCGCAGGTGACCGTCGGCGGACAGCAGAAGCCGGCGGTGCGCGTGCAGATCGATCCGTTGAAGCTCTCCGCAGTCGGACTGCAGCTCGAAGACGTTGCCGACCTCATCACCACCGCGAGCGTCGACTCGCCACAAGGCGCGATCACCGGCCGCAACAAAAATTTCACCATCTACGACAACGACCAGCTGATCAAGGCCGCGCCCTGGAACGACGTGATCATCGCCTACCGCAACGGCGCGCCGATCCGCATCCGTGACGTCGGCGTAGCAGTGGACGGCCCCGAGAACAACCAGGTGCGCGGCTTCCAGAACGGCAAGGAAGGAATCCTGCTGCTGTTCTACAAGCAGGCCGGCACCAACGTCATCGACGCCGTGCACAACGTCAAGCGCGCGCTGCCGCACGTGATGACCTCGGTACCGCCGTCGCTCAAGGTCGACCAGGTCATCGATCGCACCGTCACCATCCAGGCCTCGGTGAAGGACGTGGAGTTCTCACTGATGCTGGCGGTCGCGCTGGTAGTGGCGGTGATCTTCATGTTTCTGCGCAACTTCTGGGCGACCGCCATTCCGGGGGTGACCGTGCCCCTGTCGTTGCTCGGCACCGCCGGTGTCATGTACGTCCTCAACTACAGCCTCGACAACCTCTCACTCATGGCACTCACCATCGCCGTCGGCTTCGTGGTCGACGATGCCATCGTGATGCTGGAGAACATCTACCGGCACATCGAGGAGGGGCTGCCGCCGTTCGAGGCCGCTATCAAGGGATCGGGTGAGATCGGCTTCACTATCCTCTCCATCAGCATCTCGCTGGTGGCGGTGTTCATCCCACTGCTGTTCATGAGCGGGATCGTCGGCCGGCTGTTCCGCGAGTTTGCGGTGACCGTGACGGTCACCATCGCGGTCTCGGCGTTTGTATCGCTCACGCTCTCGCCGATGATGTGCTCGCTGTTCCTGCGCGATGAGCGCCACATCAAACACGGCCGCCTGTACATGACGCTGGAGCGCGGCTTCGAGTCGCTGATCGAGCACTACACGCGCGGCCTCGACTTCGTGTTGCGGCACCAGTTCGCCACCCTCATCAGCTTCCTCCTCACCGTGAGCCTGGCGGTGCTGCTGTACATCGTCGAGCCCAAGGGCTTCTTCCCCCAGCAGGACACCGGCATCATCGCCGGCATCACGGATGCGCCCCAGGACGTGTCCTTCGACGAGATGATGCGGCTGCAGCACCGCCTCATGGACGTCGTGGCGAAGGATCCGGCGGTGGCGAGCTGGGCGGCCTTCGTCGGCGGCGGCCGTCCGCTCAACAACGGCTTCGTCATCATCGGGCTCAAGCCGCGGGACGCGCGCGACGCCAGCGCCGACCAGGTCATCAACCGCCTGCGGCCCCAGATCAACCGGGTCCCGGGCGGCACGGTGTTCCTGCAGGCGGGCCAGGATCTGAACGTCGGGGGGCGCCTGGCGCGCACCCAGTACCAGTACACGCTGCAGGATCCGAACCTCGACGAGCTCAACACCTGGGCGCCGCGGCTGCTCGAACGGATGAAGACGCTGCCGCAGCTGCGCGACGTAGCCTCCGACCAGCAGAACAGAAGCACCAAGCTCGCCCTGGTCATCGATCGCGACCAGGCTGCGCGCTTCGGCATCCAGCCGGCGCTCATCGACAACACTCTCTACGACGCCTTCGGACAACGCGAGGTGACGCAGTACTTCACCCAGCTCAACAGCTACCACGTGGTGCTCGAAGTGACGCCCGAGCTGCAGAGCGACCCGTACTCGCTGCAGAAGATCTACATCAAATCACCGGTCACCAATCAGATGGTGCCGCTGTCGACCTTCGCCCACTGGGACACCAACCACACCAGTTATCTGTCGGTGAACCACCAGGGCCAGTTCCCCGCGGTGACGCTGTCCTTCAACCTTGCGCCGGGCGCAGCCCTTGGCGATGCGGTACAGGCGATCCAGAGAACCGCGGCCTCGATCCGCATGCCGGACTCGATACTCGGCACCTTCCAGGGTACCGCCCAGGCATTCCAGGCCTCATTGAAGAGCACGCCATTCCTGATCCTCGCGGCGCTGCTCGCCGTTTACATCATCCTCGGCATTCTCTACGAGAGCTACATCCATCCACTCACCATCCTCTCCACGCTGCCGTCGGCGGGCGTGGGAGCGCTGCTGATGCTGATGATCTTCCACTTCGACCTGTCAGTGGTCGGAATCATCGGCATCATCCTGCTGATCGGCATCGTCAAGAAGAACGGCATCATGATGGTCGACTTCGCCATCCACGCCGAGCGCGAGGAGCGCCTCGAGCCGCAGGCGGCGATCCGCCGCGCGTGCCTGCTGCGCTTTCGTCCCATCATGATGACCACTATGGCCGCCATTCTCGGCGCGCTGCCGCTGATGCTCGGTAACGGCACGGGCTCGGAGCTGCGCCAGCCGCTCGGCTATACAATGGTGGGCGGGCTCGTACTGAGTCAGATGCTGACGCTGTTCACGACACCGGTCATCTACCTCTACCTCGATCGGCTGGTGGTTCGCTGGGCGCGCGAGCATCCACACGCCGAGCACCCGCCGGGTGCCGGCGGCGAGCAGACCGCGGCAGGGAACCCGGTCTCTGCAGGCGCCGGGAGTTAGCCCGTGAAGATCCTGGTCGTCGAGGACAACGAGCGCGTGGCGCGCTTCGTCATGCGCGGCCTGCGCGAGTCGGGGCACACGGTCGATCACGCTGCCAACGGTCGCGACGGCCTGTTCCTCGCCGCGAGCGAGCGCTTCGATGTCATCGTCCTCGACCGCATGCTTCCCGGCAACATCGACGGCCTCGCCATCATCGAGGCGCTGCGCAAGGCTGGTAACCGCACGCCGATCCTGATCCTCTCGGCGCTGGATGGCGTCGATGAGCGCATCCGCGGCCTGCGCAGCGGCGGCGACGACTACCTCACCAAGCCTTTCGCCTTCGGCGAGCTTCTGGCCCGTGTCGATGCGCTGTCGCGGCGCAGCGGCGAAGGCGACGCGCAGCGCACCCTGCAGGTCGCGGACTTGCGCATGGACGTACTGTCGCGGCGCGTCACGCGTGGCAACCGCGCGATCACGCTGCAGCCGCGTGAGTTCAAGCTGCTCGAGTATCTGATGCGGCACGCCAATCAGGTGGTGACACGTACCATGCTGCTGGAGGCGGTATGGGACTACAACTTCGACCCGCAGACCAACGTCGTCGACGTGCACATCTCGAAACTTCGCCAGAAGATCGAGCTCGACTCGGAGCGCCCGTTGGTGCGCACGGTGCGCAACGCCGGGTATATGCTGAGCGATGATGACCGCCAGAAATAAGCTCATGCGCTCCTCGGCGCTCACCTGGGCGCTTGGCTACGTCCTGCTCGGACTCGCAGCTCTCGGCGCCTTCGCCGTGATGCTGTGGTACGCCTGGAACGTCACGATCTTCTCCGCGCGCGAGGAGATCCTGGTGGACGACGCACAGCGCCTCGCCGAGGTGTTCTCACGCGAGGGCGTCGCGGGGCTCACCGCGCGAATCAACGAGCGCGTCGCCCTGCAGATCGCGGCCGAGCGCGCACTGCTGCTCACCGACAGCCACTACTCGCGCCTCGCCGGCAACCTTGCCGCCTGGCCGCCGGACGTCCCGGCGCAGCAGCAGGGCAACCATGCCGTCACCGTGGATGTGCCGGGCCAGGCGGCTGGAATGCTGTTGGTGCACCGCACCCTGCCCGGCGGCTATCACCTGCTGGTGGGGCGCGATCTGGCGCTGTTCCTGCCGCTCGAGCGGCGCTTCGCGTGGGGGCTCGCCACCGCAATGACCTTCCTGTGCGTGGTCGGCGTGCTCGGGGCGATCCTCATGAGGCGCCAGTTGCTGGTGCGCGTGCAGGGGATCGATGCCACGGTGTCGGCGATCATGCAGGGTGATCTGCACCACCGACTGCCTACCCGCAAGTCCGGCGACGAGCTCGACACCCTGTCACAGACGTTGAACGGCATGCTCGACCACATCGAGCACCTGATCGCGGGCATCAGCAACGTCTCCAATTCGATCGCGCACGATCTGCGCACGCCGCTCGCGGAGCTGCGCTCGCGTCTCGAGGAGCTGACATTGACGCGCCCGCCGCCGGCCGAGACTTTCGCCGAAGTGGATGCGGCGGTGAGCGACGTCGACCGCGTGATGCGCATCTTCAACGCGCTGCTGCGGCTTTCCGAGATCGATTCCGGCGCGCGCCGCTCCGGGTTCGTCCGGGTCGATGCCGCAGCGGTCGCCGCCAAGGTGGTCGAGTTCTACGAGCCGGCCGCCGAGCAGAAGGGCGTGAGCTTCTCCTTCGAGGCCGACGGCGCCGCCGCGGTCGCCGGTGACCCGGTGTTGCTTGCCCAAGCCGTCAGCAACCTGATCGACAACTCGTTGAAGAGCGTCTCGGAGCACGGTGCCATCCGCGTCCGCGTCGGTTGCCGCGCGGACGGCGCCATCGAGATCGCCGTAGCCGATAACGGACCCGGCATTGACGATGCCGACAAGCCTAAGGCGGCCGAGCGATTCTTTCGCGGCGATGCCAGCCGCGGCACACCGGGAGTCGGCCTAGGGCTGTCCATCGTCGAAGCGGTGGCCAAGTTGCACGGCGGAGTGCTGCAGCTCCTCGACAACCATCCGGGGCTCGTTGCGCAGATGGTTCTGCCGGTGGCAGCTGCGCGCGCCGCGCCCTAACGCGCTGACGCGCTGACGCAGCGACCGACCGCGCGGGACTCAGTGCCGGTCGGTCGCGTCGATGAAGCCGTCGATGTCGCGCTTCATCTTCGCGATCGAGGCGGGATTCACGTACATCATGTGCCCGGCCTCGTAGTAGGTCAGGTGGACGCGCGCGCTTACCGCCGGCGGCACGCCGAGGTGCGACATGAAGTACTCTGTGGCGGAGAACGGCGTGGCCAGGTCGTAATAGCCATTCAGCACCAGCACCCTGAGACCCGCTTCCTTCATCAGCGCCTCGGCGAGATCCACGTCGGAGTTGACGATCGGCTGATCGCCCTGGGAGGTCTTATGCGTCCACTTCCACTTCTCGCCGATGCCGAAGTTGGTGGTGCGATAGGTCTCGCCCTGACCGAACTTCAGATCCCCGTGGTAGTAGTCGAGGAAGGTCGCGGCGTAGGCGGCGCTGATAGCCGCTGACTGCGGGTCGTAGTCGGTCTCCTTGGCAAGCGGGTCGGGTGTCGGCCCCTTGAAACGTCCGTCGAGCCGTCCGACGGTAACTCGCTGCGGCTTGAGCAGCTCGTGCGCGAACATATTCTCCGAGACACGCAGATTGGCGTACTTGAGGTACTCGACCGGCAACCCCGTGTACTCGTGCATCTTGTCCGCGACCGCATCGCGCTCGCTCTCGGGCAGCGCGTCGCCCTTCAGCAGCGCCTGCGTGTAGGGCCCCATGGCGTAGGCGCGTACCTCGGTGAGGAACGGCTCGAGCGCCGGCGGCTGCTGCGGCAGTGCCTTGTGGTACCACGCCACCGCTGCATAGCCGGGCAGGTATACCGGGTAGGGTCGATCGTTACCGGGCAGCTCGGCGAAGATGCCCTCGATGTCGGTGGCGACCGAGACCAGCATCAGGCCGTTGAAGTTGAGCGAGCGCCGCTCGCGCAGGTAGTTGACGATCGCCGCGGCGCGCGTGGTGCCGTAGCTCTCGCCCAGCAGGTACTTCGGCGCGGTCCAGCGGTTGTTGTCGCTCAGGTACTGCGCGATAAAGCGGCTGATGGAATCGATGTCCGGGTCGACTGCCCAGAACTCCTCGTCCTTGTGGTCGCAGACCGCGCGGCTCAATCCGGTGCCGACCGGGTCGATCATCACCAGGTCACTCTTGTCGAGCAGTCCGTACTCGTTATCAACTGTGTGGTAAGGCGCCGGCGGAGTCGGGTCGGGGTCGGAGACGACCACACGCCTCGGTCCGAGCACTCCCATGTGCAGCCACAGTGAGGAGGAGCCCGGTCCGCCGTTGAAAGCAAAGGTGATGGGACGGACGCCGCCCTTCTCGTTGCGCAGCGTGTACGCCACGTAGCCGATACTGGCGATCGGCTTGTCCTCGTCATCGCGAACGATCTCCGTACCGGCGGTAGCGGTGTAGTCGAGGGCCTTGCCGGCGACGTTTATTCGATGGGAGGTCACGGAGGACTCGGCCTGCGGCAGGCGCATCCACTGCTCTTTCTTATCCCCGCGGATGTCTATCCGGCAGAGTTGCGCCTCGAGGGTCACCGTCGGATTGGGCGCTGCACCACTCGCGGCGGCTGACCCCGTTCCCGAAGTTGCGGACGAGGAAGACTGCGCGCTGGCAGGGGACTGCGCACCCGCCACGATCCAGGCGGTCGCCAGGGCAAACACGGCTGGCGAAAGGCACTTCGACATCTTCTTTTCCGACATCTTCTTCTCCGTTCCGCCCCTGGGATGGGCGACAAAATTACCGCGCGCGCTTATACCACGAGTCTCCGCCACCGAACGCATCGACCGGGTAGCCCGCCCTCAGGCGGTAAGATCGCAGGTCGTGTCATCCGACAACGAACACCCGCGGTCGATCCGCTCTTTCGTCACCCGTGCCGGGCGCATCACGCCGGCCCAGGAGCGCGCGCTCGCCGCGCTGTGGCCCAAATTCGGTGTCGAGTTCCAACCCTCGCTCCTCGAGACACAAGCCCTCTTCGGACGCGACGTGCCCCGCACGCTCGAGATCGGCTTCGGCAACGGCGAGAACCTGGTAACCCTGGCCGGCGCACATCCGAATCGCGATTTCCTGGGCATCGAGGTTCACCGCCCCGGCGTGGGGCGGCTCCTTCTGGCGCTCGAGGCTCGTGGGCTCACCAACGTACGCCTGGTATGTCACGACGCGGTCGAGGTGCTCGCGCAACAGATTCCCCACCACTGGCTCGAGGAGATCCTGGTCCTCTTTCCCGATCCGTGGCCGAAGAAGCGCCACCACAAGCGTCGCCTCATCCAGAGACCGTTCGCCGAGATGCTCGTCGGTCGCCTCGCGCGCGGCGGGCGGTTGCGCATCGCAACCGATTGGGAACCCTACGCCTTCGAGATGCTCGAGACCCTGCGGGCGCTGCCGGAGCTGCGCAACGAAGCCAGCGGGGATGCTTTCGTCGCCCGTCCCGCCGAGCGCGCGCCGACACGCTTCGAACGCCGCGGCGAGCAGCTCGGTCACGAGGTATGGGATCTCGCCTTCCGGCGCATGTGAGGCATCAGCTCATCCCGAACGCCTGTCGCAACCCGTCGAGCACGAACTGCACCGCGAGCGCGCCCAGGATCACCCCGAGCAGGCGGCTCGCGACGTTGGCGCCGGTGACACCGATCACGCGCATGAGCGGCTCCGCCAGAAGCATCAGCACGAGGTTGAGCGCCAGCACCACCGCCACGGCGACCAGATAGGCGCCGAACAGGGCGCTCTGCGCGGGAAAGTGCAGTGGCGAGAACCACAGCAGGATCGTGGCCAGCGCGCCCGGCCCGGCGATGAAAGGGAAGGCGAGTGGAAACACCGAGATGTCCGCGCGACGGCGGCTCTCGGCCTCCTCGCTGCTCGATGTGCGTGCGCCCGACTCGCGAGCGAACACCATTTCGAGCGCGAGCAGGAACAGCAGCAGGCCGCCGAAGATGCGGAAAGCCTCGATGCTGATGCCCATGAGCGCGAGAAACGAGGCGCCACCGAGTGCGAACAGCAGCAGGATCGCGGCGGAGATGCCCACCGCCTGCAGCGCCATGCGGCGCTTGTACGCAGGAGTCGCGCCGGCCGTGAGTCCGCTGAAGACCGGGATCAGCGAGACCGGCTCGACCACCACGAAAAAGACCACGAAGAACTTCAACGGCTGCTCTAGCATGATGCCACGCGCAAATGGGGTCACGATCTCAGGGTAAGGAGCTTGACAAGCACGACGTGCGGTGCGCCGGTCGAATGAAGTTCTTGAAAGAGCAACACACGAGGCGCAACATGATTGTAGAACGCGCGTGGCAATCTCGAGTACACGGAAGTGTTTTCGCGGGAGGTGGCGACGATGGCGGCTCCTCAACCTGGCATTGGCGATTGGTACCGTTTGAACGGCGGCGCGCTCTTTGAAGTGGTCGCCCGCGATGACGATGACGGCACCGTCGAAATTCAGTACTTCGATGGCACAGTCGAAGAAATGGACATCGAGGACTGGGAAGCGCAGTGGGAGGAAGGTGCGCTCGAGTCCGCCGAGCCTCCCGAGGACTGGACGGGCTCGGTCGATGTAGAAAGTGGTGATGACGAGGGTCGCGGTGGCGACTCATTCGGCGAGGAGCGCGACCTGCGCGCGAGCCCCCTGGACGGCATCGATCTCTTCGAGTAAGCGTTCTCTCTTCGAGTCGGCCAGCCGCTCAGCCGCTCAGGCTCTAGTGAGCGCCGCCCGTGCAGGCGACGTTCGCGCCGTCATGGCACGCTCGCTCCGAGCGCCTGGATGTCGACCTCGTCGGCCAGCAGCACGCAGCCCTGCCTCACTTCGAGCAGCACCGGCACGAGGGATCGGCCGACGCACGGACCTGCCACACACTGACCGCTCGCCTTTTCGAACAGCGCGCCGTGCGAGGCGCAGAGGATCAGCGCGCCATCCGCAGTCAGGAAGCGCTGCGGCAGAAGATCGAGCGGGTGTCCTGCGTGCGGACAGCGATTCACGTAGCCGCGCACGCCATCGCTCACCCGGACGACGAAGCCGCGCAGCGGGAAGTCGCCCTCCCCGATCGTGAAGCCGCGTGCGCCGTGCTGCTCGAGGTCGCTCAGCCGACAGATCACCCGCTCGAGGTCGATGGTTTGCGTTGCCGCCGGCTCGCTCATGTCGGCGCCTGCGACACGCAATCCAGAGCTCGGATGTGGCGCCTGTTGAGCCACACGATCGCGAGGCCCGGCAACCCAAGCGCGAAGCTCGCCACGAAGTAAACGACCCAGCCGCCGTGATCGGCGACCCAGCCCGCCGGATACCCAAGGCTGTAGCGCGGCAGTAGAGCCAGCACCGACAGCATCGCGTACTGGAAGGCGCTATAGCGGCGATCGCACATCGCCATGATCAGCGCGACGAGTGCGATGTTGCCCATCGCGGCGGCCACGTGCTCCATCACCACCGCGAGTCCCATGAGGACGTAGCTCTTGCCGGCGACCGCCATCAGGCAATAAAGAAGGTTACTGACAGCCTGCATCACGCCGAACGCCAGCATGGACCGCAGCAGTCCCAACCGTACCATGACGACACCGCCGAGCAGGACGCCCGCAAGCGAGCCGGCCGTGAACAACGGCTTGACGATGGCGCCGATCTCGGTCTTGGAGAACCCGACATCCATCACGAACGGAGTGAACAGCTTGTTGGCGAAAGCGTCACCGATCTTGAACAGCAGTACGACCGCAATGAGCGCCAGTGCGTTCGGCGAGCCGAGCAGCTCCCTGACGGGCTCGATCACAGACTCTGCGAGCGTGCGCGGCTCGTAGACGTTGTGCGAGCTGGGGGCGAGTACGGTAGCCGCGCAGAACAGCAGCATCGCCGCCGCGAGCACCAGGAAGGCGAGGCGCCAGCCGAAGTAGTCGGCAACGATCAGCGCACACGCCAGGGCCAGGTACGAGAAGAGCCGATAGCCGAGATTGGTGGCGGCTGCGGCGGGGCCACGCTCTTCGGGCAGCGAGATGTCCGTTCGCCAGGCATCGATGGCGATGTCCTGCGTTGCGGAAAAGAACACGATGGCCACGGCACATACTGCGAAAGGCGTCAACGCGCGCTGCGGGTCCTGGAACGCGAAGACCCCGAGAGCAACGGCGATCGCCAGCTGCATGGCGAGCATCCAGCCGCGGCGGCGGCCGAGAAACGGCAGTGGATAGCGGTCGACGAGAGGCGCCCACAGGAACTTGAGGAGATAGGGCAGCGCGACGTACGACATGAGACCGATGCTGGTGTTGCTGGCACCCGCGTCTTTGAGCCACGCCTGAAGTGCACCTTCGGTGAGCTGATTGGGAAATCCAGAAGAGGCTGCCAGCGCGGCAATCGCCAGCATCTTGGGACTGACGAGCACCCGCCACAAAGGCGTCGCGCCGTACGCGACGGAGGCTCTCAAAGAGCGTAGTCCATGACGAGCGGGGCGTGGTCGGAGAAGCGCCTCGCGGTGAAGATGGATGCGCCACGGACGCGGCCGGCGAGGCTGGCGCTGACCACCTGGTAGTCGATCCGCCAGCCGACGTTGTTGGCGCGTGCCTGCCCGCGGTTCGACCACCAGGTATAGAGGTCAGGCCCGGGTCGCACCTCGCGGAACGCATCCACGTATCCGGCGGGCCCGAAGAGCTGATCCATCCAGGCGCGCTCCTCGGGCAGGAAGCCGGAATTCTTCTGGTTCGACCGCCAGTTTCGCAGGTCGATCGGCCGGTGGGCGATGTTCCAGTCGCCGCTGAGGATGTACTGCCGCCGCCGCCGCCGCAGGGACGCGAGGTGCGGCGTGAAGGCCTCGAGGAAGCGAAACTTGGAAGCCTGTCGCTCGGGCCCGGCGGTGCCCGAAGGCAGGTACAGCGAGATCACGGAAAGGTCGCCCACCTGCGCCTCGAGGTAGCGGCCCTCGCAATCGAACTCATCGATGCCGAAGCCACGCACCACGCGGTCGGGCTTGAAGCGGGAATATAGCGCCACGCCGGAGTAGCCCTTGCGCTCGGCATCGTTGAAGAAGCGGTGGAAGCCCTTGATCTCCACGTCGTGCCCGTCCAACTGGTGTTCCTGGGCCTTGGTCTCCTGGAGGCAGATGAAATCCGCACGCTGCCGGCGCAACCATCGAAACAGGCCCTTCTCGGCAGCCGAGCGGATGCCACAGACGTTGACGGTTATCACACGCATCGCGCAATCATATAGGCATGCATCCATACCAGCTCGCCTTCATCGACCTGGCGCTCAAGTGCCGGGCGCTGCGCTTCGGTCGCTTCATGCTCAAGTCCGGGCGCGAGAGTCCCTACTTCTTCAACGCAGCCTGCTTCAGCGACGGCGAGTCGCTCGGAGTTCTCGGGCAGTGTTATGCGGGCGCGATCGTCGCCGCCGGCATCGGCTTCGACATGCTCTTCGGGCCAGCCTACAAGGGCATCCCGCTCGCAACTGCTACGGCGATCGCGCTGCACGAGAAATTCGGCAGGAGCGTCGCGTTCGCCTTCAACCGCAAGGAGGCTAAGGATCACGGCGAGGGCGGCAGCATCAGCGGCGCGCCGCTGCGCGGCCGTGTGTTGATCGTCGACGACGTCATCACCGCGGGCACCGCGGTGCGCGAGTCACTCGAGCTCATCCACGCCGCAGGCGCGCAGGCGGTGGGCGTGGCGCTGGCGCTCGACCGCCAGGAGCGCGGTCAGGGCAACATGAGTGCGGTGCAGGAGCTCGAGCAGCGCGAGGGGCTCAAGTGTGTGAGCATCGTCACACTCGCCGATCTCATCGAGGCGCTCGCACGGTCGCAGTGCGCAGACGGCGGCATTTCTGCCGACCAGCTCACAGCGCTGCGCGCCTATCGGGAGCAATACGGCGTAACCTGATCTTGCCAGCGCGGCAGCGCCGCCGGAATATAGCGCCATGATTTCTAATGCACTGCATGCAAGGATGCTGCTGCTGCTCACCGCGGCGAGCCTCGCCGCCGGCCTCGCGAATGTCGCGCAAGCCGACACCAACAACAGCACCTCCAAGAAGGGTCCGATCGCCTACCGCTGGGTCGACGAGCAGGGGGTCATTCACTACGGCGACAACATTCCGCCGCAGTACGCCAACAAGGAGAAGGCGCTGCTCAACAGCGAGGGTGTCGAGGTGGGACGCGTCGACGGCCAGAAGTCTCCCGAGCAGCAGGCGTCCGATGCCCGCGACCACGCCGCCCTTGCCAAGCAGAAGCAGCACGATGCGTTCCTGGTCACGACCTACACCTCGGTGAAGGACATCGAGGCGCTGCGCGATGCGCGGCTCGATGAGCTCAAAGGCCAGCGCGCCGCCGCCGAGCAGTACACGGACAGCCTGCGCGTGCGGCTCGCCAGCCTGCAGACGCGGGCCATGAATTTCCAGCCTTACAGCGAGCGAGCCGATGCGCGCCGCATGCCCGATGATCTCGCCGAGGACCTGGTGCGCACCGTCAACGAGTTGCGCGAGCAGACCAACTCGCTGGCCGCTCGGAATGAAGAAGAGACGCAGCTGCGCGCGCAGTTCCAGAGCGACATCGAGCGCTACCGCGAGCTGCATACGATCCACGCGCAATAGCCGCCTGTATTAGAACTGCGCAGCGGCCATCGCCCGGCCGACCGCCTCGGCATCGCTCGAGTGGAACCCGGCGCTCGCAGGCGCGGACTTCAGCGCTGACCTGAGTGCCCGAAGCCCCCTGACCCGCGGGCGCTGGCCGCGAAGTCTGCGACCACGTCGAGCTCGACCTGCACGACCGGCACCACGACGAGCTGCGCGATGCGCTCGCCCGGGCGGACCGTGAAGGGCTCACTACCGCGATTCCAGCACGAGACCATGAGCTGCCCCTGGTAGTCCGAGTCGATCAGCCCGACGAGATTGCCGAGGACGATGCCGTGTTTGTGCCCGAGCCCCGAGCGCGGCAGGATGAGCGCGGCGAGCGAGGGGTCCTCGACGTGGATCGCCATGCCGGTCGGAATCAGCTCCGCGCGACCGGGCGCGAGCTCGAGCGCCGCATCGAGACAGGCGCGCAGATCGAGACCGGCCGAGCCGGAGGTGGCATAGGTCGGCAGCGGGAACTCGCTTCCCAGGCGTGGATCGAGGATCCGCACCTGCAGCGTGCGCCGCGCACCCGTCGTCTTGGTCAAGCGAATCCCGTGCTGCTCAAGCCAGTGCCGTGCCGCGCTGGCGAACACCGCCTCGTGCGGCGACCTCCTGAGCAATGAGCGCGACGAGTCCGCGTGCAAGCGTGAGTTTCCCGGCGCGCCCGAGCTCGTGGCGTGCGTTGCGCGAGAGCACGATGAGCTGGTTGTCCTCACAATCGAAGACCTTGTCGTGCCCGACCTCGTTGGCGGCGATCATGTCGAGATTCTTCTTCAGGAGCTTGGCGCGCGCGTTCTGCTCCACCGACTCGGTCTCGGCGGCGAAGCCGACGACGAACGGGCGCTCGGCGCCGGCAGCCACCGTGGCCAGCACGTCGACCGTGCGCTGCATCGGTAGCTCGAGTGTCTCGGCGGTCTTCTTGATCTTCTGCTGCGCGGCGCGCACCGGGCGGTAGTCGGCTACCGCGGCCGTGGAGATGAAGACGTCCGTGTTCGGCAGCTCGCGCAACACGGCATTCAGCATGTCGGCGGCGCTTTCGACGTCGATACGCCTGACGCCTGGTGGCGTCGTCAAACTGACAGGTCCCGAGACGAGCACCACCTCGGCGCCCGCCTCGCGCGC